>Ga0181573_10000433_pt1 | contig 43834 bp, 22 predicted proteins | sample 101ome_25_FD_148643 | JGI IMG/M metagenome (GOLD analysis project Ga0181573, IMG submission 148643) | Coastal salt marsh microbial communities from the Groves Creek Marsh, Skidaway Island, Georgia - 101409BT metaG (spades assembly) | ecosystem: Environmental > Aquatic > Marine > Intertidal zone...
TGTCCTTTCCCCTCCGGCTACCCCGCTCCCTCCTTCGCTCTCCTCTCTCGCTCCCCACCTTCCCCCCACCCATCCCCCCCACCCCCCCCCCATTCCCCCCCCCCTCCCAACAGGGCGTCAAGGTCGCCGCCGAGGACACCCTCCTCACCCCCCGCTTCTACACCACCGACTTCGACGAGATGGACCGCCTCTTCAGCCAGGAGATTAACCCCAACCTCCGCATGGACGAGATCGATGCCATGCTCGAGGAATTCCGCAACGACTACAACCAGACGCACTTTGTCCGCAACCAGGGCTTCAAGGAGGCCGCGGACCGCATCCAGGGCCGCACGCGCAAGATCTTCATCGAGTTCCTCGAGCGGTCTTGCACAGCCGAGTTTTCCGGGTTCTTGCTCTACAAGGAGCTTGGCCGCCGCTTGAAGAAGACGAACCCGGCCGTGGCCGAGATCTTCACGCTTCTTTCCCGGGACGAGGCCCGCCACGCCGGCTTCATCAACAAGGCCATGTCCGACTTTGGCCTTGCCCTCGACCTCGGCTTCCTCACCAAGAACCGCGCCTACACCTTCTTCCAGCCCAAGTACATCATCTATGCCACCTACCTGAGCGAGAAGATTGGGTACTGGCGCTACGTGTCCATCTACCGCCACCTGCAGCGCAACCCGGACGACCAGCTGTACCCGATGTTCGAGTACTTCGAGAACTGGTGCCAGGACGAGTCGCGGCACGGGGACTTCCTGGCGGCGATGCTCAAGGCGCGGCCTGAGCTGATCAACGGCCCCGTGGCCAAGTGGTGGTGCCGGTTCTTCTGCCTCTCCGTGTACGCCACGATGTACCTCAACGACCACCAGCGCGACGAGTTCTACCGGTCCATCGGCCTCAACACCACGGAGTTCAACCAGCACGTCATCATCGAGACCAACCGGACCACGGCCCGCATCTTCCCCGCGGTGACCGACGTCGAGCACCCGGAGTTCTTCCCCCGCCTCGACAAGTGCGTGGTGGCCAACAACGAGCTTGTCAAGCTCGGGTCGGGTGCGTCCATCGTCAGCAAGCTGCCCCACATCTGGACCATTTTCACCAACATCCTTGCCATCTTCTTGTCCAAGCCCATCGAACAGGGGGCTGTTGACATGACGGGCGAGGAGGCGTCGATGGTCTTCTGATGTGGTTTCTGATCGTTTCGGGGGGGGGGGGGGGGGGGGGGCCCGGAACGGGACGTGCGTAGTGTGTGAGCGAGAGAAGATGGCGAACCAAAACGAGGCGTCGTCGCGGTGGTCGTTTACAAAGAAATCGGCAGCGGCACTGGCAGCGGCAGCAGCAGCGGCATTTGCAGTGTCGAGGACGATGGGGGACGGGAAGAACGACGCTTTTTGGCTTCACCGAACCCTATCCCACCTCACCCCCACAGCACCCCGAATGTTGAGTAGGCGTACCAGAGACCCACTATTGGTGCCAAGATGCTGATGGCCAGTAGAATCGTGCCGATGTTAAGGGCACTTCCCTTGTCTGCGGGGTAGTCGGTCGGAGGGGGAAGAAGAGGCGGCGTCGGGAGTCGTGTCAGCGCGATGCCAGCCGGCGGGAAAGGATTCCGTTCGCACCGCCCCTCGCTTCCCCGCGGACTCGCACACGTCCCCGTCCCACGCGTCCGTGTACAGGTCTTTCCGCTCCTTCCCGTTGTTGGCCTTGCTGTTGGCGTCACGGTAGTCGGCCTGTGGGTGAGGAGGTGGGCGTGGCGGCGCTGTCGGGGTCGGAGCAGCTCATTTTTGTCGGGGTCGGAGCAGCTCACTCGCCACCGCTTCGACTCGCCAGAAACTCCTTTGCCGTCCTCCCCCGCGTGATTCCTCCTGTCGCCTGATCCCGCGTCCGGCTCAGCCAGTCTCCGCTGGGGTTGTTGTCGCCACTCGCCGCAAAGACTCGCCGGAGCGGCGGCACGAGCTGTGACGACCCGGGGCGGGAGCTAGGCCCTGCGGCCGCGGGCACAGCCCGAAGGTGGGGAGATGTCACACAGCACGCCTCCATCGGGGCGGGTGAGGTGTTGTGCGTGGAGGGCGAGGGTCCTCATCAATGGCCTCGTAGGCTGTCGGCGCGGCCCGAAAGAGTGGGCGTCGCTTTGTTCCGCGCCGCATCCACGGTGGCGCCCGCTGCGATCAGGGCCCGGACGACGTGAGTTCGACTGCCCCGAGCTAGGTCGCCACGCCGAATAGTAGCGTGCGGGCCAACAAGATGGGCGTCAGGGGAAGGAGTAGCGCACGGCGGCCTAAGGCCTCGGTGTCGTCGGTCGCTGCAAGTCAGTCGCTTCGTCTCTACGTGAATCAGCTCCTTCTCCCTCGTCTTAAAAGTCCAAGAACCGCCCCATGCTCGCCCCGTGCGTGTCCCCCGCGGCGTCGAACGCGGCCGAGTGCGGAAAGGGTGCCGAGCACCCAGCGCACCCCGCCCCCGCCCCCGATGTACCGCCGCGGCCCGTCGCGACGACACTACCCCGGGAATGGACCAATCGCGGCGCGTGCCCCGTGACTCCCACGTCGCTTCCACCCGGCATCGACTCGAACGACTCGACGAAACGAGCCACCCACCGGTCGACCCGCGCCGCAGCGCCCTCTCTCGGCCGGGATGCGTGCGCGGCTCCGCCGACATGGTCGGGTCCCCGGGCATTGCGTCCGCCCCGGACGCGCCCACCCGCCGTGTGCGGGAGCGAGGCCCCCGCGTGGTCAGGCTCGGCCAACTCGGCGGCACGGCGGAAATGGCCGGCGCCGCCCCAACCAGCGGCGCCGACGGTTGCATCGGACGTTGTCGACTTCTTCCCCTTTCCTCCGACAGCAGTCCCCCGCCGACGCCGTGCCGGCGCTGCCGTCGCCGCCGCCAGCCCCGCCGGCGACTCGGGCGACATCATCCGAGAATAGGGCGTCGACGCCGCGTGATCCGCCCGGGGTGCCGCTGCCCCTGACCGCAGCGACCCCCCCAACTCCGGCGTGGCGTGCAGAGACGCCGCGGGGCGGCCCCCAGAGTGGATGACCAGCTGAGCGGCGCCCCCGACACGCGGGTCCGTGTCCTTGACGTAGTCGGGCTGACGGTGCGCGTGGACCTCACTGACCAGCTTGGCGCCCACGCCAGCCACGGCTGCGACAGCTGCCCGGGGGGCACGCGCCGCTTGTTTAGCTAGGCCTCGGACGGCGGGCCCAGCGGCCCGCAGCGCGGGGTCGAGGAACTTTTGGCCGACTCTGCGGTCGTGTTCGGGGAGGCGGCGAGGTCGCGAAGGTGGTCGCGACTTCGGGGTGGGGTGGTAAGGCTGCGCGCCGAGTCCCCGCCGAGCCGGAGCAAGGGGGAGGGGTCGAGGAGGCCTTCCCCGGCCTCGCCCTGCCGCCGCGGCCTCGCGACAGCGGCGGCGTGGCGCCGAGTGGCGAGGTCGCGCGGGCGGTCGCGGCGGTCTTGACGGGATCGTGGCGCCGGGGCAAGCGAAGTACGGTGGCTGCGCCTGGGCGTGAAACCGACTCAGGACGACGCCTGTGAGGTTTTTGTCGACGAAGGGCACCCACAAATGGCCCGGCGCGTGGTGCAGGCGTTCGCCCAGAGACGGCGTCTGGTCCAGTAGCGACGGTGCCCGACGCCGGCTCTCGCGGGCACCCCCGGGGACGGTGACGTCCAAACCCACTGATAAACAAGAGATATCATTCCCTTTGTCGCGGCGTCGACAATCTCGCGGGAGAGATCGCTCCCGTCGCGGCGATATCGAGCGACGTGGTGAGCTGGCGCCGCTGTTCGTAGGCGGGGGCTTTGGCGGGCGCTGCGGCGGACGTGGTGTGATGCTCGCCGGGAGACGGCACGGCGAGCGGCGATGTGCATGGTGGCCATGCGCAGAGTGGTGTGTGTCCCAGAGCGCGGCGACAAGAGCGCGGCCGTAGGGGACGACCGAGGAGACGCGGGGCGTGACTGCTTCCCCCGACTTCCAGGACGCTCACTGGGCAAGCCAGCGCCATGGGTCCTCGCAAGCGCCAGAGTGATCTTTCATCGCTCCCTGTCCGGAAGTTTGGGACGGTCCAGTCCGGGAAGAAGGCCGTCGTCGCGGAGCCCCCCAAGGCCCCTCCCGCGGCCAGGCAAGCCGCCCAGCGGGAGGCCGTTCTCCGGATTTTCGACCACAACCAGCTGTTTGGGCCCGCGAAGGGCCTCACTCGTCGCGAGAGGCGAGAGAAGCGTCGCGCCCATCGTCCCTCTGGACGGCGCACCTGTCCTCGCCCGCCCCGCCCTCCCTAGCCCTCTCTAGCCCGCCCTCCCTAGCCCGCCCCGCCATCCCCCCTCCCCTCAGGTGGCACCGCGCGGAGCGCCTGTGTCAGATTGCTCCCGGCCGCCCTCACCCCCCCCCCGATGTCCTCGCCGCGCTAAATGCCTCGGACGCAGCCGAGGCGTCCCTCTGGGATCAGCCAACGGATGTCCGCAACCGGTATGTGGAAGGCACCCCGGAGAGAGAGAGAGAGTGAGTGAGTGAGTGAGTGAGAGAAATCTTTGCATTCAAGCTGAGCCATGTCGTCGCCTCACCCGTCGCCGCCCAGTCACCAAGCCACCCGACGGATGAGCGCTGTCCTGTCTGCCCCACAAGTGGCCAGCCAACGCCCGTCGGCCGATGCCTCGACCCCGAGGACGGCCGACGCGTGGCCGAGGGGCAGTGCGGGGGGGGGTACCGCCCCCGCCTCCTCTCCCTCGGCCTTGGCCCCTGCAGCGGACAACGGGGCCGCCGCCGGGAGTCGGCTGCTTGGGCCTGCGCACAGCCCTCCCGGCCCTGCCCCTCTCGTCGGCCCTGCGAGCGTCCACATGTAGACGGACCCGTCGCCTGCCCCGCACGCCACCATGGGGGGGGGGGGGGAACCGGAACCGCCCAAACCTTCCCTGGAACCGACCCCCGGCGGCGGAACCACAAAGGCGGCCGCGGCGCACCGGGCATCGGAACCGAAGCCGCTGCCCCCCAGCAGGAGCGGCGGGGCGGTGACCAGTACCCCGGCCCCGCCTCTCCCGTCCCTGCCTCCTCCACCCCGTACCTCCGTCTCATCCAGGTCCCACAGGCGGAGACATCCGTCGAGCCCCGCCGCCAGCACCGCCCCGCCGTTGGGCGCAAAGAGGCCGCACGTCAGGGGGGCGGCGCCCTCCGCCATCTCGTCGATGCCGCCACCGCCCGTCAGCGCCGCCGCCTCGAGCGTCTCGACGCACCGTCCCGTGCGACCGCACCACACCCGGCAGAGACCGTCGAAGCTCGCCGTGAGGAGGTGAAGACCGTCGGGGCTCCAGTCGACGGTGGCGACGGGGTCGGCGTGGGCTGGCAGGACGCGGATGGCGGGTCCCCCAACGCGGGCGTCCCTGCGGGGGGGGGGGAAGAGAGGGAAACGGGAAGCGAGGTGGGAGGGGTGATGGAAACAGGGGCGAGGCTGCGGCTGCCCGGGGGGAGGGAGGGGGAGCATGCACGGCGCAAACCAACGGCCATCGGTCGGGGGAGCCGGGGGGGCCGAGGGCGGCGGGGGTGGGGGGGGCAGCGGGGGCAGCGGGGCAGAGGCAACGGCTGCAATTAGGGCAACAACGGGGCCGGCCAGCGCGGCCATGGCGGGGGCAGCCGCCACGGCTGGCAAAGCCGACGCGGCCACCGCCTTGGACCCCCAGGGGTCCTCCGGATCCCCGCCCCCTCTCCGACAACATCGCTGGGCGGTCGCGAAGAGGGTCGAGGGTCGATGGCAGAGCCCCCTGCAACCCCCCCCCACGTACTCCCCCTGACCCGCCAGAGCCGGGCCGTCTCGTCGAACCCTGCCGAGGCTAGGACTCCCCCCCGGGGCGACCAAGCGACGCTTGACACATACGACGTGTGCCCCACGAGGAAAAGGAGCGGGGCAGCCCTCGATGCGCCCCCCGCACCGGCAACCTCGGCATCCCAGAGACCGACGGTCCCGTCGTCCGACGCGCTGGCGATGGCACTCGTACCCCCGCCCTCGTCCTGCCGCCACGCACAATCTGAGAGGCCACGGGCGTGTCCCTCGAGCCGGGCAACCTCGACGCCGCGTCTCCAGAGCCGAAGGGTGCGGTCGCCGCAGGACGTGGCGACGGTGGGGCCCGCGGCATCGTCGTCCGCATCGGTCGAGCCGGGGCGGAACCGGACTGTGGGGAGTCGTCGAGAGGGGGTCGAAGAGGGGGTCGGGGCGGGAGCGGGACGAGAGAGTCGCCGCAGCCGCGATGACGGCGTCCGCGACCACGACGGCGCTCGATGATGCGGAGGAGGGGACCGACTGCGGGGGCGAAGGCCTCCCCCAGCGACGCGGCGGCCCGATGACCTATGTAGATGATGCCACCCCTTCTCACTCGCCGCTCGTCACGTCTCCCACGTGACCGCGAAGGCATGCCACCACCGACCATTCGGGATCCGGCGGGAACCCATCCCTGGCGGGCTCCACCATACCAGGGCCGAGCTCGGGGGAGCCCAGTACGGCGACACTTCGTGTCTCGCGTCGATTGACGGAAAGGGGCTGAGCGGCACTTTTTTGGCGCGCTGCGAGAGACCTGCGACGCCCGATGGTCCAAGTGTCCCTCGTGACGAGCCAGCACGGCAAGAAGATGGAGCCTACGATGTCGAAGTCCTCGACGCCCCCCGGACGCCGGCCGCCTCATCAAGGCTCGCATGAGCTTCGCAGGGGACCATCCCGCCGCGGAGGGGTCTAAGACTCCTTCATCATGGCCGCGGTTGCTGAGGCGAGGGGGGCGAAGATCGCGCTGCTTGGGCGGGGGGTTGTGCCTGTCGCGTCTCTTGTCCCTCCCTCTCGCCTCCTTGTTTCGGTAGTACGGTGGAATAGAGCCACTTGAGGACACCTTGCGGCTAAGTAGTGCGCCAGGACCTGGAGCGGCACCCAGCGTCGGGTCTCGGCGCCCCCGGCCGCGGCGGCCGAGACGGCCGACAGGGTGGACTGCCGTCGCGCCCCGTCCCCGCCGCTCGTGGGCGGCGGACCGGCCGCCGACGACCTGCGATCCCGGTCATCGCGTATCTTTCAGAGGCTCGAGCCATCGCCAGCCCTCGTCGTGACCGGTCCGGTCCAACTGGGGTCCTCCCGACCTGACCCGGCTGGCATCGCTGCCGCCACGAAGCCATGGCGGCGGAAAGAGGGGTGGGGCAAGGGAAGGCGCCCTTACCCCCCACCCCTCGACGATGTGGCGCGGCCTCGACCGAGGAGCAAAGTCGACCATCCCCCGGCGACCAAGACACTGCTGAGGCTGTTGCTGGTGCCGGCGTCGTTGCCGCCTCTGCCGCCTCAGCCACTGCCTTCCGCTGCTGTTACCTCTGCCGCCGCTGAGGCAGTTCGGCGACCCGCCCCGGCCGCCTGCCTCCCCCCGGGAGCCGTCTCGACCCCCCCCCCCTTCCACCCCCCTGCCCATTCAGGCTCCTGCCGCTGCCGCCGGGGAGTCCGGCTCTGCCCCTGCCCCTGGCCGCAAGATCATCGACGTTATGAAGGAGAAGATGGAGGCCAAGGAGACCTTCTACTCGTACGAGTTCTTCCCCCCCAAGACGGAAGAGGGGGTCGAGAACCTCTTCGAGCGCATGGGTCGCATGAAAGAGACGGGACCAACATTCTGCGACATCACGTGGGGTGCCGGCGGAAGCACCGCGTCGGTTACGCTCGACATTGCTCGGCGGATGCAGAAGGAGGTCGGGGTGGAGACGATGATGCACTTGACCTGCACCAATATGGAGCGGTCAATGGTGGTCGAGGCGCTCGACGCGTGCAAGGAGAGCGGCATTCGCAACATCCTCGCTCTCCGTGGAGACCCGCCCAAGGGCCAGGAGCGGTGGACACCCGCCGAGGGCGGCTTCGCCTGCGCCCTCGACCTCGTCCGTTTCATCCGGCAAGAGCACGGTGACTGGTTCGGCATCGGTGTCGCCGGCTACCCCGAAGCCCACCCCGACGTCATCGTCGATGACCCCGACCAGATGAAACTGAACTACGACAAGGACATTGCTTATCTCAAGGAGAAATGCGACGCCGGGGCTGACTTCGTCGTCACTCAGCTCTTCTATGACGTCGACGTGTTCCTCTCCTTTGTCACCGACTGCCGCGCGGCCGGCATCACTGTGCCCATCGTACCCGGCGTCATGCCCATACTCACCTACGGCGGGTTCAAGCGCATGACAGGCTTCTGCAAGACCAAGATCCCCGCTGAGGTCGCGGATGCGCTTGAGAAGATCAAGGAGGACGACGAGGCGGTCAAGCAGTACGGGGTGGAGCTGTGCACGAGCATGTGCAAGCGCATCCTAGACGCAGGGACGTCTCCTGGTTTGCACTTGTACACTCTGAACCTGGAGCGGGCCGCGACGGCCACCCTGGACAACTTGGGCGTGCTCAAGCGCAGCGCGTGAGTGCCGGGGCTGGGGGGATAGGGGGGGACCTGGGATTCGAACGACGCAACGACCTCGGTACTCACTCTCATTCAAAGCCCCGCCCCTTGACGCACCGCCGCGCCGCGTCCAGTTCGCGTCCGCATAGGTCCCGCAGCGATCCCCAGTCGGCCGCCCCCGCCCCATGCGCCGCGGCGGCGCGGGCACACAGTTCGTAGGCCTCAGCCGAGGCCCGGCACGGGGCCAAGGCGGCGGCGCGGCATGACACCACCTGCGCCTCCAGCCCCGCGCACGCCGCCCCGGATACGCCCTGGGGCGGCGGCGGGGGGGCCGGGTCCGCTTCCATGGCGCGGACTCCCCGCGCTGGGCGGCTGCCGAGGCACGCGCGGAGGGCGGTGGTGTGCTTGCCGCACCGGTGCGCGACGGCAGCGGCGTCAGCGTCCGTCGGGCCGGCGGGCGTCCACAGCCACCCGCCGCCCATTTTATAAGGAATCTGCGGGTCAGCGATGGAGATGATGTGTCGGGGGAGAGGAGGGAGTGGAGGGAGAGAGGGTCGGGGAAGAGGGTCAAGGGAGAGGGTCGGGGGAGAGGGGAGAGGGGAGAGAGGTGAGAAATGACGGGTCGGGGGAGAGGTGAGCGATGAGGCGGGGGAGAGGAGGTCTGCGACAGGCGCCGGGACGTCGCCCAGCGGGACGACCACGGCAAGGGACGACCGCGCAAGCCTCGTCGCCGATCCTCCCCCCCTCTCTCCCCCCTCACTCGCTGCTGCTCTACCGACAGAACCGCAGTGGGGTAAGGGGGAGGGCGGCTGAACCGCCCAGTTGTTTGGCCCCGGCCCCCCCCGCCTCGGCCGCCCTCGACCCAGCCAGGCTCGTCCACCCAAACACCCCTCCTTTTGCCGCCCCCCCCCCCCTCCCCCCCCCCGAACACACGCCCCGCCCCGGCCCCACTCGCGTGAGCGGAGGTCGTCGCCTTGGGTCGTCGGGACGCTATGGTGACGCATGACAGCGTCTTCCCGACGCTCCTCACCCCGGGCGACGAGGAAGGCTCGGCGCTGCGGCTGGCTTTGATGCACCAGGGTGAGGCGAGACACTGCTATCGTCCTCCTCGCGCGCCGCGAGAATCCGCCGAGCAGGCGGCGACGGCGTCTGGAGCGCTATGGCAGACGCGCGCCGACCCCTTTCCGACCCGTCGGGCCTCTTCCGCACCATTCCCTTCGAATTATGCGCCTCTATCATATCATGGGGCGCTTATGGCCCGCGGGGCTCCATGAGGCGCCTCTAGCGCCGGGCGCGGCTCGGCGCGCGTCAACGACGACGGCGGTGCGGTTTTGGCCGTGGCTCGGGGCGTCGTCCCGCTGCTAGTACCGGAACGCAAGGCGGAGACAAAGCCATTGTTGTCTCGCCTGCGGGCGCGCTCTCGCTTCGCTCACGCGCTCCAGAGCTCCGGCTCCACTGGACCGGCCGCGTGGCCTGGGCCCCGTCGCCCACACCCCCCCCCTGCCCCCCCCCCCCCCCCCCTTGCCCCCCCCCCCCCCCCTCGCCCGCCGCCCCACTGAACCCCCCTTTACCCCCATCCGAAGCAGGACGCGACCACCTCGTCCACCTCGAAGCGCCGCGACCCTTTCCACCGCCCGGGGGTACCCCCCAACCCCACTGTGGCGCGGCGGCACGCCCAGCGCAAGCAGGCCCCCCTCGCTCCCGTTGGCGGCCCCTCCCCCGGGACCCTAAAGTTCGCCGTAGACGACGAGAAAGAGGCGGCCGAGGCAGCGGCGGGACCGCGGACTCGGCTCCCGCCTGTGGTCGACGACAGCGCTTTGTTTCTCCTCGCTTCTCCGTTCGGCGACACGGACGACCCGTGGCGGCATGCCCCCTCCCAGCGCATTGGCAGCAACTACACCCCCGCGGCCGCGGAGGCGGCGGCCGTGCTGTTCGAGGAGTTCGCTCGGCGTCCCGACGCGCCGCGGGCCCGGACGGTCGAGCCCTTGGCGGCGATCCGGAGCGCGCGGTCCACCGGACGTCCGCTGAGGCGGCCCGCCGCCGCGCCCGTCGGAGCTGCTGCCCGGGCCACCCTCGGCCGGGACGTCCTCCTCGAGTCAACTTTACGGAAGACGCGGGGCGACGACGACGGCAACCGGTCCGACGAGGGCTCTTCCGGCACCGGGGCCAGGTCGGACGGGAGCGGGAGCACTGTCGACGCTGATGCCCCCTCGTCAACGTCGTCCCTCGTCGCGGACTTCCTATTGTCCCGCCCCCCCGGCCAGCCGGGATGCTCCGACCACCTCATCGCCCGCGACGCCGCCGCGCGGGGCCGCCGTCTGAGCTGCATCCGCGTCCCTTGGGGCGACGGAGTCCCGCTCGACCCCCGTCTCGTAGGCCTTGACCCGTCTGCAAGCGCGGACAAGCGGCGCCGCGTGGCGCAGGCCGTGGCCCGCTACCACCGCTACGTCGACCGCGGCATCGACGACCGCCACCTCGCCCCTTACCGCGACCAGTGGGCTGCCAATGCTCTCGCTCTCGTGCCGCAGACGCCCCCGCCGGGCGTCTCGGAGGATTTCTTCTACATGACGATCGAGTCGTGCCTTCGTGAGGTCCACGGCGACCATCAGCGGTCGATGCGCCGCAGCATCGTGGACCATCTGGTGCTGTCGAGGACCGAGCGGGAGCGCCTCGGGCTCACCGACCTGGAGCCCGCGTGGCCTGAGGCCGATCTCTGGCGAAGCTGGTGGCGCCGTCCTGCCTTCCGCGACCTGCCCGACGGGTGGCGTGACGCTGTCGATGCTGCAGCACACGACCTCGCCTGGTCCCTCCAGACCCTCTCGCCCAATGCCCTCGAGCTCGCTGCCCTTTGGGGTAGCCACTCGGGTGTGGGCGACAGCCTCCTCATCGACGTCGCGGGCGGGGCCTTTAAGTCCCAAGCTCCCGCCACCCTGTCGGCCTTTCGGGCTCACCAGGTGGGGCAGAGCGAAAAGGTCAAGTCCCTCCTCTGGACCATCTGGGTGCCCAAGTGCGCGGAGATCTTTCGCCGTCTCCCGCCCCTCTATGTCAACAACGACGCTCCGGCCTACTGGCGCAGCGTGGCAGCCCTTCAGGCCAACCAACTGCGGGCCTTGGTCGCTGACTCTCTTGAAGCTTACGCCAAGTACATCGAGTCGCATCCGGCCGTGCCGGAGGTGGATGCGCACGGTGACGTCCACTGGTGGAGCCAGCCGGCGGCCTTTCGGATTGAGCTCGTGGTTGCATCTGACGGAAGTCCGGTCTTCCGGCCGGCGTTGGCGGATTTCGAGCGTGTCTCTGTTGAGGTGCTGGAACATGCCGTGCTGGCCGTGTCGGGCATTCCGCGCATCGAGACGAATGGCGGCGCGCCCGGTGGAGGAGGCGTGGGTGCGGCGGGCCCTGGCCTGTGCATTCCCGCCGTCACACTCGACGAGCACGTGCCTCGCGATGCCACCAAGAGGGTCCGTGATGTCGTCCGCGCCAACTGCATCGCTCCGCGGGCCCTGGCTGCCCTTTTTACCGATTTCCTTTTTCTCCTGCGACTAGATGTCGCAGCCCACGCTGCGGCATTCGCTGCTGAACAGCCTTCCCTCGAACGCTACGCCGAGGAGCTGGAGCGCTTCCGTCGCGCTGAGGCCGGCGTCGAGGCCACATGTAGCCGGTCGGTCCGTACGGGACTTTTCCAGGTCGAGTGCGGCGCCCTGCAGGACGCTCTGTGCCAGCGGGCCCGCGACGTGTGCCGCGCTCTGCTGGAACAGATTCGCGAGGCTGCCGCTGCGTCCAACCGGTCCATCGTCGCGTCGTTCGAGTCGATGCAGGAGCGGCTTCAGGTCGTGTCCCGCACGGGAGATGAGGTTGTGGCATTGAAAAAGTTCTACGCGCGATGTCAGGGAGAGCAAGACCGGCTGCACGAGGAACTCGACCATAACGCGGAACGTGCCGAGTACCTCGAGCGCTTCCGCCACGCTGTCACTGACGATGACTTCGCGTGGTCAGTGAAGGCTGCCGCCTGGCCCCGCGACATGCTCGCCGTAATGCAAGAGGCCATAGCGCGCGCCAACGCCGAGGAGCAGGGCTTCCAGCGGGCTCTCCGCCAAGAGGTCGAGGCCTTCCTGTCCGAGGTTGACACGCTCGAGCAGGGCGTGGCTGAGTTTGAATCCCATGGCGGTGTAGTGTACCATACGCGCTACGCACCGCGCGCTGAGGAGCTTGCTGCGTCCCTCCGAGACGCAGCCGAGCGTGGCGAGGAGCTCAACTCCCGCGAGCGGGTTCTCGGGTTGCCCGTCACACCCTTTGCGCGTGTCGCCGCCGCGTCCCAGCGGCTCGAGCCCTTTGTCACCCTTTGGACGACGACGGCTTCTTTTTTCAGGTCGTACGCCCAATGGACGATGGACCGGGACCACCCCTTTGGACGCCTCGACCCCGTCTCCATCGAGGAGCAGGTCCACGAGGACTACCGCAAGGTTCACAAGCTCGTGCGTCTATTCAATGGCGGTATCGACGGCCGAGAGCTCCCCGAACCCCTCGCTGTCGCCGAGGCAGCGCGGGACAAGATGGTCGCCTTCCGTGCGCACCTGCCCCTCGTCCACGCTGTATGTAATCGCGGCCTTCAGTCCCGGCACTGGGAGGAGATAAACGCCCTGGTGGGGACGGAACTTCGCCCGGACGAGATGCAGCTTTCGCGCCTGATCGAAAAAGTGGAAGAGGCGGCGGCGGCCCTGGCGGAGAAGGACCGCGCCGCCGGCCTCGTGGCTCGTGACGACGGCACCAAGAAGGACGAGCCGGGCCTCGTCGAGCAGCTCATCGCCGTCTCGGACCGCGCGTCCCGCGAGCACTCGGTCGAACGGTCGCTGCAAAAGATGAAGGGCGACTGGGAGGGCCTCGCCCTTGCCCTTACGCCGTACGAGGGCACGGGCACGAGCATCCTCAAGGGCGGTCCCCTGGAGGAAGCCCAGGTTCTCCTCGACGACCACCTCGTTAAGGCACAGGCCATGATGTCGTCCTCTTTTGCCGCGCCGCACCTGCGCGAGCTTAAGCCGTGGGTGGAGAAACTGACGCGTCTCCAGCTCATCCTCGATGAGTGGCTGAAGTGCCAGTCGCGGTGGATGTACCTCCAACCAATCTTCGGGTCCGAAGAGATCGTGCGTCAGATTCCTGTCGAGGGCGCGGCCTTCATGGAGATGGATACGCGGTGGCGCCGCGTCATGGATAACGCCGCGAAGGACCCCTCGCTCTTGTCGGTCGCCGACGCCCCGACCCTCCTGGACGACCTCCAGACGTGCAATGGGTCGCTCGACGTGGTCGAGCAGGGCTTAAACGCCTTCCTGGAGACAAAGAAAGCCGCGTTTCCGCGCTTCTACTTTCTCTCCAACGACCAGCTGCTTGAGATTCTCTCCGAGTGCAAGGACCCCAAGCGCATCCAGGACTTCACGCAAAAGATCTTCTCCGCCGTGGGTCGCTTCGAGTTTTCTGAGCGGGTGGACATCACGGGCATGGTATCGATCGAGGGCGAGACGATTCCGTGGCTCAAGCCCGTCAGCCCACTCCGAATCGGGGCCGTCGAGACGTGGCTTGGGGTGGCGGAGAAGGCCATCTACCAGACGATCCATGACCTCGCCCGCCGCGCGCTCGAGGACTATCCCACGAAGGAGCGGTGCCAGTGGATTCTGCAGTGGCCGGGGCAGCTCGTGCTTAACTGTGGATCGGTCTTTTGGACCCGCGAGGTGGTTGAGGCAATCGAGACTGGTGGATCTGAGGGCCTCCGCGACTACTCGACCAAATGCACTGAGGAGCTCGGCCGCATCGTCGAACTCGTCCGCGGCGAGCTCACTCCACTCCAGCGCGCCACGGCTGGAGCCCTTGTTGTCATTGACGTGCACAACCGCGATGTGGTCGACGCCATGCACGGGCAGGGCGTAGAACGGGCCGACGACTTCAACTGGGAGGCGCAGCTGCGGTACTATTGGGAAAAGCACGACGCGCCCCCCTCGGGCGTCGACCCCACCGAGACGCTCGTGGTGCGCATGATAAACGCGTCGACGCTGTACGGATACGAGTACCTGGGCAACTCGACGCGTCTCGTCATCACGCCCCTGACGGACAGGTGCTACCGGACCCTTATAGGGGCCATCTACATGAACCTGGGCGGTGCTCCCGCTGGTCCCGCGGGCACGGGCAAGACCGAGACGGTCAAGGACCTCGCCAAGGCCCTCGCGCTGAACTGCGTCGTGACCAACTGCTCGGACTCGCTGGATCACAAGGCCATGGCAAAGTTCTTCAAGGGCCTTGGATGCTCGGGCGCGTGGGCGTGCTTCGACGAGTTCAACCGCATCGAGCTCGAGGTGCTGTCAGTCGTGGCACAGCAGGTCCTGACGCTCCAGCGCGCCGTCGCGACCAACTCGCCGACCTTCGACCTCGACGGAACTGTGCTCCAACTGGTGCCCACGTGCAACGCCTTCATCACGATGAACCCGGGCTACGCGGGACGCGCCGAACTGCCCGACAACCTCAAGGCTCTCTTCCGTGATGTTGCCATGATGGTGCCTGACTACGCCCTCATTAGCGAGATCCTCCTATACTCGTACGGCTACCTCGACGCGCGATCTCTGGCGCGCAAGCTGGTGGCCACGTACAAGCTGTGCTCGGAGCAGCTCTCTAGCCAGCACCACTACGACTATGGCATGCGGGCTGTCATCTCGGTCCTGCGCGCCGCGGCCAATCTCAAGCGCAAGTACGGCTCGGCCCTGCCCGAGGACGTCCTCATGCTCCGCGCCCTCACGGACGTCAACCTGCCCAAGTTCCTCGACCAGGACGTGCCCCTGTTCAAGGGCATTGTCAGCGACCTCTTCCCCGGCGTCGACCTGCCTGCGACTGACTATGCCGCCCTACTCGAGGCGCTCCGGGCGCGGTCGCTTGAGCGCGGTCTTCAGCCCCTTCCGGCCTTCTTCGACAAGATTATCCAGCTGTACGAGATGATCATTGTTCGCCACGGCCTCATGGTGGTGGGCGCTTCCTTCGGAATGAAGACAGAGTCATGGCGCGTCCTGTCCCTTGCCCTCGGTGATCTTGCCGAGCAAGGCCTCATGGGCGAAAAGGCCGTGCGCACCTGCGTGATCAACCCTAAGGCTCAACCCCAGCGCCAGCTGTACGGAGCTGAGGACCCCGTGTCCAAGGAGTGGTCGGATGGCGTACTTGCCGTCTACTACCGCAAGGCTGCGCTCGACAAGGGGAATGACCGGCAGTGGGTCGTCCTCGACGGCCCTGTCGATGCTGTCTGGATCGAAGACATGAACACAGTGCTCGATGACAATAAGAAGCTCTGCCTCGCCTCGGGCGAGCAAATCTCCATGACGAACCGGATGAACCTTATTTTCGAGGTTGACGACCTGTCGCAGGCGTCACCCGCCACCGTCAGCCGGTGCGGCATGGTCTACATGCAGCCCAGTCTCCTTGGGTGGCGCGCCGTGATGGAGAGTTGGCTCGACAAGCTCCCCGACTGCATCACAGATGACCACCGCGAGGAGATCGCGGCCATTTTCGACTGGCTTGCCCCACCGCTCCTCCGTGTTGCGACTAAGGAAGTGGCTCGGCCTGTGCCACACCAGGAAATCGCACTTGCCCGCGGTGCGATGCGGCTGTTTGAGTCCCTTGCCGTGCCCGACTTTGGCGAGCCTGCCTTCCTTGAGCTGTCGCCCGCCGTCCAAAAGGTGTGGCTCCAGTCGATCGTCCTCTTTTCTCTCGTGTGGGGCGTGGGCGCCTGCACCGACGAGGCCGGCCGCGTCGCGTTTGACAACGTCCTGCGTCGGCTCCTCGTCGGTGACAACCCCAAGGAGCTCGGCCCGTGGCTCGGTGGCGAGTCAGTTCCCGTCACCCAGCTATTCCCCGAGGGTCGCCTCGTTCACGACCTCGCCTTCTGCAAGGCCACCCACAAGTGGATTCCCTGGGCCGAGCTCGACGCTGAGGCCTTCAACCGGAAGGCCGACCCATCGGCGTCGTTTGAGTCCATCATCGTTCCCACGCAAGACACGCTGCGCTACACTTACCTGCTCGACCACCTTGTCCGCAAGGGGCACCCAGTTCTATTTGTCGGTCCCACGGGCACGGGCAAGAGCGCCTACGTCAAGGGTTATCTGCACAGCCAGGCCGAGTCCCTCACGGCATGCCTGATAAACTTTTCCGCCCAGACATCGGAAAACCAGACGCAAGACATCCTTGATGGCCGCATGGACCGGCCCCGCCGCGTCGTTGGGTCGACCCGCCGCATCTACGCGCCAGCTGGGGGCAAGCGCATGATCGTCTTTGTCGACGATCTTAACATGCCCAGGCCGGAGAAGTACAAGGCTCAGCCCCCCATCGAGCTACTGCGCCAGTGGCAGGACCACGGCGGCTGGTACGATAGGCACGATGCCGTCGAGCGGCACTTTCGCGAGGTAGTCGACACACAGTTCGTATGCGCCATGGGCCCGCCGGGCGGGGGCCGCAACTCCATTACGGGGCGCTACCTTCGCCACTTCTCTGTCATCGGCCTCGTCCCCTTCGACCGTGCCACTAACGTGGCCATCTTCACCGCCCTCATCTCGTGGTGGCTCGGCCAGCATGCCGATGTCTACGATGGTAGCTTCACCAAGCACGCTCGGCCCATCGTCCAAGGCACCATCGAAGTTTACGAGACCATCCAGACCAAGCTGCTGCCCACCCCGGCGAAGTCTCACTACGTCTTCAACATGCGCGACATGTCCCGCGTCTTCCAGGGCATGGCGGGGGCGCGGGGCAACCTGTCGGATCCGTCAATGCTTGTGCGCCTCTGGCTGCACGAGATGATGCGCGTTTTCCACGACCGGCTGAGCGACGATGCCGACCGCGACTGGTTCCTCGACGAGCTGCAGTCGTCCACTGAGCGCGTGTGGAAGGACCGGTTCTCCCGGCTAGTGGCCCGGCCGGCAGCCGAGGGCGCTGGCCCGGGGCCCGACCTTGATGTCCGCGCCGTCGCGACTCGGCTTTTCGGCGACTTCTGGGTCCCTGGGGCCGACCCGCGCAAATATGTCGAAGCTCCTACCGACGACACCCTCCTCAAGGTATGCGAGGAGTACCTGACAGACATGAACGCCACGTCTAAGACGCCCATGGAGCTCGTGTTGTTCGATTTCGCTGCAAAGCACGTGGCCCGCATCGCCCGGCTCGTGTCTCAGCCCGGCGGCAACGCCCTGCTCGTCGGACTCGGCGGGTCCGGGCGCCAGTCGCTGAGCCGCCTCGCCGCCTTCGTATGCGAGGCCGATGTGGTCCAGATCGAAATCTCCAAAACCTACGGAGTCAACGAGTGGCGGGATGATCTCCGGCTCGTTCTCCGTCGCGCGGGCGAGGCGGGCAAGAAGACTGTCTTCTTGTTCTCCGACACGCAGATCAAGGATGAGACATTTGTCGAGGACCTCAGCAACCTCCTTAACACCTATGAGGTGCCGAACCTCTTCCCCCCGGGAGACATGTCGACGATCCTTGAGGGCCTGCGGCCCCGCGCACGCAGCCGGGGGATCACCAACGAAACGGACTTGCCTGGCTTTTTTGTATCTGAGCTCCGCCGCAACCTCACCGTTGTCCTCTCCTTCAGTTTTGTAGGCGACGGGTTCCGGGACCGACTCCGCCAGTTCCCGTCATTAGTCAACTGCTGCACCATCGATTGGTTCGAGCGGTGGCCCAACGAGGCACTCCAGACAGTCGCGACGAGTTTCCTTGCACCGCTCGCCGACGACGTTGGGGACGCTGCGCTCGCCGTGCTGCCCCAAGTGTGCCGCTTCTTTCAGTCGACCGTCGTCGACCTCTCGGAGCGATTCCTCGCCGAAGAGCGCAGGCACAATTACGTCACTCCGACGAGTTATCTGGAGCTCTTAAACAGCTACAAGGCATTATTGGGAAAGAAGCAGGACGAGGTCTCCACGGTGCGGCGCCGGTACTTGAAGGGTCTCGACCAGCTCCGCGACGCCGAGGGCGAGGTGGGCAAGCTGTCGGCTCAGATCGTCGAGATGCAGCCCGAGCTGGACGCAGCGGTTACGGACACGGCCGCGGCGCTGGTGGTAATCGAGAAGGAGACGGCTGACGCCGACGCCGTTAGAGAGGTCGTGGCGGCCGAGGAAGCCCAGGCCAAGGGCGAGGCCGACAAGGTGTCGGCCATCCGGAACGACTGCCAGGCCGATCTTGACCGGGCGTACCCGCTCGTCGTCAAAGCCAACGCGGCTATCTCCAAGCTCTCGGCCGCTATGCTCACCGAGCTCAAGCAGGTGCGCACGCCTACCCAGTACGTCAAGATGGTGATGGAGGCCATCGTCCTCATGTTTTCTGTCCCTGTTGCCAAGAAGCGCGACGAGGCCACCGGCAAGCAAGTGCCCGACTACGTCGGTGCCTGCATGAAGCTGATGGCCTCGACGTCCTTCTTGAAGGACTGCAAGGAGTTCGACAAGGACAACCTAGACCAATCCACCGTTGACAAGATTGCACCATACGTGCAGACGGAGGAGTTCAACGAAGCCTTCATCACGACCAAGTCGGCCGCGGCAGGCAACCTGTGTGCGTGGGTGTGTGCCGTCTATGAGTACCACAATGCGATGCTCGTGGTGCGGCCAAAGCAGGCCTCACTGAAGGAGGCCGAGGCCGAGCTGGCGGAGGTGATGAGCGCGCTCGAGGGCAAGCAGGCTGAGCTCCGCGCTGTGCTTGACCGGCTCGCGGGGCTCCAGGCCACGTTTGACGCCAAAAAAGCCCACAAGGACGAGCTTGAAGCCAAGGTCGAGACCTGTAAGATCCAGCTGGACCGCGCCGAGAAGCTTATCTCTGGGCTGGGCGGGGAGAAGACCCGGTGGAAGCAGCGCGCTGCGGACCTCGGTGATCAGCACACGCGGCTGGTTGGCGACGTCCTCCTTGCATCGGCACAAATTGCCTACCTGGGACCCTTCACGCAGACGTGGCGCGCTGAGTGCCTCGCCCTCTGGGTAGCCGAGCTCGGGCGTCTCGGGGTGCCGCGCAGCGAATCCTTCGACCTCGTGGGCGTCCTGGGGGATGAGGTGCTGATCGAAGAGTGGCGCCTGCACGGCCTGCCGAAGGACAGGTTCAGCGCAGAAAACGGCATCATGATGACCACTGGCCGCCGGTGGCCGCTGCTCGTTGACCCCCAGGGCCTCGCCAACGGCTTTGTGCGCAACCTTGAAAAGGAAAATGGGCTCGTCATCGCCAAGCTGAGCGACCCGAACTTCCTTCGCACGCTCGAGAATTGCATCCCCCTTGGCACACCCGTCCTGCTCGAAAACGTCGGCGAGAGCCTCGACGCGGCGCTCGACGCGCTGCTGCAGAAGCAAATCTTTAAGGAGAGCGGCGCCCTGACGGTCAAGCTCGGCGACCAGTCCGTCGAGTACGATCCCTCCTTCCGCCTCTATATCACCACCAAGCTCCGCAACCCGCACTTTGCCCCCGAGCTCTGCACACGCGTCTCAGTATTGAACTTTGGCACGACGTTCGAAGGGCTCGAAGATCAGCTGTTATCCGCTGTCGTGGCCCAGGAGCGCCCCGACCTTCAGGAGGAGAAGGCGCGCCTTCTCGTCCAGGGCGCCGAGAACAAGAAAAAACTTCAGCAGATCGAATCCGAGATCCTGCGAGTGCTGTCGAGCAGCACTGGCAACATTCTCGAGGACGAGGAGGCCGTCGATGTGCTGCAGTCGTCCAAGACGCTCTCGGACGAGATCAGTGCCAAGCAAGCCGTGGCGCGCGAGACCGAGGCCAAGATCGACATGGCCCGTGCGGGATACGCGCCCGTCGCGGCCCACTCGGCCACCCTCTACTTCTGCGTGGCGTCTTTGGGTGGCATCGATCCGATGTACCAATACTCCCTTCGGTGGTTCGACGCTTTGTTCCTGCGCGCTCTCCGTGAAGCGCCCGCCGCTGATGAGCTGGACGCCCGGTTGCTTGCGCTCAACGGCGAGTCGACGTGGCTCCTGTACCAGAACGTGTGCCGTTCCTTGTTCGAAAAGGACAAGTTGCTGTTTGCCTTTTTGCTGGCGACGCGGCTCGAGGAGGCGACGGGTGCTGTGCGGGCCGCAGAGAGCCGTTTCCTGCTGACGGGCGGCGTCGCCGTCGGCGAGGTCGAGCGGCCCAATCCGACGGCGGACGACGGGAGGTGGCTGAGCGACAAGGCGTGGGGAGAGCTCTTGCGCGCCGAGGCGCAGGACGGCGGAGAGTGGGATGGGTTGGGTGACCACCTCTGCGCCAATCCTGCATCATGGCGCGCCGTCGTTGAGTCAGCTGAGCCCCACCGGGCCGTGCTTCCGGCGCCCTATCACGACTCCCTTTCGAGGTTCCAGCGCCTTATTGTGCTCCGCGTGCTGCGCCCGGACAAGCTCCAGCTGGGCGTAACGGACTATGTCGAGGCCCGGCTCGGCGCACGCTTCATCGCTCCGCAGCCCTTCTCGATCGAACCGTGCTTCCGCGACTCGACGCCGTCAACACCACTCATCTTCGTGTTGACCCAGGGTTCCGACCCCATGAACGGGCTTATCAACTATGCCGGCACGCAGTCAAGACGCCTCGAGACCGTGTCCCTCGGGCAGGGCCAGGGCCCTGTGGCCCAGCGCCTCGTCTCCCAGGCGGCGGAGGAGGGCTTCTGGGTCTGCCTCCAAAACTGCCATCTTGCCGAGCGCTTCTTGCCCACCCTCGAAGCCATGTGCGAGCAGCAGCTCGTGCCCGGGCGCGTCCACCGCGACTTCCGCCTTTGGCTGACGTCTTACCCTACGCCTGCTTTCCCCATCTCTATCCTGGAAAATGGCGTCAAGATCACGAACGAGCCTCCCAAGGGCCTTGCGGCGGGCATGCTTCGCACCTACAGCATGGACCCGGTCTCCGACCCCAGTTTTTACGAGGGATGCGCCAAAGAGGGTCCATTTCGCCGCCTTCTATTTGCTTTGGCCCTCTTCCACTCGTCTATCCTTGAGCGGCGAAAGTTTGGTCCGATCGGGTGGAACATTCCGTACGAGTTCAACGAGAACGATCTGCGCATCTCAGTGCGGCAGCTTCGTACCTTCTTGGACGAGTACGCAGAGGTACCTCTGGCCACACTCAAGTACACGGCCGGCGAGTGCAACTATGGCGGCAAGGTGACGGACGGGCACGATCGGATCACGCTGATGACCCTGATGGGTGACTGCTACACGGAGCGGCGGCTATCAGACGCGCCTGATGCGCTGTCGGGCCTCGTCGGCGAGGCCTTCCGGCCACTTCCCGACGAAAAGTCGAGCCACCAAGAGTACCTCGACCACATCGGGACCTTCTCGGCGAGCGCACCGCCCGAGGCATTTGGCCTCCACGCCAACGCCGACATCTCCAAGGACCTCAAGGAGGCAGGAGAGCTCCTCGACGGCCTCCTGCAGACGTCTACTGGTGTTGGGGCAGGCGGCGCCGGCGGCACCCGCGAGGAGGCCATAGCGGCGACGGCTGCCGACGTGCTGGCGCGGCTGCCCGAGGACTTTGACCTCGAGCTCGTCAGCCTCAAGTACCCAATTGTGTACGACAACTCAATGAATACGGTGCTGGTGCAGGAACTGGACCGTGCCAACACTCTGCTCCGCGTCATCCGCGCCTCGCTTGTCTTGCTGGGTCAGGCCGTCCGCGGCGAGGCGCTCATGTCTCCCGAGCTCGACGAGGTCGCCGTGGCCCTATTCAACGGTAAGGTCCCAGCGAGCTGGCTGAAGGTGTCGTTCCCGTCGCTCAAGCCGCTCGCCAGCTATGTACGCGAGCTGCTCGACCGTTGCCACTTCTTCCAGTTGTGGATCGACGATGGCGCCCCGTCTGTCTTTTGGATATCAGGCTTCTGGTTCACGCAGGCATTCCTCACGGGGGCCAAGCAGAATTACGCGCGGAAGACGCGAATTGCTATCGACGAGATCGAGTTCGACTACGACGTGGTGCGTCAGAGCGCAGCGCGGGCAGCTGCCCGCGCTGCGGCCGAGAGAGCCGGAGCCGGCGCCAACGCCGCTGACACCGACGCCGGGGGCGAGGCCGCCGAGAAGGCCGTCCTCGACGGGGTCGGGCTCGAGGCCCCCGAGGACGGCGTCCTGTGCCGCGGCCTCTTCTTGGAGGGGTGCCGCTGGGACCCCGACGCTCACCGTCTTGCCGAGTCGCGGCCAGGCCAGCTCTTCACTGGCCTGCCCACCGTCCACCTCAAGCCCTGCCCGGCTGCTGAAGTGCGCCAGTTCCCCTCCTACAAGGCACCCGTTTACAAGACGGTCGAAAGGAGAGGCATTCTGTCTACGACGGGGCACAGCACCAACTACGTCATGGACTTGACCCTGCCCACCGATGCCCCGGAAGGGCACTGGACCAAGCGGGGGGTGGCGCTCTTGACCGCGCTTCGTGACTGATTTGTGGTGGTGGTAGTGATGGTGGTGGTGAAATTTGGGATGGCTTTGGGGGCTCTGTTGTTGAACGGCGCCACTCAAACCCGTGTTTCCCGCCCCCCGCTTTCCCCAAGTCACTGCCTGACTAATACCCCCCCCCCAGCACGACGCTGCTGGCTGCCTGCTTGTACTGCCGGTAGATCATAGGCTCAGGAGGCCTCGGCTGCCGAACCATGGCGTCGAAGGCCGCGACGTGGGCCGGCATCGCGCCCGGCGGCACGTGCGGCGGCGCATGGGCACCCGCCTTGCCGCCCCGGCGGCTGGCGTCGACGGCTGACGGTGTTGGAGGATTGGCCCCCGCGGAGCTCACGGCCATCCGCGACGCCCCCGACGCGTCGAAGCTGAGGGCGACACGCACGTCGTCAGTCGGCACCGGCGCGTTGGCACCGCCGACGGCACCTCCCGGCCCGCCCACCATGCCAGGCGCCCCTAGCGGCGACCCACCCATGTCGAGGATGGCGTGTCCCCGGTTCTCCACAATTCTCGCCGCCGAGTAAGGCCGAACCTTGCCGTGATCCTCCCGCTGAAGCGACACGGAGCCGTCTCCCCGGGTGTGGAAGATGTCACCTCCATGGAGATCGCGCGCTTTCGCTAAAGTCATCTTGCGCGTGCCCATTCCCTTCAGCTCCTCGCGCGCGATGGGACTCTGGGGCGCTCCACCGAGGGGACTCGAAGGAAGACTGGTGTCGGCCTCACCGGCCGTTGGCGGCCGAAAGGCAGCCGGCAGCGCTGGCACGCCCGGCGACCCGGGCCAGTTGTCCGTCTCGCGGAAGGAGTCGGCGCGGCGGCCGATGACGGTGCTGCTCCCTGTGAGCTCCCTCTGCTTTCCCGGGCTCGTCACCCTGCCATAGCCAACAGGCACCGGGGGCCCTAGCGACCGCATTAGCGCTGCTGCCGTGTGCTCGGACGACAGGTCGCCGCCGCGCGCATGGGCCGACGCGCGCGGACCACCGACGGGGACGCGAGGGCCGTCGAAGAGTGGCTCTCTCCGATTGCGCGAGACCCACTCGGCGGGCACCTCCATGCCGGTGCCCTCATCGAGGCACGGTTCGGGTCCCGGCACGTGGCCTAGCCCGAAGATGTTATGCCCGTTGAACTCGCGACGAGCAAAGGATGACTTGGGACGCGTCGGCCCGAGGTCGGCATCGGCCGTCACATTGGGTCCGTGGCTTCCGACGACGCCGTGCCCACGGCGTTGCTCCTCTCTCCGCGTGGCGACGTCGTAGGTTGGGAGACCTTTGCTGGGGACGGGAGGGCGGTCGACGTTGAGCCGGACGCCGGCGGGACGGTCGGCAAGGGGGCGGTCGAGGTTGCGGGGATCGGCTCCGGGACGCGCATCGTCGACCCGGAGCTGGGCGAGGCGGGCGCGGGCGGCGAAGAGGAAGCCGGGGCTGCCGGGCGCCGTGTGGGCCGCGTTGGCGGGGGCAGGTTCGGTGGCCCACTGCGGAAGAGGGGTAAGGGGGGTCGAGGGAGGTGGGGGCGAGGGTGGCCAGGGCGGCGCCGTCGGCAGCCGTGCACGTTGGCTGGGAGCCGTACCCCAGGCGCCCATAATAAGTCCCGAACGCGGTATTTTTCACTCAATCAAGAGATTTTTCGCGCTTCAGCGTGGATTCTCGATCTCCCCGAGCAGTCCGTGGACCGTGGCGCCCAAGAGGGCCAGCCGAACGTTGGTGGCGCGGAGAAGGGCCTTCGCCCCCCTCCCTCTTCTCCCGCTCGCCTGATTGGTTCTGTAATGGACAGTACCACCCCCCGAAGCCTGTAAAGACGGTTTGAAGGGGGTTGGAGATAGGGAAGGGTGAGGGAATAGACAGAGTGAGGACCCGGCGTCGCCCGGGACCGCGAAAGCGCTCCTTCTCCGCCCTCCGGGGCGCCCTGCCCAGAACCTTAGGTCATTGAGCAGAAAACATTGGACTCGCCAGGGCAGTCCGCTCTTTGACCTTTTTAACGGTCCCGTCCGACGCCCAGATAGACTGGAGTCGGCCCGCCCCGGCAACGCCGCTCATTGGGCGCGCGGGCTTTTCCCTGGCGGCTAGCATGAGGCTTGTCCCGAAGGAGCCGTCGTCGTTTCCTCCCATGATGCCGTCAGGTCACGGACTCGGCGCCGGCGAGACCCGGCGCGAGTGAGATTAGCGGGGGCGGGGGAGGCGAGTTTGGAGGGCTGCGAAGGCGGAGGAGAGGTCAAGAGAGAGCGCATTCTCTTCGTCCGTTCGCGCTACGACCGGCGGCGCAGCGACTACGAGCCTCGAAGGGTGTCGGTCTGCTCTCCTCTCCCACAAAAAGAGTACAGACTCCCGCGCAGACCTCGGCCGCCGCCGCCGCCTTTGCGTCCTCGGCCGGGGCTCTTCCTCGATCCTCCTCGCTCGAGATGACGTCCGACCCCGAGGAGGTCAATCGCGCGATCACCAATGACACCGCAGGCCCCCGAGAAGAGCGTCGCGGAGCCACGGGTCTCGGGCGAGCAGTCGCCGACGAGACAGCAGACGGGCCGCCGTTGCTGCTGCCTCCGCCCGCTCCGCCCAAAGTCCACACCACCCCCTCCCCCCCAATCCTCCCCCCAATCATCCATCCCACCCCCTCCAGGGCCCGTCTAGCACACTTCACCCGCCCTCCCAAGGACTCGACCGCTGCCGACCCCAAACGCATGAGGGACAAGCGCGAGAAGGGAAGGGCCGAGTACCGGGAGCGGCTCTTTCGCGAGGCCCAGACGGGAGCCGCCAAGGCTTCGCTCTGGCTCTCCTCCGCCGACGCCGGCGGTATCGAGGCCGACGAGGCCGCTGGTGAGCGCACCTGGAGGTTCAGCCAGAGAAGCATCGCCGACGCGAGCGAGGCGGGCGTGGCGCGCAAGCGCCTTGACCTGCAGCTCGGGCAACTCGGTCCCTACAGGGTGCGCTTCACCCCCAACGGACGGCACGCGGTGCTGGGAGGACGCCGCGGGCACTTGGCGACGTTCGACTGGCAAAAGGCCAAGCTGGGGTGCGAGGTGCAGGTCCGGGAGACGGTTCGGGACGTCACCTTTCTTCACCATGAGGCGAGGGCGGGGGAGAAGGGGGGGGGTTCCGCGTTGGGAGTCTACCCTGTTCGCCCGTTCTGCTCCTCCGCTCTCGGTCGCGTCTCCTGCTCGTCCATTCGTCTATTCTCCGACCCCTGGATACCCCTTCCCGTCTAAACCCTCCTCTTCCTCTTCCCACCCACCCCCAGGGCTACTTCGCCGCCGCCCAGCGCAACGACGCTTTCATCTATGACTCCAGGGGGGTGGAGTTGCACCGGCTCTCTGGGACGCCCGAGCCGTGGGCTCTCGACTTCTTGAGGCACCACTTTCTGTTGACAAGCGTCGGTAAGGCCGGCGTGCTGACCTGGCAGGATGTCTCAACTGGCGAGCTCGTGAGCCAGCGGAGGACGCGGTTGGGTCCCTGCGGGGTGCTGGCGAGCGACCCGCGCACGGCCGTGAGCGTATTGGGGCACGGCGGGGGGGAGGTTTCGCTGTGGACGCCCAACCAGCCGACGGCGACGGCGCGACTGCTAGCGCACAAGGGTCCCGTGCGGGCTCTGGCGGTGGATCTGAGCGGGACCTACTTGGTGACAGCGGGGCTGGACCGGCAGGTCAAGGCGAGAAAGATAGAAAGAGACGGGGGCCGACGGAATGGGGCTGCCGACTGGGCCGTTGGTGGCGCGTGCGAGGCGCTCTCGACCGACCCCGCACAACCCCCCGACCAACCCGACCCCAACACCCCAACATCCGTTCTCGTCCTCAGGTGTGGGACGTGAGAAAACTCACTCCCTACCACGCCTACGGCGCTGCGTCCTCCGTCGACGCCCTCGACATTTCCCAACGGGGTCTCCTGGCCGTCGGGTGGGGCCGCCGGGTCCAGGTGTGGTCCGACGCTCTCGCCACCAAGGCTGGGGCGCCGCTGCTCAACCATCGGCTCGACCCCCCCGCGCCTGCCGACGCGGCCGCCGGCTTAGCTGGAGGAGCGGGATCGCGCGGAGCTGATGGACTGATCCACTCGTTGCGGTTCTGCCCCTACGAAGACGTTCTCGGCGTCGGACATGCCGGGGGTTTCTCGACAATGCTCGTGCCCGGCGCCGGTGAGCCCAACCCTGACGCATGGGCAGCTGACCCTTTCCAGTCCGCGAAGGCGCGTCGCGAGCACGAGGTGAAGGCGCTGCTGGACAAGATCCCCGCCGAGGCCATCACTCGCGATGCCGATGCCGTGGGGAGCGTCCGCCGGCCACCGGCGAGCGTCCAGGCTGAGCGAGCCCGAGAGGCCAAGGAGGCGCGCCAGGCCAGGACTGAAGCGCAGCGGGAGAAGGCCGACGCGCGGACCAAGAAGAAGGGCAAAAACCGCCCTGGCAGGCGTCACCAGCGGAAGCAACAGGCCAACGTCGTCACCGACAGGGACCAGGAGGTGAGAGACCGGGTCCGTGCGGGCGGGGCCGACGCAAGCCACTTGTCCCGTCTCGACCGCGAGGCGCGGGACAGGCGTGAGGCCCGCCGCGCCGAGGTGGAGCGGGCGAGCACGCAGACTCCAGATGGGAGGGCGGTGCCGCTGGCGCTGCGCGGCCTCTACAAGAGTGCGATGGCCAAGGCGGCTCCGGCGCGGGCGCCCAATCCGGAGGAGATGGCGCGGGCCCGGGGCGAGGTGGGGGCTGGGCAGAGGGTTAAGGGGGGGGGGGGGTCGGGGGCTCGCAAGGGGGGCCGGTGGGGGGGGGGGGGGGGGGGGGGGTCTCGCAAGCGGGGCCGGGGAGACTAAAGGAAACACGAACGAGATGAATCGATGAGATTTCGACCGTCATCATCCCGGCCGCCGCTCGTCCTTGCGCCCCACTACTCGTCCTTGCGCCCCGACAACCGTAACGAGCGCCGAGCGCCCGGCATCACCGGAGCCGCATCCTGCTTGCTCCCCTTCTTCCCCCCCTTCTTTCTATTGCCGAGGGTCAGGCACTGCCCCACAATCACGCAGTTGAGCGCCAGATTCACCGCGTAGATGAGACGGAGCGACGTCGGCGCCGGCGGGCTCTCCAGGCCCTGCGTCCACACGCGCACAGCGGTACCAGCCACATTCGTCATCGCTGTCGTCGTTGACAAGACCCCCACGTCTCCCCTCCGGAACCCGAGAACGATTTGGTTGACCCGCGCCAGCGTGAAGGCGACTCCTCCCGCGTCCATCCCCGTCTTGATCCAGCTGGCGGGCACCAGCCCCACCCGCCACGCGCCAATCGCGCCAGCGTAGGCCACAGCAGCGCCCACGCCCCGCGACGTCTGCCCCGCGTAACGGTAGATGAGCGCCAACAACACCAGATACTGCAGGCACAACATGGCCAGTTCCCCGTATGCCGCGAAGGGACGGCCGGCGTCGACGGAGTGGAGGACGTTGAGGGTGTTGGCGACCATCTCCGTCTCGGTGGACGCGATGGAGAGGCCCTCCGCCGACGCGGCCCTCAGAACGTTGCTGATTTGGGGTATGCGGGACAGACTCGCCGTGGTAATGAGGCCCCACGAGAGGACCTTGGGGGGGGGGACGGGGCGGGGGGTTCGGGAGGAGTTGGAACTTGAACGAATCGCTCTACACCTGTAGCAGTCTCGGGAGTCTGCGGGGGGCGTGGCGACGCGAGGCACTGACGTTAGCGACGGCGGCCACGGCCCCGGGGCCGCCGCCGCCATCCTGACTGAGCTTTGCCTGGGCAGCGACGTCTGTCATGACAGGAAGCTCGCGCACGAGCGAGAAATGGTCGAGGGCGCGTACGGGCGAGGGAGGAGGGGCCTTTCAAGCGTGCCCCTCGCATGCTCTTTTGTGTCTGTCTTGCTCGGCGATCGATATTATTCCTGCACTCGAATCCGTCCGTCCAGCAGGAGGTGGCGACCACTGCATCTTCGAACGGCTCCGCCGGAGGTCCGTTCCGTGGCCCCGAAGTCTTCGGTCTTCGACTTCTGCGACCAGGCCCAGGCGCGGCCGAGGCCGTCCAGGCGCGGCCTGAGGCGGTCGCAGATAATGCCGCCGAAAAAGAAGGGCAAGGGCGACGAGGAACCGGTTTATCGAGGCGTCATTCCCGAGCACGGCATGTTCAAGGCCCGATGCTGGGGGTGGGAGAGCGGCGAGTGTCGCAGTGAGGGCGACGGGACTGGAGGGCGAACCGCCGTCTCCGCTCGTGCCCCCTTCCGCTGCCCCCCACCGCTGCCCCCTTCCGCTGACCCCCGCTCCCCCCCCCCCCCCCTCCCCCCCACCCCCCCGCCACACTCCCAGACATTTACCTCGGCCACTGGCGCTCGGCCGACCGCGCCGCCCGTGCCCACGACGCCGCCGCCCTCCTCCTCCGCGGCCCCCGAGGCGCCACTCTCAACTTTCCCCGCGAGGTGGTGGAGCGGGGCGCCGAGCTGGACAGCCTCTCGGCCGCAGTCGTCGCCGAGACGGGCGCCCCCCCGGGAGACCTCCGCTCCCTTCTCGCGGGTCTGGCGGCGGGGTCAGACAGGCCGATGCCGAGGCGGGGTGTGAAAGCGGCTGCCACTGGCACGGGGAAGAAGATGGCGGGGGGAAAGACGTGAGGCCCATGAAGTCAGGAGTCGGGTCTGGGCGCGTATCATGTCCCCACCGCTCGTCCCGCCCGTTTAATCCCGTCCGTCCACCCGGCGCGCCGCTTGGGCGGCCTGCCTGAGCGCCACGGCGGCCCGGGCCCGGGCCGCCCGTGCCCGCACGGCCTCCGCGGGCGAAAGGTCCCCGTTTCCCTCTGCGGGTCCCCTCCCTCCCACGGCCGCCACGACGAGGGCGGCGCCTCGTGGCGTCTCAGCGAGGCGGGCCGCCGTCGCCGGCGACACTCCAGCGGGGAGCGCCCCGGCCTCGAGTGCCCCCAGGGCGTCGGCCACAGCCCCCGCCCCCGTGGGCTCCCTAACGACGGCGACTGCCGCATCCAGCCGCCGGAACGGGGTGGCGTGGTGGGCAAATCCGCCCCGGCACACCGGGCACAGTGACTCGGTCTCACCCCGCTCAGCACGTCCCATAGCGGCGTGGCGGCGGATGCAGCAGGCGTGGAAGCGATGCCCGCATGGCAACACGTGGGTCGGAAGATCGACGTCGTAGCCGCTCGTCAGAGGCGCGGCGTCGGGAGCGTCGGGGTGCTCTTGGCCGCCCCCGGCGCCGGCAAATGTAGCAGCGCCCGCGCGCGTCGTGGGCAGCGCCCGGGGCGGCTCTGGCGGTGTGTCTGACAGACTGAGGTAGCAGATGACGCAGGGATCCTCAGGACTCATGGGCGACAGAGGAGTCTCGGGTTCTCGCAGGGATCCCCCCAACCCAGGCCCGACCCCGCCGCGCCTCTGGGAGGGGGCAGGCGTGGCAAAGACCGAGGCGAGGTCGAGGGGCGTCGGGGGGGGCGGGCGGGGGGCCGAGCTGGGGCCAGCGGTAGCGGGACCAGCGCGTCCGACCTCCTGGGTGGGGCGGCTGGACGACTGCGGGGTAGAGGGGCGGTGGAGGGGCTCCTGCAGTCGGCGGCATCTCCATGGCGCAGACCACGGGCGTCGCCAGTGAGGCCGTTGGCCCGTTCTCCTCGCCTCCGGAGATTCCTCCATGGTAATTTCGGCTTGCTCATCGCGCTCTGACGACTTTACGCGCGCGAGAAGAAGAGGGCTGAGAGGGTCTACATCCATTTCCGCCGCGTTATCCTTGAATCCGTCCGGCCGGCGTTCGAAGAGCGACGCGGCTGGTTCTGCCGCGCGAAGGCCGGTCCCGTCGATTAGGGGGGAAGAGAGAAAGTAGGATGAGCCGCTTTCTCAGGGCGAGTCGCGCGCGGCTCGCGGGCTTCTCTTGGACTTGGACTCATGGACATCTGACCCATGACCCATGCTCGTCGATCGCGGCCCTCACCTACTCGGCGTCAGCGATTTCGCTCGGCACAACGCTCACCGACGTAACGCTATCCCCCTCGTCGAGAGCCAGCAGTTTACTGCCCCGGGCCTGCCGGCTCTTGTTACAGGTGATGTCCGCAGCGCGGATGCGGTTGATGACGCCGTTGGCCGTGCCCACGAGGACTTCATCGTCCCCGCTCTCGACGACGGCGACTGCCGCGATGGCATCACCGTCGGAGTCAGACAGAGCCTGCCGCCGCCAAATGAGGCTCCCGCGCGCGTTCCGCGACGTCACCCGCAGGCGCGCCACGGCAGTGCGCCTCCCCAACCCGAGGCGCGTGACGACGACAAGCCACGGGCCGGCGTCCTCGTCGGCGGCCTCGTCGGCGGCCTCATCGTCGTCGTCCGAGTCCGCCTCACGCCCTCCCTCCCCTTCAAGGCGCTCGTCGTCGCTGCTGATGTAGTCCGGCTGGCCGCGGACCCGTGCGGGGACCACAGCAGCGCCGACAACGCGGGCTCCCTTGGTCAGGCGGATCCCGGCGACACCGCGGGCCGCCCTTCCCTGGCACCGGAGGCCAGGCCGGTGGCCACGGGCGGAGGGCGTCACAGCGGCCTTGCCGTCGTCCTCGCATTCGCCCACCGTCGATGCCGCCACGTCCGCCGGCTCCGCTCCACCCGCGCGAAATCGCACAAAGTAACCGTGGCTGGAGACGAGGATGAGGTCCTCTCCGGCCTCAGGTTTTCCGGCCCCCTTGCCGCTTCCACCCTCGTCGTTGGTGCCCCAGCTCCCACCAGCCGTCATGAGGCCGGCGTAGGCCACGGCGTCGCCGTCGCGCAGGGCAACGCCCGCGACGCCGTTGGCCCGCACGGCACCAAGATCAGCGAGGCGAAGGCGCTTGACGAGACCGCCCTCGGTGACGAGGGCGAGGCTGGCCCCGGGGTTCGATGGCTTGGAAGTCGACGCGGCGTCGTTGCCGCCCAAGAGCTTGGCGGGGACGGGCACCGTGGCGCGGACGGCGAACCGGGCGGCGTCGGCCTCCGACGCCGTCGGAGGCACCAAGGCGGGTAGGACGTCCACCAGAGGCGATCCCTGCGCCGCCCTCGACGCCTCCGGGATCTGAAACCCGCGCGCTGCCAGCACCCGCCCTGCGCCTGTGATGAACAGGGCCCGATCATGGTCCATCATCCGCATCACCCGCCACACAGCGTCGGCGCCCTTGAGCTTGCCACCCCCCTTGGTTCCGCGGGTGCCGCGCTTTTGAGCGGAAAACGTAGAAGCGGGCACACGCTTGACGTAGCCTTTGCGTGTGAGCACGACGAGGCTCTCCTTGTTAGCCACGGTATCCTCGACGGTGACGGTGACCTCGGCCGCTTCGTCGGAGCCGACAATCTTGGTGCGGCGGGGGGTGCCGTGCTTGTCAGCGAATGCCCGCGCTTCCTCCAGGACCTGTGCTATGACGCGGTCGGGGTCGGCGAGGAGCCCGCCGAGGTCGGCAGCCTCCGCTTCAAGCTCGGATGCCTCAACCGTCAGCTTGTCCGCCGACCCTCTTGTCAACCGGCGCAGGGGTGCCTCAAGCACGGCGCGGGCCTGACGCGAGGAGAGGCCGAAGGAGGCGGCGAGGCCCGCCTCGGCCGCGGCGTCTGTCTTGGACGCCTCCAGGACCTCGGCCACCTCCTTGGTCCGGCCCTGGACGGCGAGGAATCCCTTGCACACCTCGAGCCGGTCCTCGGCCCGCTCCAGCCGGTGCCGTGCCCTCCGCCGGACCACGTCGGCCCGAAAGGAGGCCCACTGCTCCAAGCATTCCCTCAGCCCCGCGCCCCGCGGCACACCCTCGACGACGGCGACGCAGTTCAGCGAAATCCGCCGCATCAGTCCTGTCTTGACAAGGAGTTGGTTCCGCACCAGGGCAGCGTCAGCGCCCTTTCTCAGCTCAAAAACGACCCGGAGGCCCGTGCGGTCGGACTCGTCCCGCAGGTCAGCGATCCCTTCGATCTCGCGGCTCTCGGCGAGCTTCGCTGCCTCAACCACGATGCGGCTCTTGACCGCCTGGTAGGGCAGCTCCGTCACCACGAGTTGTTCTCTGCCTCTGCCCGCCGGATGCGGCTCCACGTCGATAACGGCGCGGAGCATAACCTGGCCTTTTCCGTCCTTCCACGCCGTGGCGCCGTAGGCTGCGAGGCTGGCGTCGCGGGCACCCGCCCCGAACATCTCTCCCCCCGTGGGGAAGTCGGGCCCTGGGCACTTGGCTATCAAGGCCTCGTCCGAGCACTTGGGATCCTTCAGTAGCACTTCGAGCGCATCGACGACCTCGACGAGGTTGTGCGGGGGCACGGAAGTGGCGAGGCCAACGGCGACGCCCTGGGCCCCATTGACCAGGAGGAGGGGCGCGGCGGCGGGCAGAACCGTCGGCTCAACGCCTGCTGCATCAAATGTTGAGGCCTCGTCGACCACGCCCTCGCCCAGCCCCGCCAGTAGGCCGTCTTGCGCAGCCTTGGTAAGCCGGCACTCGGTGTAGCGCATCGCCGCCGCGGGGTCGTCGTCCTGAGAGCCAAAATTGCCGTGTCCATCCACCAGGGGCAGGCGCATCGCGTGGGGCTGCGCCAGTCTCACCAATGCTCCGTACACGGCCTGGTCGCCGTGCGGGTGGAGGCGACCCAACACCTCGCCCACCACGCGGGCGCACTTGCGGTGGGGTTTGTTGGCCGAAAGGCCCAGGCCGTGCATCGCGTAGAGGAGCCGCCGGTGGACAGGTTTCAGGCCGTCGCGAACGTCAGGTAAAGCGCGTCCGACGAGTGTCGACATAGCGTACGCGAGATAAGACTCCGAGGCCTCCTCAGCGAGGCCTCGGCGGACGACGACGCCGACGCCGCGGCTCCCGGTGGGGCCGTCGGAGACGTCGTCGTCCGACGGGCCGTCTGCCACGGCGGCGGTGGCTGCGACCGGGGCCGGTCGATACTGCCGGGGTCCGGACGTATGGGACCAGCCGGAGGATGAAGCGAAGAGGCGGGGAGTGGCGAAAAAAGGGCGGCCTGGGTGGCGGGCGATGAGGCGGCGTCATCGTGGAGCGGGAGGGGTAGCACGGGCGCCAGCGACGAAGCGGCGCGGCGGCCGGCGTTGGCCGCAACCTAACGCCGGCGGGGGTCGCGATACGGCACTCACCAACTGCGTTTCTGACCACAGAGTGCCAAGCTCCACCTAGAACAAACATCGCTGAGGCCGACGCAGGAGCCGAGCGGGGCGCTGAAGTCGGTCCCGCGCTCGAAGCTGAAGCTGAAGAGAGTCGCATCAGTCTTCTCAGGAGAGCCTCCTCTCCTCTCATGCACCACCCCGCGATAGCGGAGGAGGAGAGAGGGGGGGGTGTGGGCGTGAGTTGGGGGACAGAAACAGACAACGGTGGTCTCCTCGCGCGACCACGTTGGCCGCCGACGTCTATCGCCTCTGCTCGCTCGAACGCTCATCTCGACCCGTGTTTGCAGGGCCGAGTGTAATGCGTTGTCTGACCATAGTAGGTTTTCGGGTCGGGAAGGTGAAAGAGCGGTCCTTACACAGCGCAGCTTCGCCGCCTAGACCGACCGTCCCCCCGCGGCGTCTCGTCGTCGACACACCGCTGGTGCCCGAGCTGACCTCAACCTCCACCTCATTCCTATCTGGCGTGGATGTGGCCGTGCTCGACTGCGACGGCGTGCTGTGGACTGGCGCGGAGCCTGTTCCAGGGGCCGCCGAAGGCAAGGGGGGATGACAAGCCCGCGCTCTGGCTTGCGGGCTTGCACCTGCCAGTGCCACCACCCGCACCGATCCACGTCTCCCTCCGCAGCGGTATCAAAGCTACGGGCGGCCGGTCTCCGCGTGGCCTTCCTCACGAACAACGCAAGCAAGTCGCGACGGAGTTACGTGCAACGGCTAGCTGCCGCTGGGATTCCGGACGTGGATCCGCGCGACATCCTCGCAGCGTCGTGGGCAGCGGCCGAATGGCTGGTTGATCAAGGGTGGGGTCGCGACGGGTACCGGGCGCTTCGGGGGGAAAAAGCGTTGTGCATCGGCGCCGCGGGACTGCGGGAAGAGCTGGAGGCGGCGGGCGTCAGTGTCGCCGACCCCGTCGGGAGCCAGGGCGGGGGAGCCGACTGGTCAAGTGCGGGCCTCGCCGCATGGAGGCCGGATCCCGCGGTAACTGTCGTCGTCGTGGGTCACGACGAGGACTTTGACTATGGGCGCCTCTGCGAGGCCGCGCTGTACTGCCGCGCTCGGCCGCGTGGTGCCGGGGCGACTCTTGTTGTCACGAACCCGGACGCCGGTGACGTCGTCGCGTCAGGCGGTTCCCCAGGCGACCCGGCCCGCATCGAACGCGTCATGCCGGGAACTGGTGCACTCCTGGCGGCGATTGAGACGGCGAGCGGGACCGAGGGGATTGTGGTGGGGAAGGGTGGCGCGTGGCTTCCCGCCCGGCTGCCAGCGCTGCTGGGCGTTGAGGACGACCCCCGCCGTGCGATTCTCGTGGGCGACCGGCTCGACACCGACGTCGCCGTGGCTGCTTCCGCCGGCCTGCGCAGCCTCCTCGTGATGACGGGGTCGTCCGATGCGGCAGACCTTGCGGCCGCGACCACGGCAGTTAACGGCAAGACCGCCTCTCTCGCTGTCCCGGATGCCTGGGCCCCATCTATTGTAACGCTGGCCGACACGCTGGTGTGAGGCAACTGGCGGCGCGGGCAGCGGCGACCGTCGCGGCGTCCGGGGGCGGCGGGGCGGCCTCGGCCGATGGCGCGGGGCCAGGGTTGTCGAACCGCGAGCGCCGCATAGGGAAGCGCGAGATACCCGGCTTGTGCACGCCCCCGAGGGGGGCGGTGCCCGCGTCAAGTCGACGGCGAGAACGCAGGTGCCTGGCGAAAGCTCCTCGAGGGGGGTCCCGGCGTCGCCCCCATCCAGCTCCCTGGACCGCCCCGGGGCCAGCGCGGGCGGAGGCAGACGGACGAAGTCAATTTTGTTGGCTGACCTGTCTTGCTTGTCGCCCTTCCCCCCCCCCCTTCCCCTCACCGGGCGTATTTGGTCCACTCCTTTCCGTCGTCCCAGTTCATGTTGATGAGTCCCCGAATGCGCTCGACCAGTCGGTAGTTGGCGGCGAGGGCGGCGTCGAAGAGATCGTCAAGCTCTGCCTCACCCACCATGGCCGTCGAGAGGCCCGTGAAGCGCGCCGTGCCCGATGCCTCGCCCGCAGCGCGGCCGACAAGGGCGGCGTCGAGGTTCCCAAGGGCGAGAGAGAGGTCGGCTAGGTCGTCGTAGGCCTTGCCCTTCAAGTCAGCGTCGACGTCGCGCACTGCCAAATTCTTCACGACCATTTGAAAGGTGCACACGGCCCCACCGGTCCCGTTGCCATCGACCCCGACCCCGCCGAACTTGTTCTGCAGTGCAGACACGCGCTGTTCAAAGGTGACGATGGACGCGGCAGTCCCCGGATCTCCCTCTCCAAAGGGATAGCAAGACGCCCCCGCGTCGCGGAGCTGGGCGAGGGCGGCAGCGGCGTCGCCTCCGGCCTGGAGCCGTCGCGAGGCTTCAATCTTGGCGGCCGACGCTGCCAGGGGGGCAAGGAGCTTGCCCTCGACCGCCTGCTGCTGCTGGTGCCATCGCGTCGACAGCACGTGGTTCTTGGCTTGTGCGGGGGGAGTGGGGAGGACGGCGGTCGACAGCAACGCGAGGGCCGCGGCGAGAAGGGCCCTGCGGGGGAGGGTCGTGGGGTCGACAGCGCGGCCTCGTCGGCGCTGACCGTGGAAGCGCCGGGAGGCATCGCGGAACCACGGTTTCGTGCGGTAATCTCGAAGGATCTGTCTCGCCTTCTGGAGCCTCCCGAAGTGTGAGTATCGGCGTGAGAGCGCCGCGGCGGGAGGGCCGTGGTCGCGACCCGTCCAGCACGGGCGCGACGCCCCTCCGGGGCCCCAAGGGGCCGCGACGCGTGGACGCAGCCGCTGAGGGCCATCGTACTGTCCCTCAAACACGGGAGGACTTTAGGCGGGCGGCTGAAAGCATTAAAAGCCTCGGAGACTCTTCAGATCTCGAGCACCGGCCCGCGCCCGACCGGGAGCCAACTCCGCCGCCGCCGCCGCCGCCCTCTATCTCTACCCCTCCCAGTCGAGCCCCGCGCCGTAGACCCACCCCTCCGCGGCGCGGCGCAGCATCAGCCCCCAAAGTCCGCCCGCGGGCTTGGCCCGGCGCCGCCCGTCGGCCGGTGGGCTCGCGGGCCGGCCCAGCCCCGCCGCGAGGGCCCCGCTGCCCAGCGCCGTGTAGGCCCCCAGCGCCGCGAAGTGCCCCGTCCAGGCGGCCACCGCCGTCGGGCCGAGGTTCGCCAAGATGGGTCCGACGTGGAGGGGGTCGGCCGCCACCTGCCGCGCCAGCACGGAGGCGAGGTCCCCGAACCGAAGAACGTCCTGCAGAAAGGGCCGCAGTGGCGCCCCGTCGGTCGGGTCGGCGGCCGCGCGGGCGCGCGCGGATGCGCCCGAGGGGTCCCCCGCGACGTCTCTGGCGCCGCCGCCCATGGCCGCGAAGGCCCCGCCCAGAAGGCGGTTGACAAAGGAGGGCGAGGCCCCTCCCCCTCCCCCCGCCCGTCCTCCGCCGGCGCTCATGGCGCGCTGGAACAGCCAGGCGGCGCTCAGCCCCGGGCTGTAAGGGTTGATCGCGGCGAGCGCGGATCGCGACAGCCCCCCCTCGTCTTCGAGGAGCACGGCCTCCTCGACGGCGTTGGCGATCCGTTGGGCGTGCCGGCCGAGGGCCCCGAAGCCGCCGAAGGAGAGGGGGGACTGCTGCCCCCCAGCATCGCCCGCGTGGAGGATGCGGTCGAACCGCGATGCCAGCGGGGCGTCCCGGTAGGCGGGGAAGGCGCCGAAGAGGGCCCGGCGCCACGTCAGCGACGCATCCACGTCGTCGAGGCCCTGATAGGGGCCCAGATGATCCAGGTACGCGGAGAAGAGGCGGGTCAGGGTGAGCGAGGGGGGAGGGGCTCCGTCACCGTCCAGCCTGGCGTAAACAAAGGCGTAGGTGGTGCGGTCGTCGGGCCCCGTGGCCGAGGGAAAGGCCTCCCAAAAGAGCTGCGCGGAGAGAGAGTCGGGGTCGACGTCGAGGTCCGAGTCGGTGGCGAGGACGTCGCCGTTGTCGAGGAGACTCGGGGCGAGGCGAGACGCGCCGTAGCCCGAAGCGACGGTGCCGACAACGAGGCAGGCGCCGTCGGGCCGGGCGCCGTCGCGGGCCTGGGCGGCGAGCGGGGACGCGTTCCCGAGGCAGTCGACCACGAGGCGGGCCGTCAAGGTCGCCGGCGCCGCGTCGCGCCCGTCGGTCGGGGCGCCCGAGGGCTCGAGCGAGAGCCGAGCCCCGTCGGGGCAGACGTCGACGCCCGTCAGCGTGGCGCCAGCCAGGACGCGGCACCCCGGCGCCGCCCCGACCCGTGCCGCCGCCGCAGCGACGAGGGCGTCCGGCGCCACGCCCAGGTCGAGCACGCCCCGCGCCCACGCCTCGACGTCGGGCCCTCCCGCTCCTCTCCCCCCCGCCAGCCGCTCCGCCGCGCCGTGCACGGCGACGCGGGTGGGGCCAAAGGAGGACCGGCGCGCGGCGTCGGCGTCGGCCCGCGACACGGCCCCGGCCGCCACGAGGCAGTCAAGCTCCCCCTGCGACACGTTCCACTCCTGCGCCCTGCCTCGCAGGGGGCCGCGCTCGACGACGGCCACCGTGAGGCCGCGCGCGGCCAGGGCGGACGCGAGGAATACACCCAGCGTGCCGCCGCAGACGGCGACGTCAACGTCGACAGGGGCGGCTAGGGGGGTTGGCGACGTGGAGACGAGCCGCGGCACGGGGGCGGTGTCGCCCCGGGCGAGGGCGAGCCACCGCGCCTCGGCGGCCTCGAGGGCCGCGCGGGTCGTCGCACCGCCAGCGCCCCCGGCCTAAGGGGGGTGAAGGGCAGGGGGAGGGTTGGGGCAGTTGGGGTGGAGGGGGCGGAACAGGGTGGGAAGCGCCGCGGGCTTGGCTCAATCACGCCCTCGGACGGCGGCGGTGGCGATGTCAACGGGGGGGGCAGGGTTGTCGCCGCACGTCTCCCTCCCTCCGTCTGCCGCCGTGGCGCGACATGTCGACTCGCCTGAGCGGTGCCTCCGTCGGGTCCGCGTTGATCAATGACCGCGAACACGTCGTCCAGCGTCGCCCAGGGATGCGGGGGGCGGCGCCGCCGGTGCGTGGGGCGCAGCGCGAGCGACGGCCGACGCAAGGCCTTCCCCGCGCTGCCGGCGTCGGCCGAGGACACGGCCGATGTCGACGCGACCGAGGGCCGCAGAGCGGTGGACTGGCGGATAGAGAAGGACATGGATCCCGCCGTACCACCAGTGTCCGCGAGCGCAGCTTATGGATGTGCCTGTTGCTTGGAGGGAGGAAATGGGGAGATCGTCGAGTTGCTGCTGCCCAAACCCACATGCTCGCGCGTCCTGTCCCACTTTACCGATGGGAAACGCGTGCGCCTCACCCTCAGTAACAAGCGAGTTCCGTTAAGTCGTCGACATTGCGAAAATTAGCGTGAAAGAGCAACGACGCAAGGGCTCGTCGGTACATACGCTCCTCTGCGGCTCGCCCTCGTCGTGACAGGTGTTGTTTAACATAGATCCCTGGAATTTGCCAGTCTTCAGCTCACGCGTTTAGGTGTGTGGACAACGCCGTCGAAGGAGTCGAATTCTAGACCCCGGCTGACGTGCTGGCGCCTTCAGCGCGTGTCGGTTGACACCACCAGTCCAACCGCTGCGCGCGACCTGTCCGCTGCCAGCGCGTGACCGACCCCACCCACAACCCCCCCCCAGAGCCCATGTCCGCCGTGAACATCAAGAGCGACGTGAGCGGCCTCGTCGGCTCCACGCCGATGGTCTACCTCGACCGCGTCTGCGCCGGCTTGCCCGGTCGTGTGTGTGCCAAGCTCGAGATGATGAACCCCATGTCCAGCGTCAAGGACCGCATTGGTCTCTCGATGATCGTCGACGCTGAGAAGAAGGGCCTCCTCAAGAAGGGAGACTGGATCGTCGAGGCCACGAGCGGCAACACAGGCATCGCGCTCGCAATGCTCGCTTCTGCCCGCGGTTACAAGTGCTGCTTGGCGATGCCCGCGTCCATGTCGATGGAGCGCCGGATCATCCTCAAGGCCTTCGGCGCCACGCTCCTCTTGTCCGACCCCAAGTTTGGGATGAAGGGCGCCCTGGCCACCGCTGACCGCTTCGTCGCCGCCCGCAAGGAGGCTGGCGAGGGTGTTTGGATGGCAAAGCAGTTCGAGAACGAAGCCAACCCCGCCGCCCATGTCGAGGGCACCGGCCCCGAGATCTGGGCGGACACTGCCGGCGGCGTCGACTGTCTCGTCTCGGGTGTGGGCACGGGTGGCACGCTGACGGGTGCTGGGGGTTATCTCAAGGGCAAGAAGGCCGGCGTGCACGTCGTGGCGGTGGAGCCGGTTGAGTCGCCTGTGCTTTCGGGAGGCAAGCCGAGCCCCCACAAAATCCAGGGCATCGGGGCCGGCTTCATTCCAGAGGTTCTCGACAAGACGATGATCGACTCGATCGAGCAGGTGTCCTCAGACGACGCCATCGCCATGGCCCGCCGTCTTGCAGCCGAAGAGGGCATCCTCGCCGGCATCTCATCAGGTGCTGCTGCCGTCGCCGCCCGCCGCGTTGCCGAGCGGCCCGAAATGAAGGGCAAGCTCATCGTCGTCGTGTTCCCCTCGTGCGGAGAGCGCTACCTCACCTCGGCCCTCTACGACGCCGAGCGCGAGGCCGCTGCGGCCCTGCCCATCGAGCCGGGACCGGATGCGTAGGGGAGGGAGACAGGGGGGCGTTTCGATCCACCCCACACGGCCTCTGCCGCCGCGTCTACCTCGTCGTCTCTCTACTCGTCCAGCTCGTCGCCGGCCGACTCGGGCTCCTCGAGCATGGCGTTGCTGAAAACCATCTCCGCCACCGCGCAGAGGAGGGGCGAGCCCTCGAGCTCGAGGCGGCGCCGAGGCGCGGCGGGCGCGATTGCGGTTGCCCAGTCATCGGGCTCGTTGTCTGTCGGAGCAGCTGAGCAGGCGACCTCGAGCGCCTCGAACGTGGCACCCAGGACGATCCGCTGGGCGTCGCAGGCCGTCTCGACGAGGTCCTCCGCGACAACGGAGGGGTCGCCGTACAGGGCGACCAGTGACACCAGATCGGCGACGTCAGCATCCGCGACGGTCTCCGCGCAGAAGTCGACAATGGGCGCGTCGTCTACGACGTCGTCGGCGGTGTCGTTGGGATCGTCAGTGTCGGGGCTCTCGACCTCGTCAGTCTTAAGGTCGGTGCAGTAGAGATCGGCGATCTCCTCGCCGGCGTGGACCGCGCACCACTCGTCCCCGTCGAGCAGCCCCTCGGCGCAAGCGAGGCACGGAGGGGTCATGGCGAGACAGCATGCAACAGGAGAGTCGTCCGCCCGGAGGCGGCGACGCTGCGCAGCGTCGGACTCCTCGACGTCCTCCTCCGTGTCCGCGATGTCGTCGACCTCGTCGGCCCCGGCGGCCTCGTCGGTGGTCTCGATGCCCGTGTCGGTTCCTGCGTCGAGCGGCGCAGCCAGTCCGGCCCCCACCTCCCAGGCGTCGAGCGCCTCCAGAGCGGCGCGGCAGATCTTGCGCTTTGGGAATCTGCGCTTGTCCTCGCGAGCGTCGTCCTCGGTCGAGCGGACGCAGGCCTTGAGGCAGACAACCGCCCAGGCGGGGGGCTCGCTGGGGTCGACGTCGTCCGCCGGGGCGGTGGCGTCCCCGTCGACCGCCTCGGCCTCAGCCGCGAGCGAGGCGCAGAGCTCGGCGGGGGCGATGGGATCGGGAAGGTCGGCGGCAGGGACATCTCCGAGGTTCTCTTCCTCCAAGAGAGGGGAGGGCGTGGGGAAGGGAGGGTCCTCCAGGAGGGGCGTGGGGAGGTCGACGGGCGCGGCGTCGTCCGCGGGCGGCGCGTCCCCGTCGGCCTTGTACGGCACGGCCGCGGCTCCGGGCCGCTCGCCGTCGTCGTCGTCGCCGCCGGGGCTCCCCGCGCCAAACCAGCCGGGAACCGTCTCGGTGAAGAAGCCCTCGACAGCGCCGGAGACGTCGGCCCAGATCGTCTCCGACTCGGCCCCGGGCTCGCCGTCCGCCTCTCCCTCGTCGATGTCGCCGTCCCGCTTGGCGGCGAGGCGGCGGGTTCCGCCTGGTGCGGGAGCGGGGGGGGCGGCGGCGGGCCGCGGCGGGGGGCCGCCGCCGCCGGCCGTCGGGGGACGCGTGGGCACGCCAGAGGGGGGAGCGCGCGGCGGCGAGGGGGGCGGCGGCCCCGCGATGGGCGTCGGCCGGTCGGCGGGGGGGCCCCGCGGCGGCGGGAGCGGCGGCCCCGCGACGGGCGTCGGCCGGTCGGCGGGGGGCCCCGCGGGCCGGGCCGGCCGCCCCGCGAGGGCGTCGAGGAGACGGCAGATCAGAGAGTCGCCGCCGTCCTCCCCGTCGCTCTCGCCCCCGCACGCGACGAGACCCTGCGCCACCGCGTCCTCCGCCGCCCCCTGGAGCTCGCACGCCAGGGCGGCGGCCTCCCCCCACGCGGGGGGGTCCAGTTCGCCCGGCTCCCCGCCGGGCTTGGGCGTCGGAGCGAGGTCGAGGCCGAGGGAGCGGGCGAGAGCGGCGAGGCGGAGGGCCACGACGGGGTCGTCGAGGGGCCTGTCGCACCAGTCGACGGGGGAGGCGAGGAGGGCGGCCAGGGGCGGGAGGGCGGAGCCGATCCGGGGGGCGAGGGCCCCGAGCGCGGCCGCGTCGGGAGGGGAGTCGGGGGCGGCCGGAGACGCGCCGACCGCGAGGGCGGCGGGGTCTGCGGGCTCCGTGGGCGTGGGCACGCCCGGCAAAAAGGTGCCGGCTCCGATTGCCGCGAGCTCGGCGTCGGTGGGGGCGTCGACGAGGGGGGCCTGGGAGAGTCTGCGGCCTGCGGAAACGAAGAGAAGAAAGAAAACGCTCTCATCGTCGGAGAGATCCGCGCAGGGGCGCGGGGATGCCGCGGGGACGCCGCGATCGCCCCCAGTTGGCCTGCGGCGGCCGACGGGGCGGACGAGGGCTTCGTTCGGTCGGCTCTCTCGCCCTCCGCGCCGGCCGCCAGGGCCAGCACCGCGGCCGACAAGAAGATAGGAGAAAGTGTCATCGTCAGCGATGCCGTCTGTTGGTGTGTAAGGGCTGAGGGAGAGCGCGCGGGGAGCTGATGCGGTTTGTCCGTGGCCATCGCGGTCGAACTCGACCGGCAGGTCCCGGCGTCCGCGTCCCCGAGACCTCAACCTCACCCCCTGAAGTTCTTCGAGTGCCGCTTCTCGCGCTCTCGGTCTCGCGCGATGGTGTCGTGGTAGCCCGCGCTGCGCCGCGCCCGAAACGCGGCGAAGGGGTCCCCGGCGGCCGCGTCCGCGCCCCCTCTCGCGCCTGCCGCCGCCGCCGCCGCCGCCGCCGCCCTCCCTCGGGCGGCGTCGTGGCCGATCCCCGCCGCCACCGGCGCCCCCCCCCGCCCGCCGCGGCGGCGCGAGGGAGCGTCCCCCGCCGTCGCAGCGGATCCGAGTCCGCCGCCCCAGACGGGCAGCGGGGCGGCGGCGGCCGCCCTCTCCCGCTCCCGCTCCTGGCGATAGGATCGCGCGGCGGGCGCCCCCTCCGCCCCAACCCCCTCTCCCCTCTCCTTCTCCTCTCGCACCGGGGGGGCGCCCCAGGCCCGCGGGCGCCAGGCCCCGGCCGCGGCGAAGCACGCCTCGACCCGTGCCGCGAGGAGGAGAGCGCGGGGGTCGGCCTCGGAGGAGACGGTGGGTCTCCCCCGTCCCCCGCCGCCCTCCGCCCCCCTGTCCCCCTCCTCCTCCGCCGCGTCCGCGTCCGTCCACCCTCCCGCCCGCGCCGCCCGCGCCGCGGACGCCTTGGCGGCGGCATGCCCGAGCCGAACTTCAGTCGCGACGCGGGCGGCGACGGCGGCGGGGACGGCCGTCGCGGCGGCCGTGTCGGACCCGGCGGCGCGGGCAACGGCCCCCGGAATTGCCTCCGGCGGCAGCGACGCCGCGACCCGGGCCGCCACCAGGGCGAGCGCCGCCGCGTCACGGGCGGCGGCGGGGTCCACGGGCTCCGAAGCGGCGGTCGACGACGGCTCGGACGCGTTCCCGAGGCCGCCTCCGCCCCGGGACCACGGCCATTCGGCCGCCGCCCGGGCGGCGCGCGCCGCCGCCGCCGCCGCGTCGGCCGCC
>Ga0181573_10000434_pt1 | contig 43777 bp, 28 predicted proteins | sample 101ome_25_FD_148643 | JGI IMG/M metagenome (GOLD analysis project Ga0181573, IMG submission 148643) | Coastal salt marsh microbial communities from the Groves Creek Marsh, Skidaway Island, Georgia - 101409BT metaG (spades assembly) | ecosystem: Environmental > Aquatic > Marine > Intertidal zone...
TGCGCACCGTCTCCCGATTTGTCCAGCATCTTGAAGAACTCGTACGCTCGGGACATCTCCTCCTCCGTCGGGGACCGAGACGCGGCGATGAGCTCCCAGAACTCCGCGAAGCTGACCCTGTCGTTCCCGTCCTTGTCCGCCTGGACCCACAACCGATCCATGACGAGCTGCTTCTCGGTGTTGAGCTCGTCCCAGTCGACGTCGCTGCCGTTCAGACCGTCCCAGAGCTCCTGATAGCTCAGGTAGCCGTCGCCGCTCGTGTCCAGGCTCAGGAACAGGTCCCGAAGGACCTGCTCGGTGAACACCAAATCGCCCATGGGCTCGTAGCCACAGGCGCCACCCTCGCTCGTGCGCTCCAAAAATGGGTTTGGGCGAACCACGCTCGAGCAGTCGAGTGAACTTGCCACAGCAGCTTGCGTCTCCTCGGACCGTTAATCTCATCAGCGTGCACTCGCGGCGGGCACCGGCCATGGTGAGGTTCGAGTCGTGGCCGCTGGCGGGTCTTCAGGTGGGCGCGCTGACGGTCGTCGCTCCCGGCGACGCCGAGGAGGTGCGCGGGCCAATCCTGACCGTCGACGCGAGGGGGCGCTGCCTCGTGGACTTCGACAGGAGGGAGCGGCGGGGGGGGAGGGTGCATTCGGGGGAGGATGCGAGCGTCGTGCGGCTGTGCAGGGTGGACTACGACCTCACCGCCGTACGATGGTGGAGGCGAGGGGTCGAGGGCGCGAGCGACGGGCTGCGGAGCGTCGTCCTGTGCCTGGGCTCACCTCCCCAGCTCACGTCCGGCAGACGCATCACGAAGCCGGGCGTCGACAAGCCGGAGAAGCACATCTGGGGCGCGAGGGGGCACGCCGAGGACTTCACGGGAGGCGCCGCGCGGTCCACCCCGATCCACATGTTCGCGTTCCGCACGTCGGATGACATGAACCACGCGGTGGCGGCGATGACGCGCGCGACGCCGGGTCTGAGGAGTGCGGAGGCGCCGGCTGGCGCGCCGTTCGACGGATGGAGTCCCGGCGACGTCGACGCGTTTCTTCTCAACCGCGCACAGCTGGCGCCGCGGGGGGGACCGCGACCGGGGAAGAGGGACAGGCCGGAGGGGCGCGTGCTCGTGCCGCCGAGGAAGCGTCGCGAGATCGGCGGCGAGGACGACCCGGGGTTCGTGGGGTGAGGGGGCGAACATGCACGTGGAATAGGGATAGCGATGGCACGGACGGCGCAAAGTCGAAAGCCTCTAACATTAAGATGGTAGACTATTGTCAGTATCCCGGGACCCATATCCTGCCCTTCGGGCCCTTCGAGCGCGGGAACTTGGTCTCCTGGTCCGGCGCCGTGGACGTCATCGTCGTCGCCCTGTCCCCGACCACGTTCCTGTGGAAGCTCACCGGCTGCATCGCCGCCTGATGCCGGAGGTCCTCGCGGTGCTTGCTCATCTTCAAGCCGACGGTGCCCACGAGCTCCGCGTCCGCCGTCTTGACCCCGGGTGGATGAAGGTGCGGGTTCTTGGCGCCCGTGTTGGGAACGGGCGACGCGGGATTGAGGTAGAGCTTCGAGAACGCCCTGCTGAACGTCCTGTGCTGCCCGCCGGGGTTCAGCGCCTTGTAATCGCCCAGCAGCTCGTTGAAATCCTTCGCGCGAACGTACCCGGTGCGAGTGGCCACTTTGACCGGGGAGACCTTCTTGGAGTCGCCGGGTCGAACGGTCGGCTCGCCGTGGCTCACCATCACGTGCTGCTCCGACTGCAACCGCAGCGTGTCCGCGATCTCCTTCCAACGCCCGTCCCTCGCGTCGCGAACGAACGCGCTGAGCGGCTTTTTGTCCAACACCAACGCGAGCTCGGCGGCGGCGAGAAACGACTTGAGGTTCCCGTCGCGCTTAATCTTCATCAACCGCCGGCCGCTCGGCCCGTCCACGCCGCCCTCGCAATGCACGTTGACCAATATCTCGGTGCCCACCGCGTGCTTGTACAGCGGATCGCCGTTGCGAAGCGAGGTCATCCAGTTTCGTTCGTACCCGGCGATGGCGGGCGGAGGCTCGTCGATCAACTCGTCCACCAGACGCTTCTTTCGCTCCGCGGGCCGCAGCGGCGTGACGTTCAGGGATTTCTTCATCGAGTCCGCCTTGACCGGCGAGCGGCCATCCTTGGTCATCCCGCGGTTGAACTTTGGGGACTGGATGTAGGCCATGTAGGACTGGTACGCGGGGCCGCTGACGTCCACCTCGGACATCCCGAGCAGCTTCTTAGCCGCCTCCGCGTCAACCTCCACATCACCCGAGACGCCGGGCTCGTCGTCCTTCTCGTCCTCGCCCTCGTCCTCGCCGTCCTTATCCTTCTCAGGGGTGCCCTTCTCCGCGATATCCCCGTCCCCGGCGTCGCCGTCCCCGTCCTCGGGCGCCTCGGGATCGCCGCCGCCGGTCTTGAGCCGAACCATCTGAGCCTTGAGCTCCGCCATCTCGATCTCTCGCCGCGCGAGCTCCGCCTTGACCCTCTCGAGCTCGGTCGCCTCGCGGATGGACTCGGCGATCTCGGCCGCGATCGCGTCGGCGTGCGCGGCGCGTCGAGCGGCTTCCTCCTCGGTAACTTCGGCGACGTTCGTCACGTCCCCGTCGCCCTTCGTCGCCCCCGTCGAGCCGGCCGGTTCGCGCCTGACGAAAATCTGGTAAAACTCATCCTTGTCAAACTCCTTGTCGCCGTTCGAGTCGTAGGTCATGAACCAATCCTCCAGCGCGGCGCACGCGTCGTCGTCCACGTCCCCGGTGCCGTTCTTGAAGTCCAGGCCGAGGATCTTCGCCAGGCTCGGGTCCTCGCGAAGGGACGTGACGAGCTCGCGGATGGAGAGTTTCCCGTTGCCGTCCTTGTCGATCTTCGCAAAGAGGTAATCAACCGTGTGCGGGTCGACGCCCACGTCCGGCATGACGATGACCTCGGTCCCCACCGCCGCCGTCTTCGCGCCCTTAGTCCTGGACTTGAGAAACACCTCGGAGAACTCCTCCATGCTGAGCTGCTTATCGCCGTCCGCGTCGAACTGGACGAAGAACGCCTCGAGCGAAGCGCGGGAGTCGTCCTTGATGGTGCCCGCGCACAGGCCCAATCGAAGAGCCAACGCCTCGTCTTTTCTCAGCGCGAGGATCAGCTCCGGCTTGGACACGCGGCCGTCGTGATTCTTATCGATCTTCGAGAAGAGTTCGCCGATGTCGCGCTCCATCGCGCGCCTCGTGAGCTGCTCCACCAGAGCCGGGTTCCCCAGCTCGTACTTTCGGCCGAAGATGCCCTTGAACTCCGCCAGCGAGAGCGTCCTGTCGCCCTCGCTGTTCCACCTGGCGAAAAATTGCGCGTACGTCTCCCTCGACGGGCGCGTATCCCCACCGGGCGCGGGGTTTACGCCGTCCACCGCCAGCCCGAACGCCGCCTGAAGCTCGGGTTCTTTCTCGAGCGCATCGAGTATCTCTCGAACCTGCGCATCCTCAACCTTGCACGAGGGGTCCACGGCGGCGAACACCCGCTCGAGGTCCTCGTCGGAGGGAAGCGCCGCGGCGATGTGATCGGGCAACGGCGGGGGGGGTCCGCCCGGTCGAAGGGCCGTGTAAAACTCGTGCAGCTGAAGCCCGGTGACGTCGTCGACGTCGTGCCTGGAGAAGAATTCCTCGATCTCTTTCCTGGAGCCGTCCCTGTCCTGAATCTCCCCGTCGGCGAACCTGAGGCCGAGTCGCTTGCCCAGCCCGCGGTCCTTCCTCAGCGCCATCGTGAGCTCGCGCATAGTCACCACGCCGTCGCCGTTGGCGTCGATCTGCGAGAACATGCCGACCACCGCCGTGTCCATCTTGCGAAAGGTCTCCGTCTCGATCCTGATTTCCATCTCCGCCTCCCACACCGCCGTATCGCAGATCTCGGGGAGCATCTCGTCGATGATCTCCTCAGCGGTGGGCGGCGGGGGAGGCGGGGGCGGCGGGGGGATCGACGGGTCGACCCAAGGCTTAAAGTACGACTCTTTCACCTTGTACTTGTGCCCGTTGAACTCTGACTTTGGGTTGATCTGCTTGAGCAAGAATTTCGGCTCTTTGTCACCCTCCTTGAGCTCGCACGGCTCCACGAGCTGCGCGACGTCGCCGACCGCGAGCACGACGCCCTTGCTGGTTTTAACATCCTTGATCATCTCAACCTTGGAGCGCATCGCGGGCTTCGCGGGGGAGCCCTGGCCCGAATCGCCCATCTCGCCGGGAATTCAACGGGGCGAATCGGGCGATTGCGACGACGGCGATCGCCGGACGAGAGTTGCCGTGCCTCGGATTTGGGCCCCGCGTCGGATCTCGCGGCTGCACGCGGCGTGCACGGGCGATCGAGCGCGGGAGGGACGCGCGTCCGGTCACCGGTTAGCGTGCCCCGGCTGTGAACAACCCGCCGGGTTCGGCCGTGGAACGATAATTCCCGTTTGGGAAATCTGAGCTGGAAATCTCGCGGTGCCCATGTTCAGCCCACATCTCGGACGCGACTTTTGGCAGTTTCGCCTGCCCGAAACTGCCAAACTGCGGCGACTTTTCAGACTTCTCGGGGGCACAGCGAGGCCAGAGGCCGCCACCGCATTCTACAACGCTCTTCCGCCGGCAGCGGAGTCGTTCGACCTATTCCAGATACACTACATGCTCAAACGCCACACAAACTACTGGCGGCCCTAGCGAAGGGCGTTGTTCTACTCCCGCGGCATCGCAGAGCTTTCCCGTGCTTTCGTGCGCTTTTTTACTTCGCGGGCAAAATCAGGATAGGAACCTAGCGAGTTCCCACGCTCGTTATGAGGTAAGCTTCCATGTTCACCTCCGTTTCATTTTCGTCTTGAACAGCCTGCGCCATCGCTCCTTACAGTACCCGCAAGGTAGCACCCTCGCCGCATGAGTCGCATGACAGCGTCGGTTCTGCTACTTCGATGGACGATGTCGACTCGACAACGTCAGGTGAAGATCTCCCGGAGGGTTATAGCGTGTTCAGTCCGCGGGACCGACTGACTCGAGAAGATGGTACAGAATCGTCGCCGATCGAAACCTTCACGTTGCCCTCGCCAAGATTCACAGCTCGCGCATATGATTTTGGAGTCCTTGGCTCGGAAAGACCGGAGGGTGGGATGCCACAGGATATTTCCAGAGGGGACGAGGCAGATGTTGAGCCTGACGACTGGTCACCCGGCGGCACCACATCTGTTCGACACGGGGTGCCTCCATTTGGAGCCTTCGACTTACGTTCTCCTGGTACGCAAATTTCCCCGTCGATGCCGTTTGTGAAGCAAGAATTTAGTGGTGCGTACCCAAGCGACCCACGTAGCACTAGCCCGTTGGCGACCAGTTCCTCGCGGCGGGTCATCGCGCTTCATCGTCAGGACAGTGTGTGCAGCATGACCTCTGACGAAGGATCTGTTAGGGGCGGCATGCGCCGGGGGAGCTTTCAAAACATGATTGCAATGACCGAGGATGGCAGACGAAGGTTACAGTTAGGGAGACAGTCAAGCATGTCTCTGCGAACATTGAAGAACATAGGCACCAAGGCTGCTGCGGTGGCTGCCGCAGCTAGCCCATCATACATTGCACAGGTCGTCACAAAGAAAGCAAGTCCCAACCTGAGATATCAAGGTCAAAGCTGGAAACACTGGATACACAAGTACAAAGCGTTTGATCCGAGGAGTAATTTCGTCACGACGTGGAATCTTTTGCTTTTGATCACGCTTTGTGCACAGTGCATCAAGTTGCCCGTAGATGTGTCTTTTTACCCCGTCCAACCTGAGCGGGCATGGACAGAGATGGTGGCAAAATCTAGGTCGTTGTTTATCTTCGGCCGACTTTTCGACATGATGTACCTTTTCGATATCGTGATGAGCTTCTGGACTGGCTTCTATCACGAGCCGACACAGGCATACATTCTGACTCTCCCAGATGTTGCCCGACGATATTTTTTTTCATGGTTCTTTGTAGACAGCGTTGCAATTGTGCCGTGGGAAATGCTTTTTGTTCATGGACTACTGATGCGCTCCATAAAGCTCGTGAAAATGCGGAAGATGATGACGAGTGTTCGTAACAATCGGCTCACCAACAGCTTTGTGAGTCGAAATGAGGTTGACCTTAAAATCATCCAGCTTGTCCAGGAAATCTTCAGCGCATTGGTTATCGTTCACGTTGTCTGCTGTTCGTGGTGTTTCATTTTACAGTACGAGCAGCGCGGTCACGATGACAGTGCGTCCACGCCGTTCGAGGTGACGACAGCATACGACTATGGTTTTGCCGACGACGGGGAGACTGCGGTAAATTGGGTTGTGAGCCATCAGATCAGGGGTGGTGAGTTCGAGTACTATGTCGCTGCACTGCAACTTCTCTTGCAGGGAGAAATGCAGTTGGTGAGCTTGGCTGAGCGCATCCTGCTGATCATCTCGGTGGCGGTGCTTTACGCCGTTTTTATCCTCATCATCGCAGAGGTTGCTTCTATTCTTTCTGAAATCGGATATCGGAACAAGAAGTACCGCCAGACGATGCGGGAGGTGAACCTCATGATGAGGGAGCATAACTTCCCTGGAGATTTGAGATACCGACTTCGAAAGTACATCCGTTTTCGCCACGTGCAGCAGGATGGGAACAGTGCGGGCGTGAGCTTGAATGCATCCCCTGAGCGTCGCTATATTCTCTCCCTACTCAGCCCGCAACTTAGGCAAGAAGCCATGGTTCACATGAACAATGCAGGTATAGGTCAGGTGAAGCTTTTTCAAGATGCTGAACTTCCTAACGATGCACTTCTAGCACTCTCTGTGGGTGCACACATCGAAGTGTACGCTGGCCACGAATTTGTTTACAAAGCTGGAGATGCTGCTGTTTCTTTGAATGTGGTCGTTAAGGGAGTCATAAGCAATAAAGGTCGGTTAGTTCGTCGGAGAGACACCTTCGGCGAGGAAGCATGCCTCAGCGCCCACTCGGAATACATCAGTAGCGCGTACACGATCACATTCTGTTCGATATGCCATCTTGACGGCAAATCTATTAAACGGATGTTCAAAAAGTACTCACTTTCAGAGATAAAGATGCGCAAACAACTTGCGCGTAAGTTTGCACGCGAAGGGCTGCGCGCATACGTCCGCTACGTAAACGCCGCGAGGAAGGGAAAGCTGGAGGAATTCAAGAGAGACTTCTTTAACCAAGGATTTTCAGAGTCGATGTTTTTCCGCATGTACCTGACTTATAGCAAGTCTGTCGGAGAGTTCGAGGTGATGGAGCGCTGCGCGCTGCAAATTCAGCGAGTGTGGCGTGCGAAGGTGCTTCGCCGAAAGGTTGAAATCGCACAGTATAGGGCGCGGATGGATCGAGCCGGACTCTCTGTGGGGCAAAGTCCAAGGCAAAGTTCGGGTCCACGTATGCTTGGCGGCTTTTCCAGAGTGAAAGACTTCATCAAGGCTGCAAAAGCCATGAACGAACCTCTGACAGACGAGCAGAGGCTCGAGTGTATGGAACTAAATCAGAGACAGATGATGGAGTCGCTCGGCAGACTTCAGGAGTCGCTGAACGAGCTGGCACATTCTCACGACATGTATAGGGATGCCCAGGGCTTGCAATGATAAGTAGTCTACACTAGAGTTGTGTAAAGCCTCTAGCCAGCAAGCGCTACTCCCGCCCCCTCGACAACAGCCGGAGCACAGGACCCTTCGCCCGGCGAGTCTTCGCCACCCTGGCCGCGCGCTCATAGTCCCGCCGCGTGTGCCCCCCGCACCTCGCCGTCGCCCTGACCGTCTCCGCCCTCGCGTCGTACGCCGACCACTCCAGCGCGGAGAAGGAAAACACCCCCTTTGAGGGGCGCTCGAGCGACTCGGCGTCGTTCTCGGCGTCGTCATCGTCGTCGTCATCGTCGTTTCCATCGTCGTTTCCATCGTCGTTTCCATCGTCCCCGGGTGCCGACTTTTCGTCCCCGTCCCCGTTCCCGTCGTCCGCCTCGAGCCCGAGCTCCTGCGCCATCGCGGACACCGTCTCGTGCTTGCCCGCGGCGGCGGCGGCGGCGATCGGGGTTCTCCCCGCGCCGTCTCTCGCCTCCATCGCCGCGCGCGGGTTCGCGGCGTGCCGCAGCATGAGGCGCAGCGCGCGGACGCGGCCGTTACTCGCCGCGACGTGAATCGGCGTCTGACCGGGAACGACGCTCGAATCTGAACCGACGCTCGAATCCGCGCCTTTGAGCGCCTTTGAACCGACGAAGGTTCCGCCCCCGTTCCCCACCGGCGGCCGCGTTCGCTCCGCCGTCGCCTCCGCACCGGACGCGTCTCGCACCTCCGCGAGCACGCGCGGATCCCCCGCCCTCGCCGCCCAGTGCAGGGCGTTGTACCCGCCCGGGCCCGATCGTTGCGTGGTGGACGCCCTCAGCCCGGGTCCCAACAACAATCTCACCACGTCGAGGTGCCCGCCGACGACGGCGACGTGAAGCGGCGTAAACCCGTCGCGGTCCGTCGCGTCCACGTCGTCGACGATCCTCGCGCGCGGGTGCGCCTTCTTCGACCTGCGGCACAGCGCCGCGGCGGCGTCGACCGCGCCGCACGCGGCGGCGTGGTGAAGCGGGGTCCAAGACAAGGAGCCGCTGCGCTCGGCGGGGTCGGCGCCCAGGTCCAACAGCGCGCGGACGATCGCCGCGGCTCGCGGGCCCACGGGCCTCCCGCACGCCCTCGCCAGCGGCGTCAGCCCCCCCGCGTTCGCGTCGCCTTCCTCCTCCCCGGGAATCGCCGCCGCGCCGTTCACCGCCGTTCGGGGATCCAGCCTCTTCCTCGCGGCTTTTTCCTCCTTGTCGTCCGCGTCCTCTTCCTCGTCGTCCAATTTCTTACCCCGCGGCACCTTCTTCCCCGCCCTGAACGCCCTCTCCCGCTCCGCCGCTCGCGTCTTTTTGGCCTCGTGCACGGCGACGCCCACGAGCGTTTCCATCGCGGCCGTCACTTTCGCGTACGCTCGCTTAATCGCGACGGGCGCGAGCGCCGTCGCCGCCGTTACGTGCAGTCCCCGCGTCGCCTCCTCCAGCGCCCTCGACGCCGACTCCGGCGACACGTACCCCGCGGGTTCCACCCGAAGCGTCACCCTCGCCTCCATCGACGCGTTGAGCAAAACCGCGTCGGGGGTTCGCGGGTTCGGTTCCATCGGTACCCAATCGCCGGCGGTGCTAAAGAGTTTCGCGTTGGCGTCCCTCGCGTCGACGGAGTCGTCGACGAGCTCCAGGGCGTTGAACGCGAAGTACGCGAGCTCGGTCTCGCGAACCGTCGCGGGTTCATTCGCCGGTTCATCTTCCCCCCCGGGCGATGGATCGCGAACCCCGGGTGATTGGCCTCGGTCCGCGACGGCGGCGACGGTGGTTCGCTCGTGCGCGCCGGCGTCGTCGAACCGCGCGGCGAATTCTTCCCATTGTTCCCATACGGTCCTCGGCGGCGCGCCTCGGCCCACGGTCGTCGCCTCGTACAGCGCATCGCCGCACTCCACGACGCAGAACACGCCGTCGCCGTACCCGGAGGGTAAGCCGCGCAGCTCGTGCACCGCGACGACGAGTTTCTTGCCCGCCAACGGCTGAGGGATGACGTACGCGGGAGGGCCCTCGTGTTCGGGCTCGGGCTCGGGCTCGGCGTCGCTGTCGTAGTCGGACGGGAGCGGGGAGCCGTCGGGGACGGACGGGAGCGAGTCGGTGTCGCTGTCGGAGTCGCGCTTCTCGAACCGAGCCTTTCCCGTCAGCTCCTCCTCCTCCTCCTCCTCCTCTTCGGACTCCTGCTCCTCTTCGGACTCCCGCTCGGGATTCTCGTCGTCGTCCTCGTCATCACCGTCTTCGTCGACCTCGTCCTCTCCGTCGTCCTCCTCGTCTTCGGGTTCCGAGCGATCGATGGAGTCGTCTGCGAGCTCCGACGCCTCCGCGGACTCGGCCATCGCGTCTCGGTCCTCGAGATTCGACGCCGTGTCGTCGGGCTGAGCGCCCCTGGGAATGGAATCTCCGAGAAACGGTCAACGGCTGTGACGATTTCCCTCGGCCCGCTGCGTCGGTGCCCATTTTCTTGTCTCGGCGGCGGCATTTTACACCGCCGCCACTCCGCGAGGCGCGCCCCTGACGGCGCCTTACCGAATCGGCGAAGCCGCGACGTGAGAGATGGGTTCGTCGTTGAAGAAGAAGCGTCGCAAGCGCCCATCCAGCTCCACCGTCAAGGTCGGCCGCGTCAAGAAGCAGAAGCAGACCGTGAAGGTCACTCCCGTGCTCTTCCCGGGCGCGGCGGACCAGACGGGTTGGGACGAGGACACCACCCACCAGCTCAACTACGAGAGCGTGGGCATCGCGTCCGACCCGAACAAGATCGGCAAGACCGGGCGCAACTCCGCCAAGCTGGATGAACCCAAGGCCGGCAAGGGAGGCGGGGCCGAAGGCGGCGGCGACGGCGGCGACGATGCCGGCGCCGACGGGAAGAAAAAGAAGAAGAGGCTGCCGTACACCGTCAACGACGGCACGGTGGCGGGAACGGCGACCGTGGGGGGCGACGAGGTTCGCGGCGCTCTGGGGCAGGTGCGTAGCACCGGCGCGGCGGCGCCAAAGAGGCTCACCACCAAGCAGCGGAGGATCGTGGGAGCGCTGGTCGCCAAGCACGGCCACGACATTGTCGCCATGAGCCGCGACATCAAGCTCAACAAGATGCAGCACACGGTGGCGCAGCTCAGGGAGCTCGTGGTGTCGTTTATGGCGTACCCGGAGCTGCTTCAGGAGGGTGGTGGGCCTCTGGGGTTCAGGGCGCCGAAGAAGGGCAGCCTGAGGGGCAGGTTCTGAGTGCGGTCCGGCCTTCGACGCCGCCGTTGTAATCCTAAAAAATCCATCGTCGTCCGCGCCGTCGACGCTCGTCGCTACCGCGCGTGATCGTGCGCCGCCTCGTCACCGCCGCCCGCCGCCCCCGCCGCCTCCCCTACGAGAGGGTCCCCGCCTCGTGCCACCGCCGCCCTCCCCCGCGTCGTTGGCGTACGCCTCCAGCAACTGCGCCAACAACGCGTCATCAATCTCCGCGACGTTGTAATCGTCGAGAGCCTCCGCGACTCTCACCGCGAGCATGTGCTTGCATATCAGCTGCTCCCCTTTGGACAGGACGTCCCACTGAAAAGCTCTGCAGCTGCAGTAGTGCGTCGGGAACACCAGGTACTCCTCCTTCGCTCCGGACTTGCCCCGAACCTGCCAGCACGCGCGCCCGGACTTGACGGCGACGAGTTTTTTCACCGCTCGCTTCTGATACATCACGAGCGAGTTTTCCAGGTGTTTCGCGTCGAACACGAACGCCAGGAGCTCCAGCTGCCTGTCCGTGACTGCGAAAGGAGCGCGGGAACGGGAGCGGGAGGACGTCAGCGGGGTTCTGAGGCGGGGTTCTGTCGACCGTCGGAACAGACGCTCGTCGTCGACGCTTGGATTTGGTTTGGACTTGGATTTGGATCTCGGCAGTTGCGGGTGGGGCGCGACGCCGTGCGGGCGCGTACTTTCGGGTTTCTTCACGTCCGTGCCGCTGTTGCGTATCTCGTCAAAGATTGCGTCGGCGATGGCCATGGCGGTGATCGGCGGCCCGGGTCCCATCGGTCTACCCTGCGGCGAGAAGCCCGGGGATCTGCCGTAGGGCGAGTGCGGCCCCGGACCGCCGTGCGCCCCCCCTCCCGCTCCCCCACCGCCGCGGTATCCATCGCCGCCCGGGGTCTCCGCGCACCCGCCGCGCGCGCCCGGGCCGACGCCTTTTCCCGGGGTGACCGCCTGGCCGTCCCACCCGCTGCCGCCCGGCATCATCGTCGCGCGACCGGTCGTGTGACGACTCCGACGGGCCTCTCGTCGTTTTCAACACGGAAGATGTCGAATCGGGGCGAGGTGACACCGTCGCCCCACACCGCGCGGCGCGGGGCCCGTGACGGAGGCGTCATGTCCCGCGCGCACGCTAACGTCGTCGCGGGCGAGGGCGACGAGTCCGACAGCGACGACGAGGACTGGCTCGACGACGTCGACGTGCCCGAGCTCACCGCCGAGGACATCCGCGCGGCGGGTCTCGAGTCCCCGTTCGTCACCCCCCACGTCACGCCCAAGGCTGAGGCCTCCAACGGGACGTTCGGCGGGGTTCCCGCCGCGGAGACCGAAGCCGCGACGGCGGGCGCGGCGGCGGGAGTCGGCACTCGCGAGTCGGCACCCGGGGACATCGTCGCGAGGGACGCGGGGGCGAGGGACGCGGGGACGACGCCCCCGATCGGCGAACCGTCGGTGAGCGCCCCGCGGGTTCGTCCCGCCGTCTCGGTCCCGAACACGCCCGCGCAACGGAAACTGGCGACGCGCGTCGCCGCCGGGAGAAAGGCGATGTACGTGAAGCACGCGTCGGGGCGGGAGCTCGCGTCGAGCTTCATGAGGGGCACCGAGGAGGCGCTGTCCGCGGCTGGCGCGCACTGCCACGACATCGACGACTCTGTCCGGCACCTCACCGCGAACCTCGCCGAGCTGGCGTCCACGGGGCGGACGGAGTGGGCGCGGGTGCCGGAGAAGTCGAGGCCGCCGCCGGACACATACGACCGGGCCCTGCGAGGATGACGAGCGGATTTAGGGACGCGGATTAGGGACGCCGCCGCGAGGACCGCGTCGCGACAGATTCTACTCGAGTCGCTAATAACTTAACGTTAGGGTAGCTACCGAACTCCGCCGAGACTCAGCGCCTCGCGCTTAGTCGTACTGCTGACGAAGCACCATCTCCGCCTCGCTCTTCCACTCCACGCTGTCTCGCCCGTTCTGTCCAGCCTGCCGCTTCCGCCGTTCGGCGTCCATCCGGTCGTACCCGCCCCTCTTCCTCGGCGCGAGCGCGCCCGGTCCCTTGGCGAGGAACTCTCCCACGTCCATCGCCCCCGACGCCGGTCGCCTCTGTCTCTCGCCCAGCGTGGGGTTGGGTGCCGCGCCGAGCACCGCCATTGCGAGCGCGTCGCCGCCCCCGCGCGCGCCGTTCCTGAGCGCCCTCTCCGCGTCCCCCAACCGCGCCTCGTCCATCCTCCGTTCCTTCGCGGCTATCTCGTCCGCCCTGTACCTCTTGGGCGCGGACGAGACCGTCGCGGACGCCCTGTGCTTCGCCGCGAGCTCGCGCGGCTCCTCCACGTCGTACGCGTCCGCCGCCGCTCGCTTCGTCGGCGCGTACGGCGTGTACCCCAGCTTGTCCATCGGGCGCGTCAGGAAGTCCGGGGGCTTGTCGACCCGGTCGAACAGATCGAGTGCCGACGGGAGCGTCGCCGGCTTGCTCTCGGGCGGTGGTTCGGGACCCAACGCGACGGGCGCGGCCGCGACGATCGCCGCGGCGGCATCCTCGGAGTCGGAGGCGGAGTCGCTGGAGTCGCTCAGAGACGGACGGTTCTCGTCGTCGCTTCCGTACGCCTCCAGCCCGAAGAAGGCCATTGTTGTGACGCGCTTGACGTGAGTCGTCAGATCCTTTACTACTTGTACTATAAAACCCGGGCGCGAGAGAACCGCGGACCACCTCAGGCGAGCACCGCTGTGTTCGCATCGAACGAGCCATGATGGACGAGTCCGTGCTCGGCGAGATACGCGCGGCCATGATGCAGTGCAAGACCCCGACCGCGTACGATAAGGTCTACAAGGTGAGGTCTCACACCGCGCCCGCTCGCGGGGTCCGTTCAAAAATGGACCCCCGGATCTCGCTCGCGTCGTTAGGGCACCGCTGACCCCGAGTCCCCCCACGATCCAACAGGACGAGTGCACGTTCAGCTTCGACACCCCGCTCTCCCCCGGCGGTCTCCTCACTAACCTCGCCACGCACAGGTCCGTCGGCGTCGACTTCATCGACATGGAGCGCCGCCTCTGCGCCAAGCACGGCGACCCTTCCTCGCTCTACCTGCTCCAGCGATGGCGCAGGGTGAAGAAGCCGCAGGAGGAGCTGGACGCGAAGAGGGACCCCACGAAGCTCGCCATCGGCGTGGAGGGCGGGTTCAACGTCGACGACGACGGCGACTACGACGTCGTCAAGGCTAACTTCCTGAGGGTGTACCCAGCCGGAATCGACGTGGAGCTCCCGTGCGAAGATCTGCCGTTGACAGTCGCGCAGTGCGTCGACGCGGTGCTCCAACACGCGGGTGTCCACGCGCAGGATGAGGTCGCCACGTGGCAGGAGGAGCGCCGCGAGTCGCGGTACGCCGACGCGTTGGCGCAGGAACCGAGCGAGGGGCGCAAGATCCCGCCCGATCCGAAGCAATGGAAATGCGCCGAGACGGGCGCTACGGAGAATCTGTGGCTCAACCTCTCGGACGGATTCGTCGGCAGCGGGCGCAAAAACTGGGACGGCTCGGGGGGCAACGGCAGCGCCCTGCGCCACTACGAGAAGTGTAAGGCGGAGGGTAAGGAGTATCCGCTCGCGGTCAAGCTCGGCACGATCACGCCCGCGGGCGCGGACGTGTACTCGTACGCCGCGGATGAGGACGACATGGTGACGGATGCCAAACTCGCGGAGCACCTCGCGCACTGGGGTATCGACGTCATGCGCATGGAGAAGACGGAGAAGTCCATGGCGGAGCTGCAGATTGACCTCAACAAGGGCTTCGAGTTCGATAAGATCACGGAGGCGGGCGCGGAGCTGGCGCAGGCGAGCGGCGCCAGACGCGTCGGGCTCAAGAACCTGGGCAACACGTGCTACGTCAACTCTGTCCTCCAGTGCCTCAAGGAGGTTGCCGCGTACGAACGAAGGTACTGCGCGGGCGCCGACGCCATCTTCGAGTCGTCCCCGGCGGACGCGACCGGCGATTTCTGCACCCAGATGGCCAAGATCGCCGTCGGTTTGGTCACCGATCGGTACGCGAAGGGTTCGGGGTCCGACGACGACGCGCCCGTAGCCGCCGTCCAGCCGAGAATGTTCAAGGCGATTGTCGGCAAGGGTCACCCCGAGTTTAGCACCGGCCGGCAGCAGGACGCGGTGGAGTACTTTCAGCACCTGCTCGAGGTGATGACGCGCGCGGAGCGAGCCGAGACGCGGCGCACGCGCGCGATCGACGGTTTGAAGTCCACGGCGTCTCAGTTTGAGTTTGAGGTTGAGGAACGCGTCGCGTGCGTCGAGTCCGGGAAGGTTCGGTACGTGACCCGCCGCGAGAACGTGCTGCCCCTCGAGGTTCCGGTGGATTTGGCCACGAACAAGGAGGAGGTGGATCGCGAGCGCGAGTTGAAGAGGCAGAAGACGGAGAGCGGGGAGAGCGGCGCGAAGGGGGACGATGACTCGGCGAGCGAGCCCACCAGGCCCATCGTCCCGTTTGACGCGTGCCTGTCCGCCTTCGCCGCGGATGAGACGGTGGATGATTTTTACTCCACCGCCCTGGGACGCAAGGGCGTCGCGGCGAAACGCGCGAGGCTCAAGACCATGCCGCCGATCCTCGCGGTCCAGGTCAGACGGTACTACGTCGCCGAGGACTGGACCCCGAAGAAGCTCGACGTCTTGGTGCCCATGCCGGAGACTGTCGACGTCGAGAGCGTTCGGGGCACGGGGATCGCGCCGGGAGAGGAGGAGCTCCCCCCCGCGGACGCGGACGAAGGATTAGGAGGAGGAGGAGGACCGGGGTCGGGTGCGGGAGGCGAGCCGCAGGCGCCCGTGGAGCCCGACGCGTCCATCGTGGCGCAGCTGGTGTCCATGGGTTTCAGCGAGAACGGGAGCAAGCGAGCGGCGCTCGCCACCGGAAACTCCTCCGCGGAGGGAGCCGCGGAGTGGGTCTTCGCCCACATGGAAGACCCGGACTTCAACGATCCCCCGACGATCCCAGGCGGCGCGGGCCAATCGGGAGACGCCGCGTCAGCCGGCACGGGTGCCACGGGTGCCGCGCCGGACCCCGCGAACGTCGCGATGCTCGCGTCGATGGGTTTCGCCGAAAATCACGCGACGGCGGCGCTCGTGGCGTGCGACGGGAACATCGAGCGCGCGGCGGACTGGCTCTTCTCCCGCGCCGACGACCTCGACGCCGCGGTGGCCGAGGTTAATGCGGTTAGCGCGGGCCAATCGGGAGACGCCACGTCGTCACCTGGGGGTGCCGAGTCCGACGGCGAGTGCGAGGACGGGCCGGGCAAATACGAGCTCTTCGGGGTTGTGTCGCACATGGGCGGCAACACCGCGTGCGGTCACTACGTCGCGCACGTCAAGATCGAGGGCCAGTGGCTCATCTTCAACGATCGCAAGGTGGCGATCAGTCAGAAGCCGCCTCTCGACCTGGGCTACCTCTACTTCTACAGGCGCAGCGCGTGATGCGTCGGGTCGCAGTGTGTCGGCACCTCCCCGACTTCCCGTGAAATATACAAAACCGAGGCGTTTCTGCCGTTTCGCCTGCCGAGTTTAGTTTTCTCGGACGCGTCTCCCACCCCTCCGGCTTCACCACTTCGACAACCCGCGCCCGTACCCCGCGCCCCTCACAAGTCTCCGGCACCATAAGCGGTCACCAACTCAAGACCCCGCGCGCTTACCGCATCCCGCAGGTCTTAAAGCTCTGGCGCGACCCGGCCACGTTCACGTGCGGCCCAACCTCCCCCGCGACTTACTTGCGAACGCCACTCATGGCGAAGAACGGCATCGGCATCCTCTCCGTGTCCCTCGAGCGACTCCGGATCGACACCTGGGACGGCTGGGACTGCGTGGACAGGCCGGAAAACGTCAAGGGCGGCAATAACGACTCGCCCACCGTCGCGGTCGCCGTCAACTTCGGCGCGCCGTGCGCGCTCGACGCCCTCGACGTCAAACTCCCCGACGGGCGCTCTCTCGACGATCGCACGGCGAACATCGTCCACCAGTCGTGCCGATCGTGGCACGGCGTGCAGCTCAAGTCCCTCGCGGACATCCTCCACGTCGAGATTCGCGACAGGCGGCTGTTCGACGACTCCACCGACCCGCGCGCCATCGTGTCCCTTCCCATCGCGTCGTTCATCGAGTCCGCCTTTGTCAACTCCGACGGCGACGGCGCCAAACGGGACCTCAGCTTCGAGTCCCCCGACTGTAAGACGTCGGGCACCGCGACCGTTCGCCTCAAGTTCCACCTCCAGGCTGACGTCCTCGCGGCGCTCGCGAGGGGCGTCGGATTGGAGGACGCGTCCGGCGCGTCCGTCGTCGCCGCCGACACCCTCGCCGCGGTCAAGCTCGGCGTACTCCCGCCGGCAAAGGACGCGGAACGCAAAAAGATGGAAGCCGACGAGGCTAAAACTTTCAAGCGGAGCAACAACAACGGCAAGGGCGCGGACGGCTCCTACAACTCCATGACCGCGGGGATCAAGCGGTTCCTGTCCGAGCCCAAGTCCCCCGCCAAGCAGCGCAACCAGTTCGTCAACATGCTCGCCAACTGCGAACTCCCGGCGGCGCAGCGCTCGAGGGGCAGAGCCAAATCACGAGTCGTGGTCAAGGCGTGACCGACGCGAGGAGACTCGCGGTCAAACGCGCCTAAACGCCCACTGCACTAAGTGTACTACATTCGAAATAAATCGATCTACGACGACGCATTCGACACGCGCATTCTCACGACGACTTCTCGCCGCCGCCCCTGCGCTTCCGCTTTTTCTTCGCCGCGTCGCCGCCGTCGGTCCCGCTCCTTCGCGGCGGCGGCTTTGCCACTTTTTTCTTGACGCTGAGCGGGTTGGGCCCTCTCGCCTTCGGCTTCTTGTATCGCACATTCGTCCGAACCCCTGCCGCACCCCGCACCACCTCCTCCTGCCCCAGTACGTTCCGTTCCTCCTCCGTGAGACCCGCGCCGTGTTCCCTCTGCGACGCCACGCCGCTGCCCTCCGCGTCAGCCGGGGGCTCCATCTGCAAACCCGAGGTGTGGCAAAACACCACCGGCGTCGCGGGAGAGTCGGCGAGCAAACGCTTGCGTAGCTTATCGTCCTGCGTGCACACGATGAACCGCTCGGAGTTGCCGCCGTCGACCGCGGCGACGATGCTGTCGAGCGCGGGCGCGGGCGGGTCCGGGCCGTCCTTGACCTCCTCGAGTTTGCGAGCGTAGAACGACGCCTCCTTGAGATCCTTTCCCATGCCCCTGAGCTCCTCCTTGACGCATCGCGTGGTGAAGAGCTTCGAGGGCGCGCCGAGGTACTTGACGACCACGTCCTTCGCGTCGCCGAGCTTCATCGACATCACCGCGTGGATGAAGTTGCCGTCCACGAGTACCTGGACCGGGGGAACGAGGGGAGCGACGTGTGAGTGACGGGCGCCGAACGGTGTCCACCGCCGCCGCCGGGGGAGAATCTAATTGATGGGGAGCGGGGGCGGGGCGGGTGGAGGCCGGGGGGCGTACCTTGTAGGGCGCGCGGAATCCGTGGCACGTGCGGTAGTACCGGAGGTACTTGCGGACCTTACGGGCGCGTTTGACGCGCATGGCTCCGCGGACGGCCGTGCGACTGCGCGACGAGGCTCTCTGGGCTCGGGCCCTTCTTCGTCAACTCTGTAACTTCGGCGCCCTCGGTGCCGAGCCGATAAAGTTTGAAGGACTTTGAACCTCCGAGAGGACGGGTCGCAGCTCCGTCGCGCGCGTTCGATCGCCGCGCGAGGCGATAGTCGGCGATAGTCGGCATCGGCCGCCGCCGCGCCGCGCTGAACGGCGATGTTCGGGGACGTGTACAGCAATCGCGGCAACTCGCTGCCGGACAGCCCCGCGGGTGGCGAGCCCTCGCCGTTGCTGACTCGTCTCCTCATCCCCGGCGAGCAGCACGCCGAGGACGGTTCGGGTTCAGCCGCGAGGACGACGACGCGCGATGGGCACGGCGAGCCGCCGCCGCCGTCGTCGGGAGCGGGTATCGACATCCGAAGGTCGCCGGCGGGCGTCGAGTCGGAGTCGTCGCGCCGTCCCCTGCTCGGAGGAGGCGACTCGCCTCGCGGCGTCGACGTCCCGTCCATCGCGACGCGTCCCTTCCATCGCGACGCGCCGCTCCCGTCGACGTCATCCTCCGACAGGATTTACGCGTTCGATCCGTGGACCAAGGTCCCCGTCATCCTCCGCAGGCGCCCATCCGACGACGACGACGACGACGACCGCGCCCGCCCGCCTCGCGTCCTCACCCTTCGGTGGTGCTGGCTCGCGGACGATCCCAGCTGGTGGGTCGCGTTCTGCTACCTCGTCGGATCCGTCGGCTTCGCCGCGGGCGCGCTCGCCTCGTGCTTCGCGCGCATCGCCGCCTCCCCCCGCTTATACCTCGCGCTCGAGGTGACGCCCTACGTCGCCGGGGGATGCGCCTTTTTGGTGGCGTCGTGTTTGCTCGTGTGGACGTCGTACAATGCTCGATACGGCGAACCCGGCCGGGCGGATCGCCGACGGGTGGCGAGGCGACACGCGTTTTTGGGGCACGTCGGGGACGAGTGGCAGCTCCGCGCGGCGGTCGGGGAGCGCGGGGTGGTGGGCGTGGACGCGGTCGGGGCGCCGGTGACGGACGCGGACAGGTCCGAGATGCACACGCTGACGCAGGCCATGGCGGAGGCGCGAGCGCTGTGGCTGGCAAACGACAGCTGGACGCGGCGGCGACGAGCGCTGGAGCTCGTCGGTTCGCTCGTCATGCTGCTCGGCGTGATACTGTTCAAGGTGATGGTGTTCACCATGCTGGCGAGGGCGACGTTGGGGGACGAGCGCGTGGCGTGGAGCGAGACGAAGGAGAATTGGTTGATGTTTTACCCGTGCGTCGCGGGTTCGGCGGCTTTCGTGGCGAGCTCTTACGTCCTGTGGTGCGCCGCGAACCGTTCGTGGCGTCCCCCTTGGTTCCCCTCGTCCACGAGCACGTGGATCGCGTACCTCTCGCTCGTCGGCTCGTGGTGTTGGGTGTTGGGTTCGGCCAGGGCGTCGCGGGGGTTCGGGGCGCGGACGGCGGCGTGGATCCCGGGATCGACTCCGGGTTGGCCGATTCCGTTTTTTGGTTTTTTCCTGGGCAGCCTCCTGTTCACGGCGCAGTCGCTGCTGATGGTGCACGAGATCGCCGAGAACGAGGAGGAGAACGCGCGGGGGGGTCGCGTTCGGGGTGTCGCGGACGCGGAGGTCGGGGACGCGCGCGCGGGAGGGAGAAATAGACGATGAATCGATCGAGTTAGTTGACACCGTTTGTGGTCATGAAAAAAATTTTTTGTCGCTAAAAGTTCGCGTCGAGCGCCGCCGCTCCGCGCGGCGCCACCCTCCGTCCCCGCTAAACCGTCTCTCTTCTTACTCACAACACGACCCGCCCGTTCCGTCTAACGGCTCGCTCACGAGGCGCTGAGCGGCAGGTTGTACTCGTCCGAGGTGAACGCGTTGACCAGCTTCTGAATCTCAGCCTTTAACCCGTCCAGCACCGCCTTCCCCGACTGCCCCTCCAACCCGCTGGGCGCCACGTACGTCTGCGACGTCATCTGGCAGATCGGCAGGCCGTTCATCTTGGAGATGTTCGCCGCCAGGTCCGGCGCCATCTTCATCGCGGTGAAGTACCTGGAGCGGAACGCCTGGACCACGTTGCCATCCGCCCCGGGAGCAATCGAGTCGACGTCTTTGAACAGCGCGCGGTATCTGTCGTCGTGCATGCACGCGCTCCAAACCTGCTGCGCCATCGCGTCCATCTGCGCCATGACCGTGTTGGACGGCCTGAACGGCGAGTGGATGCCTCCCTGCGTCTCCGTCTCCTCGTTCTTGTTGCTGGACACTTTCGTGAACACGCACTTGGCGACCCTGGCCCTGAGCTGGCGCTTGGCGTGCATCGGGATCATGACGTCGGTGAAGAGGGAGTTGCCGGTGACGTCCTGGAACAGGCGATTGAAGTCGCCGTCGTCGAACGAGAGCGGGACGACGACGCTGTCGCAGGTGGCGAGCGCCATCTTGGTCAGCACGCACGCGGCGAGGTGGTCCGTGTCCACCATCACGGCTTCGAAATCGGCCGGCAGCGACGCCACGGCGGCGCGGAGTCGCTGCGCCGCGGGCCACCACTCGTCCCCCTTGCGCGTCCACAGCGGCTGGTGCCCCGCGGGATCCGCGGTGCCCTGAGTGTCCGTCCACGAGACGCTGCCCGCGCTGGGGACGAGGTAGAGGTTACCGGGGATCGCCGCGTTGTGATCGGCGGGGCGGATGAGGTAGTTTCGCAGATCCACCGTCGCCGTCGACGCGTCCTTCTTCTTGGCGAAGAAGGCTCCGAAGATGCTGCCGCCCTTCTTCTCCGCGGCGGCGGCGTGCTCGTCGGTGTCCATGGCGTGCTCGAGGTCGCGAATGAGCCCCTCGGCGCGAGTGTCCTCGGTGGTGTTCTCCACCGTCACCTGCAATCCCTTCATCGGGGCTCCAAATCCCTCGCGCGCGGAACCGCCGAGGAGCAGCGCGGTGATGTCGGAGTAGAGGGAGAAGTCCAGGACGAGCACCTTCTTGTTGGGTCTCGCCCTGGCGGTCTCGCAGGCGGTTTGAAAGGCCATGAAGGTCTTGCCGACGCCGCCGCGGTTGTTGCAGAACGCGATGGAGTGCGTGGGGGCCATCGTACTCGGTGCCGCGGTGGGGGTGCGGTCTTTTTGTTGTTTTTGTTTGTTGTTGCTTTTCCCCTCGACGAGGAGGGCGCGAGCGCGGCGGTTAGGGCGGTCTCGCGCGAACGAGAGAGCGGTGAGGGGGTCGGGGGTGGTCGCACGGGTCGCACGGGGCGAGGCGCGACGACGCGGGAACGCGGGTGGGTCGCGGTTTGCCTGAGGCGTGCCGCGAGGAATGAGGATCGGGGCGTTTTCGAACCGCGTAAAATGTGGCGACACGCGGTTCGAGCGTTCATCGCATCACAAAAAGTCCAGCCTGGCGCATTTCTTCTCAGAGTTCTTCCTGAGCCTTGGACGGAATTGGATTCTCGGTGCCGTCACCCGACGAAGCGACGATGGTCCGCCGGAACCCCGCCGAGGTGGCGGACTGGCTCCGCGCGAGGGGAAAGGCCGCCCGCCCCGACGTCACCAGGGCGCGCGCGAGCGCCCTCGGCGAGATATTCTCCCTCGTCGACGAGTCGGAGACCGGCGCGCTGGATGCAGGTCAGGTTCGCGAGGCGCTCGCGGTGCTGGGCGACGAGTCCGCCACCGTCGAGGACGCCGAACGCGCCATGGCCCGAGTCGGCATCGCGCCGAACGGTAAGATGGAGTTCCCGGAGTTCCTCGCGATCGTCACCGGACCCGAACCCGCGACCCCGAGGCTCTCCGCGGCCGCGCGATCCACCGCGGCGCTGCCGCCGGAGCTCACGGCGGTGGCGCATAGGCGCGCGCGCCTCATCGACCGAGTCGTCACCAACCGAGGCGGGGCGAGGGTCCGAATCCTCGAGCGCGCGGAGGAGAGCGCCCGCGTCGATCCACTCGCCGCCGCCGCCGCCGAGCGCCGCCTCCGGTCCGAGGTGGCCGCCAACGCGACAAGGGCCAAGTACATGGACTACGGCGACGGCGCGGACAAGCACAACCCGACGGTCAACGAGACGCACGCGACGCGGGTGATGCGTCAGAAGATGGCGAGGGAGCGACGGCGTCGATCGATGGCGTACGCAGACGGCCTGGGAACGGCGGCGATGGACGCGCGGGTGTACCCGACACGCCCGCCGACGACCGCGGAGGATGACGAGGTCGACGACGACGGGAGCGCGAGACGCAGCCGGCGACTCGAAGAGAGGACACGGCCGGCGACTCGCGCGAGGGAGAGACTGGCGCGTCGTCTCGGTGTGTGCGTCGACGCCTCCGCGGATTCGTCGCGGTTCGTCGACGCACGCGAGAGCGAGTGGAAGTTTCCCGAGTTCGACCGCGCGCATCGGGTGGCGAGGGCGGCAAGGCAGCGGATGGCGCTCGAGCTCGCCGACGGAGCGCGAACGTTCCGGACGACGTGCGACCTACTCAGTGACGACAACGACGACGACGACGACGACGACGACGACGACGAGGAGGAGGAGGAGGAGGAGGAGGAGGAGGAGGAGGAGGAGGAGGAGGAGGAGGCGGGCGTTCCTCCGGCGGCCGCGACGACGACGACGAGCGGCGGTCTCGAAGAAGGGTTTGACGTACCCCCGCACGCGGGCTACCGCGTCCGGGGCGGCGTTCGTCGCGTGGACGTCACCCTCGTCTCCGACGCCATCTCCGGCGCCGGGCGCGCGGCTCGAGCCGCCGCCGAATCGCGCGTAGACGCAATCGAGCGCCGTCGCGCCGAGCGAGCCGCCGCGATCAAGGCGTGGGGCGAGGCTTGGAAGGCGCCGCTAAAACCGATGAAACCGCCAAAACCGCCGGGGTGGGAGGAGGTCAAGGCGACGAAGATCGCGGCGCTGGACGCGCGGTGCGGGAGCGACGCGAGGGTGGCGAGCGAGGCGGCGAGGAGCGTGAGGGAACGGGTGGCGAGGATAGCGGATGGCTCTGACGGCTCAGACGGCGAGCTCGACGGGATCGAGGATGCGCTCGGGACGACCGCCGGTGGTCCGCTGGACGTGCTCGGGGATTCGACCGGGACGGCGGCGCAGCCCGGCGCCGGGGCCGTGTTGTGCAGGCTCGGGCTTCCCGACCCGAACTTCGTCAGGCTGGTGGACTCGACGTGATCGATTTGATGATTTGTGAAACAACATCTAAATTTAGCACAATCAGTGTTTGACGACATTCGTTCGTTTCCCGCGACGGCGCGGGTCCCTACGCGCCTCGCGAAGACCCGGTTCACGTCACCGCAGTCATCGTCGGGTTCCGAGCGCGTCGAACCCGGTCGACGGTCGCTCGACGCTCACTCGAGCGACTCGAACTTCACGGGACCGAGCTTGAGCTCCTTCATCTTCTTGGCCTCGGAGCGGGTGATGCGTCCGTCGTCGTTGGTGTCGGCGGCCTGCACCTTGAACTTGGCCTTCTTGGCCTCGGCCCGCGAAACGTGGCCGTCGTGGTTGAAGTCGGGGCTGGATGGCGTACCTTTGGGCATGTCGAAGGTTGCGTTTGGAGGCTCGCGTCGTTTCGCGAAAATGGCGGGCTCGACACTTCCGGAGGCGGATATTTTTTCGATTCTACTTGCCTGCTGGCTAGATTCTAGCCGAGGGATGTGAGCAAACAGTCAGGGTCTAATTAGCTTTGAGGATGTCCTATTCGCTTTATGCGCCGGACTGAAAGTTCATAGTCTTACGGAAATATCGATCCCTAAAAATATTTTCCCGCGCAGATTTAGCTGCAGTCCGCTTCTGACGACGACGCCAATTTCAGATACAACGACGCCAATCATTTCAGAAACAGACCCCAAATGACGGTTTAAAATTTAGAAGCCGATTTATTAGAAACGTTGTTATTTTGATACATCGACGCCAATCATTTCAGAAACAGACCCCAAATGACGATTTAAAATTTAGAAGCCGATTTATTAGAAACGTTGCTAATTTTGCTGAAATCTCCTCTCACAGACGGCAATTCAATTTATGACACACTTTTTTGTTTGGAGGGAGATGATCTTCGCCCGATCTTCCCGATCCGATTTGACGTGAACTAGGACTGTATGTCGAGCAGTCTGGTAAAAAGTCGAAATTCCGGATCCGCATAATATTTTTGTCACTGAAAAAGCTGACTCATCACACTTGTCGTCAAAAAAAACCCCTTCGTTTTTCGCGGAGGCGGCGAGCTTGCCGCGCTTCACACCGACGCGAGCCCCGACGGCACGCGCGCGAACGAGACGAGCCGTGCGCGCGTGAGGGCAAACGAGAGATGGCCTCCGTCGAAGCACCCGCGGTGCGCCAACCGCGCGTCTCTCGCGACGAGGACGAACCGGAAACATGCGCACTGCAGACGCACCCGAACCCTGGTGCGGGAGGCGCGCAGGTCAAACCCCCGCGAGGCGCGCGAGCGGACGCGAAGGACGGCGAAGGAATCGTCCCGTCCGTCGGAAAGGCGGGCTTCCAGCTCAAGGCGGTCGGGAAAAGGCCGATGCGCATGTCGCACGTGTCCTCGACGTCGCATCACTCGCTCGCGAGCCTCGCGCACGCCAGGGAAGAGCACCACGCGGAGGATGACAACGAGGAGCTCTCCCCCGATCGCGAGCAGCAGGACGCGAGCCTCGGGACGGCCGTCGCCGACGCCGGTCGCCCTGACACGCGCGAGTCCACGGAGACTCCGACCCTCGCGCCGAACGATTCGGACGCGCCCCCGCACGTCCCTGACGGGCAGATGATCCAGACGAGCCCGCGCGCCGCTCGTTTCGAGGCCCCGAGCTCCCCCGGCGGCACCGTCCGATGCACCGTCGACAACTGCGGCGAGCCCTGCGTCTCCGTCTACTGCAGGCGGTACCACACGTGCCGCGAGCACATCGGGGCTCTCCACGTCGTGAGGGGCGGCGCGGAGGTGCGTTTCTGCCAGAGGTGCTCGAGCTTCCAACCCATCGCGGACTTCGACGGCGACAGGCACACGTGCAGGGACGCGTTGCACGCGTACAACTCGGCGCGACGCGAGATGCGCAAGACGAACAAGGATAAGCGAAAGAAAGCCGCCGCCGAGGCTGGCGAAGGGCCCGACGGGGTCAAGCGCGGGGCGAAGGGCGCGAAGAAGACTCGGACGGAGCCCGCGCCGAGCTCGACAAACAACGCGAGCTCCGACGCCGCGACGGCGTTCGTCGTGGACAATCGCGCGATCGAGATATATCGCGCGACCATGAACGCATTGCAGGCGACCCGAGCGGTTCCCACCCCCGGCACTCCGCCTCCGCCCGCGACGACGATGACGCAGCTCGACGCGATGAGGATGATGGCGGCGGCTGGGAACCAAGCCGCCGCTCGGAACCAGGCTATCGCTCTCACGGGCAACGGCGGCGACGGCAGCGCGCAGATGTTCAACATGATGCAATTCATGAACGTGGCGTGGCTGCAGTGGTGCGCGAACGTGAATTCGAAATCCCACGGTTGAGGAGCGGGGGTTCATTCCGTCCACGCTCGCCGAACCGTGACAAATTTTTTTGCCGGGCAGTCACCGAGGTGACCAGATCGCGGCAAGAAGAGGCGAACATCCACCCCGCGGCGCCCCTCTTGAAAGTCGAGGCGGACGACGTACGCCGTGGCGGCGTGTATTCATTCATTACCATTCATTCCGGAGGTCGACATAACATTCGGCCGCCGCAGATTGTGTGTATTAGCAAGACCCTGTATCACCTAGAAGCAAGACCCTGTAGTGCTATAATATCTGTACAAGTCACGTCCCGGACCGCAGCGCCAACGCCACGTACACGGCCACCGCGACCACGTAGCTCCCCATGACGTAACACGCCACCCGCCGCGTGAACACGAAACCGTACGCCGTGCTCACCACCCCGCCGAAAAACGCCATCGCGGCTACGCCGTAAACGGCCAAAAACTTCATGTTGGCAGCCAGCGCCGCCTCGATGCGCCCGCCCCGAACCGTGACCAGCCACATCGCGAACCCGGTCCCCGCGCTGAGCTGGCAGAGCGGCCCCGCGAGCGACGCCGTCACCGCCATCCGCGTCGACCCCCGCCTGGCGACCGCCAGCGTCCCCCCGAGATCTCCCGCGCTGGCTCCCCACGACATGAACGTCGCGCCGAGCAGACTCTCCCGCACCCCGCACGCCCGCCCCGCCGCCTGGAACAACCCCACGAGCTCGTCCGCGCAGAGGTGCATCCAGACGATGCCCTGGAAAAACGTCAACGCGGTGAGCCATCGCGATTTCCCCGGGTCCAACCACCCGTTCGCGCCGACCGATCCGCCGCGAAACGAGTACCAAACCGCCCACGCGTACCACGCGCCCAAGCCGCACGCGAGAAGCGCGGGTTCCCTCTCCGATATAGGCCCGAGCGCCCCGGCGGCGCCCATCGCGAACACCGGCGCGACGACGCAGACGAGCAGCAGGTGCCCTCGCGACATCCGCGGTTTCGATTCTTTCCCCCCGACGTCGCGCCCCGCGAGGCGCGGCATCGTGCACGACATGGCGAGCAGAACCGGCGCGGCGGCGACGGCGCCGAGGCCGACGCCGTCCCTATCGTCCGCCAGCCCGCTCTCTACCCTCGCCCACTCCGCGATCGCGAGCGCGAGGGCGACGAACGACGACGACGACGACACAGCTGGCGGCGACGCGGTCGATCGACTGGGCGACGCCGCGGAGCTCGAAAACCGTCCCGTCGGCAGCAGCGTCGCCTCGTCGTCCTCCACTTCCGCGTCCACTTCCGCGTCCGCGTCCTCGTCGCCCCCCCCGACTCCTCGACGCACGCGCGGGGCGCCGCCGACGCTGCTCATCTCGACGTCCCCGCGTCCTCCGTCGGCCTCCTCCGCGACCTCCTCCTCCTCCTCCTCATCCTCATCCTCATCCTCCACCGTTCGGCGGGCGGGTGAGCGCGCCACTCCGCCCGCGAGGCGCACCAGCCTCGGCTCCACCGCGCTCCTTCCCCATCCGAAGCACACGACGCACGCGTACAGGACGTAGGAGAGCACGAGCGCCGACGACAGCTCCCACGAGACCGTGTCCGAGCTCATGGCGATCAACGCGAGGATCAGCATCGCGAGGTACGCGGACACGTCTCGCAGGTACGGAAAAGGCTCCACGGCGACGCCCTGCCGCGAGTGAGGGACGTGATCGTCGGACGAATGATGTGAACCGTCGTTTCCCACGCGTCGCTTCGCCTCCCACGCGAGCCCGACGAGGACCGCGAGCGCCTTGCCGAACGTCGCGACGAAGAGCCCCGCGCCGATGGATTCGCTGAGCGCCAATCTGAGATCCGGTTCGACGCTCTCGACGAGGGCGGCGATCTGCGTGAATATGTCCGGCGCGGCGCCTCCCAGCGCGAGGAGCGTGGCGCCCGCGACGTCGTCCGGGAGCCGCAGACGCGTCGCGATGCGCTCCACCGCGGGGGCGAAGAAGGCGTCGCCGACGGTTCCGATGGCGACGAAGAGCATCGCGCACCAGCCGACGAGGAGGACCGCCTTCGCCGCGCCGTCGTTGGCGCCGGCGGGGCACTCGATGAAGCGGAGGTAGTTCAGGCCCTCGGCGGTGCAGGCGGGGTTGGCCTTGACGTACGCGCACGGGTCCGGCGCCTCCCTCGGGACGCACTCCCCGCCGAAGCTTCCAACGGCGGAGCTGTTCGAACTCGAGACGTTCCCGCTCATCGCGGAGATCGAGCGCCCGGCGAGTGCCCCGACCTCGAGTCGCGCGATCCTCCGGACCCCGCGGCCTCCTTTCCAGTCGCCCCGCGCGGTCGTCGCGCGATCCGCGCCGTCGTCCCGCCCCTCCGGTCCGTGTGACGAGAGCGCCCTCCGTCGGCGTCAGAACTCCCGTCGTGATGAACCGACCGAGCTGGCAAAAGTGCGTTTGCCTTCTGCAGCCTTCGGCACATCGACGGCGCGGCGCACGCGTCATGCGCGGGTGGCTCAAGTTCGCGTTCATCGCGCTCCTCGCGCTCCTCGCGACGCCCCAATGCCGCGCGGAGGAGCACGAGATGCCCGACTTCAAGACCATGAAGATCAAGGAGCTCAAGGCGATCCTCGCCGACAGGGGCCAGGAGTGTCGCGGATGCGCGGAGAAGGCGGACTACGTCGCGATGGCTGCGGACGTCTGGTCCCTCCCGATCGTCGAGAAACCCGCGACCGGGGACGAGACGAAGGAGAAACCCGCGGAGCCGGACCTCAACGACGCGGATCAGGAGCGCATCAGGCGCATGATGGATGAGATGCAGAACGGACCGCGCCCGACGGGGGACCCAGAGCGCGACGCCATCCTGAAAAAACTCCACTCCAGCGGCATCAAGTTCTCCGGAGGAGAGGGCATGCCCCTGGACCAGCTCCGGAACCTGGAGAAGGCCATGGGGAACATCAAGACCAAGAAACAGGGCGGCGGGGACGATGAGCTGTGAGAGCCGACGGGACGGACGGACGGCGGGTCTCGGATGCGCGCGCGCGTTCAATCGAAATCGTCTCGCTACGAGTAACCCTTCAGACGCCCCCGCCGCCGCCCGACGCCTCCCGCCGCCTCTCGCGATCCCTCCGCTCCTTCCGCTCGCGCCGCCGCCGCCGCGTCTCCGACCCGGTGCTCGACGACGACGACGAGTAGGACGACGACGAGCTCGACGTGTAACTCCCCGAGTAGGACGACGACGAGCTCGACGCGTAACTCCCCGAGTGCTCCTTCCTTCTCGACGAACCCCCATCACCCTCTGTTCGACGTCTCTTCGAAGCGCCCTCCGTCGTCCCGTCTGCTCCGTCGCCCTCCCTCGCCCCCCTCGCGCGCCGCGCCTCGCGCCGCGCCTCGCGCTCGCGTTCGCGCCGCTCGCGGCGCTCCGCCGCCTCGGCGTACCGCCGCGGACGGCTCGCGCGCCGCTTCCGCCGCTCCTCCTGCCGCTCGCGCCTCTCGAGGAACCATCGGATGTTCCCGCTGGTGAGATCGAGCGATCGGATCGCGCGCGCGGCGTCGCACCTGCAGCACGTGTCGCGCTTCTTGAAGTTGAGGGTGTCGCACGGCCCGCAGAGCCAGTCCCCGGGGGTGGGCTGCTGGCCCTTGGGGCCCTGGCCGTGGCCCGCCTCGTTGTTGTGCGGGAAGAGATCGTGGCGCGAGGGATTCGGCCGGGGCGCACCGCGGTCGAAGCCGTATCGGGAGCCCTCCCGATGCGGGGCGCGCCCATCGCCCTCGTAGGAGTGGACGTACCCACAGTTCGAGCGATAGCACGTGCCCTTCAGGAACTCGCGGCACAACCGCGGGTCCGCCATCGCGCTCGCCTTCGGTGGGTGTGATGAATGAATGAAACTCTCGCGTCGACAAGAGCGAGGGACAACTGGTGGATTGGTGGTGAATAAATCAAATCGTCTCATCTGCCGGACGGTGCCTCGGCGGGCGCGACGTCCTCGCCGGCGCCCTCCCCGCTTCCCCCCTCCCCGCCCGCCCACCACTCGTCGTCCCCGTCCCCCATCAGCCGAAGCTGCACCCCGTTCAGGTGCGCCGCCCCGAGCACCGCGACGATCGCGCCGCCCCGGCCCGACGCCCTCGCCTCCTCGCACGCGTCGCGGATGCTTCGGCTCAGTACGTCGTTCCTCGTCGCGAGCAGCGACTTGAGGAAGAGCCGCGAGATGAACACCACCTCGGCGACGTCCAGGGCGAGGAACAGCGCCGATACCAACCGCTCCTCCCCGCTCATCACGTACGCGCCGGTGACGGCGTCGACGCCGCCCGGGTGAACCAACTGAGGGATGCGCTCGATGCCCCACACGAAGGCGGCGAAGGGCACGATCACCTTGGGCGACTTGATCGCCCACGCCATCGGATACCTGAACAGGCTCACGGGCATACCCGCGAGCAGGGCGACGTCGCGCCACAGGTCCGCCGCGCGCAGGTTACCGCGCGCGTCCCCGCGGCCGTTGATCTCTCGTTGGAAACCTTCGCGCCAGTCGCCGACGAGCCGCGCCCATCCCCCGCCGAGGGGATCGAGCACGTCCCTCGTCGTGTCGGCCATCGTCCGTTTCGCGCACGATCCGAGGTCCTCGATGCGCTGGTCGCCGAGCCTGATCTTCGCCGGGTCGCCCGCCGCGTCCGCGGCTGCGAGCATCTCGTTGTAGAGGAACCACCGCAGGAAGCTGCCCGGGGGCTGCGTCTTCTGCGTCTTCTTCCACCGCGAGGGACACGACTCCAGGACCACCGCGTGGAGGGCGTCCGCCTCCCTGAGCCGCGTCACCGTGCTGCTCGCCAGCTCGATGGAAACCGGGTTGTAGTGCATGGTTCCCACGAGCGTCACGTCGACGCCGGTGGCCCGGTCCTTGAACGTGAGCGACTGCCTGTCGCGCAGCACGGACTCATCCCTCTCGGGCGCCGTCCGAGACGAGGATGAGGCGCTCGCCGCGCGTCGAGTGACGCGCCCGCGGCGGGTCGCGAAGGACGTGCCGAGGGTCGATGCGGTGGAAAACGACGCCATGGTCGATGACGACGCCGTGGAAGCGCGCCCCTTCGTCTGGGCCGGAGCGTTCACTTTGCCGCGTAAATAGTCTACCTGCCGCGCCCTCTCGTCCCCAAGTTCATCCTACGTGGCACGCGACGCGGCATGACCACTCTCACCGCGTCCATCTCCACCGCGACCGCGGTCCGCGTCTCCGCGCCGACCCACCGGGTCACGCACCGTCGCGCCGGCCCGGTCGTCGCGCTCGCGTCCCGCCCGGGTACCCCCGCTAACCTCGCTCGCACCTCGGCGTCCCTCGCCGTGAAATCACACGCCCGCGCGCCAGCACGAGGCATCGCGGTCCTCGCCCGCGCGGAGAACGACGGACGGGGCAAGAACCCCAACGAGGAGCTGTACGGCGGAGGCCCGACGTTTTCGGGCGAGATGATCGGCGTCGCCATCTTCCTGATCATCGCCATCCAGTTCTTCGGCACCGGTTTCATGGGGTAGGGAGGGACCTCTGCGAGTCGCGTTCGATGAAAGATCGAAAGAAAGTGCAATCCGTCAACGTCTACGCTACGCTAAGTGTGTGTCCAATCACTCCGTCTTCTCGTGTCCGTCCACCGTCGTCGCCGCGTTCCTCGTCGCCGCGTTCCTCGTCCCGCTCGTCACCTCGTCCTCCCCTCCCTCGCCGTCGCCGTCGACGCGCGACTCGGTGACGTCGGTGTCGGTGACGAGATCGTCCGTCGTCCCGCGCGGGTGGGTGTCCCTCGAAGCGCCCGACGGGGAAGCGCCCGACTCGAACCCGCGCTCGAACCCGTGCTCGAACCCGTGCGCCCGCGCCGCCGACGCCGCCACGCCCACGAACCTCCGCCTCGCCGCCATCCCGAGCGACATCCTGTGCGAGGTGACCCGCCCGACGAGGTACACCAAAAAGTTGACAATCCGCTGCGTCGCCCTGAGCACGGTGACCCCGACGGTCCGCCACCGGTCCAACGCGTTTCGTCTCAACGACGCGCCGTTTCCCACCGCGGACGCGATCCAACCGACACCAAAGCCGCCCATCGCGACGGAGGAGGACGAGGCGCCAGAACCGACGCCGGCCCTCGCGACGATTCCTCCCATTCCCGCCATACGCCACTCCTGGATCTTCGCCGCTCCCGCGGCGCTCGAAGCCAGCCGTGCGAAATTCGTCGCGATCGGACCACCGAGCGCGGACGCCCACAGACGCGTCGAGTACGGACCCAGGACTCCACCGAACGGCGCCCACGCCGCGGCGGCCACGCTCCTCGCCGTCCTCGCCGTCGCCGAGAGCTGCGCCAAAACCGGGCCGAACATCCGCGACTGAGTGAAGAGGTACGACGCCAGAATCGAGAGGCGCGCCGCGGCGTGGCGCTCCAGAAAGTCGCCCAGAGGCTTCCAGAACCGTGTGAACACCGCGTCGAGACCCGGAACGTGCTTGTACAGGTCGTAGAAACCCGCCATCATGGACAGCACCGACACCAGCGCGAACAGCCCTCGGGCCAGCGTCCGAAGCCACGGCCTGTAGTAAAACCCGTACCGCGGCAGGAAGAGCGCCCACGCCGGCAGGCCCGTCTCGTACAGTCGAAGCAAACCGGTGCCCGGCGATTGCACGCGCCGTCGCAGCGCGTCGGGGAGGGACGGATGGGAGAAGTGGACCACCAGAGTCTCGTGCGTGTACACCGCGGGTGGGTCAAACCCGCGAGAATACTCATGAGAAGTCCCTCCTCTTCGGGCACCCTCCGAGGACGGCCTTGCGAGGTACGCCGAGGGACCCGGTTCGTGGACGCCGAACGCGGGCGTTCCACCGTCGGAAGGTACGCCGTCGTGCGAGGGGGTGCGCACGGCGGCGGGAAGAGCTCCGCCGGGCGAGGTAAACGGCGCGTTTGCCGAACCCGAGACTCCCGAGATTGAGATTTTCGACTCGGTCGGCGTCTTAACGACTCCCCCGATTGACTCCCGATTGACGCGAAAGGGAGCGAACTCGAACTCGCCCCCGCCTGATGAAGCCTCGAAGCCTCCGGGCGAGCCCCCCGACGAACGAGCCACCGCCTCGAAGCGGGACGCGAGTCGCGACGATTCCGTCGAAGAAGCCGCCATCCTCGATCGCTTCCGAGCGGTGCCCCCGCCGTCGCCGCCTCGCCGCTCATTCCCCGAGACCACGGGGGACGATGAGCGGTCCGTCGCCGCCGCCTTGGCCTTGTGTTTCGAACCCCCGCCGTCCCGGAAGACGCTCCGCCTTCGTTCCCCTCCCTTCCTTCCGGGATGCCGCGTGCCCGGCTTGACGGATCCGTTAGAAGAATCGGAATTCCACTCGTCGAAGAATCGCGTCGCCGCGTCGAACGACGCAAACGAGCGAACGGTCATCGCCCTCGCCTCGATGGCGAGCCGCCCGTGCTCGCACAGCGGATTCCTGTAGTCCAGCCCGGCGACGTCGGCGTAGGCCACCTCGTACGTGAGCACCTCGTACACGGCGGCGACGGACGCGGTTGGGCCATCGGATCTCGCCCCGATGTTCGCCCCGACGCCCGCGACGTTCGTCGGGGTGCCCCCCGCGCCCGGCGTATCGCCTCGTATCGCCGCGTCTCGTCCCGATCCCCATCCCCCGCCCGGCGTGAATCGGAGCGGCGTTGAGGATGACGCGTTCGCGTCGCCGCGCGCGTTGGCTTCCCCCGGCATCGCGACGTCGTCCCCTCCCGCGGACCCCCCGACTCCCCCTCCTTCCAGGTTGAACGGCGAGGTGGGCACCGGCAGGCCCGTGAACTTCGAGACCAGCTCCAAGGCCCGCCCAAACGTGCTCACCACCCGTCGCCTCGATCGTATCACCGCGAACACGAAGCGATCTTTGCACGGGAGGAACCTCAGCTCCGCGTGCCACCGAGGAGCCGTCCACATCCCCACCGACATCTTGGACAGAGGGAACCAGCCGGGGTCGACGTCTCGCGCGTCGAAGCCCCGACTCGGGCCGATGGACCCCCCGCCGCCGATGGACGCCGCGCCGAAGACGACCGACGGCGGCGTGAGCGGCGCGGGGGTCCTCGGCGGGGGCGTCACGGCGACCGACATGGACCCCCCGGCCGCTCGTCTCCCGAGCGCCCCTCGTCAGTGCCTACAGTAAACGGTCGCCTGTACAGTCAGTAGAAGTCACCCGACTGCCCCGGGGCGGAAGCAATAACAGCACTCGCGCCGCGGTCCGCGACCCTCGCGAGCGACATGGGTCAGGGCAACTCCAAGTGCGACGGGGTGCACGAGAAGATCCGCGAGCGCGTCCCTCACGCGCTGCTCCGCGGCGTCAACGCGCCGAGCGGTCCGTCCGCGCCCGATGCCCGCGCCGAGCGGTCCGTCGTGCCCGGCGTGCCGAGGGAGACGCGCGTCAAGCTCGTGCTCCTGGGGGACACGGGAGTCGGCAAGAGCGCCATCGTGGTGCGGTTCGTCCAAGGGGAGTTCAGCGAGGAGAGCAAGGTGACCGTCGGCGCGGCGTTCCTGGCCAAGTCGCTGCTCATCCCCGAGCACGGACCTGACGCTTCGGTCAAGTTTGAGATTTGGGACACCGCGGGGCAGGAGCGGTACGCGTCGCTGGCGCCGCTCTACTACCGCGGCGCGGGCGCGGCGGTGGTGGTGTACGACATAACATCCCCCGCGTCCTTCGAGAAGGCCAGGTTCTGGGTGAAAGAGCTGCAGAAGCACGCGTCGCCGAACATCAACATCGTGCTCGTGGGAAACAAGAAGGATCTGGCCGAGACGAGGCGAGAGGTGAGCAGGGAAGACGCACAAAAGTTCGCGAACGAGAACGGGATGGCGATGGAGTGCGAGGCGAGCGCGCTGAGCGGGGAGGGGGTGGTGGAGATCTTCAAGTCGGTGGCGATGTCGCTGTGGCGGTGACCGTCATAACCGCCGAGGACCGGTGACGAGACGGACGACTTTGGCGTCGTCGTTTGCGGCGGGATCGAACAGTCTCTTAGTATGAGTATTCATCCGCTCGATCCTCACTTTTTCTTGCACGCGTCGTCCTCCTTGCTCCTCCACCAGTCGCAGTCCATTCGCTGCCACGTCATCATATCGCTCCCGGCACCCAAACCCTCGTCCCCCCACGCGTACCTCTCCGCCCGGGGTTCCCCCGCGAGATGCGTCAACAAAAACGCAGTCGCGGGCCCGGCCCAAAATCTCGGGGACGTGTAGTGGTTCCCCCCCCGCAACGCCCCCACGATCTTCGGCCCACGCGCCGCGCGGTACGTCCTCAGCGTGTTCGCGAACGGCGCGTTGGTGTCGTCCGTGCCGCTCAGCAGCATGAGCGGCGCCTTCACGGAGGCGTCGTAGTTGTTCGGCGCCAGCTCCCAGGTGTGAAGCGCGACGACGGCGGATATCGCGTCCGGCCTCGCCGCCGCGCCCCGCACCGCGCGCCCCGCGCCGAGCGAGTACCCGGCCACGCCGAGCTTACCCGCGTCGACGGTGACCCCACTCCCGCAGGGCTGGAGGTCCACGAGCATGCGCGCGGCGTTGACGGTGGCCATCGCGCCGGCGGCGCCGTCGGGAACGCCGCGGAGAAACGGACACGCGGTGACCATCCCCCACGACGCGAAGTGTTCCAAGAGCTCGGGGAGCCAGTACCCGTAGTCCGGCAGTTCCCCGTACCACTCGGGCCCGAAGCCGTCGACGGCGCTGGCGATGCCCTCGACGCCCGCGCAGTCCCCTTCGCCGCCGTAGCTCCAAGACAAGCCGGGGACGGTGGCTCCGTCGCCGTTTATGTCGGAAGCCTTGATATGAGCGGCGGGGTCGCCCGGGAGGGGCATCGCCCTGGTCCCCCGCGCCACCGGGCACGCGACGAGCGCGCCTGAGAAGCCGTACATGATCGTCCGCGACGCGTCCACCTCGACGAGCTCGGTTTCGTACGGCCCGAAGTGGGCGTAAGGCCCGCCGGGTCTTCGCTCGGGCAGCGGGTTGGACTTGTCGCAGTCGGTGACGAGGCAGAGCACGTTCTTCAGCGTGGCCCCGCGCATCCGCGCGCGCCGGGCGGCCCACGGAGGCACGCGCGTGCGATCCCAACCGCGCGCCGACGCAGCCGCGGGGACCGACGCCGCGAGGAGGAGGAGGAGGGAGAGGGCCGCTCGCATGGCGCCGCGGGCCGCGCTCCGTGTGGAAGTGGGTGCCTCGCTTCGCCGGCACCTGGGCTCGTCGCGCGAGGGTGTTTTTCTCGGCGAGGGCCCGGCGAAAACCCGGCTCGGGGACCACCCTCGAACACCGCGCGGGACGAGGTTCGGACGCACGAGGCGCGGTTTCCTCGTTCTCGTCGTGGCTAAAAGATTACCTCGTCGTCTCAAAGCTAGGGTTGAACTATTTTTTGGAAATCACGCACAACACCTCCGGCGACGTGTGCGGCCCGGTCTCCGCCGGCTCGATCGTCAACTGAAGAAGTAGATAGAGTCCTTCACTTGCGTGATGTCCATGTTACCCATGGGCGGCGGCGGAGGTATCTCGTGCGCAACCTCCGGGTACTTCTCCTTCAGCTCCTCGTACAGCATCTCCAGCAGCGGCTCGCTGTGAAGCTCGATGAACTTCTCGCGGATGTGCCGCGACATCTCCGGAACGTCACCCGCGTGAGTCCAGAATGAATCGTGAACCCCCGCGAACGTCAAACCCGCCTCGTGGCACGCCAGCGCGGTCTTCATCATGTGCGCGCTGTCTATGCTGTGGATGAAGTTGGGGGGAAACGCGCTGCGCTGCTTCGCCTTGGCCACCGAGTTTTCGTCGTTGTCAAACTGAAGCACAAACGACTGCACCAGCGTGCGAATCATCTTCTGGCTCTTCGCCCGGTACGGCTGAACGACCGGCAGACCGAGCGGCGTGGTCCACTCCACCGCCCGCCCTTGGCTGCAAACCACCCTGGCGCACTCTGCGAGCCAGGCCATGACGTCCCTGGCGTTCACGAAAAGGTTCGCGAGCGCATCCAGAGTCCTCCGGGCGGCGTAGTTGGCCATCTTATACCGTAGGTTCTCGTCCTCCACCGCGTCCCTCTCCTTTAATCGGTTCTGGATCTGCTGCCTGGCGCCTATGTGCGTCACGCCGTACACCGATGTCATCACGGTCTGCTTCACCAGCTTGCGGTCCACGTGCGGCGCGAGCGCGATGGCGAGCGCCTGCGTCTCCGGATCCTCCGGGTTTTTCGCATCCTCCGCCACAATCTGCTTGAGGACGTTGGCGATGCCCGTGTAGACGTCACCGGGTCGATCGCGGGGCATCAGGTTGACCTGTTCGCCGCCCGCCTCGTCACGCCCGAGCGCCGCGTAGTGCTGCAGTCCGTTGCAGCTGCCGTCCTGGTGGACGGGGAGTCGGCACGTGTACGCAGCCGGGTCGCCGGAGGCTCGAGCTCGTTCAATCTCGAAGCAACACGCCAGGCACTGCCACGGGTCCTCGGCGTCGAGCCAGAAACCCCCGTCGGGGCCCAGCGGGTCCCGCGCCGACTGCTCCAACAGGTGAACGCGGTCCTCGATCCACTGACGCCTCTCGTCCATGGGCAGTTTGTCCACGCCCCCCGCGTAGAGGTTCGCGGCTTGTATGTATAACCAGTCCAAACCGTCGTCGCCGAGGGGCCGGGCGTCGGCAAAGACCAGCGCGCCGCGGCAGATGTCCGAACCCAGGTGGTTGAGGTGCACGTGCATGGTGTACGCGCGCCCGCGGAAGTCGATGTTGTGCGGGAAGTATATCCTGTCCTCGTCGCGCATCTCCTTCGCCACTTGCAGCTTGATCAAGAAATCGCAACGCTGGGAGTGCAACTCGCGGTTGCGCTGTTTGGTCCTGTTCAGGGAGTGGATGAACCCGGCGACGTCGTGCCGCGAGGGCAGCGCCGTGGCCGTGAGCTGCCCTCGCGACCGACGCAGGCCGTAGGGGTTCGCGGGCCAGGTCGGGTCGGGCACGTTTTCCCGGGGAGGAACGTCCGCGCGGCCCCCGCCAGACGCCCACACCTCCTCCATCACCCGCAACACGTCCTCGTTGATTCTCCACGCCGTCCGGCCGAGGACGTTCAGGGCGTCGAGCACGGGCTGGAACTTGGCGCTCCGCCCGTCCAGCTCCGCCCCCGACTGCTCGCCGTGCAGCGCGAGCATCTGCCGCTTGGACGGTCCGTGCGCGGTGTAGTGGCCCCGCATCACGATGGACTCCGTTCGCAGGTACCCCCCCGCGTTGAACCGCGTCCACGGCCGGGGCGGGGTCACCATCGGCATGTACCGCACGGGCGACAGCGTCGCGCGGATCATCGCCTCGTCGTCCATGAAGGTGAAGAACGCGTCGTGCCAAGAGATCACCCCGTACCTGTGAGTCTTGTGCATGACGTAGTCGTGGTAAAAGGCGGGCACCTCGATGAGCTCGCCGTCCGGTCCCGGGACGCGTATGCGCGCGGTCGTGAGCAGCAGCTTCACCAGCGCGGCGCCCACCTTGCTCCTCGTGGCGCCGCCCCAGTCGGAGTCGTTCAGCGCGCTGCGCGCCAGCCTCGCGACGCCCCGGACCGTGGTTAACGTCTTCAGGCTCTCCATGTTGACCTTCATGAACCTGTCGTGGACGTGAGGCTTGGCGATGAAGTCGTCCACGTCCTCGACGTCCTCGGCGAGGTCACTCGGGTGCTCGTTAAAATCCACTCCGGCCACGGCGGGCTCCTCGTTCACGACGTTCGGGACGCCGCTTTTGCTCTCGAGGTACCGCTTCTTGTTCAGTCGCGCCCTCTGTCGCAGTCGCGCGAGGTTGACCTCCGCCTGCACGTGCTGCCCGAGCATCTCGACCGCGCGCACGAACTTGCACATCCCCGCCTGCGCCTCGTTCTGCTCTCCGAACATCTGCTCTCCCTTCATGAGCTGCGAGATGATGGTGTGAAGCGTGATGACCGCGAGCTTGTCGGGGTTGAGCATCAACAGAAACGGGCCGTAGTTGCTTCGGTCCACGCCCTGCACCTTGAGACGCACCGCCTCCTGCTCGAGCTGTATCGCGCTGGTGAGCGGCGCGAAAAAGCCCTGCAGCAGCCTCCGCCCCAGCGGTAGCTCCGCGCCGCCCCCGCGCCGCCGCGTTATCCGAGCCTCTTCCTTGTACCTCTCCACCTCTCGGTCGACGGCGAGGATCTCGTTTCTTCGCTGCCTCTCCTCGAGCTCGCGCATCTTCGGGTCCGCCTCGTGGCCCTCGACGTAGGAGTACTTGTTGTACAGCTGTCGCCGCCGCGCTTCCATCGCCATCAACGCGACGCGCACGCCGTCCATGCCCGGGTCGTCCGCCGCGCGCTGCTCCCGGAGGCGCCTGGCCTTCTCCTTGGCCTCCTCCTCGCCGACAATGACGACGCGATGCCGACGGCTACGACCGGCTCGACGCGTGCGATCGGCGTAGGGTCCCGTCGCGTGCGGCGTCCTACGCCCCGTGCCGCCGTGGTCCTCGACGGTCTCGTGCGTTTCGACGTCCCGTTCGTCCACGTCGTCGCGCGGGTCGTCGTCCATGAGCTGATGCGCGGAGAGCAGGGTTCCCGTCGGGGCCCTGAACGCCCCGCAGCCCGCACTTCGCCGCCCGCTGAAACCCGCGCCCTCAGCGTCCAGCGACGACGCGGTGTTCTCCCGCGCCTCATCGCGCGAGCTGAACGCCCTGGACGACGACGCGTGCGCGACGCGCCGGTCGCATCCCCGCGCCGCGAGTTGGACGAGCGCGCGCATCTCGTCTCCACCGTCGCCTCGAGCCAACGCCGCGACGGCGCGCAGCGACCGCGCGGCGCGCCTCATCGCGGCCCGGGAGCGCGGAACCCCTCCGCGTCACCCCCCCGCGACGAGCGGTCCGTTCGCGCGACCGCCCGTGTCTCAGAGGGAGCTCCCCGCCGAGCCGCCCCTCCTCGACGCAATCGCAAAGTGGCGACGAGCCCGAGCTGCCGAGCGCTCGGCTGGCGCGAGGAACCGGATGTTCCTCCCACGCGCGATCAGTCACGTTTTGGCATTTATTTTTTCCGTGTCACATGTTAGTAGTTATCTACGGAGTCGAAATAGTTAAATATGCGAGATTTGTATGCGATACGGTATAGAAACTCCCACCTAAATGAATCAAACTTGACTGCGGTCCAGTCATGAAGTCGTGATCCGCGCCCGAATAAATCTTAGGGTTTGTTGCCGCCGCGAATCTGACGTAAAGCCCCACGAACGCGCGCCGGCGAACCCTCTTTCCACGGCGCGCCGCACGGTCGTCGGTCGTAGCACACGTGCGAACGGTTTCTTCGTAACCCGCAGCACCTCTTAGTTCACGATGGTGAAGGTTACCTCCACCGAGCAGGCGCTCAAGGGCGTGCTTAACAAGGGCCAGACCGCGCCCAAGAAGGCGTCCAAGACCCCGGGATTCTACCCCGCCGAGGACGTCAAGTTCCCGCTCAAGCGCGCGGCGGTCGCGAAGAACCCCACCAAGCTTCGCGCCTCCATCACCCCCGGCACCATCCTCATCCTCCTCGCCGGCCACTTCAAGGGCAAGCGCGTCGTCTTCCTCAGGCAGCTCGAGTCCGGGCTCCTCCTGGTGTGCGGCCCTTACGGCGTCAACGGCGTGCCGATCAAGAGGGTGAACCAGTGCTATGTCATCGCCACCTCCCAGAAGGTTGACGTCGCCGGCGTGGACACCGCCAAGTTCAACGACGCGTACTTCAAGAAGCCCGCCAAGGACCGCTCCAAGAAGAGCGAGGAGGACTTCTTCCAGGGCGAGGAGGAGAAGAAGGAGCTTCCCGCGTCCTACATCGAGGACAACAAGGCGCTCGACGCCAAGCTCGGCCCCGTCATCGACAAGGTGCCCTACCTCAAGGGGTACATGGCCACCAAGTTCACCCTCCGCAGCGGCGACAAGCCCCACGAGATGAAGTTCTAATGCGCTTCATCGAGTAGCAGCAGAGGGTTTGGTGGCGCGTTCTCTCGATGAGGCGCAGGCGCGGGTGACCTCGACGGCGAGAAAGATGATGGCACGGGGTTGTGCCAGCTGTGTTAGCATGAGAAGGTACCGCGCCGGCGTCCGTCGTGGACGCGCGGGGGTGTTAGTCGTAGAACTGTTCAATCAAGAGACAATTCCGGCTCGATCGGTGTCGAACGTCAACGCGCATCGGATCCATGATCAAGAAGGTGGAAAGGGGTCGCGGGGCGATGAAACCTGGTGAAAACCCTAAAATTTTGTTGGTGGATTTTCAGGTGAAAATTTGGTGGATTCCACATTTCTACTCACTCCCACATCGCCTGTGCCATCTTCCACGCGCCGTGATCCCTCGCCCGGACCTGGTTCTGCGTCTTGAACAGCTCCTGCTCGAACCCCGTGCTCCTGTCCACCCCGTCCCAGTGCCGCCCCGGCCGAATCCCGTACCGGTTGGGAGCCGCGCCCACGCCCCGCCGCATCCATGAGTGCGCGGGCACCTCCTGCGGGATCCTGAACCCGCTCTTCCTCAGCGCCTCCTCGCTGATACCCTCCACCACGGACGGCAACACGATGTCCCCACCCCCGGTCCGCTCGCGCCGCCTCGCGAGGTACGCCATCGGGTCCCCGAAGCGCTCCGCCTCCCGCATCGCCGCGTCGGCGCGCGCGTCGATGTCGGATCGCGCGAACGGGTTCGTCGCCTCTTCGGCGAGAGCCGCGCGTCCCTCGGCGATCTGTTTCGCCTGCGCGACGCCCGTCGACCATATCGGCCTCTCGCGCTCCTTGGGTGCTTTGGCCGCCTCCAGCGCCGCCTCCCGCGCGGCGACTTCCTCCGCGGTGAGGATCCGACCGGTGGCCTTGTCTCGCACCGCGGTCGCCGCGAAGCGACCGGACGCGTCATCCCCGAGCCTCTCCATCCTCGCCTTGGCCGCCGCGCGCTTCTCCTCCGCCTCGCGCACGACCGTCGCGGCGTCAACCAAGCCGGTCGCGGTGCCGTCGGTCATGGTCGGGGCGCGCTTGCGCGGCGGGGAGAGATCTTCGTTCGACGGCGACCCGGCTCTACGACGCGGCGGGGAGAGATCTTCGTTCGACGGCGACCCCGCTCGCCGACGCGGCGGGGAGAGATCTTCATTCGACGGCGACCCCGCTCGCCGACGCGGCGGGGAGAGATCCGGCGACGGCGATCGCGCGGCGCCGCGGCGGGGCGGGGAGAGGTCGCCGGCCGCCTCGTCGTCGCTGTCGTGCCTGCGTCGCCTCGGCGGAGACGGATCGGCTTCTTCGTCGTCGCTGTCGTGTCGCCCCGGCCTCGGGGGCGAGAGATCGTCGTCGCTGTCGTGTCGCCCCGGCCTCGGCGGCGAGAGGTCGTCGTCGCTGTCGTGTCGCCCCGGCCTCGGCGGCGAGAGGTCGTCGTCGCCGCCGCCGTTCGCGTCGCCGTCGTCGTCAGCCACCGCCCATCCCGACCCGTCCTCCCTGATGCCCAGGTACTGCCTCGCGCGCCCCTTACTCACGCCCGGGTCGTCGCCGCCCACCACCACCGGTCCTTCCTCCTCGCGAGCGCGCCGCTCCGCCTCGCGCTCCGCGGCGTATTTCCAGTCGTCGACGTCGTCGTCGTGGACCGTGATGCCGGTGCCGAGCTTCTTGGCCCTGGGCGCGGCGCCATCCAACCCACCGCCCGGGGGTGCGCCGTCCCTCTCCTTCTTGCGCTTGCGCTTCTTCTTCTTCGCCTCGTCCCCGGCGCCGTCGCCGCCGGCGTCGCCGCCGAGGTACCGTCGCAGGTAGTCGAGCTTCGACGACATCCCGCGCGACCGCCCACCCCCGGCACCGGCTAGCCCGCGTGCCCTAAAATAATTGTTAGACTCCGTTATTGTTAAGATTACTCCATCCCAAGAACGATGTGGCGCTTCGTACCTTCGCATTTTCGAAATAAAAAAAAAGAAAAATTATTTGGCCACATGTATGAGTATCCTTGATACGTATTGACGGTCTACGTCTTGAGTCAATTATATACGGGGATTATAATTATAATTTATATGTCACTGCTATCCTGTGCCGTCATGTTATGGTAATTACGAAAAACACCCTCGTTTTTCCGCAGTCAAATTCTCACCGTCGTCAGTGCGAGAATGAATCTATTTTTTAAGTTTATTGTTACTCCATCCCAAGAACGATGTGGCGCTTCTAACCTTCGTACCTTCGTAACACGGTCTATTTGATACGTACACGGGGAAAAAATCCCCTAGTGCTAAGCGGAGGTCCCCAAAAGGTCCCCAAATGGAAAAAAATCGCTCTCACCCTCTCCCTCACCCTCACCCTCCCCTCCTCTTCGTTTTGCTTCGCGCGCGGGTGGTCCGGGTGGATTCCAATCTGGTCGCCAACTCACGCGCCTCCTCGAGCCTCCTCACGCGCTCTTCTCGCGCGATTCGTTCTTGGCGCAACTTGTCCGAGTTCTCGGCGAACGCTTTGCCACGGTCGTGCACATGGCAGAGGAATCCGCGGCCCCTCCACAAATTCTCGCGCACCCCCCACGGCCGCATCGGTACCGCCGTAAGAGTCGATATCGCGTGGAGGAGCCGGTGTGTGAAAAGGCGCAGGGGATCGAGTGTTTATTACGTCTCGCTTGGATAACATGTGAGTTTCCCCGTGTAAGATTCCCCCTCAGTTGTCCCTCCTCCTACGTGTACTCATGTTCCGCCACTTGTCCTTGAGATCGACCGTGGTTCTCTCCTGCTGGAACACGTGCCTCTTCTCCACTAAGATCGCCTTCCAGTTGCCCTTACCGTGCTTGTTGACGCCCTCCCTCAGCGCCTCCACCTCCTCGTCGGTCCACGAGATCCTCGGGGAAATTCCCTCACCGCGCCACCCACGCTTCTTCCCTCCCACGCGCAGGTGGAGCCCTAGATCGGTGCAGTCGCCAACCTCGTCACGGCGGAGGCGCATGCCCTGCACGACGGCGCGGTTGCCGACGTGAGCGGGGAGCCCGGGAACAGTCAGGGCCCTGTCGAGCGCGGCGACGTCTTTCGCCGCGCGGGCCATGCCGATGTGCCGGCCGCTCCTGTCGCCGGTGCGGTCGCCAACCTCGTCCCGGCG
>Ga0181573_10000437_pt1 | contig 43662 bp, 28 predicted proteins | sample 101ome_25_FD_148643 | JGI IMG/M metagenome (GOLD analysis project Ga0181573, IMG submission 148643) | Coastal salt marsh microbial communities from the Groves Creek Marsh, Skidaway Island, Georgia - 101409BT metaG (spades assembly) | ecosystem: Environmental > Aquatic > Marine > Intertidal zone...
AACGTCTTTTCCATCCCGGCACCCGAGACGAACCTCCCGCCCATCCCCGCCGGGTACGACATGTCCTGGTGACAGGGCATAGCATCGACGGGGTCGACCCCATCCGCCGACGTCGCCGCCGACGCCGACGCCATCGCCCCCGCGGCATCATCTCTCGAGTGCGCGAACAAGTAATACAACAGACTCCACGTCCTCCCTTCGCATTGCAGCTCCTCCGCATCCTCCCGCCGCTCAGCACGGCACGCCGCGTCCCCGGACGCAGACGCCAGCTTCCCCAGCTGCTTACCCCGCTGCACCGCGATACCCCGAAACGCCTTGATCCCCTCCGACAACGACATCTCGTGCGTGAACAGCCGACGCATCACCTCCTCAAACTGTGCCTCCTCCGGATGGTCCGCCCCCAGAGACGACTTGATCCGCGTTTGATTCGCCTGCACGTTATACGTCCCATACGCCGCATCGGTCATATCAACCATACCGACCACGTCGACCGTATCCGCCGTACGCGTCGCATTGGTCTCCAACGCCACCAATGACGCCGTCGGCGGACGGAGACTCCTCCTCACGTCACCCCCGTCGCCCCGGCCCCCGCCACGAGCATCGACCGTCGACTCCAACGTGAAGAACACGGGGTTGGTCCTGCTCGAGAGTGAGACAGGAACGGCGTCCGCACCCCCCCGAGAGGAAGCGCGCGTCGTTCCCAACGTCGCAACGTTCACGCCAAACATCGGCGAGCCTCCCGCACTCGGCGGCCTACTCCCACGCCCCCCCTTCTCGCCAGGGACAGGCGACCCCCGGAAGATCGGATTCGCGTTCCAGTCGGGGTCCGAACTCATCGTCTATACGAACGCGCTCGGCCAAAAACCGAAATCATTTGTTCTCGTCGTTCTGTTCACGGCACCTCCTGGCACGCAGCCGGCGGCGATTTTCGGGCCAGACTCGCACCTGTACCTGTCGAGTCACACGTGAATTCATCGTGGCGCGGCCGAATCGAGGGAAATTGGAGGGAAACTGGGGCATTTCGTGCTGGAGATCGAAATCCATCGACTGTCGCGCTTCTCTGGGCGGTTCAGCCCGCAGCTCGGTCGGTGGCGTTGGCTATGAATATGCACGGAATGAAAGGTTGGATCCGCGTGCTCGCGGTGGCCCTTGCGTGTCTGGTGTTGAGCTGGTCGAGCTGTCCTCGCTGCTTACACGTCGGCGCCTCTGGGCCGCGGCAACCCGACGACGACGGGAACGTCCTCGGCGAGATTGCGAGCGGCCGGCGTCTCGCGTGGGTGTCTCTGGATGACGTCAAGGACGTGAATGGACAAGCGTCGAGCGGCCGTTCCGGCGGCGGTTCCGACGACGTGTATGCGATGGACGACGAGGACGACAACGACGACAACGACGACAACGACGACAACGACGACGTCGTCAGGGAAGGTCAGAATGAATACGAATATGTGTATGACGATGTGTACGAGGACGTGTACCACGGGGAGGAAGCGGAGGAGGAGGGCACTGTGCCGGTGTCGTTCAGCGTGCTGACCGAGTCGGACATTCGGGAGAAGGATGTTTTCGCGTCGCGAATGCAGGAGGTGATGGCGCGGCGGGCAAAGAAGCAGCAGAAGGGAAAGCGGCGGCGGACCAAGGTGAAGGTGAGCACGCGGTACCTGGCGCCAGAGCGGGGCTCGAGCGGGCGGGCCGGTTCGACGGGTGCTTTGCAGCGCTCCCACCAGAGTACATTTCTCGAGGTGACGTTCTTGACGATCGGTATGGCGTTGTCTGCCGGGTTTGGTGCTGTGCCGTTCTTCTTCGTGAAGAAGCTGTCGCCGACGATGAACGGGCTGGCGACGGCGGTCGCGTGTGGGGTGATGTTCGCGGCGTCGTTCGATCTGATCCACGAGGGGCAGCCGTATGGGCCGATGATGGTGATTATCGGGGTCGGGGTTGGGGCGGTGTTCATCAAGGCGATGCAGAGCTATCTGGATTCGCTGGGGGACGTCTCGTTCGGCAAGCTGCACGGGGCCAAGGCCAAGCGGCTCATTCTGATCGTGGGGATCATGGCGGCGCACGCGATCGGGGAGGGGTGCGGGGTCGGCGTGAGCTTTGTCGGGGAGAAAGGGTTCGACCAGGGGCTGTTGACGACCCTGGCGATCGGGATCCACAACATTCCCGAGGGGATGGCCAAGGCGACCGTGCTGGTGTCGCAGGGCGCGACGCCGGTCGAGGCGCTGTTCTGGAGCGTGATGACGTGCTTGCCGCAGCCGTTGATGGCCATCCCGTCGTTCCTGTTCGTCACATGGTTCGAGTTTCTGCTGCCGGTGAGCCTCGGGTTTGCGGCCGGGTGCATGATTTGGATGGTGTTCGCCGAGCTGCTGCCGGAAGCCCTGCAGGATTGCGACGCGGGGCATGTGGCGAGTGCGGCGACGTTCTCGGCCGCCGGCTTGGAAGGGTTCCGGATGCTGATGGAGGGGCTGGATGAGACGTATGGCGGTGGGCGGAGAGGGGCGGGAATGGACGAGGTTTCGTTTGACGACCCCGACGCCGCGTTGGAGGGCGCCTCTCGGTTTCTGCCGAAAGACATCAGGCTGTCGTTCGGCCTGGTGCTGGGCGTGGTGTCTGTGGCCACATCCTGGGTGCCGCACATGGCCCGCATCACCAACGCCACGATTCCGGTCGTGCTCGGTATGGTCTCCGTGGTGATGGGCCTGATCGGCGTCCTGCCGATCGGGAGAGACCTCTTTTTCGACACCAGCGATGCCCCCAGGTTGCACGTGGTGGCCGCGGCGGCCATCGGCATGGTCGGCATCGTGTTGCTGCGCAACATCATTCTCGACCGCGGCTACGCCATGCTCATCAAGCGACGCGAGCGGGGCGACGGATTCCTCGGTCGCGTCAACAGCCACGGCAACGGAGACGGCAGCGGCACCGGGAAGGAGAATGGCACCCACCCGACGATGTCTGCCATGAACGTGGGTCTCAACCACCGACTGCCGTCCCGAAAATACGCCTCCTCCACGGCGTCCATGGCGTCGATGTCATCCAACGCATCGCACCCGCCCCTCCGCGCCCTGGCCGTGATCCTCGTCGTGACCTCCATCCTCCATGCCATGGTCTGTGGCGCCCAGCTCCAGCGCGTCGGCCCAGAGTACGGCGATTTTTCCTCCTCCTCCTCCAAGACCCACGTGGACGCCGTCTACCTCGCAGACATCGGCACCCCCGTCGACAATCACGACGGCAAGTCCCTGTCGCTCGCCGCCGCCTACGGCGGCCTCTTTGGCATCGTCGCCGGGTGCTCCAGCTTCCTCTGGGAGCTCACCGACAGCCCTTCCATCCTCCGAAGCAGCATCGCCGCCACCATCATCAGCGGCGCCTGCATCCTCGCCCACCAGGCCGTCGTCATTCCCAGCATGCACCGACTCATCCTGCCCTACCCCAGAGGCGTCCTCGACACCCTCTCCTACGTCGCCCACGGTGCGCTCGCCATGACGGCGCTTCTGACCCTGGCGGTGGGCATGACGAGCCAGCCCCGGTACACCAGGTTTGGCGTCATCCTGGCGTGGATCCTGCTGCTAGGCTGGGGCGTGAGCCTATGGGCCATAGGGACCGATGTCGTTCGCAGCGTACTGAGTCTGTAAAGACAAATGGTTCATTCATGACCAACACGAGCAATGGTACGTTCTGTCCTCCCGTCGAGGATCCTCCTCGTGTGTATCCTACGTTTCCTTCAGGCATTCGATTCGAAACGAGTCGCCCAAACCACCCATCACGCACGCTCACGCGCTCGCCCTCGCCCACCACGCACGCCAACAGTCATTCTTCCAGAGAGTCATGCACTACGTTATTAACGAGGTCTTAGTGGACACACTGGCGAACTCGAAGACCTTCCAGCGGTTTGCGGTGCGTTCGAACGCCTACTTCAGCGAGGTGTCGAAGAAGGGCGTGGAGGGCAAAGAGGGGCTGGCAGACAAGAGCCAGGAGTTCCTAAAGGCGCTCCGGGAAGAGCTGCGGAACGGGAGCGGTGGCAGTGCCGGGAAGGGGTAGGTAGGTACGGCGGGGGCAGCCAGCCAGGTGCCCGACACCGACCCTACGAACGAATGCAGATGATGATTTACAAGGTGTGAACCTCGTGGTGTAAGGAAACCAACCTACCGCTGCCAAGTCTGGGCGTACTCGACAAACGCCTCGTAAAACTCCTCAAACACACCCTCGCGAATGGCCCGCCGCACCGCACGGAAGAAGCGCAACATATGGTACACGTTATGCTGCTCCAGCAGCACCCACGCCGTCATTTCATGCGTCACCAGCAAATGATGCACGTACCCCCGCGTATGCTCCCGACACGATCCGCACCGGCACCCCGCCACCATCGGCGACCGATCCAGCCTGTACCCATCCGACCACAGGTTGATCTTCATCCCATCGCAACCATCGCGACCATCGCGACCATCGCGACCATCGCGACCATCGCGACCATCACCCATTCCACCCGTCCGCAGCCCGTCCACGCTATTCGGAAAGCACAGGGCCAACCCCGCCCTTGTCACCATCTCGACGTACGCCGTGTCAAACACGTCCACCCCGCACCGCACCGCTTCCAATACCTCCACCGGATTCGACACCCCCGACGTCATCCTGAGCTTGCCCACCGGCACCCCACGCACGACCGCCTTCAAGACCCCCAACCGCGCCCCCGCCCCCTCCCCCGTCCCCAACCCGCTCACATACACCCCGCCCACCCGCCTGTCCTCCACAACACTGCGAATATACCGCACCGCGTCCTCCCGCTGACACAGATCTCCGCCGCCCACGATGGGACACAGCACAAAGACCCCGTCGGCGACCTCGTCGCCCCGACTTTTCAACACGTCCAGCCCCCGGCCCGCCCACGCGATCGTCCGCTTCGAGCTCTCCACCAGCCGATTCACCCGCGCATCGCTCATCACCTCGTCGCCCAACAACACCAACACATCAGCCCCCAAAACACACGCCAACTCCACATACGCCTCTGGCGTCACCACGCTCGCCCCCCGAAACGTCATGAACGACGCCTGCGAATCCGTCGAGTTCCGCGTCATCCCCACATGCTCGTACGCAACGGGGTTCCTCGGCGTCGCAAACACGACCGCAGACGACGGGACGCCCAGGAAGGAAGACGACGACGACGACGACGACGCGTGTTTCTGAAGGGCTCGCAGGTTGTCCTGCTGGTGCACCAACTGCAGCACGTCTATCTGGCACGCCAACGGTGCGCGCGAACGCGCACCGTTGGCGTCGTGGTCGTGGTCGTCACTGTCCGCCGCGTTTTCTTCCTCGACGACCCGCTCCAACACGTCCCAGGTCACGTTCGGAGAACACCCCTTGCCGGTGTGCACGAGCAGCGACGGGGTCAACAGGGACGACCCACTCCGTACCGTGAGTCGTCCGAGCCGTGCTTGCGACGCGTCTTGTGTCGGCGAGGGTTCCGAAGCCTGGCTTGAGATGCCATCTCCGCCCATGGTGGGCGGGGAGACGAGGATGGTAAAGGTCGCGGTCATGGTGGCGGTAGAGGGAGCGAACAACGGGAGCGTGACTGCTCGGTTGGTGCATGAAGAGAGAAGCACAGTCTGTCTGTTGGTACCGTCGTCAGGAGAAAGAAAGAAAAAGTACTACGAGACCAACACAAGCCCCACCGCCACCGCCACCGCGCCCACCGACGCCACCAACCCACCGCTCGCTTCCTCGCCATTAGGCAGCCCTTCGTCGCTCCCGTACACCTTGCTGGTGTACGTACACTCCTCCTGGCACTGCGGCAACGCGCCGACCGGCGCCGCCGGAATCTCCGCGCCCTCGCCCGTGGCAAACAGCGTGACCATGCCCATCCACTCGTGCGTCTGAATGTGGCAGTGGAACGGCCAGACACCGGGGTTGTCGGCGAGGAACCGCAGGTACAGCCACCCGCCCTTCGGGAGCGTCTCGGTGTCGCGGGACTGCGGGTTGTCGAAATTGAGGTAGCGGTCGAGCATGTCCGGGTCCTTCGCCAAGTCGGCGTACACGCCCTGGCCAGACCCAATCACGTAAAAGTTATGCCCGTGCAAGTGCATCGGGTGCTGTTCCTGGTTGGTACGGTTGAGGGGCACCCCGCCCAATGCGCCGGCAGGGAAGTCCTGCACGATGATGTCCACGACCGTGCCCGGGTCCGCGGTGACGATCGGCGTGCCAGCGACCGGCTCTTCCGGGGTGAGCGCCGGATCGGCAGCGAGGTCCAGGTAGATGTAAGACTTGGCGTCGCCGTTACCCGGCAAACCAAGGCCGGGCATGTCGTAGATATCGACATTGGCGACGGCCGAGCTGTTTGAAACCAGCATCGGATTGGCGTCGCTCAAATAGCCGGGCTCCGTGCGCAGCGCACCGAGCACGTTGGAGCCGCACGTGGGGCTCTTGAGGTAGAGCGCATTCGACATGGCCCACTTGATCTGGTTGGTCTGCTGGATCACCGGCTGGCCAATGTCCAGATACAGGGTCTTGTTTGCGGGCTGCCTCGACGTCACCCACGACTGCGATATAGGATCCTTCAGATTCAGGAACCCAAAGTCGTCCTCGCTCCAGTTTGGCCGCACGTCGCCCGGCTGCGGCGGTGGCGTGGCCGGAAGCGATGTCGAATTGGCGTACGAGAGGACGCCGTACGATGCCGGCATCCCGCCGCGACCAGTAGCGCGTCCTGTGATCCAGAACTGCGTGGTTGGACCACCCAATGCGTCGAGCTCATCGGCCGTCTTGAGCTTCAGAATGACATCCATCCGCTGCCCGAGGTTCAAGTCCACGCAGCCGTCTTTGAGTACGAGGGGGATCACCGGTCGGGCATCCTGAGGAGCGAGCGAAGCACGCAGTGCGCGAGTGAGAGAGACTACCCGACGCCGTTGTCGTCCTACACGCAAACACCCACCGTCTCGATCACCGTCACCTCGTGGTTCTCAAAGCAAACAATCTGGTACAGGAGCGACCCCGCCCCGATCAGCCGCACCCTGATCGACGACGTCGAGTTACCGTCGGCCGCGGGCGAAACGTCAAGGAAGTAACGCGAGTCGCAGGCCGGGTCTGGAGAGCACGTTTGCGCCGTCGCATTGCCAACGGGTGGCGTGCAATCGTCCGCGCAGCCCTTCCAGTTCAGCAGGAGCGACCTCGGCGTGCCGACCCACTCGAAGTATGCGTCGCCGGTCTGGTTGGCTGTCAGGGGAAACGGCTGGTTCAGGCCCTTGGATTGGCTCACCGAGTCGGCCGTAAACCAGTCCTGAACGAGGAGCACCACGTCATCCACGACACCGTACTTGTCCTTGATCTGGCAAACGAAGCGCGAAGCGCGAGTGAGAGTCGAGTCGAGTCTTGGGCGTGCGAGCGCACGTCGGTCGAGGTCAATACCCACCTGTTCGTCCTTCGGACCCCTCACCACGAGCGCACCGAGCAGACCATCCGCAGTCACCATACTCCTGTGGTCGTGGTACCAGTACGACCCGGCCTGCTCCCGAACCGCAAAGTCAATCTGCTGGCTTTGATTCCTCCGCAGGGGGCACTGGCTGACCTGCGTCGTCCCGTCGTAGAACGGCACGCCGATCATCCGAAACCCGTGCCAATGGATGGACGTCGAGTCGAAGTAGCCTGGCGAACGAGCGAAGCGCGTAGCGCGAGTGAGAGTCGAGTCGAGTCTGGGCGCACGAGCGCACGTCGGGCGAGTTCAATACCCACCGTACTCGGTATACTGCGGATCGTCGAGTTCGTTCACCACGGTCACCTTGAGCTCCTCGGCCTCGTCGACGACGATGGTTGGCCCGCCCAACTCGCCGTTAATCAGCACCACCTGCCGCTCCGAGCCCCCGTCGGGGGAGGCGCGGCCGTTCGTGATGGTGAGGTTGAGTTCTTTGGCAGCCCTCGCGACGTGGGCAATTGCCCAAGTCGCGAATGCCCAGTGCCCCATTGCAAGCAGGAGGAACTGGAGCGATCCCCCCCTCGCAATGCGAGCACCACCGACGCTAGTAGTTTTGGCCATTTTCAACGCAGCTAATTAGCTCGAGTTATAACTTGAAAGAGAAGAAGAGAGAAGAAAAGAGAAAATCGATGAGCCTCTCGTGAGAGATATGTCGTGGGAAAATCCTCCAGGCAATGTCGAGTCATGACACACATTCTGTGTGCCAGCCCTGAGGGAGTTTCTTGCGGGGCGAGTGGGGAGCTGAGCAGCGACCGGGGAGGTGTTCATCGGCGTGCACACAGGGGGAGCCAAGCACCGCGTCGGGTGCACGGGGAGCGCGGGGAGCGCGGGGAGCGCAGCATGCTCACCCCCAACAGAATCTGTCGCTCCCTGGGTCGCCCCGCCAGACGATTCCAGTCGAGCGGGAGGTCTTTTTGTGGGGTGAGGTGGGATGTGGAATGAGGTCTAGGCGAGCGCCTTGGCCCACGACCCACTGGCCAGTGGCCGCACTTCAAAAACGAATACCAGGTACAGCACCGGTCGAGATGAGTCTGGCATTCGACGAGTACGGGAGACCGTTTATCATCATCAGGGTACGTCGCGGCATCCGGAAACGTCTCTCTTCGCTCGTGATCGCTTCGATTCCATCGCTTCCATTCCACCGTTTCGTGCTCCGCTCGGCCGTTTCCTGGCGTGGGTGGGTCCACGCCTGCTGTGCTGCTGCTGTATGACGTCAGTCAGCCACCGTCCGTGTCCGGTGTCTGGTGACGGTCTGGCGTGGATCGTGTAGCTCCTCTCCTCTCCGAAGACAATGCCCAGAGTTGACCGCCCTCGCATCTCCTCCTCTCACCCGCCTCGATCCGCCATACCTCACCATCCCCGTAGGAGCAAGAGAACAAGACGAGGATCAAAGGGATCGATGCCGTGAAAGCCAACATCCAAGCTGCCAAGGCGGTGTGTATTGACCTCGAGCTCGCGCTCCCGCTCCGCACGTCCCGCCCACTCGCTCACGCCACCCCACTCGCTCCCCTCCCCCTCTCACCTACCCACGCAGGTCTCTCGCATCTTGCGCACGTCGTTGGGTCCAAAGGGGATGGACAAGATGTTACAGTCGCCAGACGGGGACGTCATCATCACGAACGACGGGGCGACGATCTTGGAGCAGATGGAGGTGGAGAACCAGATCGGGAAGCTGTTGGTGGAGCTGAGTAAGAGTCAGGACCAGGAGATCGGGGACGGGACGACGGGGGTGACGGTGTTGGCTGGGAGTCTGTTGGAGCATGCAGAGGGGCTGTTGGATCAGGGGCTGCACCCGTTGCGGATTGCAGAGGGGTACGAGATGGCGTGCAAGGTGGCAATCGGGAAGCTGGAAGAGATTGCGCGGGAGTTCGAGCTGGGGGTCACGAGTCGCGCGGTCGACCTCGACGCTGAGAGTAGACAGAGCGTAGACAGAGAGGCGCTGGTGAAGACGTGCATGACGACGCTGTCGTCGAAGATCGTGGGACGGTGCAAGCGTCGGTTGGCGGAGATGTGCGTGGATGCGGTGTTGGACGTGGCGGATCTGAAGCGGCGGGACGTCAACCTGGACCTCATCAAGTTGGAGGGGAAGAGCGGGGGTCGGCTGGAGGACTCGTCGTTGGTGCAGGGCATTCTGTTGGATAAGGAGTTTAGTCATCCGCAGATGCCCAAGGTGTTGGAGGACGTGAAGATTGCGATCTTGACGTGTCCGTTCGAGCCGCCCAAGCCGAAGATCAAGCACAAGATCGATATCGATAGCGTGGAGAAGTTCGAGGCGTTGCGGGCGCAGGAGCAGCAGTACTTCAAGGATATGGTGGAGCAGTGCAAGGCGTCCGGGGCGGGGCTGATTATCTGCCAGTGGGGGTTTGACGACGAGGCCAACCATCTGCTGATGCACCACGGGCTGCCGGCGGTGCGTTGGGTGGGCGGGGTGGAGATCGAGCTGCTGGCATTGGCGACGGGGGCGAGGATCGTGCCGAGGTTCGAGGAGTTGACGCCGGAGAAGCTGGGATTTGCGAAGACGGTCCGGGAGGTCGGGTTCGGGACGACGCACGACACGCAGCTCGTGGTGGAGGGGTGCCAGAACACAAACGCGGTGAGTATCTTCGTGCGCGGCGGCAACAAGATGATCGTGGAGGAGACCAAGCGGAGTCTGCACGACGCGCTGTGTGTGGCGAGGAACCTCGTTCGGGATAACCGGGTCGTGTACGGGGGCGGCGCGGCCGAGATGGCTTGCTCGCTTGCCATCCAGGGGGTGGCAGACACGGTGGCTGGCATCGAGCAGTGGGGTCTGCGAGCGTTCGCAGACGCACTGGACGTCGTGCCGCTGTCGCTCGCGGAGAACTCCGGGCTGGCCCCGATCGAGGCGGTCACCGAGGTCAAGGCGAGGCAGCTCAGCGAGGGAAACCCGTTCCTGGGCATTGACTGCATCGGCGCGGGCACCAACGACATGTCGGACGAGCGCCAGAACGTGTTCGAGACCCTCATCGGAAAGAAGCAGCAGCTCTGGCTCGCGACCCAGGTCTGCAAGATGATTCTGAAGATCGACGACGTCATCGCCCCGAGTGAGTTTGCCGTGTAGAGTGGCGAGGAGGAGGCGAGGAAACTTCAGGGGGGCCTCCAAGTAAAACCCATACATACATTCGTTCTATAAGCGACCCACAATAGCCTGAAGATCACCGGAAATCCGGAAATCACCCGAAACGAGCTATTGACACCAATCACGGGTGAATCATCCCCGTCACGACCCGGATTCCATGGCGAAACCCGAAGGGGCCCTTTCTCGGCGCGTGGGCGTCCTCTCTTCCCATCTGCTCTCCTACGCGCCCGCAGCCTCGCCGTCTCTCCTGTCCGAATGGCTCATTCGAGACAACAGGTCCGTTTGTGCACGTGGCAGCGAATGTCCGACACGCCGGCTCACCCTTCTCTCTCACCACGCACCTTCAGGGAGCTTCGGGACAAGATCTTTGCCTTTTTCGGGCGCCATCCGGACGTGTACGGCCCCCGGTACGACCTGTCGTTGGAGGCGTTCAGGGAGCTGACCATGCGGCGGGTGCAGCTGTTCGTGCAGCAAGGGTTCTTCAAGACGATCGACTACGCGCGCGAGCCGCTCAAGTTTCAGGCTGCGCTCGAGTCGATGGCGTTCTGTGACTACTCGATGGCCATCAAGAGCGGCGTGCATTTCACTTTGTGCGGTGGGTATCGAACTCGCTCGCTCGCTCTTCGCGCGCCCAGACGCAGCGCTCACTCGGTCACTTCTACGCGCTTTGCTCGCCAGGAGGGACCATCGTCAAGCTGGGGACGGCCAAGCACCATGCGGCCTATCTGGACAAGATGGACACGTTGGAGCTGCCGGGTTGTTTCGGGATGACCGAGCTCGGGCATGGGTCGAACGTGATGGGGATCGAGACGACCGCGGTGTATCGTGAAGATGGCTTTGTGTTGAGTACGCCGAACAACGAGGCGAGCAAGTTCTGGATCGGCGGGGCGGGGCATACGGCCAAGATCTGCTGTGTGTTTGCGCAGCTGACCATGGACGGGGTGTGGCAGGGCCCCCACGTGTTTGTCGTCCGGCTCCGGGACGACGCCGGAAGGCTCATGCCCGGGGTGCGTATCGCGGACAACGGGCCGAAGCAGGGGCTCAACGGGGTGGACAACGGCCAAATTTGGTTGAATGACGTGTGGGTGCCGCGAGACGCGCTGCTGGACCGGTACGCGTCGGTGGACAAACGAGGTAAATATTCGTCGCCGATCCCCGACCCGGCCACCAGGTTCGGGACGATGATTTCGGGCCTGACGACGGGGCGGATGCTCATCGCGCAGGCGGCGGTGGATGCGTCCAAGCTGGGCGTGACGATCGCGCTCCGCTATTCGTGCCACAGGCCGCAGTTCGGGTCGAAGAATATCATCGAGTACGTGACCCAACAGCGGCGGCTGATCCCGGCGCTCGCGACGACGTACGCCATGCACCTGTCGCTCAACGCGTGCAAGCAGCTGGGAATGAGCGGTCGCTCGACGAGCGATCCGAAGGAAGCGCAGGCCAACGCCAAGCGGGTGCACGTGCTGTCTTCGGGGCTCAAGGCGGCAGCGACGTGGCACAGGGTGGCCATCCTGCAAAACTGCCGCGAGTGCTGTGGCGGGCAGGGATTCCTGGCGATCAACAAGATCGGTCCGATGCTGAACGATATGAACGTGGACGTCACGTTTGAGGGGGATAACACGGTGATGATGCAGCAGGTGGCCAAGCCGCTCATGGACGCGTTTGCAAAGAGCAGCAGCAGGCGCGAGATTGCGCCGCCGATGATCAACCACGACGACATCGGCCCCGGGTGCGTCGCCAAGCTGTTGGCGTGGCGGGCTCAGGTGCTCGCGAGGGACGCAGTCGAGGAGGCCGCTCGGAGCTCGTACGACGGCGTCATGGACACGGCCGTCGCCCTCGGCTGGGCGTCGGTGGACGGTTCGAGCTACGATATCTTCCGCCAAGAGGTGCAACGAAGCGCACCGGCCGCCTGGCGAACCCCACTGGAGCGACTGTGCCTGCTGTACGGCCTCCACGCCGTCGAGTCCCACCTGACGACCTACCTCGAGCACGGCGCACTGCGGCCCCAGGCCGCGTCGCAGCTCCGTCTAAAGATCAACTCGCTCTGCGGGTATTTCGCCGCGGACGGCGCGTCCGTCGCCATGGGACTTTGCGACGGCTTTGGCATCCCCGACCACCTGCTGCAGGCACCCATCGCGTTTTCCGAGGGAGCGGGCGGCGGCTGGCACGACATCGGACGGTCGACTAGTTTCTGAGAAATGTCTGAACATCGACCGTATTCAGGAAGTCGCGTAGGGGAGCAAAGACTTCTTCGTCCGGCAGGCCGCGAAGCCCACGCCACGTCCACCAGGACCACGGGGAATGCTTGTCAGGCTCGGGATTGCGAACGGCCGCCTTCAGCTCCAGCGGACACACGACGCTGACGAGCGAGACGACAAAGCCGTCGTGCTCGAGCTGGTGAAGACGATGCTCCGCAAACGCCTGCACGGGTAAGGTCAGGCCCGTCTCTTCTTCGAGCTCCCTGGCGGCGGCGTGAGTGACAGATGGATCGGTCTCGTCGACCTTACCACCGGGCAACGCGAGCTGGCCGGACGGTCGCCGTCGCGACGCCAGGACAACTGGGTCACCCGCTCCGGCCCCGGGATCGGCCAAGAGGCAACAGATCGCGACCGCTCTGCGCGGCGACATGAAAAGTTGTTGTCAGAATTCAAACTGCAAGACCGAATTTTCCCCTTTTCTTTGCGTTCGGTGCTTGGCCGGCCTCCCATACCCACAGGGCACACCTTCCGACGCGATACCCTCCATACGACGCGGCCGAAGGGACCAAGAGAGAAAGAGAAACTGAGGGAGATCGCACCGGAATTTTGAATTCTTCAAAGTTCTCAAAAACTCGTCATGAGCAGCTCGTCGGCCGTGCGCACGTGGCTGCAGCGGCAGCTGCAGTCGAGCAGTATTCAGATCGAGTCTGCTGCGTTGAAGCTGCTGGCCAAGTCGCTGGACGAGCTCACGTCTCGGCTGTCCCAGGAAGAGGGAGATCAGCAGGCGAGCCCGGAGCGGCTGCTTTCGGCGCTTCTGGACGATGTGGAGACAAGGACGGACGATCGGAAGCTGACGGTGTCGTTTGTGGAGGCGTTCTTGCAGCGATGGGTGGACGGGAACCAGGATACGACGGTGGAGGTCATCTCGGCGTTTGACGTGCCGCTGGTGCAGTACGATCCGATCCGGCACCAGTGGTTCCGCCAGAAGTCGGCGCGGTCCATCGTCGGGGATATAAAGAACAAGACGCAGTTGTATGAGGACAGGTTCCTGTTGATCCAGCAGCGGTTGAAGCGGAACGCTCTGTTCCGTCCGTCAAAGTGGGCGGGCGGTGCCGGTTCTTCCAAGGTCAGGGCCGCCGGGCACGCGTTCATGCACTCGAACCAACCGTCCGCCAATGCGGCGGATGCATCGGCGTCGTTCAACGCGGCGTCGGCGTCGTCCGCGGCGGAGCTGATCGAGCTCAAGGCGCTGCTGGGGCACGAGCGGCAGCGGCGGTTCGTCTGCGGGTTTCTGACCAAGCACGAGGAGGGGCAGTATTTCATCGAGGACCTGTCGGCGAGGCTGCCGATCGACTTGAGCGGGTGTGATACGGCGGAAGGGCTGTTCACGGAGAACTGCGTTGTGGTGGCCGAGGGGGAGCTGCAGCCGAGCGGCGAGTTCAGGGCGATGGCGCTGGGTCTGCCACCGGCCGAGTCGAGGGAGGAGAGCATCGACGCGCTGCAGGGTCACGATATGTTCGGGGGGCGGGCCACGGGTCAGTACGAGGAGGACGATGCACGGGACCAGGAAGACGACGGGGACCGAATCGTGGTGCTTTCAGACGTGCATTTGGACGACCCGCGGGTCTTGGAGAACCTGGACAAAGTTTTTGATGGGTTTTCGGCCGGGGCCGATGGCACGGTACCGCCGAGCGCGTTCGTGCTAATCGGAAACTTCCAGACGTTTGACGCCAACGGGCCCCGGTCCAAGCTGTCCAAGCTGAAGGAGAACTTCACCCGGCTGGGCCGCCTGCTCAAGGGCTACCCCAGAATCGTCTCCGAGTCACAGATTGTCCTCGTGCCCGGTCCCAACGACATCGGCACGGGCACGGCGCTGCCCCGCAGGGGCATCCCGCTGCCCCTGATCGAGGGACTGCGCGAGGTGGTGCCGGGCGTCATCATGGCCAGCAATCCGTGCAGGATCCGTTTCCGGGGTGCCGAGCTGGCGTTTTTCCGGTCAAACTTGCAGCAGAAGCTGCGCGGACTGTGCATCCTGCCGCCGCCGATGCCCCAGGACGACGACGCTGATCTCACCGTGAGCGACGCCAAGCGACAGCAGAGTCATGCGTCGTTCTTCTTCGATCAGACGTGCAGCACGGTGATCCAAGAGTCGCACCTGTGCCCCGTCCCGCTCGAGTACCAGCCCATCGCGTGGGAGTTTGACCACGCCATGTACATCTACCCGAACCCCCACGGACTGATCCTGGCCGACAGCGAGCCGGCAGCGCGGAGCATCTTCGACACGTGCGACTGCCTGAACCCTGGGTCGCTCGCCACGGGCACGTTTGGGGCCTGGAACCCCGCGTCTCGGGAGATGGAGCTCTGTGACGTGAACGCCGCGGCGATGGCAGGCGGAGAGGATGCGGAGGATGCGGACGAGGACGACGACGACGACTTTGTGGCGCTCGCGAAAGACGTGGATGAAGTTGTCGAGGACGCCGTGGGGGACGTCGTCGAGGTGGTCGAGGAGGGCGTCATGGGCCTGGACGCGACGGGTGCGGCGTCGGGACGCGCAGGCTCGATCCAGGACCAGGACGACTCGGACGCCGACGTTGGCCCAGGAGTCGAGGCCGAGTTGGATGCGGCGGAGGACGAGCGGACGGCGGCCGAGCGGTACGACGAGCTGCTCGCCGAGGTCGGGTTGAGCGACGAGGACGAGGAAGGCGATCGGGCGGAGGAGTTTGAAAACGACGTCTTTACGCTTCCGGACGAAGACTGAGTATTGTTGTAAGCTGCTCGTCCGTTCCTGACCGAACGACCGCAGGCAACGGCATGCAAGCGAGGAGGTGAATTTTTAAATTCGAAATTCGAAATCCGCGCGGATCCGAAAAAGCTACACGCTCCCGCCTGCGCCTGCATCCATGGACAACCGCGAGTCGGGTCCTTCCAAGCGTTGGGACAGCGGCCCGAACGGGCATCCCGCGGCGAAGGAAGAGGCGTCGCGGCAATTCGCCAAGCCATCTTCACGTCCGTTGGCACAAGCGCAACACACACAGCCGGAGCCCTCCTCGTCCCGGCCTTCCGCCGTCAAACCGAGCTCTGCGACCAAGGCACATGCGCCCCGGAAGGCAGTCCCGCCCGGGTACCTTCACGACCTGCTCCATTCCCGCCACCTGATGAAGACGGTCGGGCTCCGCAAGCAGACCGACTGCCGGAACATCCCAAATCCGCTCGCTGGCGTCCCCGTGAAGACGCCGCGATTGACCAGTCACCACGGTCACGGGCGCGACGGGGGTCGGGAACGGGAACGGGAGCGAGAACGGGAAGCCCACGTCAACGTAAAGAAGCGCAGCCACGTGTCCAAGGCCGAGACACCAAAGCTGCCCGAGCTCTTCCAGCAGCGCAAGCTGTACCTCGACCGCCGGAAAGATCGCAAGAACAAGAAGCGGCGGGAAGAGGGGGCGTCCGCACGGGCGAGAAAAGAGGCAGTGAGGCGGACAAAGCCCGCGGACGAGCACGCCGGCGACGGCGACGTCGCCAGCGAGGACGACTACGAGATCAACCTGCTCTCCCTCCCGGAAGAGCTCCTTCTCAAGATCGTCTGCTACTTGACGCACGAAGAGGCCATGCCGCTCTTCCTGGTCTGCAAAGAGCTCAACGAGACGCTCAAGAACGCCATCAAGTTCCACTTCAACTTTGCCACGCCCATGGCCATGGCGGCCATGGGCACGGCAAACGGCGCAAACGGCGGCCCGCTCAACCACGCGCACGGGCGCAACGGCCTGGGTCCCTTGGTCCGGCGGCCGCAGAAGAAGCGCGCCGTCACCGCGTATGCCGACGTCCTCGGGCACCTGAAGAAGGGCGGCCAGCGAAACGTGATCAAAGAGGCGCCGAGCAGCAGCACGCACAGCCTCGCGGCGCCCAGGGCGTTGATGTTCAACACGCCCCAGACGACCCCGACGAGCCTCCAGCAGCAGCATCAACAACAACAGCAGCAGTCGATGTCGATGGTGAGCATCCCGGAGGCCTCGAGTCCCGCGGCGGCGCCCACGTCCCGGAGAGATCCAGCAGCGCAGGACGGGAACGGGGACGGGCGGAGAGTATGATATACTATTGCATTTGAACTCTTTGTTGTTGTGAAGAAACTTCTCAGAAACTTCTCGCCGTCGACATCAGAAATCGCAACGACGGCGAGCGCGCGTTCCGCGCTCTTCGCTCGATCAACCGCTCAATCAAACAGCCCTTGGGGCAAAACACTGGGTGCCCTCAGCAGACTCACCGAGCCATACTTTTGGCTGCTATACTTCTCCCTCGACGCCGGCAGCGAGCTCGTTTTGGCGTGGAGGAACAGCTGGTGGATCGCCTCCACGCAGTCCTTCAGGTCGGCCGGCACGTAGGACGAATAGTGCGTCAGCGTGCCGCTCCACCTCGGCTTGTTCAGAAGGTACAGCCCGAGCAAAATGCAGCTCGCCGCGATCTGACTCGGCAGGAACTTCAACAGGCTGTAATCCATCAGCGTCAGCTCGGCCAGGTACGAGACCAAAAACTCAAAGACGACGTCCAGACTGATCTCCGCGCTGGCCGCCTTGATGTAACGCCGCAGGAACGTCTTGGTGTTGGGCTGCGTCAGATCAAACTCCAACAGACGCAGCAGGTCCTTCTCCATGTTCAGCACCTCTTCCCTGGTGTACGTGTTGTCGGTGATAAAGCAGAACTCCTCCACCGAGGGCGCGTAAATCTCCTCGTACTTGCTCGCCACCAGCAACGAGGTGATGCCAGCCAGCTGCAGCTTGTTGCGCCTCAGGTCTTTCAGCGACAAGAACCGGTCGAGAAATGCCACCGACATAAACAACGTGTCGGAAGACAATCTATACTCGACCCCCACCTCCACCAGCCAGTCGACCAGGATGGACCGCATCGCCGGATTCACGTCCGTCTGGACCGATTCCATGTACGAGCACAGCGGCCTCCGCTGGCGCTCGCTCGCCGACAGGTTGTCGTAAATCTCTACCGCATACTCGGGACACGAACCGAAATCACTCGGATTGGAGTCGATATCGATCCACGGCGCGTTATGGTACGAGTGGGACGTGACGGGCGCGTCCGGAACAGCGCTCCTCTGTCTGGCGTGGTCCGCGCCCCGCTCGCTCCCGTAGTGGCCCCGCTGGCCGGTTTCATTCGTTGTTTTATGGGACACGAGGAGGACCTGGATACGATTGGACGGGCGGGTGAGGGCCGGGGGAGGGCGAACGAGGCGACAATGCCGCCAAACGAGGGCAAAAACAATCGGAGGAAGATTTCAAAATTCGGCACGAATATCGGGTCGTACGTTCTTCGCCGAGGCCACATCGGCCTTGGACTGATTTGTGATGTCCTCAAACGCCTGGCGCTGCATGGTGTGCTATGGACAATGCAGGATTCGTCGTCGTCGGACGGTCGCAGAATCTCGAGCTAGAAAAACTGGTCTGGGACGCTCCAGCGGCACCCGCAGACGCTATGGGTAACTGCTGACGACTACTGACGACTACTGACGACTTCGTGACTCGTGGCACGCGCCTGGAGATGCCACGTGATAAATTTTGAAGTGAGGGGGAGGCGCTCGAGTTTGAATTTGCGAAGGGTGATCGGATTAAGGAGTCTTCCTGACTACATTCTATCTCTACCTACCTGAACAACAACACGCTCTTCTTCTTCTTCTTCTTCTTCTTCTTCGTCCTAGTCTTGGCTAAAGTTCGGATTCAAGGCCAGTAGCCGCTCGAGCTGGACCCGCGTCGCGTACGCCTTGACCTCCTCGTCCTGGCGCTGCAAGGGCGTCTGGACGACAAGCAGGACCTGTTCACGGCGGATGAGGTGGGCGACGATCTTCTCGGCGAGGACAATCTCCTGGAGGGCTTCTTCTTGTGTGGTGATGGCACCCTGGGTGACGAGGTAGTCGAAGTACCACTTGAGGAGGTCGCGCTGGGCGATGGCCACGACGTTGTCGTCGGGGCCGACGTCCAAGCGCTGGACGCCGGTGGGGTCCGTGGTCGCTGGCGCGTTCTCCAGTTCCCGGAAGCGCAGGACGAGCAGGTTCTTGACGTTGTTGAGCTTTGCCTGGGAGACCTTGGTGACCTTGTTGGCAGCGGCGGGCTGCCCGTCAGCAGCGTTGGCGTTTGGCGGCGCCTCGTTCTCCCGCCCGTCCGGATTGGCCGCGACGTTGTTGGCATCGCCGTTCGGGTCTGCTGCCGGTCTTGCTGCGGCGCCATCGGCGTTTGACGGGAAGTTGAGGGGCGGGAGCGAGCTCCCGCGGCCCACGTCGCCGACAATGTCGCCGCCGGCCTCCTCGAGCTCGTCAAAGGCGTCGTCGCCGTGCAGCTCGGCGTCGGGGCTCTCGACCTGGACGATGGAGTTCTTGAGCAGCCGGTATGCTTCCTTGACGTCGGAACGCTGGACCTCGTCGCGCAGGTGGAGCCTGGCGAGTGCTTCGGAGAGGCGCACCAACGCTTCCAGCTGCCGGACGGTGATCCTGTAGGCCGCCGAGGAGCCCGGCGCCGCGTCGTCGCAACGGAGCTTTTTGTAGCTGGTGACGAGGTGCTTGTGTGCAGCAGCGGAGATCCTGGGCTTGATGCTCCTGGCGAGCTTCAGGTAGCACTGCATGCGCTCGGTGGTGTAGGGGGCCGACATGGCGGCGCCGGCCCCGAGGTGCACCGACAGGATGTGGTTGGCGATCTGGGCGTCCATGATGGGGTCCGGCTCGTCAATCATGACGTGCAGCAGGTCGAACCTCGACAGGATTGCCGGCGGCAGGGCCACGTTGTACTTGAGCGGCTTGGACTTGTCGTACCTGCCCGAGGCCGGGTTGGCCGCGGCCAGGATGCTCGTCCTCGCGTTCAGCGTCGCCTGGATGCCGGCCTTGGCGATGGAAATCGTCTGCTGTTCCATGGCCTCGTGGATGGCCACCTGGTCCTTGACGTCCATCTTGTCGAACTCGTCGATGCAGCAGACGCCGTTGTCCGCCAGCATCAGGGCCCCGGCCTCGATGCAGTACTCTCCAGAGTCGGCATCGTTCACCACGCTCGCCGTGAGACCCGCGGCAGAACTGCTCTTTCCGCTCGTGTACACCGCCCTCGGCAAGAACCCAGACACGTACTTGAGGATCTGGCTCTTTGCGCAGCTCGGGTCCCCCACGATGGCCACGTTGATGTCCCCCCTGAGCTTGATGCCCTCCTTGGTCGTCTTCTGCACGCCTCCCAGCAGCATCAACAACACAGCACGCTTCACGTCGTTGCAACCAAACACGTTGGGCGCCAAACTCGCCGCGAGCCGATCGTACAGGCTGCGGTCCCGCCGCATCTCCTCCAGCTCCTCCCGCTGCTCCTGCGTGAACTGCGCCAGCACGTCCTCCGGCATCTGGTCCTCCTCCGTCCGAATATTAATCATCCCTTCTTGCGTCTCCAACGACTGCGTCCCGCAGGCGATGAACGCGAGCTTATACGTCAGCTCGCGGACGCCCGTCCTCGCCGGCCCGTTCACCAGCCCCGTCACGTTCTCCCCAGAGCCCCCCGTCTGATTCACCCGGTCGACGGCCAAACGACTCTGCAGACGCTCTCCCGGCGCCGTCAGCGCCGCCACATCCGGCACCACCACCAGGCTCCCGGAAAAGATGGCCTTATCACCGGGACGCACGCTCTCCACCAGCGAGTTGCGCAGAATCACGTCGATCGTCCGCGGCAGCGACCCCGCAGGCACCTCATCCGGGTTCTCCTGCACCTTCACCTTCTGCCAGTCGACAAACGTCGAATCCTCCACCACCGGCGTCCACTTGTTGCGGTTCCCACACGTCTCGTTCGGACACACCGTCGGCGTCGTATACTTGAACTGCTGCACCACCCCGCTCACCATCTGCATACACTCCAGGCACCGAAACGCCCCACTAAACAACTCCGGACGCACCTCCGTCGTCCTCGTCACCGTTCCCACAAACTGACTCAGACTCCCAATCTTCTCGCTTCGCAACGCCCTCAGCTTGTCGTTATGCCCCAGGTTATAGAACGAGATCCAAAACTCCCGCTCCGCCCCGTCCTCCTTCGTCGAGTACGACGACCCCAGATGCTGACGAACAAACTCCTTCAGTCCAGACCGCAAGTACGGCTCCATACGGTAGTACGCGTCCGAGATGTCCGCCGCCAGGTTGGCGTTGAACTCCACCAGGTGCTGATACGACACGAACAGCGTCTCAATCTCCCGCTCCTTCATTATACCCAGCTGATCCACGTACAGCGGCGTCGGCGGCTGCGACGCCGCATTCCCGTTCTGCTCGATACCGCTCCCCTGAGAGTCGTGCGGGTCGTGCTGGGACCTCGACTGGAACTCGTTCAGAAACCGCAGGAACAGGGCTTGCCGCTGTTCGCACGCTTCCGGCGTGGCACTTATATTGCTAAACGCCGCTTCCGCGTGCGCCGTTTGCTGATACGCGCCCTCCATGTCCGGCAACACGTTGGCAAAATTTGAAATTCGATCGAGTCGCGGACTTGATGATGATACCCTATACACGCGTCGTCGCTCCCGGACGGAGGGTAACTCAATGGCTGTTGTGTGTAGGAGGTCTGTGTCCACGGGGAGAGCGCGGAGAAAACCAATAGACGGAAGAGATAGAAACTGAGGGCCGGGGGACCTCGCGCACAATTGAATTCGAGAGCGCCTCGACGACTCGGCGAGAAGTTTCTTCCATCTATACACGACCTTGTTCTCGTGTATAACAGTGCCGTCATTCACGTCTCTCTCCCTATGGAACCGCGAGGTCGTCGCGCGCCGAAACCAACCCGAATTACGCAGGGGAGAGGACTGAACGGTGTCCCCACGCCGATGAACTGCGGCTCCGCGCGCGCTCTCGACCCATGAGCTCGTCGCAGCAGCCGTTAACGCAGGGCGGACGTCTTGCGTTCGGGGACAGCGATGATGACGACGACCTGTTCAACGAGGAGATGTGTCAGCTGTTGGGATCGACTGTCGCGACGCTGGCTCGGAGCGGGGGCGACGAGGCTGCGGCGCCAGTCGGCCAGCCAGGACGTCCGATGCCACTGCAACAGCAGCAGCAGCAGCACCAGCAACAGAATGGTTTGAAGTGGAATGCTGCGGGGAGTCTGGCGAGGGCGGCGCAGCAGGGGCGGTTGCAGCCGTCATCGGATCTGCAGACGAGGTCGATGCCGTCGACGTCTCAGTACCCGCTGGCGGCGAACCGTCAGCATCAGCAGCATCAGCAGCATAACGTGTCGGGAGGGCAGTCGTTCCAGTCGTATCACCATTCGAATTCCTTTCCTTCGTTTCCGCCGCCGACCAATGCCCAGCAGCAGTTTTACCCGCATCAGAACAATCTGCCGCCCCAGTCTGCGCAGATGTCCGAGTTGCAGCGTCAGGTTGACCATTACAAGCAGCAGTTGATGTTTGCGCAGCAGGAGTTGAACGAGGTGAAGCGGGCGGGGCTGACGAGGGGCGGGCAGACGGGGACGGTCGCAGAGCGGCCCCGCGCGCGGGTACTAGACGGCGGCGGGGACGGGGTTGAAAGGGCGAGAGAGTCTCCGTCGGGGAATGAGCGTCGGCAGCAGGGAACGAACGTCGACAACAGGAACAAGCATGAGAATACGCCGCGGTCGGTGTCCGTCTCGACGTACAATACCACCAAGGAGCAGACGGTCATGAGCATCGTGCCGCGGGTGATGACGTTGGGAAGCTCGCCGGGCATACACTTCAATGCCGACGCGCACCACGGTCGTCACCACGGTCGCCACCAGCAGCAGGTGCCGTTGCTCTATCGGTTGGACCGGCTGGAGAAGGATATCGCTGCGATGAAGCAGTACCGGATCAAGCGGTCGGAGCTGTACTCGATCGTCGACGAGCACCATGACGTGCCGGGGTCGGTGCTGGTCAACCTGGAGGCGGTGCTGAGTCCGTTCTCGTCGTTGTCGTCGTTGTCGTCGGGGCTGTCGGGCGTGCCGTTCGGGGGCGACGGGCTGCGGAAGCCCTTCAAGTCGAACGTGAAGGATATTAGCGTGATAGTGATGTCGGTGGTGGCGTACGTGCTGGGGACGGACGCGGAGATGGTGCTCGGGAAGATGGCAGGGGAGGAGCGGGAACGGGGAGGGCGAGGGGCAAAGGGGGCGCATCACGTGGTTTCCGAGTACAATACAAACGCGACGAGCAATAGTGGGACGATGGTGGGGGTATTTCCGACGGAGGTGATGTGCACCACGAACGCGACGATGGCTGCGGGGGCTGGCGGGGACGGCTGGAGCGGCTCGGGGTCGGGGCCGGGGGCACTGCCGTCGTCGTTATCGTCGAGAGACGACTCGCAGCGGTGTGTTGCGGCGTTTGTCAAGTTTGTCGGGTCGCTGTTCACGATTCTCAACGAATTTGCTGCCGATACGGGGCTGCTGGCGTCGATGATCGCCGAGCTCGCTGGGGACGAGGGGGGGCGAGGGGGGCGGGCGACTTGCGCCGGTCGTGCGAGTCGAGGAGGCCAGGGTGCGAGCACCAGCAAGCACACGGACGGCGACGGGAGCAGCGATGGGGACGTCGCGGGACCGTCGAGGAAGACGATGGCACGGAACATTGTTCGCACGATGGAGGTCCTGGCGAGGGTGGCGTCGGGCGGGGCGACGGCGTCGACGGGGGCGACCGGGTCGGCCGCCGCGAATACTCGGTATGCGATGGAGGCCGTTGCAAGGTTCGTGCACGTGCTGGCGAGGCTGCGATCCGAAGGCGATAGGGCCATCCTGATGCCGGTGCTCAAGTCCAAAGAGCTGCAGCGGGTGCTCGTCGCGTACCCCGGGGCGTCTCGGGACGACCTTCTCAAGTTTGTCATGGTCATGCTCGAGGACAAGCAAACGTTTGCGGACATGGAGTTGGAAGCGGCCAAGGAGCTCGGGGTGACGCCGTCTCGGCGCGCCGTGGGCACGTCCAACCAGCTCAAGACGCCCTCCAGGATGGGCGGGGGGATCAGCGGCATCACGCGACCGCGGAGACACAGTATGATCAACAAACGGCTCGGGCTGGACACGGACGCGAGGCCGGGAGAGGACGAGAGCAGCCTGCCGGGAGACCCCCTCTGGGCGAGCCGGCTGACGCAGACGATCAACCTGTGCATGGCCGACGAGAAATTGTCGGCGACAGCGACGGCGTCGTCCTCACCGCCCTCTTTGTCGCCCACTCCCTCGCCGTCGTCATCTCCGTGGACCACCCAGAGGTTGTGCATGGCCTTTTTCGCGAGCCTCGTCGAGCGGTTGAGCGAAGCCCTGTTGCAGAGCGTGGTGGACTTCAAGCACCTGGAGAACTTTGGAGACGGGCGAGAGACGCTGATGCATCACCTCGTGTGCATCGCCGGGGTCGCGGCCGGCGAGGGCAGCCTGCTGCATCCCGCCTCTTGCAGCGACACGGACGTCGCGGCCCGGCGGGTGTTTCTACAGAACCGCCGGATCGTCCACGAGAGCCTCGTGCTCCTCCGCGCGCTGCTGACGCGCATTCCGGGCGCAGTGCGTACGCTCGCGCTGGAGGACAGCAACGTCGCGCTCTGCATGCTGGAGAAGGTCTCGAGGTTCGGGACGGCCGGCGTCGACGAGCCGGCGCTGTCCGACGGGCGGCTGGCTCTGTGGGTTGGCGCGTTGGATGCCGCCCACGGTCGGACGAGCTCGAGCCTCGAGATCGTCGCCAGAGGGCTGAAAGTGTTGTTGCTGAAAGAGTTGAGCTGATCAGGGTGGTACTTGCAAACCAATTGGTTTAAAACGAGACGGTCCGGACAGGCGCGCGAGACTATCTTTTTCGCGCTGCTGCATCCAGCCTCACCGCGTGACTGTCGTCATCCATCACGATGACGGTCCCGAAGCGGGTGCCGGATTTGGCTCAGGCGATGCAGCACCTCCCCCGTCTGAGGAAAATCTTTGACATCCGTACCACGAGTGCAAGTTGCATCGGTAGCGTGCAACTCGAACACAGGTATGGTGCTCCGATCGACAACACCCAGTTGATCACGAGCGTACGCAACCGTGTCACGCATGAGCTCTGCTTGTTCAACGGCCTGCGTGCCTCGAAACCCCAGCAATTCGTGGGCTCCCCGCCGGCGGCGGGCGAATCCAAGCCGCGCTGCGATTTCTGCGCGCCGTCATACGACACGATGACTGCGACCGACGTAGGATTTGGCCGGATCGAGGGAAGGCATGTGGTGACAGCGAGCAACCTGTTCAAGTACTGCGGGCCGTACCAGGCGGTCGTCTTCTCGAAGAGCAAACACGACGTGCTCGACTTCACCCTCGACGAGCTGTGCGATTACCTCTCAGTGTCCGCCAAGTGGTTCCGGGCGTGCGTCTCAGAACACGATGCAGCAGCAAACAGCGGGTCGTCGTCGGCATCGTCGTCATCGCTGAATCCGATGTTGATCTGGAACGCCGGAGAGCGGAGCGGGGCTTCCCAGAAACACCAACACATGCAGCTCCTTCTCTCGGCGTCCGCGTTCCCGCAGCACGCCGTCCTCGAGCAGCTGACTGCCGCGTACGAAGGTGACTACCATCGCGACCTGGTCGAGGCGCACCGAGAGGTCGGTCTCGCGCACACGTCGCCGTCCGGTAACACCATCTTTGTGTCGCTCCTCCCCACAAAAAACCGCGAGATGGTCGTGATCGGCGAGAACGGGATCGAAGACCCAGAGTTTCAGCGGCTCGTCTTTGTCGGGCTGCGCACGATGATCGACGAATGCGGCACCAATAGCTTCAACCTTGGAGTCCTCCCGGGGGCACACGGGACGGAAGACATAGTTTCGGGGCGCGTCGTCGCCCGGCTCGCGTCGCGGGGACAGACGGGACAGACGTCCATCGCGAGCGACTACGGCGGTCTCGAGGTGTTTGGCGGCGCGTCCATCGGACACGACGATCCGTTCATCGTGAAAGAGTGTCTCGACCGCCAGCTGGCGATCGATGCCTCGGGATAGCAGCCGTCAAAGCGAAATCGTTACATCGTCGAAAGATCGTTCGTTGTTCTTTTGTCGGTTATCAATATTCGTTCGCTACACAGCCCTACCGTCGCTCTTCGAGAGTCGTCACCTACATCTGCGGCCTTGTTTGGACCACGGTCACCTCGTCGGCAGAGTCGATGACGCCCTCGACGTCCTGGGCGCTGCCCAGGGCGGCCTCAATGGCGGCGCCGACGCGGGAGACCTTGGACATGATCATGCGGGCGTACTCGGCGTCTGCAACGACGCGATCGGACGAGTAGTCGACAGTCTCCTCGGTCATCACCGCGGTGGTCACCGAGTCGTACAGGCCGGCCCCGGCGTACCCCTCGAGGTCCTCCCCGTTTGAGTCGCTCCGGAAGATGAGGCTCGAGTCCTTGACAAACATGCCGCACGACTTTGAAGGGTAGAGCGCAATCTGGGGGTTGTCGAGGTCGTCCTTGCGCGCCGTGAACGCCAGCGCCGATCCCGGAACGGTGCCAGAGACGATTGCCTCTCCCATACCGCGCACGAGCTCGACGTAAATCTCGTCGGGGTCGTCGTTGATCGGGTTCTTGGTGTGGATGACAAACGCGTACCTCGCGTCAACCACCTGCTGAACCAGGACGGACATCGAGATGGAGTCGTAGTCGAGCCCCACGCGCTTCGTGGACGTGTAGGCGCGCTCGTTGTACTTGCTGGCCCAGACGGCCTTCAGGGAGCGCAGGGCCATGAACCACGCGTCGTCGTCCCGTGGCGTCGGAATGCCGGCCGCTTTCATCGACGCCTCGAGCTCCGTGACCACGTCCTTGGGGACCTCCATCGACATGATGCTCTCCCTGGCCCGCTCGAGCCCGGAGAGATCGCCCTTGTTGACGTCGTCGACGGCCCTCTTGAGCTCGTCGGCAGTCGATTTGTCACCCTTGAGCGCGGCCTCGAAGCTTCCGAACGGAAGGGCGACGGACGCCGGCAGGTTGATCCACTCGGGCAGCAGGCCACGGAGCCCCGCCAGGTTCTTGCTTTTTGCTCCGACCACGCCGTCCTTGAACTCGTCGATGCCCACCGCGTAGCGCTTGCACCACGTCGGCTTGTCCACGCGAAGGTTCTTCGGCAGAGACGCGTCGCTCGAGTCCGACGAGGACGCCGTGGAGGCGTCCACCTCTTCCCAGTTGACCGCGCCGGCAGCCGTGGTCGTGATGGAAATGTACCTGCCGTTGAGCTCGGCCAGCTGCTCCAGGGCCTCGGCCTCGTAGCAGGCGGCAAACAGCGCCTTCACGTTCCTGCAGCGCACCGACAGGTGCGAAAGGACGTCCGGAGCGTCGCTCGAAATGATGCCAACCGAGTTGATCGGGGGCTCCTCTTCGCCAGACACGCGTGCCGCCAGGAGGATGGTCGGCTCGTCATAGACCGCGTCGGCAACGCTGTGCAAATCGGGGACGACGACGAGCTTTCCATAGACCTGGCTCACCGGGCTGATGACCTGCCAGGATCCCAGGTCAGCCGCGCGGCGCAGATGGCCCTCCACCGCGGTGAGCACCAAGCTCACGGCGAACGCCGGGCCGCCCCGGACGACCTCCTCGCTGAACAGCTGGACGGCCCAGTCATCGCAACCGCACGCGGTTCCGATGGCGTAGCTGATATCCTGCAGCGAATTGACAGTGTAGTCCGAGATGTCGGCAAGCGCCCGCTGGATGCGCTCCACGACGGCCATGCCCCGGAGGGCCTGGTCCTTGGACGCGTGCCCGCCGCGCTTGACGTTGCCGTCGAGCTCCTGCCACGCCTTGAGACAGTAGCAGATCTCCTCGTTATCCTCGACCGACAGGGCCAAATTCTGGAGCAAAGGCTCCATGAGCGACGCAGCGCCGGCGCCGCTGGAGCCGGCCCCGCGCTCGGCAGCCGCCCTGACGACGTTCTCGAGGGCGAGGTCCAGGTACATCGTCTCCCTGTGGTCTCCCAACATGCCGTTTATGTCGGTCCTGCACTCGACAGCCGACTCCATCAGCGGCAGAATGTTGCTAGAGCCCTGCTGGCCGAGCACGTACCCAAGGTACGACTTGGAGGACGAGGGGATGAAGGCCGAGGCGGCCGACGCCGACGCCTGGAGGTCGGCGCCGGAATGCGTGGCCTTCAGGATGCCAAGATAGTGCTCAAAGTCCTTGATCAGCGCATCCTTCTTGTCGGCGAAGAACTCGGGCAGGGTGACGATGGCCCGGTCGAACGACTCGAGACGCTCCCGGTCGATGCCGTGGTCGGACAGCACGCCCCAGTACGCACCCATGTCGCCGTTCGTCCTCATGAAGGCCAAGTAGGCCTCGCAGATACCGACGTCGTCAGGGGTCGTGTTGTTGTGGAGCTTCTGGTGAAACTCCTCCATCCAGGTGCCCTTGACCTCGCTGATCTTGTTGCGGTGCATGATGTTGAGGATCTCGTCCCTGACCGCCTGCGCGTTGCCGCCCCTCCCGACCGTCGTGAGGCAGAGCCTCGCCCACTCCTTCGACCTGCCAGTCAGGCGGGAGTAGACCTCGGAGATCTTGTGGGTGAGACGCTCCTGGGAGGCGCCCAAGATGCGAGGCTGCGTGTTGTAGTTGCGCTGCCATGTCAGCTGCCTGGTGGCGCTGTAACGCAGCCAGACGTAGACGGTCGCCATGGCTTTCTCCTTCGGCTCATAGCGCCCCTGGACGATATCATCAATGATATCGGAGGCCATATTGAACCTGTGCATGAGCGTCCAGCCCCCGGACTTGACCTCGGCGTCGATGATCCGCTGCGTGAGCTCGTCCGTCTGGACGGCGTCGGCATCGTCTCCCGCTCCCGCTCCCTCGTCGCCCTTCTTCTGCGTCTTTTGCCTGAGCGGCGCGACGAAATCCGACCCACCATCCTTCCACCACTTGGATCCATCGCCACTGCGGAGCACGAACGAAAGCGCCGACAGCTTGGTATCGGCCGGCACGTGGATTTCGATCCGCTGCAGCGGAACAATGCTGCCTCCGATCTCGATATGACACTCGTCGTCCCTGCATCCTTCGAACGGCGTCTCGGCGGCCTTTCCGTCCGGCACGAGCTCGCTCGTCTCGGTCAGCATACTCGCGTCTGGCTTCTTCCAGTCCCTCGCGGTGCCCTTGCGGACGCCCCAATGCATCACCACGTCAGACGCCGTGTCGGTCGTCAGCACGACCCTGTATGGCTCGCTCTCGCCCTCCTTCCACACTGACACCAGCAGCTCGGACTTGGACCCCAGCGAGTAGACACGGTGCCAGATGCAGTTCTCCTCCTCTCGCGCCGCCTTCCACAGCGGCTCGAGCGGCTTGGGCATCTTCTGGTGCACCTCCGACAGCCGCGGGGCACCGGAGCGATGAATCAGATCCAGCGGGTTCCTGTGACGCATCCCCATCCCGTCTCCAACGTACGCATCCTCCTGGACAGCCTGCGGCGTGGTCTGATCGGCCAGCGGCATGGCCGACTCGGGACCTTCACCATCACCAGCGACGCGCGTCTCCTCGTCTTTCTCCTCCTCTTTCTCCTCCACCACCTGGCGGGTCGCCCCCCCGGCGGCGTCGATGAACTTGATGCCAGCCTGCTCCTTCACGAAGTCCACATAGCGCCCCACGCCAGCATCTGCGACGCCCCGCAGGCCGTCCAGTGACACGCCCTGCCGCAGGAACATCTGAATCTCGCGGATCGCGTTGTTGTACTCGCGATCCGACTCCTCCCCCGAGCGATTCGGGCACCCCGCCGCCTCCCACTTCATATAGGACCACACCCCCGCCAAATCCTGCGGCACCTCTGCAATGTCGTCCATGCTCATCAACACGTTCTGCGCTTCCTGCGGCACCCCCTCGTCGTCAGTCTCAGACGACTCTGAGGCCGACTCGTACCTCGTCACGCCCTCCACCCCGAGCGGAATGTGAAAGTTCCCACCATGCACGTCGAACCACCTACCACTCTCCTCGTCCTTGATCACAAAGTTCAAGTACCCGGCCCCGTGCTTTGTGACATCCTCCGACCTCACCGGCACGGCAATCCGCTGCTTGACACTGCCGTTGCTGTACTCCACGAACGGCGTCTGGAGCGCGCGCCGCTTGTACTCGATTGTATGCTCCGGCCAATGTTCAGAGGCCGGCAGCTTCCACGAGCCCCCGTCCGCCGACTCAAAGCCCCAGTGGAGGAGCAAGCGGCCGGGAATGTCCGTCGTCACGACGACCGTCCTGTCGGAAGACGCCGACGCCACGGACGCCACGGTCTCCACGTGGATCGTGTACTTGTTGTTGCCCACCTCGTAGTGACGCGCGTACAGGACCTGCTGCTCTCCCTGTCTCGCACCGAGGTCCTCCGCGGCCGCATTCACTCGGAACAAGAACGCCGAGGCTGACGGCAACGGCGCCTTCCCCGCATGGAGGAGGCGGAGACGGAGACCGCTCGACCTGTTGACACGGCTGGTTTCGGGGTGCGAGGGCCGCCTGGACGCGTCCAGCGGCGCCAAACGAGCCCGCGAAGATCGCTCTCTCAGGAATGAAGCTACGAGCGGCAAACTCGGGCTTCTCGGCGCCGCCGCGGTCCTCGCGACCGACGGAGACGCTTTCGGTAACATCCTGGTACGTGGGTTTCTTGCCTGTTTCTTTTCGGTACTGTGGGCCAACTCAAAGTCAAAGACAAAGGTTTCGGCGCGAGACTCGAGGCATGCGTCTGTTCTCGTCGTTCGTTCGGCTCGAGGCCCCGTGTGCACCGACACGACGGCGACTGGGATCCACAGTCACCCGCAGGTCGACCGTCACCCTCGCTCGGCCTCCCCGGCGGGGCCAGGGCAGCGATTCGTCGTCGAGACCAGCCGCTGGGGTCGTTGGGGTCGCCAACGTGCGAGCTCGGTGGACGGTTGACTGCACGTACGGGAACAAGATGCGCGCCATCGAGATGTTGCAAGAGTGGGTCCAGGAGGTCGGGGCGTATGCCGACCCGCCGTTGAACGAGACGAACACGTCAATGTCGGCCGGGAATATCGGGGCGCCCGAGTCTCGACTGGAGCTGGAGGTGGCGTTCGAGTCGCTGGATGCGCTGGAGCGGTTTTGGGGGTCCATCGATCCGTCGAGGCACGTGCGGTGGGGGGAGAAAGTAAAGGGAGTGATCATCGACGGGAGTCCGCGTTGGGAAGTGTGGCGGGGGGTCGATCCGTGGGCGCAGCCCACCGGCGGGCTGGGTGTGAGCTCGGCGGCTTCGCGGGCGCCACCGTTGTCGTCGACTGCTCTCGAGGTGGCCTCGTGGGACGACATGGACAAGTACGCGGGGAAGAACTGGGCGTCGACGTTCGAGGACGCGAAGGAACTGCTCGGCGGTGGGGAGGGCGCCGAGGGCGGTGCGGCCGACGGCGTCGCAGGTGGCGACACGCGACGGGAACAGAAGGAGAAGCCGGTGTTGAAAGACTGGAAAGGCGACCCGATGGTCATCAATCCCGGAGACAGGCTTCCGTTTACGTTCGATTGATTGATTGTTTGATACGTTGATACGTTGATACGTTGATCGCTGATGGGCGGCATGCGCATCAGACTGTGAATTCCGTCAGCTTGACCCAGGCGCCTTCCTCTGGGCACGCCGCTTCGGGCGCGCTCCCGCCGTAGAACGTCTGCCAGACCAGGCCGCCGATGGCCAGGTGGGCCCGTGTCCTCCATGCCATCCCAGGGCACCTCTTCTGCTCTCCGTTGACCGTCAGCTCGACGTATCCGTCTTTCCGGCCGATGGTGTTCAAGTGCACGACGAGTCGGACGTCGTTCCACTGGCCTTTCTTGAACTGGAGCGGAGACGAGCTCTTTTTGTTCCAGAGATGACATCCCTTGTTCGTGAGGTGGCAGCAGCGCTTGAACTCGTCGCTCTGCGTGTCCACCGCCATCTCTTTGGAGCCGTCAAAGGCCACCTGCAGCGGGAGGTAGAGGTACACCGCAGCAATCCCGTCACGCTGCCAGACCACCCTTGCCGAACCGGCCTTGTACTCCCAGTTGCCGCCGGTGGCACCCGGATGCCCGATGAACCTGTCGAGCGAAAGAATGAGCGAGTGAGAGGGTCAGGGCGTGCGCAAGGCGAACGTACGGCGAGCGCGCGGCGGACGCGGACGTAGAGCTCAGCACGCACAGACCGGGAAGCTTTCCGCCCCGTCGCCAGTCGAACTCCTCCGGAAAGTACACCCGATAGCTCAACGAAGACGTCACGGACGGGAAGGCGTGCTTTGGCGCCGCGTGGAAACCCCACCCCGAGCTCGCTCCGACCTCCCCGGGCGCGTAGTCAATCCGCACGCTCTGCGTCGTCTGGTCCGGCTCGTCAACGAGACTGACCCGCGCCAGCGTCTTCTTCTTCTGCTTGATCACGTTCCATGGCCCGGCGTTGAGGGCAGGGGGCGGCCAGGGAAGTGGCAGTGTGTGGCGGTGGACGACACCGACGACGTTCTGGTTGGCGTCGTGCAAGACGCCGACGCCCTCGACGTTCATGTACGCCTCATTCTTCGCCTTCTTCACGATCTTCTTCTGGGCCTTGACCGCCGTGTCGGCCGTGCCGAACAGGAACCCCTGTAGTGTTTGAGGAAGACGAGAGTGAGATGGCCGAGGGTGAACGAATGGAGCCGCCAAAGACACGTACAAACAGACCCATGGGCGTCGTCTGTGTAGGATTTTGATACAGTTGACAGATACGCTGGCCGGTTGCACGACCCGAAGAGCGGAAACCGCTGTTTGTTTTGAGTCGCGGTTTGCCCGGGAAGGAATTCGCTCGAGATCTCCCACGCGTCCTCCTGCCGTCCAGGACGTTTGCGCCGGTGCCAGCGAGCCGGCGGCGGGAGAAGCCGGAGGGGATGCCGCGCTCGGCCTGTCTCTCTGTGCGTCACCGCCGTCGTCGTCGTCGTCACCGTCGTCGTCGCCGCCGTCAGCTGCCGGCACCGGTGGGCGGGCAGCGACGGCAAAGACGAGCCCGCCGATGGCATTCGAAACGCCCCATGGCTGACGACGAGACGAGGGCGAGGGAGACGCACGGACGCGACGACGGCGGCGACGGCGGCGACGGCGGCGACGACGACGACGACGACGATGATGGACTGTGGAGAGAACGGCCTGCATGAAAAAACTCGCTCGGGCTCCCGAAAAGCGTCCGCCATCCAAAACGGCCCGGCTCCGCGCTCCAACGGCAGAGTGATTATTCAGTCTCACTATACAACGTATACAAACAGAGAAGAACCGTCCAGCAACATGGTGTCTGTCTCTCTTCAGAAGCGCTTGGCCGCTTCCATCATGTCTTGCGGCCAGAGGAAGGTCTGGATCGACCCGGACCAGGTCCAAGTCATCTCGAGTGCCAACTCTAGTACGTAATTGAGGCGCGTGGCGCAAGCGGCGCGAAGAACGGCGAGGAATGCCTGATTCTCTGATGGCTGCGCCAGCCCGTCTGCTGGCCCCATCCTCCGAATCCTGCCGTCGCCTCCTCCTTCCGTCCGCGGCTTGGTGTCATATATCGGATATTGTTCCCATGGCGCGACTGCGCGGCGGAGCGCGTGGCCCGCTTGATGTTTCGCCCGGCGGGATTTGAGCCTTTGGCTTGGTGGCCCGGGGCCAGAGCCTGCTCGCAATCCACTGCTCGCTCACTCGCCTCCCTCCTCCGTTCCTATCACAGGGCAAGCCGTCCGCAAGGCGATCAAGGACGGTAACATCATCAAGAAGCCGACGGTCGTGCACTCGCGCTCTCGCGCGCGTGCCTCTGCCGAGGCCAAGGCCAAGGGCCGTCACACTGGATACGGAAAGAGGCGCGGAACTCGCGAGGCTCGTCTCCCGACCAAGGTGCTGTGGATGCGTCGCCTGCGCGTGCTCAGGCGTTTGCTCAAGAAGTACAGGGAGTCGAAGAAGATCGACCAGCACCTGTACAGGACGCTCTACCAGAGGGTGAAGGGTAACGTGTACAAGAACAAGCGAGTGCTTATCGAGGCCGTGCACTTCGAGAAGAGCGAGAAGATGCGCGCTGACGCGATTGCGCAGCAGCTCGAGGCCAGGAGGGTCAAGACGAGGGCGGCCAGGCACAGGAAGATTGCGAGGAGGGAGGAGAGGCTCGCGGCTGGCATCATCGCAACGACGGATGCGCCGAAGAAGAACTAAGCTGTTCCTTGAATACCCCCCTAAGTTATTTAAATCCGAAAATAGAAACGTCGCTGTCTGCTTGCGCGCGCAAAACCTCAGATCCGATCGTGACAGGTTTGGCGCGACAGATCTTTTCTCATCGCAGAGCTTCGGTGCTCGCGCGAGCCTCATCATCGCTGTGTGATTGTGACGCTTGGGTTGTCGAGGGAGCATCCCGGGACCCTCCTTTTGCGCCTTTTTGAGCCCGATTCCCAATGTCATCTGCCCCGTCCTCTCGGCCGCTTTTGTCGTCGGTCCGCGGGTCGCGGCGAGCGCCGCGCGCGCGATCGTCCCGTTTTGATGCGCATACGGCGACTGTCCCGCTCGGGGGACGGTTGCCGTCGTCGACCTGGACGCGCGTGGGCCGGCGAATCCAGACCGCTCCGGTGAACTCGTTCTCGTACGACTCGGACTTCGAGCAGGACACGTCCGAGTTTGTCCTGGACAGCGGGGTGGTCGACTACTATGCCGTGCTCAACATCGACGACGACGCCGACGCGTCTGCGATCAAGGCGGCGTACCGCTCCATCGCCAAGGTGTGCCACCCGGACATTTCTGGCGACGACTCGATGAACATGTGCATCCTGCTGAACGAGGCATACACGGTGCTGTCCGACCCGGAGCAGCGGAGCGAGTACAACAGAATGCTTGACGAGGCGCTGGAGGACGAGAACGACGGCTACACCGGCCAGCTGCTGTCCAAGTGGGCGCCGGGCACCAAGATGGGCAAGAACGAGGACCCCAACGAGACGCGGGGCGTGTTCGTCGACGAGTGCTCGTGCATCGGGTGCAAGCAGTGCGTCTGGCTGGCGCCGGCGACGTTCCGGATCGAGGACGAGTGGGGGCGGTCGCGGGTGTTCGGCCAGTGGCTCGACACGGAGGACGACATCTCGGCGGCCATCGACTCGTGTCCGGTGAGTTGCATCTACTGGATCGAGAAGGAGGAGCTGCCGGCGCTCGAATACGTCACGCAGAATGTCGTGAAGCGGGTCGACGTCGGGATGATGATGGCCGGCCAGGGCGGGGGCGGTCAGGACGTGTGGGCGGCCACGGCCAAGTACATGAAGGAGCGCGAGGAGAAGCGCAAGCAGCGGGAGAAGGCGGCATTCTACAGCCGCGCGCAGGCGGCCGCGCGTGCCGCCGCGGCAGAAGCGCTCGCGAAACAGCAGATGGGCTGGTTCGACGAGATTGTACAGAAGTTTGGCGTGGCGGACGCGGCCGAGCGAATGAAGCAGAGCGTCCAGTCTTCCGTGTCGGGGTCGATGTCGGAGGACGAGTACGAGGCGTATGCACGCGTCGGAAAGCGAAAGCGGGCGAGGAAGCCCGCGGAAGACGGGACGTATGGCTCCCGCGGGGAGAACGGCGGCAAGGTGCCGGCCGACCGTGCCATCGTCGTGAGCGGCGGCGGCAAGAAGGTGTGGGAGCGGTGAACCAATCAGAGACATACGACGGACGAACGCATCAACGAACGTGTACAGTAGCTTACATGGTAAGTTTTCCTTTCTTTAAACTTTCCACGACTCGAGTCCTCGTCGGAATGCCTCCTTGGCCTTGGGCGAGACGGGCGCCGCCCCGAGGTACACGCCGGCAAACGCCCTCGAGAAGGCCTCGTCGTCGAGCCTGCCGAGCGTCTTCCCGTCCACCTTGGCCGTCAGAGACCCGTCTCGCAGATAAAAATCGAGATGCAGCCCCTTTTTGAACGTGACATTATCGAACAGAGCCCTGAATCGGCACAGCGTGGCCTCTGAGCTGGTCGACTCGACGACCGGGAGCAGCGCGTCGTCCAGCGCGCCGACGAACTTCTTCCGGTTCACGAAGCTAGACGAGATGACGATCGAGATGATCTTATCGACGTCGCACCGCGAGACGAGCTCTTCGTCCCACGGCCGCGCGTCCTGCGGTGAAGGAGCAAAGTCCTCCGAGACGTACAGCCCGAGCGCGTAGACGTGCAGCTGCTTGACGCCGACGAGGCGCTTCTGCCGGGTCCCCACGCCGCACAGCCGCGGACAGTGGGTCACGTCGTCCGACTGCTCGAAGCACATCCGCTCGCGAAAGCCGTGGCCCGTCACGGGCTCTGTGACCGTGGCGAGGGCCGCGGCGACCGAGCAGAGCGCTCCTCTCGGAAAAAAAGAGCCGAGCTCTTTTTCCTCCTTCAGCAACAGGCCATCGCACGTCGCGAAGCGCATGTGTACGTTCGTGCGTGTGCTGTCTACCACGATGTTGTCACAGTCAGTCAGTACTCGGAGAATTGCGAGTGACCCGTCGCCTGGGCGTGCCGCATGGCTTCCACCTCGCCGGTGAGCCCGAGCTGGCACACCCCGCACCGTAGGAGGAACTTGGACGTGTCGGTGAATAGTCTCGAGTCGTGATATCTGGACACCAGGCTCGAAGCCGCCTGGAGGACCGGCTCGAGCTCGGGGTCGCCCACCGTGAACATGGTCTCGTCGAGACGCTCGGGCGCCCCCTCGTACGCGGCGAGCGCGAGCGCGTCGTAGTGCAGGCCGTCGTAGATGACCATGATCCGCGTGCCGTACCCGTTGCCCTCGCCGTACGTGTCCATCCGCTGCGTCTGCACATCAAACGCGGAAATCTCGACCGCCAACTGCTGCGACAGGATTGTCAGCTCGATCGAGCCGCCCCATTTCGAGCTATCAAGGATCCACGCGGCATACTCGGACGGGTCCCTGCCGAGGATCGCCTCGTTCCACTGCACCGGGTCTGACACGACGGCCTGCGCGACGAGTGACCGCATGTCGGCGGCGGCCATCCTCCCCTGCCGTACGCAGTACCCGATCGAGCTGAACAAGCAGCTGTTGTCGTCCGCGACGATTCTCCGCGCGACGGCCTTGCTCGACGACGCCAGCAGCTCGAAGGCCGGCTTGCCCTTCTCTATCAGCCCCGGCACGGCGCTCGCCGTGTTGACGCCCGGGACTTCTTCCCCGAGCGACGCCGCGATGGCCCGCGCAAGCATCTCGTCCTCGTCTTCGCCCGCGGCTTGTGTACTCGACGACAGGTCGATCACCTCCCGTTCTCCTCCGCGTTCCTCGGCGCTACCCTTTCTCTCAGAGACAATGATCAGGTCGTTGTGGGCCACGCCGAGGGACTCTGTCGCCTTGGCATCCATGGCGTCGGCCTTGAGCTCGATCGGCGTGGCCTGCGGGGGAAACCCGCCGCCTTGCAAAGCCAGGTCGAGCCGGCCGACGGCGATCCCTGTCGCCTCGGCAATCTTGGCGAGGACGTCAGATGTCGAGATGTCGTCGGCGAGGTCTGGCGGGGAGGAGGGAGGAGGGCGTGGTGTGAGCGAGCGAACGGTGGTTGGGCAACGGTCCAACCTGCCTGACTGACATACCGCGCAGGATGGTTTGACCTTGGGGCCCCCGGATCCTCAGGTTCATCGTGGAAATACGGTGGGGGGTCTCGTGCGTGGGGCGGGGCAGGCGAAGCGTGAAATGGCTTTGGGAACCGCGCCCGGGTCGGTCGGCCGGACAAAAACTTTTCCTCACTCCTTACTGGATCATATCTGCATGGCTCGATCGTCGCTATGAATGCGTCTTCCGCACCGTCAGCCTTGCGCTCCCTGCGCGCGCTGCTATCGTCGACAGCCCAGCACGTCCGGAAGACCTCGACCTCGTCGACCGCCACACTGGCCAACAAGCCCAAGGGCGTGAAGAAACCGGGACGACCAAACAGGCCTGCGAACAGCAACAAACCGTCGTTCGTGGGCCCGCCGAGCGGGACCAACAGCACGCACAACGCGCTGACGTTTGGCCTGCTCGCCGGCGCGGCCGGGGGCCTGTACTACGCCTACGCCTACACCGGTGGCTTTGCCGCGTCCGCGTATCCGCCGCCGAGCACGAACGAGGAGCTGGTCAACTGGAGCGGGACGCATCACTGTCGGCCGAAGCGGTTCTTCCAGCCGGAGACGCACGAGCAGGTCGAGGCGATCGTCAAGGAGGCCGCCGAGACCAAGACGAAGATTCGCGTCATCGGTTCTGGGCTGTCTCCCAACGGGATTGCGTTCGAGGAGGAGGGCATGCTGAGCCTTTCGCTGATGGACAAGATCCTGAAGGTCGACGCGGAGGCCATGACGGTGACGGTCCAGTCGGGGGCGAGGGTGCAGGATGTCGCGGACAAGATTCGGGCGGCGGGCCTCACGCTGTTGAACTATGCGAGCATCCGCGAGCAGACGATCGGCGGGTTCACGCAGATAGGCGCACACGGAACGGGCGCCGGGATCCCGTCGGTGGACGATTCGGTCGTCGAGCTCAGGGTGGTGACGCCGGCAAATGGGACGATGGTGCTCTCGGAGGAGAGCAACCCCGAGCTGTTCCGGCTCGCAAAGGTCGGCCTCGGGTGCCTCGGGGTGGTGACGGAGGTCACGCTGCGGTGCGTGCCGGCGCACAAGCTGGTGGAGAAGACGTTCGTGACGTCGGTGAAGGAAGTCAAGCGGAACCACGCCGACTGGATCAAAACGCACAAGCACCTGCGGTACATGTGGCTTCCGGCGACCGACTCGGTGGTGGTCGTCCAGTGCGACGAGGAGGGGTCGGCCGTGGCCATCCGTGCGCAGCAGGGAGCGCAACAGCAGCAGCGAGCGCAACAGCAGCAGGGAGACAACCCGCTCCGGGCGTTGCTCAAGTCCAACGCCCGGTCGATCGAGCTCGGGGGGCAGGCGCCGGACGAGTTGTCGCCAACAGAGTGCCGGGACGTGCTGTTGGCGCACGATCCGCTCAACGCCTCGTGGGTTGGGGCGGTGAATAGGGCGGAGGCGGCCTTCTGGAAGTCGAACGAGGGCGTCCGGGTCGGATATAGCGACGAGATTCTCGGGTTCGACTGCGGCGGGCAACAGTGGGTGTTCGAGGTCGCGTTCCCGTGCGGTACCCGGGACAAGCCCAACGGGTGGGACATATCGTACATGGAGGAGCTGCTCAAGCTGATCAAGAAGCACAAGATCCCGGCCCCGAGTCCGATCGAGCAGCGGTGGACGAGCGGCAGCTCGAGCAGCATGTCGCCGTGCGCCGGGCCGCCGGAGTCGTTATTCAGTTGGGTGGGTATTATCATGTACTTGCCCGAGGAGGAGGGCAAGGAGGCGCTGCGGGAAGACGTGACGCGGGCGTTTGTCGAGTATAAGCGACTCGCGGAGCAACGAATGCTGCCGAGGTACAACGCAGTCGAGCACTGGGCCAAGATCGAGATCCCACAGGACGAGCGGGAGCTGCGGGCGACGCGGGCGCGGCTGCATGCTCGGTATCCGATCGAGGCGTTCGAGAGGGCGCGGCGGGAGGTTGATCCCGACAACGTGCTGGGGGGGACGATCGTGGATGCGCTGTTTACTCGGTAGTGATAGTAGTAGTATGATATCTCCTTATTTCCTTGTGCTCGGTTTGGCAGCGAGCTGCGACTTGTTGTAGGTTTTCAGAAAGCGCCCGACTGCCGCGGTGCCGGCGAGTTGAGACACCTGGAAAGGGGTCTTGTTCGACCAGCGCGCGGGGGCGCCGCTGGCATTGCTCTTGGCTCGGGTGTTAGCGCCGCGCTCGACCAGCGCCTTGGCGGCCTCGAGACTGTTGTGGGAAGCCGCGACGTGGAGCGGGGTCCATCCCCACCGCGTCCCCGTTTCGATATCCATCCCCACAACATCAATCAGCATGTCGATCATAGTAATATCATTTGCTATCACCTGGCGAACGAGTGAGACATAGCATAGCACGAGTGAGATTCGGGGCGCGACCGCACGTCGGTCGAGAACAATACCCACGGCAAAGTGAAGGAGGTTGGCCCCGTTGCCGTCCGACCCTATTGTCAATCTGTACGGGTCAAACCCGAATTCTCTCACCAGATGCGGTATCCTGCGTGGTGCGTGGCGCGAGTAAGTGTCAAGGCCTGCGAGCGCAGGTCGGCCGAGGTCAGCCCATACCAGGTGTAGACGCCACCGGCGGCTAAGGACCCTAAGGTCTGGCACACGGTCAAATCTTCGTTAAGCCAGTGATGCCAGACCACGTGATCCTTGATTTCCTGGCCATAGTCACCCTTCCGATCGCGGATCGCTCGCATGACCTCGAGTCGCCGCTCCCGCGGTAGGAGGGGGTTGAGCTGGGTGCCGCCGAGTGTGATGGTGTCGCTCAGAATAACCATCTCGAAGGCTGTGACGTGAAAAACCGTCTTTGTACCGGAGGGATCGGCCGAAAGGATGATGTCTAGTTCGATCTCATCATCGATCCTCGCCAACGGCATGGCCTTGATGAGGTCCTTCGCCAGCTCGACCATGACATCCGACGTCAGGCGAGAGCAAACCCAATGGAGAACGTTCATGGCCGCACAGCCCTCGGCCTTGCACATCTTGGCAACGTCCGAGCTGCCGAGCAGCCGGCGGGCGGCAAACAAGAGGTGCTCGGGTGCCCCCTGCTCGAGGAGCTCGACAGCGACAAAGAGCGCAGTCCGGCCGAAGCCGTCGACAGCCTTCAGGTCGATCCCCTTGGCAGCACACAGAATGTCCATCGCAGCCGGGCAGAACTCGTAGCCAGGCATAGGTGACAGAAGGCGGAACAGCGGGGTGAAGCTGTTGTTATTCGGGTCCAACCCGATATTCGGGTCCGCCCCGCGCTCGACCAGCACCTTGATCATGTCCTTGTTCTTCTTGGAGGCGGCGCGGCAAAGTGCTGTCGCCCCGCTCCCGTCTCGCGAGTCCACGTCCGCCCCGAGGACGTCGATCATGCCGGCGATGATCCTAGGATCTTCTATCTGGGTCGTGATGGCGCTCAGCGGGGGGATCGAGCGGAAAGCGGGAGAGTGCATGTCCAAAGCCTCCTCGATGTCCGCGCCATGCTGCTGCAGCGCCAGCGCAACGTCCAGATGACCGCCGATCAGCGCAAACCCTATTGGTGAGAGGCTCACCGGGGACAGAGCGCGGCACCCCCCTGTAGCTTTGACGCTGGCTACGCCTCCTCTGAGGATATCCTCCACCAAATCCTTCATGCCACAGAACGCGGCAGTGCACAGGATATTCTGGGTGGCTGGCGTACTAGAGAGACCCAACTGCTGAACGTCCTCGTGACGCATGGCGGTGCCCGAGATTATGGTGCGAACGAACACCGACGGGTAGTCGAAAAGAAACCCGAACTCGCGCCGTATCTTCGCCGCCGTGTCGAAGGAGGGCGACAGTTCGGACTGCATCTTGCCCGACCGTTGATCGATCGCCAACGCGAACCCACCTTTTTTTTTATCGCCCCCATTGTGTGAATCCATGGCAAAGTTGGGGCCGAAGAACTTCATCATGTGGTGCGGAAGAGCTTCCAGCGCGACGTCTCGCAGCGTGGCGCGCATAACCTGCAAGCTCATTGCGTCCGTCAACGTATACCTTGGAATATATGTCTCCAGGTTTCTCCAGTAGAGCGACCGGTACATCTTGTCGAGGTACAACTCGTTGGCCTATGGATTGAGAGAGTGAGAGAGTGTGAGATTGGGTGGGGGTATAGGGTGGGGGGCACATACGCACCTCCTGGCGACTGATGAAGCCCAGCACGATGAAGCTATGGAGGGCTACGGCCCCTTCCCAACTGCAGAGGTTCAGCTTGCTCAAAATTGTGTGTCTCATCAGAGGCTCGAGAAACACACGAAGGGGCAAACTATCGTCATACTTCTCTGCGGTGTAGCGCGCTCTGGCAAGACTCAGCTTTTCGATGTCGACGTCGACCGTTACTGGCCTGGGCTCGGGGAAGAACGTGCTCGATGGATCGAGTGCATCGAAATCGACGTCAGAGGTCGCTTCAACGTTGGGCATGAGCTCTCGGGCCCGCTCCACGAGCTCGGTCTTCTCGAGCAGGCCGGCGGTGCTTCCCCCAAGCATGGTGACCAGATTTTTCAAGGCTCGAGCGCTGAGAGCTCTCAGCTCCACGTCGCCGTACGTGACGCCTGTCGAGTTGTTCTCCATGTTGTTGTATGACTCTGCGTATCCGCGAGATATGAAAATACGGATTATTTTTACGAGAAAAAGATCGTTGTTGGATGGACCGTTGAGATTTCGGCCTCAGAAATGAGCCGCCTTGCTGGCGCCTGCACGAACATCTCGCGCCCGCACGAGATCATACGCTCTGTCCAAGTCGCGGCTATCAAGGTTCCCACCACAAACCACCCCGACGACCGTTTTGTCTCGCATCTGCGACCCCATCTTGACGATGGCCGCCAACATCACCGCAGCCGCCCCCTCGATCTGCGCCCCGTGATGTCCGTGCATCCCGACCATCGCCTCGGCGATCTCCTTCTCTTCCACCGTCACCCACGCGTCCACGAGCGTCTTGCAAGCCTCAAACGTGCGAGAATCGCTCTCGATCCCCCCCGCCAGCCCCTCGGCCAGAGTCTCGTTCCAGTCAACGCATTCCCAGTCAACGATACTCCCCTCGTCCACGCTCCTCGCCATCACCGGGCACGCCGCAGCCTGACATCCGACGATCCGCACATGCGGCGCCAACGCCTTGAGCACCCGGGCGATCCCTGTGATCAGGCCGCCCCCGCCGACGGGGACAAACACGTAGTCGAGCTGGGAAGGCCCGAGCTCCATCAACAGCTCCATCGCGAGCGTCCCATGGCCCGCGATGACCTTGTCGTTGTTGTACGGACTCACGTAGTACCGCCCAGCGGCTTCGGCCTCCCTGCGCGCCTGCATCTCGGCCTCCACGCAGTCCGCCACCCCGTCGAGCACGAACACGTTGACCGCGCCCGGCCCCACCAGCGCCGCCTGCCGCTCGATCTTCGCCAGCTTGCGCTTCGAGACCGACCCGGGCAGGTAGATATCCAGCATGCTCTCATCATCAGGAGCACCCGCTTCCCCGTTTCCGGCCGCCGAAATGGCCTTGAGCGCGTGCAAACAGGCGAGCGCGTGGTTCCCGGTGCTCGAGATCGTGAACCTGGTCCCCGGGTCCTCCTTCAGCCTCTCCGCAAGCGCATTGCAGGCCCCGCGCACCTTGAACGCCCCCGTGGGCTGCGTGCTCTCCATTTTGAGAAACACGCGCGGCGCGTGCTGCTTCCGCAGCGTCCCCCCCGAAAGGTCCCGTTCGTCCAGGCTCCCGATGCTCTCAATCGTCATACTCCCCGTCCAGTCCTCCATCCCATTCTCCAACGCATTCTCGAGCCACGGCGACTCCATCAGCGCCGTCTCCTTCACGCCGAGACCGTACACCCGGCGCATTGCCATCCAGACGTCGGTCACGTCTCCCGACGCCGTACTCACGATGGACTCCCGGATGGCGGCCGAGTCCCACCCCGCGCGCTCCATGCGGCGCACGAAATAGTTCAAGACCTCCGACGACGCGGCCTGGCAGGCCGCGTCGTCGTGGTCCACGGGTGCCACGTGGGCGCGCACGCTGCCTCTGGAGAGCCCGAGACTCGCTCGTGTCCATTTCGACTGCACGTGATGACCGAAACGAGGGCGGACGAGGGTCGTGGAGACCGGGAGAGACGGACGAGGGCGATGCCCAGCGAATTTATTCGCGGGCCCCGACATGAAACGCTTGGGTTGGGTCGAGTGGTCCAGTCTCTGGCACTCAGTGCTCTGGGTTCTGTTCGCTGGTACCCTATGCATGTCCTGTGCACAAGCGCACTGCGGACTGGGAAGTGAATGCGAATGCGAGTGAACGGGGGAAAGATTCCCGGAGGTCTGGGTACACGAAACGTCGCTCTAAGAGAGAGACCACATACGATGGCTGTCCTCTCGAGGCTGTCGCCCCTGTCGGTGGTCACGCCGGCGCTGTATCTCACTCAGTACCGCTTTTCGAACGCCAAGACGAGGTTGCTCGTTGATCTCCGGGGGGAAGCGCGCCGGCGGGCGGCGCGCCGGCCGGCGCCCGAGGCGGAGGGGG
>Ga0181573_10000440_pt1 | contig 43537 bp, 15 predicted proteins | sample 101ome_25_FD_148643 | JGI IMG/M metagenome (GOLD analysis project Ga0181573, IMG submission 148643) | Coastal salt marsh microbial communities from the Groves Creek Marsh, Skidaway Island, Georgia - 101409BT metaG (spades assembly) | ecosystem: Environmental > Aquatic > Marine > Intertidal zone...
TCGTCGTCATCGTCGTCGTCGTCGTCATGGTCGTCGCCTGTCGTCGTCCGGCGCCCGCGCGTCTCCGGATCCACGTACCACAGCCCGCAGCGCAGATTTGCGAACACCGGCAGGTTCGGGTACCGAGCGCACACGTCGCGGACGAACGATGCGTCGGCGACGACGGACGCGAGGCAGTTGTAAGCGCCGTGGTCGTCCTTCTTCAGAGCTCGGACCACCTTGTAGATGGACTGCGGGCCGATGTCCGCCAGTTCCGGGTCGTCGTCCCACTGCATGGCGCCGCCTCCGCCTCCGCCGCGCCCCAAGCAGTGTTTTTGAGAAAATCGGCACCTCCGAGGTTTAGTCACAGTTTGTTGGCGGGCGGTTGCTGGAACACGCGCCTTCGACACCGACGAGAGGGCATGACCGCGGCCGAGGAAACCGGCGGGGATGACGAGTGGGTGCACGTCCCTGCGTGAGTCTCCCGTCGAACGAATCCAACCCCAACATCCCCCATCCCCGTGGCCCGACAGATCTTAACCGGATGTCTAAACCCAGCCCCAAACTCCAACCCTTCGCGCAGGAACCCCGATGAGCAGCCCCAGGATCGCAGGGCCCGGCCGCCGCTCCCTTCGCTCGAGGACAAAACCTCCGCGGGTTTGATCCGACGGTTCTTCTCCGTCCAGGAGCGACGCGCAGCGTCATACAACCGCTTTCACGAAGGCTTCGACAGCCACCTCTCCGGCGCCATGGGCGCGGGCGACTTCGGCAGGCTCTGCGGAGAGATCACGCGGGAGATGGCCGCGCTGTCTCTGGAGGCGCTCGCGGTGGAGGAGGCACTCAGCGCGGCGTCCCTCGAGTCCCCGGCCGCGTGCATCAGGGTGGTCCAGCTCGGCGAGAAGGCCAAGCTGCGCATGACGTGCACGCTGCAGGTGCTGAAAAAGTCGCACGCGGAGCGGAGGTGGAGCTGGCAGCGCACGCCGGAGGAGGCGGAGGAGGCGGAGGCGGCCGCGAACGCGATGGCGGCGTCGGCGCACGCGAACGAGGCCGCCATCAGGGAGGAAAACTCGAGCCCTAACGCGGGCCAAACCCCGGGCGGGCGGCTCAACCCCGGGTGGGCGAATGGCAACTTTCGCGCCCGGTGCGACGACCCGGAGCACGCGGCGGGGGGGTTCCGATGCGGGTGCGGCGAACGAAACGACGCAACGCGAGCGCCGGAACCCACGGAGGAGGAGTACGACGGGGCCTGCGCGGAGGCCACGCGGGAGCTGGAAAACGCGGTGACGGGCATCAACGACGCGCTCGAGGAGTTACGTCAAGAGCTCGCCGACTTGCTCGAAGACGACGAGTGAGCGACTCACCGGCCTCGCCGCGTTTTAAAGAATACTCGTGAAGGATTAGTAATTACAAGTCCCTCTTCGGAGTCCCCACGCGCTGGAAGCAATGCAATGAAACTATCGTCTCTATTGGCAAACGACGATGGCCCCGGCGATCCCAACGCCCGCGCGCCGGCGGACGCGGAAGTCCCGATGCTCAGGAGTCGCTCACACGTTTACTTCATCTCGCACTTAGCACCGCCAGCCTCGAGCTCCTTCATGGCCTCCTCGACCTCGCCCTTGGTCTTGCCCTCGAGGATGGTGAAGGGGAGGTTGGTGACGGCATCCTTCGCCTCCTTGAGGCCGAGGGAGGTGAGACCGCGGACAACCTTGATGATCGCGATGCGCTTGGAGGCGTCGACGTCGGTGATGACGAGGTCGAACTCGGTCTTCTCCGCAGCCTCCTCAGCAGCCGCGGCGGGGCCGGCGGCCATGACCATGCCGCCCGCGGGGGCGGAGGCGTCGACACCGAAGGTCTCCTCGATCTGCTTGACGAGCTCGGAGGCCTCGAGGAGCTGTGGATGGAAAGGAACAGGGGTAGGAGGGTCAGCGCCGACTCGAAACGATTTTCAGGGTTGAGGGTTTCAGGGTTTTTTCCCGGCACGGGAGCCAAAGGAGGGTCGGAGGTCCGGTCCGGAACCGGCCGCGGTTCGGCGAATGCACGGTTAGAACACGGCGCGACGGGAGTCGCCCATCATGCACACATCCTCTCGCGCGTGTTCCGACCGAGTCACCGGCTCCGGAAAGGTCGCGACGACCCGCAAGACGCGGTCGCGTCGCGCGGAATCGGCCGCCTAAAACCTAAAACCCGGACCGCTCCCCGTTCCTTTTTATCCTGATGGAACCCCGACGTTGGGACGATAAAGGGTCTGTGTACTCACGGTGAGGGTCTTCATCTTCTCGATGATCTCATCGGTGGTCGCGGACATGGCGACGACACCCTTGCGGACGGCCTTGGGGCGCACGAAGGACGCCTTCATGGCCTTGGAGGGAGCACCGAAGGCAACCTGCGTTATCGGGAAATTTTGGTGGTCAGCGACGTGGGCTCGGGATGTGCTCGTCGGAAGCGCGCGCGGCGAGGTTCGGAGGACGCGAAAGGACCGCGAAGCGATGGACTGTGGATCACGAGAGTCATCAACGATCGTTCCCGACCGTCAGAACCCGTCGCGACCGGTCGCATCGCCCCTCTCGCGGTCCATTCGCGTCGTCTCAACTCGCCGCCGAAAGGCGAGGGCGCAAAAAGCCGGTGGACTCGACGCCACACGGCGATTGGCGCGCGCGACCGGGTCTTGAGGCGCACCTTGTTGGAAGCCTTGACGGGCGCCTTCGCGGAGACGCGAAGGGTCATCATGGTGGAGGTCATGGCGGCCATTTTTCTGTGTGTGTGTTGTGTATCCGACGCAACGAATGACGCCGGGACGCACCGCCTCCGGGCGGAAAAGCGAAAAACCGAGGTCGCAAACACGTCACTCGTTTTTGTGGATAAGAGATCTCGGTCGGTTGACACGAGAGAAACAGACCCTCGTTTTTGAGAAAGGAGGGGTGTCCGGCCGGAAAGGAAAAGGAGAAGAGGGGGCAAATAGGCTCGTGGAACTGACGGTTCGATGCTCGTCCATTTGGGGTTGGAGAAATCACGCTGTGTTTCCCGCTTCTTCCCGCCGCGCGCGGACGTAACCGCCGAGACCAACCAATCGAGACCAATCGAGGCCGCGCGCCGAGAGCTGCGGACTGCGGCGTGCGAGCGTCGCATCCACCGCTCGGCGCGGGTATCGATTGAACACCGCCATGGCTTCGGACCGTCAGGACGAGCGCCGGCCGCTCATCGGACGCGTGGACGGGTCCGGCGCGCCGCTCGACCCGTCGTCGCCCCGAGCGCTGGAGGAGGGCGCGGGGGGGCCGCACGGCCGCGCGACTCCCGCGGGCTCGACCGCGTGCGCGCGCGTGACGATGTGCGCGATCGCCGCGATGGGACTCATCGCCGCGGCGTACCACGGGCTCAACCAACACCATCCCGCGACCGCGGCGCTCCTCGGGCTCGGCGACGCGCCCGCGGGAACCCCGGGGCTCCTCGGGCGCGAGCGTGCCGAGGCGAGGATCGACGAGCGGAGGGCGACCGCTCGGCTGGCGCGCGTCCACGCGCGCCGCGCCGAGCGATCCCGCGCCGCGCACGATACCGCGACGACAGCCGCGACGCGTGCCGACGAACTCCCGGAAGACGACTCGAACGACAGCTGCCGCATCATCTTCTACTACCACGTGCCCAAGACGGGGGGCGGGTCCATCGTGCGGTACTTTGGCGAGATGCGAGGCGTCGACGTCATCCGTTACGAGTCGACCAAGTACATCACGCCCGAGATGGGTGAGATTTACACCTGGAACTCCGCCACCGCGGACGATCACTGGGAGCGATACGTCCTCCCGCGCGCCCTCCGGCCCGGGAACCACCTCGTCGTGGAGCACTGGGGTCGGCCCGGCATGGTGGAAATGGAGCGAAAGCTCGCCGACCTTCGCGCTCGCGCCTCCGCGTCAAACTGCGAGGTGATGACCAGCACGACCCTTCGGGACCCGATCGACAGGGACGTGAGCGACGACGTCTTCAGGCGCATGCGCGGCGGTCATGATGCGGGCATCGACTACCTCGGCGACGAGCAGACGCGGTTTTTGCTGCTCAACTCGGAGCGCGCCAGGGACGGCGTCGCTCCCCGAGACTTGTACGGCGATCACAGGGCTCGCGTCGAGGCTGAGGGCGCGCTGCGCGCCGCGATGCGGACTCTTCGGGACGACTTCGACGTCGTGGCCACCATCGACGACCTGGAGGCGCAGAAGGACGCCTTCGTGGACTTTCTGTTTGGCGCGAAGAACGGGGGCGAGGGCTCCGAGTCGTCGTCCGCGACGGAGGACCTTAAAGACGAGAGGGAGGAGGCGACGAAAGTTCCGCCCGCCGTGGTGTCGCTGCTGTCGCAGCCGCTGGCGCGCGTGCACGCGATCGACTACGAGAAGGAGGGGGTGGACGACGCGCGCATGAGCGCGCTCAGGACCAAGTTTGAGCGGAGCAACGACCTCGACAAGCGGCTCTACCGGCTCGCGGCTGAGATGTCGGCCAACGACCCGAGGCTCGCCAAGCACCGCCAAGCACCCCGTCGTTGAGTGTCACCTTCGTATTACCGTAAGGGTCACCACTCGTATCGGGGGCTGTGTACTTCACGGATGGAGCCACTGCGCGGATCTGGTCTGCCGGTTGACGAGCCGACAGCCGCCGCCGAGTTATATTAGGCCAACCGTTGTCATGAATATCATATTACACACCGTTTGACACCGCCTTCCGGTCTGCTAATCGCTCTACTCCGCTCGCGGCCAAGGGATCGTCGCGAGCCTCGCGCCCAACTCGACCCACGGCCCCTCCCGTTCCTCCCTTCTCATCGCCGCCCGCCCGCTGCTGCTCGGCATCACCCAAACCTCCGTCCGTTCCGGGCACAGCGGCCATCCGGGCGGGAGGGACTCGGGGGGCTGCCGGCCCGCGTCCACCCTGGACGGGACCGCGTCGAAGAGCTGCGCGTACTGGCGCTTACCGGAGAACGCGACCACGTCGGGGCCGTGCCTCGACGCGATGCTCATCGACGAGCGATGACCTACCCGAGCGTCTTCGTCGCCGGACGCGTCGGCGCACCTCGCGACGTGACCTCGCAACCTGGCGTAGAGGTCGAAACGCCAGTTCTTCATCGTCGCCCTGTTATAGGCCCCGGCGTCGTTCCCAGGGACGGTGCCGGCGTCCGTGAAGCCGATGCCGAGGTCCCCGGGGAGCCTCGGGCAGTCCTCCTTGGTCCAATCCTCCGGCACGATGCGCCCCTTCGCGAGGAGCTTCCAGAAGTTGTTGCTCGGATTAGAATACGACCAGCCGGATTCCCAGCTGTGCTCCGAGGGGTTGTGCCCGATGATCAGGAGCTTCAGGGAAACCTCGGGGTGATGCACGCACGGCACGCGCGCCGCCTCGCACGCCTCGCACGCCGGCGCGTACCTCTCGCGCCACCTCGCCGGCGCGGGGGCGATGTACGGGTGTTGGCGCACCGACGGATCATCCGAGACCTCGTCGTCGGGCTTGGCCCTCGCCCTCGGGGGTTGAGGCGGCGTGAGGGGCGACCCCTCGCGCTTCCGCGACACGGACGCCGCGGCAACTGCCCGCCCCCCCGTGAACCTGAACTTCTCGAAGGCGGAGGCGGACAGCATGGCACCAGCCGTGCGCCTCGTCGGTGTGAATCCCAAACAACTCCGAGACTGCCGTACGTACTCACTCATCAGTCAGATCTCGCCGCGCCGAGCCATCGAGGAAGAGCGCGGAAGGGCGAGGGAGGACGATGCGGGGTGCCGCCGCGAGCCACCGCCGGCGAGGGCCAGCCGCCGCCGTCTGGATCCCGATCCTGGCGTGCGTCCTCCACATCTGCCCCGTGTCGGTCGTCCGCGCCTTCGACGCGGGGATCGCCGTGGACACGACCGGGGCGATCGACGACGAGGACGTGGCCGTGGACATGGCGGTCCCGGACAGCGTCGCGGCCAAGCCGGACACGTACGCCTACACCTTCGCCGCGATGCCCACCGACGGAGACCACCACATCGCCTGGTTCGAGCCCAAAGCCGTCGCGCCGAAGGTGCACCACATGCTCCTGTTCGGTTGCGAGGGCGCGGTCTCGCCGGGCCTCCACACGCGCTCCGGCGGCATGTTCTCCCCGGGCGGGGGCGAGCCCCGCGGGTCGGTGTGCGAGAACAGCCGCTCGGAGCCGTTCATCTTCGGCTGGGGCAAGAACGCGCCGCCCCTGACCCTGCCCGACCGCGTCGGTTTCGAGGTTGGCGGCGACCGCGGCTTCAAGCATCTCGTGCTCGAGGTTCACTACCTCGACCCTCAGCGCTCAGACGCCAACGAGACCTCGGGGCTGACCGTGCACCTCCGCCGCGGCCGTCCGAACCGCGCGATGTCCGTCGTGGCCTTCGCGCAGGGGTTCGTCCTGCCCCCGGGTAAAGCCCGCGTCAGCGTGCGGAACGGGTGTACGTACACGATGGCTCGGCCGCTGACGGCGTTTGCGTTTAGAGTGCACGCGCACGCGCTGGGTGTCGAGGTGTACGCGGAACGGCTCACGGGCGGTCGATGGCCCAAGGACGAGGACGAGGACGAGGCGCGGGAGGGACAGGGACGGACGACGACGCCCGGCGATAACAGCGGCGAGTCGTTTCCCGCGGTGCGTCTGATGGGCCGCGACCCTCAGCTCGCGCAGCTGTTCGAGAGGATCGACGACGCGGGGCTGACGATTCACCCCGGGGATAAGATTCGCGTGACGTGCGTGTACGACACCAGGAACAGGACCGAGGCGACGCGCGCGGGGTGGGGACACGGCGACGAGATGTGCAACCTCTACCTGATGGTGCACGCGGAGGAGCCCGCGTACCTGTCCTGCACGGGCTCGCAGACGCACGGGGACGTCCGCATGGCGATTCAGCACTCTCCCGATTCCGAGTCGGCATCGGCGAAGGCTCCAGATGAATCAGAGTCGCTGACCGCGCACCTCGTGGACGCGCCGAGCGCGGATAAACGGTGGCCCAAGTCCTTGGGACAGGTGGCCGGGATCGTCGCGGAGCCCGACGGGCGGCACGCGTGGGCGTTTCACCGCGGGAAACGCCTCTGGGACGGCGACAGCTTTGACCCGTCGACGCACAAGATGAAAGATTTAGAGTCCCCCATCGCCGAGAACACGATCGCGCGAATCGAGCTGGCGTCGGGAAAGATCGTCAAATCGTTCGGCGCGAACGAGCACTACATGCCGCACGCCATCACGCTCGGTCCCGACGGCGACGTCTGGGTCACCGACTGCGGCCTGCACCAGGTGATTCGATACAACGCGAGCGACGGCGCGCGGGTCGCGGAGTACGGTAGAAAGTTAACCCCGGGTAAGGGCAAGGACGGCTTCTGCAAGCCGACGCAGGTGACCGTCGCGGAGGATAACTCGTTCTGGGTCAGCGATGGGTACTGTAACGACAGGGTGGCGAGGTTCGACTCGCGCGGCGAGTACGTGGGCGAGTTTAAACCCGGCGAGGGGGACTCGACGACGGGGTTTGAGGTTCCCCACGCCATCGAGCTCGACAGCCGAGACTCCACCCTGTACGTCGCCGACCGGGAGCGTTCGAGGATAACCGCGCACTCCCTCGACGGCTCGATGATTCGCGAGTACGACCTGTCCCCCCACGGCTTGGTCTACGGCCTCTCGGTGTTGAGGAGCGAGGAGCTCGGTTTATCCGGGCTGTACGCGCTGACGTGGCGCAGGGACGCCGGCGGCGACGTCGGCGTCGTGTGGATACCAACCGACGCCGGCCGACCGTCGCGGGGGAATTCGAAGCGCCACCAGCGGGTCGCGTGGTCGCTCTCCCCGGCGGTGACCACCCCGCACGCGATATCCGCGTTTGGCGGCGTCGCGGGCGGCACCGACGGCTGGGGCCGCGGCGTCAACGCGCTCGTCTCGGAGACCCGCCCGGCGCCGGGCGACGTGAACCTGCACAGGATCTGGATCGGCGTCGACGCGAACCGTCACGGCGACGAGGGTTCGAAGGACGGCGCCGAGGGGTTGAAGGTGGTGCCGCCGCGGGGTTGGGTGGAGGGCGCCCGGTCGTACGTGGACGAGGCGGCGCTGCCGGGGAGCGAGAAGGCGACGGCGCCGACGATGGTCGCGACAAAGGGGAAGCGGGACGCGTCGTCGACTGAAACGCTCGGAAAAACGCTCGACGCCGCCCGCGATGACGATGACGACGATGACGATGACGATGACGATGACGATGACGATGACGATGACGACGATGACGATGCCGCCTCGTCCCTCGGTGAGGAGGAACCCATCGTCGCGCCGCAGCACGGGGGCGGGGGCGGTGACCTACTTCCCGGCGGCGGCATCGCCGGCATCGGCGCGGTCAAGAAGCACGGCACGAACGGCCCACAGACGACAAAACCGGTCGAGGTGGGCGACGCCAACGCGGCGCACTCGCCGCTGCCGCTGGCGTTCGGGATGATGATCGCCGTCGGGGCGTCGCTGCTGGTGTTTTGCCTCTTCAGTCTGCCCAACGGGACGTCTGAGCTGGCGCACTCGCTGCGATACGCGTTCCGGGGGAAACAGGCTGCGAAGGGACGGCACCGTCGACTGCACGACGAGGTGTGACGAGAGACGCGTGAGGGTTTATGACGGGGAAGACTTTTGATTGAAGCGGATTCGTTCCGTCGCCTCTCTTCTTGGCGCGGGCCCCTCAGGCCGACGTAATAAAAAGTTTCAGAGCAACCCGACCAGCGTTGAAACGATTTCGAGTGGGCAAAAGTCGCGCGCACCCCCGGGCGGTGAACCCGAAGATGTCAACGCTCGCGCTCGCATCCGCACCGGTGACCCGCCTCGCCTCGGGTCGACACGCCGCATCCACGGGCCGCGCGTGCCCCCCGCGCGTGCACCTCGCTCCCCGCGCCCGTCCCCGGCGGGAGCGGCGGCGGCGGTGGCGTCAATTCGTCGAATCGGCGGTCGACCCCGACGACGTGGACCATCCGGGGCAGGGCCGCGACGATTACGCGGACTGGAAGGCCGCCAAGGATGACATGTCCGAGGCGTTCAAGCGCGCCGCCGCGCAGGCGGGCCGCAAAGAGGACTTCGTCGTGGGCGCGGCGCCGCTCGACGAGCAGATGCTCTCGCGCGTCATGCTCCAGCTCCTCAACAACCACGCGAGGGGCGTCCCGGCCGCCCCGTTCCTCGACAAGATCAAGGACGACATGTGCCTCGACGGGTACAAGTCCGTGCTCGTGGGCATCGGCCGCACTCGGCAGTGGGCGCTCGCCAGAGAGATCGTCGACTGGGTCAGGGCGCAAGGCCTGGAGCAGGGGCGGAGGGGGTCGGAGGTGCTCACGTCAAACTGGTTCGTCGCGCTCATCCGAAGGAGGGTGGACGACGGCGAGTGGGAGGCGGCGGTGGAGGTCTTCGAGTACATGCGGGACTTCGACGGGGTGCCGAGCGGCGAGTGCATCGAGATGTTCGCGCGAGTCACCGACCACGAGGGGGCGATGAACTCGATGACGGTGACGCGATGTCGCAGGGTCGGGGAGTGGCTGGCCGGGTCAGACGCGGGACGAGCGCTGTGGCACCTGAGCTTCGGTACGCCCGGGCAGGCTGCGCCCGAGGCGGCGCCCTCGCGGAGCGTGAGGATCGCGATGCCGACGGAGGAGTTCGACATCGACGGGGACATAGATAAGCTCCGCGAGCAGTTCAAGGACTACCTGGAATGAGCAGAGGCGTCCCGTCAAAAAAGTGGAGGCCTCCGCCACTTCGCTGAAAATATTGAGGGTCAGTCTCGTCGAGCGAGCGTCCGATGCCGGTCAATCAAGGCAAAGCGTGTCTTATATTCGTTCATAATCTAACTTTTAATCATCCCATCGCCCGGCGCCCGTACCTGGGCGAATCGCTCCCGTTCGTGTTGCCGTCGAAGGTCCCTACCCTGGGGGATACCGCGGGTGACGCACCCGTCACCGGCTGTAACCGCCCCCGCGGGTTCCTGTCCCTGCCCCGTTCCGAGAGCTGACCGGAGAGCCTCGCCAAGTCGGCGGGGTTCTCGGCCAATATCCTCGGCGACGGCGGCTGCGCGCTTCCGTTCGTCTCCTTCGGGAGTAGCGGCTTGGTGATTCCCGCGTCGCCGTCGGAAATCTCCGAGATGGATCCGCGGCGAATGCGCCCGCCATCCACAAACTTGGCCATGCCGCTGCCCTCCACTCCTTTCAAACCGCGGTGCTCCGCCTTTATCATCCGACGCATCCACTTGCTCTGCGTCCACGACGTCGTGAACTTTCGAATGAGCTGCAACGCCTTGGAAAGCTCGGTGCGGATGGAGAGGTAGTTGATCCTGTCGCGAACCTCGGCGCCCGACACCGGAGACGCCGTCGTGGCGATGCGCATGATGGAGTGCGTGCGATCGATGCGATAACCGAGGTAGCCGAAAGTCCAAGTGGGCCAGAAAGTCTGTACCCTGGTCGCGAGCTCGTGGAACATGACCGCCATGGCGACGAACCGTTGGGTGGACGCGATGCGGCTCTCGTATAACTGCATGGCCATGTTCTGCGAGTCCACGAGGCTGAAGGGCTTGAGTGATTTGGGCGCCTCCGTGCGCATACTCTTGCCAAAGTACTCCTCGGTGCTCACGGGAACCTTGAGCACGCCGGACGCGTCGCGGTTCTGAGCGCCGAGCATCTTGAGCATATCCCCCGCGCCCATGCGGCAGATCTCGACGAACTCTTCGAAGTCCACATCCCCGGATCCGTCCACGTCGGCTTCGTCAAAGATTTTTCTGCACTGCTCGTCAGTCATGTCCGGGTTGACCTTTTGGAAACCCAAGGTGAACTCCTCGATGTCTAGCGACCCGCCGCCGTCCTCGTCGATGGAGTCGAACACCTCCCTGAACTTTTGCATCTCGCTCTCGTCCTCCTTCTTGGAAAAGCCAAATTTGGCCATCAGCGCAAATACGTCCTCCTGCAAACCTTCCTCATCTTTTTGCTCGGAATCCAGGCGCAAATTTGAGTATGCGCCCAGCAACGCCCCGCTGCTCATCTTGAGCTCCTCCGGGTGTACCCCTTCCTTCTCGGTGAGCAGCTTCTCGCACAAGAACAATGGCCGGTTGCGGTCCAGGAAGATGTTCTTGGCGGTCAGCGGCATGGTGGACGGGTTGTGACCGATGGTGATACTCTCCAGCGTGCTGCCGATTGATTGGATGGAAGATGCCTGATTGACGGAGAGGCACACGGTGGCTTCGAGAGAGGTGAGCGCGCTCAACCTGCCATCGGGTCTGCCGCACACCATCAGCGCGCCACGCACCACCCTGTGCGTGTGTCGGTGCACCAGGTGGTCCGCGGGGTTACCGGAGATGACCCCGATCCCAGCCGCCGAGTAGGAACACGCGAAGAGCTTCGACAGCAACGCCTCCGCCGACTGCGCCACCCACGGGCAGTCCCCGATGACAACCGTGCGCGCAGTCATGCGGTGCAGCAGCGGCCGCCCCTGCCATAACCTCTGCGCCGTGATGCAGATCTGGGGAAGGAAAAGGTAGATCAACGCGTCGACAAACCTGGTGAGGTAGAATGCCCACCAGACGCTGGCAACGCCGGCGACGGTGGCAACGCCGGTCACCAAGGGGTACCCAGCCGTGACTGTACCGACGATGTATATCGCGGACAGCACCCACGCGTACACACCCTCGAGCACATGTTTAGACCAGTACACGCCAACCGCACGCAGCTCCGCGGCCTTGGCGCCCCGTCCCTTGGGGTTGAGCGCCTTGCCCGCGGCGTTGAACCCGACAAGGCCCTCGAGCGCTCTCAGGTTGTCCTGGTTGCATCGCTCGAGCTGGCTCAGGTCGCTGTCTTTGATGGTCGCGCCGGTGATGTGCCGGAGCTGCTTATCGGACAGGATCACGAGGCAAATGTGCTCGAAGATGAGCGTGAGTAGGTTTTGCGTGGCTACTACGCTGATGGTGCACGGCTCCGCAGGTCTCACACCGCAATCGGTGGAAAATATCCTCGAGTCAAACTTGCCGACGTCACTGCTCAGCTTGCGCAGCTGCTTACCAATCTGCGTGTCCCACTCGGACGCAACCACGAAAATCTTGTCCGTTTTGGCCTTCATCAGGTTGGAGCACGCCAGGGGTGCGAACGTACCGCCCGAGTGTGACACGATGATCACGATGGTATCGGTCAGGTCCCAAACGTTTTCCATGGTGGGGTGACCGACGAGCGGGATCGGAAAGTCCTGGCCGAAGAGCCCCAAGACCTTGTTGCTGGACACCGCCTTAATGTTCATCTTGGGAAAGGCGGATTGTAAATCGGAAGCGAACTGTTCTCCCAGCCAAAGGGAAACCTCGCAGCCGGTGACCATGACGTCAACAGAGTTGTACTCCACCGCGCCATCCTCTCGTTTTCGCAACCGGCTTTTCAACTCTTTCACCAAATTCCACGCGGTGAAGCGGTTCAAAGATATGGTACCCTTGGGGTTGTTGTGCCAGTCGTCGTTCATGGCCTTTATCACCTTGGGTATCTCGGACAGGTCCACCGCGACAGGGTCCTTCGAGGTGGGCGGCAGGGGGAGCACAAACTCGTTATCTTCGAGTTTCACGCATCGCTTGATCAGGGGCGCGTCGCTCTGTGCCAGAGACTCCTGGTGCACGATGACAGTCACCTTGCCGTTCATCATCTCGTGCCGGTGCAGATGCTCCAGAGGGGCGGATATCTCCACGTTGTCCTTCCCGCCCTCGCCCCAGTCGAGCAGGACAATCTCCCCGCCCAGGTCGTCCAAGTCCAGTCGAACCGCAAGCTTCTTCTCCGCCTCGACCTTGCCCTTGAACTCCATGCGCTTCTCCGTGTCCATCCGTCGAACCAGCGACTTCCGCAAGCCGCCCTCTGAAGCCCGGCGAGCGATCCCCCGGTTGCTCCCTTCCAGCGAGGAGGTGGACTCGGAGCTGTCACCGAGGTACTTCAACCCGCCGCGCTTGGATCCGCCTCTGGATGAAGCCTGGCGGGTGAGACTGAAGAAGCTGCCCCCATCCGGCGCTTGCTTGCCCAGCGCAGCCTTGACCGCCGCCTGTTCGGATCCGTACAGAATCAGCCCGCTCTCCGGGTAGAATGCCACGGACATGGTCTGGCCGCGGGCGGCGACGCACAGCTGCCGGTGGGCATCCATGCTGCTCGTGATGCACAACCCGAAGGAACCCTTTGAGTTGCCCAGCACGAGCTTTGTCGTGTTCATCAGGTCGTTGTCGAAGAAGGCTGTAACCGCGGCGGCGACCAGCTCCTTGAGCGCGTTCGCCTCGACATCGTTGGGCATGTTCATGTACGAGTCGGGTCCCGCGCGCTGCAGGTTGTCCAGCGCCAGTTTGGTGAGTTCCCTCCTCCACTTCTTATCACTGCCCACAAGGCGCACCGTCAAACTGTCATCCTCCTCCAAGATTCCGTCGAGCGCGCGCTCAAACTGCATCCCGCACCGCTCGTACTGCTTGTACGTGGGATGCGGGTTGGGATCATCGGGACCCATCGCGGTGCTCAGCCCGCACTGGTACGCGTACCTCACCGCCAGGCCCCAGCACCCGGCGGCCCGGTGCAAGTCCACCAGACCTGCGATCGCTGCGGAATCAACCGTCGCGGGCATGGGATGCTCCAGCACTTTCTCCAGCCACGTCTGAACCTTGCCCAGCTCGTGCCACTGCCCCGCGACGCGGAAGAAGTCCAGGTCGCCGTTGTGCGTGATGAAGTGCTCCACGTTTCGTTTGGTCGCGCCGGGCGACGATTGCGAATGCACGAAGTAAACCCGCCTGGGTTGCGGCGGGCACCACTGGTGCGGGTGCGTGCCCTCGAAGGACGCCTTGCTCGTGGTCGCGAATCGCGTGTGGCCGCTGTACGCGCGCACGAACTCCTTGTTCGGGCGCGATGCGCCGTCGTGCGCCTCGCACTTCTTCCGGGTTAGCTCTGATAACGTCGTGCGCTTCCCGTTGACCACTCGGGTCCTGATGCCCTTCAACTGCGGCGGCGCGTTAACGCCCTCGGGGGATTTACCCCCGCCGGGACCCGACGCGTAGGTCACCACGCCCCCGGACTGCGCGCCGCGCATCATGGTGACCTCGACCATCTTCTCCAGGATATCCAGCGCCTCTTTCTTACCCGCCCACGCGGCGTTGATGAGGATGACGCCAAAGTTGCCGCAGAGCAGCGTGACGGGTGATGCGACGGCTCCGAGGGGGTTCGCGCCGCTCGCGGCGATGGAGGACGGGACGCCGAGGCCGAACAGGTCCGTGGAGACGGCTTCGAGCGCGGTGACCATCGCGGCGATGGTGGCCGCGGACGACATCGACCACCTGGGCTCGACGGCTGCATTTGAACGTGGCCCGCGTTTCTGGGACGAGTCGCGATATCGGCACGCGTACACAAACGCGACTGCGATGGCGACCACGGCGCTCGCCACCCACCCCGCGTGCCGCACCGGATCGATATCGAAAGCCACTCGGCCGTCGGAGACGTCGGCGGCGACGACGACGTGTCTGCCGAGCATCGCCTTGGCCACGACGCTCGCGGTGTCGGCAATTGTTTCAACGCCCACAAGTCGGCCCGTCCACCACGCCACCGCCAGGTGCGAAGCCTCGTGCACGGCGCCGAACAGCGCGTGGAACGCGAGCGCGCATGCGAGGGACACGTCGGGCGTGTTCGCGCGTTTCCATCGCCCCGTCGCCACCATGGCGATCGCCCGGGCTCCGGTTCGCGAGTCAGTCGCGGCGGATGTGTTTGGCGTGACTGTTGGCGGGACGAAGAGGCGCGTCCAGATAAACCTTAAAACGTGGCTGACAGTGCGCTGACAGTGACAGCTGGACAGTGCAGAGCAGTGACGGTTCCTCCGACAGTATCGTGTTTACAAAAGAATGCTAAAAACCTCTCTCAACACCAGCTCAGTGCGCCACGGTGGAACCCACCTGCTTGAAGACCTCGTCGACAACCTCCGCGAGCGTGGGGTGCGCGTGGACCGCGAACTTGAGGTCCTGGGCCTTCATGCCCTGGTTCACGGCGTTGGACGCCTCGTGGATGAGATCCGCGGCGTGGAGGCCCATGATCCACATCCCGAGAATCTCGCCCGTGTCCGAGCGGTAGATGAGCTTGGCCATGCCGTCGGCCTCCTTCTCCGCCAGGGCCTTGGAGTTCGCCTTGAACGAGGTCTTCTTCACCGTGACCTCGAAACCCTCCTCCTCGCCCTTGGCTCGCGCCTGCTCCTCAGTCATGCCGACGAAGGACACCTCCGGGTGCGTGAAGCACGCCGCGGGGACAGAGTTGTGGTTGAGCACCTTGTCGCGGCCTTGCATGCACTCAATCGCGGCGATGCCCTGCGCGGACGCCGCGTGCGCGAGCATCATCTTGCCGTTGGCGTCGCCGATGCACCACACGCCCTCGATCACCTCGCCGTCCTTGTCGAGAGCCTGCATGCGCTCGTTCACGGGGACGAAACCGCGCTGGGTCTCGACGTTGATGGAGCCGAGGCCGAGGCCGTCGGTGAAGGGCGCGCGGCCGGTCGCGACGAGGCACGCGTCCACCTCCATGACGTCGACGACCTCGCGGGTCTTGAAGTCGGAGAGCTCGATGGTCACCGGCTTCTCGCCCGGGATGCCGGGGGTCACCTTGGTGGCGAGGACGTTTGTGACGTAATCGATGTTGCGGGGACCGATGAGGATGCGCTCAGCCTGCTTGGCAATCTCGCCGTCGAAGCCGGGCATGATCTTGGGCATGGCCTCGATGAAGGTGACGTCGGAGCCCAAGGCGGTGTAGACGTCGGAGAACTCGAGGCCGATGTAGCCGGAGCCGATGATGGCAACCCAATCCGGGAGCCATTCGAGCTTCAGAGCGTCGTCCGAGGTGAAGACAGTCTTGCCGTCAATCTCGATGCCCGGGGGCACGAAGGGGATGGAACCGGTGGCGATGATGATGTTCTGCGCGGTGCACTTCTTGTTACCGTAGGAGACGGTGTGGTTATCCCTGAAGGTGGCGTTACCAAGGAGGATGTCCACGCCGAGGCCCTTCATGGAGTTGGTGAGGTTGTTGCGGATGGTGGACGCGAGGTTCTCGGCGTGATCGGCGATGCCCTGGCGCTCGAAGCGGACGTCGTTGACCTCGATGCCGAGCATCTTGAGGTGATCGGCGTCGCGCATCTCGCGGACGCGGCCGGAAGCGGCGAGGAGCGCCTTGGACGGGACGCAGCCGCGGTTGACGCAGGTGCCGCCGATGACGCCGCCCTCGATGATGGCAGTCTTGAGGCCGCACTCCACGGCGTGGAGCGCGGCGCCGTGGCCGCCGACGCCCGCGCCGATGATGACGAGATCGTAGTCGTAATCGTGCGCGGAGACCTTCATGGTCATGGCGCGGTCGTTGGCTTTGGGGGCGACGCGGGAGCGACTGCGATGGCGGGGGAGAAGAGGGGGCGAGGTCAGTCGCGGGTCGCGGGTGGTGGGAATCCGCGGGAGACGAAGGTTTATCCAGTCGGAAGCCGAAAAGTTCGAGGCCGCTCGGGCCCGCATCGCGGGGGTAGCGACCGGTTCGCGGGGTCCGTCGACGCGTCACCGATGCGGGATGAACCCCACGATGGATCGAGCGCCGGAATTGGGCCGAAATCGGACCCTCGAATCGGCCGAACGCGCGCCGATGCGACCCAACCAGTCACCGTCGTAATTGCTCTGTTACTCACCGAGCGACAACACGCTGGCCGCAGACGTTCTTGCGGAAACCGGCGCGGGAGACCGGGGCGGCGCGGGCCGTCGGGGCGGCCATGGTGCAAGACATGGTGGACATCCTGCCTCAATCGAAAACGGTTGCGATGGGGTTATAGGCGCCCGGGATGGGGTTTCGCAGCCGGGTATCTATGATGACTCCGCGGCGCGGAGTAGATCGGAAAAGGCTCTTGCGAGGCTGCAGTGGCCCACAAACTGACTGGGCTCGGGCGTGCTGGCACGTGATTGGTTGAGGCGTTACTCAAAAAACAGACCCTCGATTGGCCCAGTTCACACATCAGGAGCCGTTGCACACAGCCGTGGATTGGATCCCGAACTCGAATTTTTACGAATTTCAAACAGGCCGCTTTTTTCTCGGAGTGATAGCCGTTATTGCGTCGGAGGACGCGGGCCAGAACGCGCGCGCCTCTACTACGCACGCGACGATCTGAAACATGTCCCCCTCCCGATCCCAGGAGGAGCGCTGGCTGTCCAAGGCGCGCGGACGCGCCGGCGATAGCCAGGTCCCCGACGCGGCGCCGGGCTCGGTGATGTCGAGCAGATCCGTCCGGTCCGCTGACCCGCAGGAGAGCTTCCAGTACGCGGCAGGCATGATGCCCAACGACGCGCGCGGGTTCACCCCGCCGTCCGACTACGAGCGGGCCCCGCGATCCAACGCGCGGTACTCCCACCAGCCCGCCGACAGCGAGGTGGGTCTCGATCGAACCCCGTCCCCGAGGCTCGCGCGCCTCCCCGCGTCGAGCCCCGGCTTGAAAATAGCCGTGGAATCTTCAAATCTTTCGCCCGCAGCTCGCGCACCTCTGCGCATCCCCGATCGCCCGCGCACGATCCCCGCCGCTCACGTCCGTCTCCGATCCCTACTCCACCCACACACGCAGCGTTCCGACGACATGGCGCGCGACATGATCGAGAGGTTCGGCAACCCCGTGCCCATGGACGAACCCGTGCGCAAGTCCTACAGCCGCCGACCCGCGACGGTGCCGTCCAACCACACTCCGATCGTCTGGGACACCCCTTACGACACCGACGGCTCCCTCGACGGTGCCCCCAACAGGTTCTTCAACCGCGGCAACGAGCGGCTGTACGAGGCGTACTCCCAGCTCCACAACATGGCGCAGGAGTTTGACAAGCCGTTTGACTCCCCGGCCATCTTGGTCGTCGGGCATCAGACAGATGGCAAGTCCGCGCTGGTGGAGGCCCTCATGGGCTTCCAGTTCAACCACGTCGGCGGAGGAACCAAGACCCGCCGCCCCATCGCCATCAACATGAAGTACAACGCCACGGCCGTTGAGCCCAGGTGTTTCCTGTTGAAGGATGATTCCTACGGCCGCGAGGAGGAGATGACCCTTCCCGATCTGCAGCGGTACATTGAGGCTGAGAACCAGCGCCTCGAGAACGACAACGGCTTCTGGGCCAAGGATATCGTCGTCAAGATCGAGTACAAGTACTGCCCCAACCTGACGATCATCGACACCCCCGGCCTCATCGCCGCGGCGCCCGGTCGCAAGCACATGTCCACGCAGCACGCGTCCAGGCAGGTTGAGACCCTGGTCCGCAACAAGATGGCCAACAAGGATTACATCATTCTCTGCCTCGAAGACAACTCCGACTGGAACAACGCCACCACCCGACGCGTCGTCCTCGACTGCGACCCGGAGCTGAGGCGCACCGTCGTCGTGTCCACCAAGTTTGACACCCGCATCCCCCAGTTCTCCAGGGCGGGTGATGTCGAATTCTTCATGAAGCCCCCGGCCAAGCTGCTCGAGCCCACCCTGCTCGGCGGAGGACCCTTCTTCACTTCGGTGCCCTCCGGCCGCGTCGGTGGCTCCCGCGACTGCCTCTTCCGCAGCAACGAGCACTACCGCGAGGCTGTCGTGCAGCAGGAGAAGCGCGACACCGCGGAGCTCGAGCGAAGGTGCGACCGCCGGCTCCACTCCTCCGAGCGCAGCCGCGTCGGCGTGTCCCAGCTCAGGCACTTCCTCGAGCGCCTCCTCCAGCAGAGGTACCTCGAGAACGTTCCCACGATCGTGCCGGTCCTGGAGCGCGAGCACAGAGCCGCCAGCGTCAAGCTCCGCGAGACGGATCTCGAGCTCAAGAACCTCGACACCGACAAGCTCAAGGAAAAGGGACGCGCGTTCTACCAACACTTCCTCGAGAAGATCCCCGAGCTCCTCCGCGGTACCATGGCCGCGCCCCCGCGGGTCTTCGGCGAGACCCTCGCGCACGAGCACATCCGCGGCGGCGCCTTTGTCGGCCAGGATGGCAGACCCGTCGAGCTCGCCTACCTCGACGTCCCCAACGGCGAGATGCGCCTCTTCGGCGGGGCGCAGTACCACCGCGCGCTCGAGGAGTTCCGCGCCATCGTCGGCCAGGTGCAGTGCCCCGTCGTCTCGCGCGAGGACATCATCAACAGCTGCGGCGTGGACGAGGTTCACGACGGGGTCAACTACACCCGCACCGCCTGCGTCATCGCGGTGGCGAGGGCGAAGGATACGTTTGAGCCTTACGTCCACCAGCTGGGCTTCAGGCTCGCGCACATCGCCAGGAGGCTGCTGCCCGTGGCGATGTACCTGCTCCAGAAGGAGGGCCGCATCCTCACCGGCCACGAGGCGTTCCTCAAGCGCATCGGCAGCTGCTTTGCCAAGTTTGTCGACCAGAAGGTGAAGGCGTGCCAGGACAAGTGCCGCGAGGACCTGGCTTCCACCACGCAGTTTGTCACCTGGTCCCTTCACTCCGGCAACAAGTCCGGCCTCAAGTCCGTGCTCGCGGGCCGCGAGCAGGAGCGCGAGGAGCAGCGCGACCGCGACCGCGACATGCACCCGCGCGACTACGATCGCCGCGACCCGTCCAACCCAGAGTACGACGACGAACGTTACGAGCGAGAGAGCCGCCGCGAGTCCAACCGACGCGAGCACGATCGCGACCGCCGCGGCCGTGGCGGCGCCAGGGACCCGCTGGACATGAACGAGGACTTCATCGACTACGTCGACGAGCGCGACGAGCGCCGAGGCCGCAGGGATAAGCACAGGCGCGACGATAAGAAGGAGTCTCGCGAGGTTGCCAAGCGCGGCTCGTCTGACGACAAAGTCGTCGCGGGCCCCATCGTGGACGTCGGCTCCAGGGACATGATCTCTCTCATGGACAACACGCTGTGGAACAGGAACATGAAGGACGTCACCTTGGACGTGGTTGACATGCTGGTCAGGCAGATTTACGCGGGGATCCGCGCGTACGTGGTGCAGTCTGTGGAGCTCAAGTTCAACTGCTTCTTCCTGATGCCCCTGATGAACGAGTTCTCCGGTTTCCTCAGACAGGAGATGGAGATGGCGTTCGAGGAGAACCTGGACCAGGTGTTCGACGTCAGGATGGTTCGCATGGCGCTGGAGGAGAGGCAGAGGAAGCTGGAGAGCGAGCTCGAGCAGATGGAGCACATCCAGGAAAAGTTTGCCGCGATTCACAACCAGCTCGAGCTGCAGGCGCAGGGCTCCCCGGCAACCGCCGCCGCGCAGGCTGCCGCCGCGGGCAAGGGCAGCTTCCAGACAATCGCCGAGCGGGAGATCGAGGCGTCCCGCGCGGCGATGCGGGCGAGCGCGGAGATGGCGGAGGAGGTGAGGCGCGCCAATAAGGAGTTTGCGCACCACTCCCCGAGCAAGAAATCGTTCGGGTCCCCGACGAGGTCCGGTCGCGTGCCGCTCAGCAGCATGAGCAACTCCGCGGACCTTCACGGCCGCGTCTGAGTGGAGAGAGAGGCTACCGCCGATCAGTTATTCGAGAGGAAGGAAAGAGGCCGAGTTGTTCGCGCCGGCGAGCGCGATTCGGCGAGTTGTACGAGTTCATCACCTACTTTTACCCCTATCATCGACACAACACCCTGTGGGTGCGACACTTAGAAGACTTTACTACTTTGTACATATCGAGGCACCAATCAAAAGAGACCGCGATGAATGTGAAACGCTTCGGTTAAAATTACACTCGACGGCGGGCGATCGGACCCCCCGTCGTCCCTACGTCATCATCAGTCCTTCTTCTTCAACTGTTTCCGCGACGACGCGTTGAAGATCGACTCTTTGGGTTTTTCCCTCACCGGCGCCGCTCCCAACACCCCGAGGGGATCGAGCGAATCCCCCGACAGCAAGTCCCGCGTCTGCGTCGACGGCGGCGGGTTAATCGCCGGCGGCCTGACCGCCGGCGCCGGCGCCGAGGGCACGCCCAGCCCGCCCAAACCCCCCAGGGGATCCATCCTCGCGAAGGGATTGACGTCCTTGTCGCCCCGCCCGCCGCCCAGCCGCATCGGACCCGCCGCGGCCTTAGGCGGCGCCGGCGCGGGTGCTTCACCCCCGGAACCCCCCCCGGACAGACCGAACGGATCCCCCGCGTTGTGCGTCGGGCGCTCGTCCTCCTCCAACCACGCCTCGTACACCCTCCTGTGGTCCACGGCGTGCCTCGGCGGCGGCTCGGGATCGACGACGCCGCCCCCCGTGAGAAAATCAACCGCGCCGGTGAGAAGGTCATCGCCGCTCGCGCCTCGCGCGTTGAGCGCCGCCTGCGCGCGCCGCGTCGCCTCCGCCTCGCGCTCCCGCTGCTCCCGCGCGACGGATTCGAACATCGCCGCTCGGCCGCGCAGACCCTCCTTATTGTCGGCGCCGGAAGAATTAACCGCCTTGTCATCGTCGGCTCTCCTATCGCCGGCGCCGGGATCCAGGACATCCTCGGGGAGCATCTGCGAGGCGGGAACCAGCTCCAGTATCCCGTCCGCGTGCGTCGGCGCGTCGAAACCGACGGTGACGTGCGCGGTGCCCAGCGAGTTCACGATCCAGATGGACGCCGGCCTTCCCCCGCCGCCGCCGTTGTCCCACACCAGCCGCGGCTGCGACGAGGGCTTGCACGTCCACCGAGTCGGCACGCACCGCATCGCGGTGAGCGGCGGCGGCGCGCTGCTCGAGGTCAAGACCATGCCCAGCGCGCTAAACCCGGGCGGGGGAACCGCGGCCCACGCGTACGCGGCCGTGTGCTTCCACTCCTGGCCCCAAACCTGCCTGAACCGAACCGGGTGCGGAAACAGCGCGTCAACCACGCCGGCCATGTGAGCGGAGCCAGTCATGGACCACGCCTTGTTGTCCGCAATCTCCAGCGCGTTCGCCGGCTGACCCACCGCCCTGGTGGGGTCGTGGTAGGCGGGAACCGCGTAGGAACCGAGCGAGACCCGGTCGCGGTTGCGGGCGAACGAGCTGGTCTCGATCTTGGCGTTCCAAAACGACGCGGGTCTGCGGCACCCGCTCCCCTCGCTCATCCACGATCGCTCAAACGCCCCGTGCTGCTTGAGCGCGAGCCTGAACCCGCCGAGGATGTCCCTGGACAGCGGCACCCCGAGCGTCGCGGGATCGCGGGACACCGGCACGCGGGGTCCGTCGCCCGAACCCTTGGACGGGGACTTTTGTGGCGACCTCCCGGCGAGTGACCTCGCCTCGATGCGAACGCGACCCGCGCCCTGAGCGCCGTCAAAGCTGATGAGGTCCTCGTCGCCGCCCCATCCGTCTGTGCCGTGGAGCGCGCCGAGGGGATCGGTATTGACGGCGTTCGGGTTGTTCACGGCGTTGTTTGCGTTCATGGCGTTGAGCCCGAAGATGTCGTCGTCCATGGCCGCGGATTGCGAGACGGACGCCGCCAAAGCCGACGGGACGTCCGAGTCGTCCCCGTCGGCGATGACGTAATCGTCGGGCCCAAACGCCTCGGTGAATTCCTCAAAGGATACGAAGCCGTCGCCCGCCTTGTCGATCTTCCCCGCGAGTTCCATCATCTGGGACGGGGTGATGTCCATGCCGAGCCAGGTGAGACCGCCGTAGAGTCCCTCGTACGTCAGGCGGCCGAGCTGCTCCCCGTCAAACGCGCGGAAGGCGTCCAGCAGGCGCATCTTATTGCGGCGGAGCGCCGCGCGAACTCGCGCCGACGTCGCCCTCGACGCGAGCATCGCAAACTCGTCCGCGGTGGTCAGCGCCTTGGCGAGGGGCGTCGCCTGCCACGGCGTCTTGGCGCGGCGTCGCACGGCTCGGACGCGCTCGAAGAATTCAGCCCTGTCCGCGCACGAGTTGCCCTGCAGCGACCGGAGCAGGAGCGAGAGCTCGTGGTCCTCAAAGTCAACCTGCGAGTCCACGAACCGAAAGCACTGCGTCGCGGTCGCCGCCTGGAACAGCTCCGCGGGCTCGTACCCGCTGGTGGCCTCGATCAACGCGCCGCCGCCCCCGGGCGCCGCGATGCGAAGTCCAACCTCCGTGGACGCGAAGGGCACCAGCTTGCCGTCGCCCGCCCCCTCGAGGAGCTCCCGCTTGGCGCCGTGCATCGCCGCCCTCAGGGACTCCGCCTCGGCGAGGGACAGCGCCACGTAGTACCGCCCGTCCTGGATCCCGTATATGTTCATGTTGCGAACCGCGTTCTTGAGATCCTCGAGCGTCACGCCCGCGTCGGCGCCGCCCGAGGCGTTATTCGCGATTCGCCGAGCCAACGCCGATAACGCCGCCTCGTCGCCGCCGACGCACGCGTCCGCCGAGCGGAGCACCTCCCTCAGCTGCGACTCGTCGAGCCTGCCGATGCCGGCGTCGTCGAAGAGCGTAAACGCGGACTGCAAACCCGCCTCCTGTTCCTTGGTGAGCTCCCTGGGTTTCCAGCTCGACTTGATGCGTCGCTTTCGCTTGGTGGCCTGAGCGAACGCGTCCACCGACTCCTGGAAGGCGTCCGTGACGCTCTGAAGGAAACTCTTCTCCCCGCCCTTGTCGGGGGTGCTCAGGAAATCTTCCAGCTCCGCGTGCGCGGGGTTGAGGGTACCCTCCTTGTCCTCCGGGTCCTCCTCGCCAAAGGTGACGGTCATGTCGGGAACCCAGTCCATGACGATGATGAGGTTCTTGAGCCGCCTGTGACTGTTGAGCGACCAACCCAGACGGAAGTAGTTCTTGGAGAGGTGGAGGTAATCCGGGAAGGAAAGCGTCGGGGTCTGGTGACCGATGCCCATGAAGAGGCTGAACTCGTTCAGCGGGTGGAAACCCAGCGAGTTGCCCGAGTTTGGCTCCTCCTTCAGGTCCGCCACTCTCCACCCGCGCTGCGTCTCGTCGTCCCTCGAGTACTTCAAACGCTCAAACTCCTCCTCCTCGCGCTCCTCCTGCCGCTCCTCCTCCTTCTCCTGCTCTCGCTCCTGCTCCTGCTCCTGCTCCTGCTCCTGCTCCTGGACCTGCTCGCCGTCGAGGTAGCGCTCCCGTTCGCCCGATCCGCCGACGCCGCCGTCGAAGTTGTCATTCTCGACGGCGTCGGCGTCACCGGCGCCGCCCCCGGCGTTGGCGAGTAAATCCGCCACGTCCGCCAATATGCTGCTCTTGACACCACCAACGGTTCCACCACCACCAACCTGCGCGCCACGGAGCTTAGCGCGGAGCGCGGCGGTGGATTCCTCCGTCTCTGCCACCTCCCGCAGGATCTTCTGCAACGCGCGCGACGCCTCCGGGTCGTCGATGAGCAAACTGGAGTGTTCGCTCACCGCCATCGCCAGCCTCTTGGACGCGAATCCACCGGTCGGGACCGCGTTCGACACCACGAAGGACACGCGCTCCCTGAAGACGTCGAGAAACTGCTGGTACCGCCCGATCCCCGCGGGACCCACGCCCGCGACGGCGATGCCCGCCTTGAGCAACCCCCGATACGCGTGTTTGCGCCAGATGTTAGCCGCGCGTTGCTCCGCGAGTAGGCCAGCCTGGACGTTCTCCGATCGCATGCCGTTGACGACGAGCCACGCGAGGGCGTCGCGGAGCCGTCTCCGGTCGGCTTCGCGGTGTTCCCCGGCGTCTCGCAGCTGCTGGAGCTCGGCGGCGCGGCCGGCGGCGCCCCGGCCCTCGCCCGCCGCGGCGGCTGACGCGATGAGCTTCGCAACCTCCGGCACCACCAGGAGCTCGAGCCGCTGGCCCCGCCCGATCTGCCGCATGCGCCACGCACCCTGAGCGTAGTCGCGAAGGGTCATGTCCTTCCCGAGGGTGAGCGCCGCGGTGGCTCCGGGCGCCTGCCTGATGTCCATCCCCGTCGTGTGCACCTGATCGTAAAAGGTGAATCGCTTGGACGAGTCGAGCGCGGCGAGTCTCGCGAGCGGCACCACGTGCCACCCCTTGCGCAGCAGCACCATCTGGCAGTCCCCTTCGTCGAGGAACACGCACCCTTCCGCCCAAGCGAGGCCCTCTTCCAACATGAACCTGGCGACGGCGAGGTTCGAGAGGCCGGTGACGAGGGCTCCGACGTCGATCAACGCGTGGACGGGCGGGTCAGCCGTCGCGACCGACCGAAGCAAAGAGCGGACGTCCCAGTCGCCGCCGAGGTCCCGCGCGCTCACGACGTCCACGTCGGTGAGGGTCGCGAGCACCTTGGCGTCCGTCCCGGGCTCGAACTTCGGGGCGCCGAGCTCCAGCGGGAGCAAATCGGAAGGCGTCCCGCTGAAGCCGAGCCTCCTCGGGAAGATCAAGTCCCCGCCCAGCTCCTGACCCGTCGCGCTCAGCTTCATTCCCTGATGCTTCGCCGTCTTGGGGAACACGTAATCGTCCAGGTAGAACTCGATCACCTCGGGAACGAGCCGCATGAGCTGGTACAGCTCCTCCACCTGGTCGCCGTCGCGAAGGTCCACCAGCTGTAGCGGCCAAACCTCGTGCTCCGAAGCGGCGAGCAGCGCAGCCGCCGCCTGGACGTGCGCCGCCGAGTCGGACGAGTGCGACTGGGACGACGAGAGGGCGTCCGACGCCGCCACCGCCGCCGCCGCCGCCGCCGTCTCGAGGCTATCGGCCGATCCGTCCATCAGGTTCACGGCGGAGGCGGGTTTCTCCTTCGCCGCCGAGGGGGGAACTAAGCCGATGCGCGACGCGCCCACAGACGTCACCGACGCGCGAAGCTGCGCGCCGGTGCGTCGCGCGGCGGCGGCCGCAGCCTCCCTCGCCTCGCCGCGGACGCGTCGCCCGCACCTGCGGACGAACTCCGCCCACCTCTTGGCGCTCGGTCGCTTACCGACGGGCCCGGTCTCCTGTTCCAATTTTTCGAGCAAGCTTCGGAGCACCCTTCGGAAGTCGCCGCGTCGAAGGCCCTCGTGCCTGTAGGTGCATATGGTCAGGCCGATGACGACGTCGGGGTGCGAGAACTCGTTCGTCTGGCTCGGTATGTCCTTGCCCACGAACGGCACCGCGAGCAGGCGCCTCGACGTGGGCACGCGCGAGCCGTTCGCGGACTCCAGCAGCTGAACGTCCTTGGCGGAGAGCAAGCCGTAGGACACCCGGTTTATCTTGGACAGCACGTGCGGCAGCAGCGAGCACAGCCAATCGCGAGCGAGGTTGATCATCTTGAGAGAGTCGTCCTCGGCCTCCTTCTCGATGATCCTCGCAGCCTCGGCGGCGCCCTTGGTCCGCGTGAGGTACGCACGCATGTGGTGATCGGCCACGCCCCGAGCCGCGCCGTGAGCCCTGAGCCACAGCTCGGCCCACTCCGCCAGCAAGGGCATGAGCTCGGCGTTATACCAGGATTGGTCCAGTAAGACGACGTGGGGAGTGGACTGCACCCCCTTGGTCTCGACCGCGCGGTTCACAACCTCGGCGATGCGCTTGACGATCCCGGCGGCTTCGTTGGAGCCCTGCGCCTCCTCCGCGGCGGCTCGGCCGAGAGCGCACGCGAAGATGCCGTCGACGAGGAAAAAAGGAAGTTTCCACCGCAGGCCGTCGCCGGACCTGGACTTGGAAAAGTCGAGGGGCACTCGCCTACCCAGCGGCCAGTGCAGCTCCGATCGCAAGGGGTGGAGGATGAGGTCCACCTCGTCCAGGATCAGGACGCCCGCGGATTGGAACAGCTTGACAATTTCCGCCGCGACGGCGCCCTCCTTTCGCATCTCGGCAATCTCCGACGGGCGAAGACCGCCAGCCTCCGCGACGCGCTCGGACCTGCTCCTCGTCTCGCTGGACGCCTCGAAGAGAAGCGTGAGGCGCCCGATGTGCCCCTCCACCAGTCCCCCCTCCATCTTCGCGACCATGCTCTGGTCGAGGAGATGCGCGCACTCCAAAAATTTCAAAACCAGAGATTTTAGCGCCGTCGGCGTCGTCACCACAACCGCCCTCGCCCTCTTCGCCTTGCGAAGCGCGTACAGCGGCGCGGGCGTCAGCGGGGTGAACCGGTCGAAGCGCAACGTCAACACGGACCTCCGCACGACGCCGGCGAACGCTGAGCGCAGGCAGGACCTGGAAAATTCCAGGAGGGACTGCGGCACAACCTGCGTCACCAGCGCGTCGTCGCTCGCGAGCATGAAACCCAGGAGCGGGCACACCACTGTCGTCTTACCCTCGCCCATGAGCATCTGGGCGCACTCGCTGCGTCGCTTCTCGTCCAGCGCGGCGGCGGTGAAGTCCCGCACCAGCTGCACCTGCCTCTCTCGCAGGATGATACCCTGCGCGTACTCAAAGACGAGCATCCGCGGGTCGTACGTTCGAGAATAGCCGGAGACGTCGGATGGGTCCTCGTCAAAGTAGAACCTCCTGGTTCGGAGCAGGTTCGCCAGGCCCTTCGCGGCGAGGCTAACCTCGAACACGCAGGCGTCCCGGCCGGCGATGGCGACCGTCTTGGGCGCGGCATCGAGCGCCGCGAGCGCGTTCTCGGCCGCTACCGCCGCCCGAGCGCCGAGCGCGTGCCTCGAGGTGAGGAGCAGTGCCTCGGCGGCGAGGTGCAGCGCCGCCTCCGCCGTCGTCGCGTCAACCCCCGGCGTGATCTTCGCCAGCGTCCCCGCGCCGTCCCTCGCGAGCAGCGCCTCGATGAGATCGTCGAAGTTGGCCTCCGCCCACGCGCCGGACCTGCGGTTCAGGCCCAGTCGGAGCATGGAGCGCGCCGCGGCGGGGTCCCGGCTGAGGCCGTTAGCCGTTGAGGCGGCGGCGGCGGCGGCTTCGCGAGCGGCGGCTCTGTCCCGCGCCATCAAGCCGCGGATGTCGATCAGGATCTGCCGCAGCGCGCGTCGGGCATCGTCAAGCCTTGGACGCCCGGTGACGCCCCCGTCGCCGCCGCCCGCGGCCTCGTCGGCGATGCGCGCGGCGTCCGCCGGGGTGAGGTGCTTGAGGTGAGCCCTGGCGAGCACGTCTCTGGAGTTGGTGGATTTTCCCGAGGCGTTGATCTTCTCAACCGCGCCCTTGACGTCGGACTTGAGCCGTTGTAACGTCTGCCTCGCGATCGGGGTCGTCGCGGCCGCGTGCTGCCCGACGTCGAAGGGTAACCCGCTGAGCGATCCCAGCTGCGTCGATTCGGATTCGAGCGCGGAGATGCGAACCGCCTCCAGGTCCGCCGTCTCGGAGTCGGCGTCGAAGTACTTTTCCAGCCCGAGCTCCGCCATCGGCTGGTCGACGAGCGCCGCGAGATTCGTTCGCTCGAGGTTCGGCCCGCCCCACGGACCCGCCTCGCCGCCCAGATGGTGCGACAGCGGGAAGACTCGCGACGCGCGGTCGGTGTCCTCAAAGTTCGGCAGCGCCCACCTCGCGGCGTCCCGAGAGGAGACCCCCGCCTTTTGGTCACCGTCGCCGGGCACCTCCGCCATGTCCGGCGCCGCGTACCCGGGTCTCCTCGCCCACCGGGTCGCGAGCGTCATCGGGATACCTCCGGGCTGAGCCGCGCGGTCGCGCAGGTAGGGCTGGACCCTTCGCATCAGCATGCCGATCGCGCCGTCCTGCGTGAACATCGCGCTGAACTTGGCGCCCATCGTCTTCTCCTCAACCTTGGGCGCGTTCTTCGCGAGCGTCGCCGACGTGGACAATATTCGGAGCACGGACATGAGGGTTCCGCGCTTGCACGACTGCTCCGGGGGCACGAAGCGCATGAGCGCGCTGCCCCACCTGTGCGGGTCGTCGCTCGGGAGCACCCGCAGGGGCACGGATCCGTTGAGGAGCTCGTAGAGGAGGGGAAATCCGTGAGAGGCGTCGAGCGCGAGCGAGCCGCCGTCGATCCATTCGCCGATTTTCTTCAGCGCGGCGACACCCGTCACCTCCTTCTCCTCGTACTGCGAAAACGAGTGTTTGAGCCCGCCGAGGGCACCGAGCGGTCCTTCGCCCGTGATGCCCTCCTCGAGCGCGCTCCTGTCCTCCACGGCGTCGTACGTGCTCTGCTTGGGCGCGTCGGGATACGCGAGGGGGCACGCGGATTTGGCACCCTCGACTCCGGCGGCGGCGGCGACGGCTCCGTTGGCTCTCAGATAGAGGTAGCTCCCCCGGTTGGACATGAGCGGCGAACGTCGCACCATCTCCGGGTCGCACGAGTCCAGGAGCTCCTGCTCCTCCCTCGCGGACAGCCTGCACGACGCCGAGACGTGCCGCCACGACCCCACGTACGAGCGTAACTCCTCCTGGGTATCCCACGGCAGTAAGGACTCCGCCGGTGTGCCAAAGGCGGCGACGCTCAGACGAAGCCGAGCCGCGCACGCGTCGGGCGCGGGGTCCATCGCGACGCCGGCGAACGCCAGCCACAGCTGTTGCTCCTCGGGCGTCGGAGCGTTATCCGAGACGCACAGGTCGGACAGCTTGCACACGTCGGCGTAACGCCTCGCGAGGAAGCGAAGCAGCGCCAGGTACAGCGCCGAGGGCAGCGAAGCCGCGGAGAGCGCGGCGTGCCCGCCGTGAACCGGGTACACGTAGTGACCGCCGCCGCCCTGGAAGGCGTTTCGCGTCCACTCCGCGTCCCACCGGTCGAGGACCATGTCCGTGCCGAAGCCCTTCGTCCCGACCGCGGCCGCCTCCTCCGCGGCGACGACGGCGATGTCCTTGGCGGCTTGTCCGTTTTTGGAGTTGCTCGCCGCCCGATCGAGAGCGGGCCTAGGCGCCGCACCCGCGGGAAGCAAGACGCTGAGCGCGCCGTCGCGCCCCTCCAGCAGCAGCGAGTGGGGTAAACCCACGAGCAGGGCGTCGAGCTCGGGGGAGCGCCTGGCGGAGAGGAAGAGACCCGCGTGCTCCTCGCATTCGAGCCGGACGGAGCCGCCGGGGCCGACGACGATCGAGCCGTCGACGTTGACGTTTGCGCGGCCTTCGGCGGGGTCCTCAGCGGCGGCCGCGAAGGAGATGCCCAGCCTGGGAAGCTCGATTCGATCGATCCCGACGACGGACCTGTGAGCGGGCGCACCCTCGGTATCGCCGGCGGGGGCGCCGCCGCCGATGTTGAGCGCTTTGGCGGCGGACGCGAGCGCGCCGATCACGCCGCCGGATCCGCCGAGGCGGCTGGCGTCAACCGGCGCAGCCGTCCACGCGAGGCAGTGCGCCAGACCCTCGACCGCGGCCAGGCATCTGGCCACGGACCGCAAGGCCATCGCGGCCGCTTTCGTCTCCGCGGCACCGATGGAGGCGGCCGAAGACGCCGCCTCTCCGAGCACGGCCGGCGCGTAGAGTAAGTCGATCAGAGTCAACTGCCCCTTCACGTGACCGGCTGGGATCTTCGCGCCGGGCCTCACCCCGGGAGCGTCCGCGTCGTCGTCTTCTTTGCGCAGCGGTATCCTTCGAATCACCGCGGCGTGCTCGCCGACGCCAGCGCTGAACGCTCCGGCGCCATCGGCACCCGCGCCCTTGACCAGCTTGGCGTGTATGACCGACCTCGGGTGAGACGCCCCCGGCACCGGGTCGCCGTGAAGGTCGCCCTTCTCATCCTGCCAAAACGCGTAATCCTTCAAGATGGCTGCCGGAATCAACCCCCGCAGGTGCCTCGCGGGCACGAACTGCTGCCTGCCCTGCTTCTCTGTCAGGTGCCTGGAGATGACCAGCGACGAGGACGCCGCCCCGAGCCGCGTCGAGGAGAGCAGGTACCGCTCAGCCGGATCCTCCAGCGCGGGGTGACCGTCGGGGTCCACGTCAGCCAGACACCACGAAGCCGACGAGGCAAACACGAGAGCCCTGCGCCACTTACGTCCGTGGCTCTCCACCCTGTACACCTGCACGAGGGGCGGGTCCCGCAAAACGACCACCTCGGTGAGGGCGCCGAGCTGCGCGGCGGGGAGCGCGGGGTCCCTCTTGTCGTCCTTCTTGTCTCCGTCCTTGGCCGCGGCGGACGCCTTGGCCGCGGCGGTGGGGTCCCCCGGGAAGCGTTCGTTCTGCCCGGGTTCGAAACCCCACGCGTCCGAAGGCGGCCCCCCTGGCTGGCCGACGCCGGCGGACATCTTCGCAAAACCCGCGAGGTGCGCGATCGGCCCTTTCACCGTCTGCACGGGAAGGAACAGCTCGACTCCGTCCAGGTACCCAGCCGCGGGTCCGGCGACGACGGGATCGAGCCGCTCGGAGATCCATCGCTCCGATTCGGCCAGGCCGGCGGCACCGACGGACGCCGCGAGGTCCGCGACGCCGCGCGCGGCGCCCGCGAGGCCCGCCGCGATGTCCGCGTCGGTAAACAGGGGCTTATACGGCCTGTTGAACGGCAGCGCGGGCGCCCGCCTGTCCTTGTCCCACAGCTGCACGTCGTGTCGCAGGCCCACGAGTCGCATCCAGAGCCTGTGCTCGGTTCGTTTGACCTCGGCGCAGTGCACGACGACGCCGTCGACGCCGTCGTCGTCGTCGGATTCGTTGTCAGAGTCCCCGCCCCCTCCGTCTATGCCCTCGGTGCCGGCCTCCTCCCCCCGTCCGGCGTTGGCGCCGTCGGTTCTTCGGAAGACATCGCCGCCGCGCTCCTCGGCGGGAACGTCCGCGAGCGTCTTCGACGCGCGGGTCGCCTTGGCCTCGATGTGGGACGCCAGCAGCGTCTGGCCGAGCGCCGCGATGAAGTCGGGCATCTCCCGAACGCTGTGCTGTAAAGCCTTGAGCCTGTTCTTGCGCACCGTGAATTCTCCCAGCTGCGCGTTAACCTCCATCTCCACGGCCATCGTGGTAACGGATCGCATCCAGTCCTCGTACGATATCCCCGCGGCTCGGGCGTCCGCGGACACGGCCGCCGCGCCGGTGAGCGCGTCGCCGCCCAGGGATGGGGAGACGTCGGAGTCGCCCAACATGTTTGGCGTGCCCGCCTTGGGGGGAGTCGGCGGCTGAGGGGAATTTTCATCGGCGGGTCGCGCCACGAGCTCCACGCCAGCCGCCGCCGCCGCGCTCGCCGCCTCCGTCTCCGGGATGAACCGTCCGGCGCCCCCCGGACCGGGGACGCGGACCCAACGCCTGTCAACCTTGCGCAAATCGGCGTTGGACTCGACCTTGACCCCGGGAAGGACGGTTTCGACGGGCTTTTCCTCGGGCTCCTCCTCGTTTTTCTTCTTCCCGCCGAACCAACCGGCGAGGCCCTTCTTGGGTACCGTCTTGTTCTCCTTATCGGCGTTGGCGTCGCCGTAATCGTCCAGACCGCTGCTGTTGAGCGTGAGAACGCGGACCACCTCCTCGAGCACCGCGTCCGCGAGTGCGGGGTTCCGTTCCATCCACGTCAGCACCGACCGGCGCTGCCGCTGGAACAGGTCGAAAATCTCCGACGGCGCGAAACCGAGCGCGTCGTCCACCCGACCGGCATCCGCCGCCTTACCCCGCAGTTTACTCCCCTCCCCAGCCTCCGCGGCGTCCACGAATCTGTGGTTCACCAGGATGTACGCCTGCGCCGTGAGCAGCGTCTGCGCGGCGCGTCGCGTGATGGCGTGCGGCGGGGTACACCAGTGGAGGTAGGCCAGGTGCGCGTGGATGGCGCACGCGGCTCGATTCTCCCCCGCCCGCACCGCGTTGTGAAGCCATCTTCGAAGGCAGGGGAGGACCCGGTCGTCCAGGGCCCTCCGCAGACGGTGCGCCGCGTGGAGCAAAGGCGCGGCGGCGGCGGGTGGGCATCGCACGCCGCGCGCGCCGGAACCCCCCGCCCATCCCCCCGGTCCCGGCCCCGGCCCCGGCGTGTCGGTTGTTTCGTCGATTGTTTCGCCTCGGCTCTCCGAGAAAGCCCCGGAGCCCGGGTTGGTCGACGGGGCCTCGACCCCGTCAACCTCGGCGCCCAGCCCGGACTCGACCAACGCGTACCGCACGAAGCAGTGCATGCGCGTCATCAGCCGCACCGCGTAGAGTAACCCCGCGGCGCACGGCGAGTCGTGCCGACCGGTGTCCAGCTCCAGCGTCATTGCCAAAATTTCCTCCGCCGCGTCGATGAGCGGCGCCGGCGCGTTGGAGAGCTCGTGAAGGAGCAAACCGCAGGGCGTCGCCATGTGCGCCCTGGACGGCGCGGGGACCTCGGGGGGAACGTCCACAGTGCCCGGGGGCTGCCAAGGGCCCGGTTCGAAGAAGCACGCGTCGAGAACGCCCTGAACGTCCTTGTGACCGAGCGCTCTGACCCGCTGGGGGTCCGCGAAGTGTTTCAGAACCAACGGCACCCGAAGGTAAGGCGCGGTGAGGTACGTCAGCAACAGCTCGGATTCACTCGGACGGAGCAAACCGTCGAACGTCGGGAGCTTCTGCAGGTGCAGCACGTCCTCCTCGGAGTTGACCTCCTTGCCCGCGAGGTTGCTGGGGTTGCCCCCAGACGGCGGGCAACGCGGTCGCTTATCGCCCGAGCCGAAGAGGCTGGCGAGAAAACCCCCGCCCATGGAGGACCGCCAGCCGGTGCCCTTATCCCCGGAGTCGCCCTCTTTCCACGGGTGAACCTCCATGCGCCGCGCGAACCCGTGCGTCTCGAACCCTTGCCCGGGTCTGTACTTCCACCACAGCGCGGCGTCCCTGGGGCGCCACCTGCGAAGCTCGGGCAACGACTCCGACGTGGGCGTCATCAGCGCCTTGAAGAAGAACACGATGTCGCGCATCACCGGCATCTCGGGGTAGTTGTCACCGAGCTCCCTGCTCTCGCCGGACAGGTAGAACGGGAGTTCGTCGGGATCCATCGGAAAGCCCATCTGCAGGCACACCTGCGACAGGAGCCTCGCGTCCCCCGCGCCGAAATCCGCCGATTTCTCCCACCTGAACACCATGTGGTCGTCCGTCACCGCATCCTTGATCCCGTGGAAGTAGTCCAGCACCTGCGTCAGCCTCCCCGTGCGCTCGGGGCAGTGGAAGCGGAGGTACTCGGCCTCCACCCCGAAAGGTCCCATCTCGAACCCGAACGGCGCGACCGGTCCGTCCGCGTCGCCGCTGTAGTGAAGGCAGAAGGGCGAGGGATGGTCGTTAACCCTGAGGCGCAGAATCGCATCCGCCGTCGTCGCAAACGATGCGAGGGTGAGGAGTCGGGCCGCGTCGAACGACCTCGTCGCGGTCATGGACAGCGCCGCCGCGCCGAATTGCAGGAGCAAAAGCCTGAGACACCTCAGAAGCTCCGCCTGGGTCTCGTATCGGACCGTCTGGGACGCCCAGAAGCACTCCGAGCGACGCCGGGGATGCGTCAGCGGGAGAGGAGCCGGGAGGACGCTGCAGAAGAGGTGCGTCAACAGAGACGCGCGAAGCTGAAACGTGTTCGGCAGCAGCTCCGCCTGGTTGGCGAGCAGCACGCAGCAGTGCACGGCCTTGCGCATCGCCCCCGAGGCTTCCTCGACGGTGGCGACGCTGTCGGGGACCAAGGTGAGCTCCACCGGGCGAACAATCGGGGGAGCCTGCTCGGCACCCGCCAGAGCCTCGATGTCCTCGTTAGACTTGGCCAGTCTCCCATAGAGCGGCGCCGAACACGCCGCGCTGGGCGTGCGCATGTCGGGGAGATCCGCGCGAAACCCGCCCGCGATCTCGTCGCCGTCGTCCACGGAAGTCTTCAGCAGCGGCGGAGGTAGCAGCGCCGGCTGACGCAGCGCCGCGGTCTTCTGGATAACCGCCTCGACGCATCGAATAACCCTCGCCAACGTCTCCGCCTCGACGACCGGTCCGTTGAACGCCTCGAGCTGCGGGAGCGAGCTCAGAGTATCCTCCAGCCCCGGTACCACGGGCGGAGCGCCGGCGATGTTCGCGAAAGGGTCGGCGCCCATCCCCGCCGCAGCCGCCGCCGCGCCAGCCATCTGGGCAGCCTTCTCAGCCGCCTCCCTCGCCTGTCTGTGCAGCTCCCTCGCCTGCATCTGCATGAACGTCGCGACCCCCGCCGCGGCAGCCTCCTGCGCCGTGGCGTTCGCGAGCGCGTCCGCGTACGGCCCGGCGGTCGCGGCGAGCGTTCTGCACGCAGCCTCGAGCGCGGCCGCCGGCGCGGCTCCCAGGACGTCGCTCCTCGACGAGTTCAAATCCTGAAGAGCCGATTCGACCATGACGTGTCTGACGCCCATCTCGGCCAGAGCGTCCGCGCGACGGGGGTGGACGCCCTCGGACGCGGCCACGCACGCGCGCGCAGCCTCCAGCGCGAGCCTGGCCCCGGACGCGTCACCCCCCCGAGACACGGCGGTGAGGGGGTGCCTGTGTTCGACCGCGTCGCCCCCAGCGCCGACCGAGCCGACGGAACACATGAGCGGCCGCTTGTTAAAGAACGGCAGCACCTTGCCGTAGATGTGCTCGCTCTGCTTCTTACCGGGCGCCGGGAAGACTAGGGGCCTGTAGAGTAAGGCCCACGAGGACGAGTCGAACAGCGTCGCCGGTTCGATCTCGTCCAGTTGGATCGTGTGCGCGGCTCGAAACCCGTCCAACGCCGGGTCAGCCTCCCGCGGGTGATACTCCAGCCCGTCGCCGGTGTTGGTCACGAGGAGGGAAAAGTCGGCGTCGTTACGGCGCACCGAGTACACCAGCGGGTGCCCGCCGTTCTTGGTGCACCAACCTCCCGGCAAGAGCAGCGTCCGCCCCCTCGGAAGATTGCGGCAGCGCTCGACGATCTCCTCGAGCCACACCAAAAACCGCGCGTTGTCCTTGCTCCCCGCGGGGCACGAGAGGGATAAATCCCCGAGCGCGACGAGACCCTGCCTGGCGTCGGCGAGCGCGCGCTGCTCCGCCTCCGTTGCCGGCATCATCAGCCCACCCAGGGCTCTCGCGACTTCGGTCGAGCTCCGCACCAGCGGCCGCAGCGCGCAATCCGCCGAGCCCGTGGAGAGGGCCACCCGCCGACGATCCCTCGCCTCCGGGGTCAGCATCCCGTCGGCGAGCAGGTCGATGAACGCGGGGGTCTCCCAGACGGCGCCGGGGACCGCGGGTATGGCGGGCCCGCCCAACGGGCCGCACAGCCCCGCGCGTTCCAGAGCGCCGAGGAATCGCTTGCGGGGGGCGATCTTCGCGGCGGGTTTATTAGCGTCGCCGCCGGGAAGATCGTCCAGGTCCGCGGCTCCGGATGCGCCGCCGACGACGCCAGCCTCGCCGTCGCCGCCCGCGGCGGCGTGATGCCGGTTATCGGCGATAGCCTCGGAGATGGCCGTGACCCAACTGTGCATGACGGACGCATTCTCCGCTTCGAGGAAGAACGCAAACTTGGCCTTTGCGAGTTCGGCCTTGTCCTTGGCGGGGGTCGCCTGGAACACGAAGACGCGCCTGCCCGCGAGCGACCTGTCGAGCCCGTGGTCGGTCAGCGATGCCTCGTCGTCGAGCACCCGCACGGATGACGCCGCGTGGACGCGCGCGATCCCCCTCGGTTTTTCGTGGGGCTCGTCCGAGGTGAAGTACTTGAGCGCGGCGGTTCCGTCCATGGGTTCCTGCCAGAGCTCGAAGTAGCGCCTGTGCCACTGCTTGCCGCTGCTGAACGCGGTGGACTGACCCTTCTTGGTGAGCCATCCGGAGATGACGAGCTTCATCGCCGCGGACGGCCCCTGAATCCCCCCGCTTCACGCCGCCTCGACCCTCGGCCTGTCGTTGTCGAACGCGAGAATGGGTTGGAGAAGGTGCTCACTGGCCGCGCCCCCCCCGATTCTGACCCCGTTTCCCACTCAACACCCCGGGGTATCCGTACCCTCGGGGCGCCGGATCCCTCGGCCGCGGCTCCTCGCCGCGCCCTTCGGTCGTGTACACTCGTGCGCGATCGACCCGAGTCGACGCGCTGCGTGGGTTTGTGCCCGGTCCCGCCCGAGGCCCCCGCCCGAGGCGACGTCGAGAACCGACGGGGCCAACACACGCCGAGATCGTCCCGCACACTCTCGACTCGATGATTCCATGAGGAGCCGCCCGCACTGCGAAACGCACCTCGGGTGGGAGGGACCGGGGCTGGGGGGAGAATGGCCCTGGACCTGGACCTGGGCCTGGATCTGGAGCCCGTGGAGACGGATGCCTTCTACGGCGCGCCCTACTTCGTCAACGACACCGGCAACTTCGTCTCGCGGTCCGAGGCGGACGCCTACTACGCCGAGCGAGGCGAGGATTTGGCGGTTGACGAGAGCGATGGGGGCGAAGGGGAGCGCGACGCTCGGGGCGACCGAGGGACGGCGACGAACCGTTCGAGGGACGAGCGGGCGTCCGCGGCGATCAGGGAGATGACCAGACGGCGTCAGCGCGTCGTCGTCGACGGCGGAAAGGTGTTCACGCCGCTGCCCCGCCCCGACGCGCACGTCCGCCACGCCAACGGCATCGGGCCGGCGCCCGTCCAATCGTCCGGGGCGGAGACGAACCCGCCGTCGGGGGCGCGGGGGGGCGGACGGAAGAAACGGAGAAAGGGCCGCGGCGGGTCCGGACTCACGCATAGGGACGGCGTCGAGCGGTTCTGCCGCAGGATCCTCGCGTGGCGCGTGGACCACCTCGCGGCGAGCGACGCGGACCCGTCGAAGCTCGGACTCGCGCCCCTCCCGAAACCGTCAAACACCTTCCGAGACGCGTCCGAGTACTACGCCGTGCACGAGGCGATCGCCTTCGAGGAGGCCAGGGCGACGCTCGCGAGATCCCTCGCACGTCCCCGCAACCCGTCGGTGCCCGTCATCCTGAGTGACGCGGGCCACGGAGGTGGGGGCGGGGGGTGCGGATCGCCGGCGGGATTGCACCCGTGCCTCGCGCTGGAGGCGACGAGAGATTTCAACGGAGGCGGCAACGCGTGGGGCCGGGGCGGCGGCGGACGCGCCGCCGCTCGCGACGATTGGCGGCGACCCGGCACCGTGCTGGTGCTCCGCGACGGGAGCCTGACGCGCCCCACGCTGGCGATCGTCGCGGGCGCGAGCGTCCGGATGGAACGAGCCTTCGACCCGGAGGGCGTCACGGCTGGCGTCGTCCCGAGCGGCGTCGCGTCAAACGCGAGGCGAGGCGCGGCGCCGGTGGCGCTCTGGTTCGGGGGTAGCAAACCGCCCCCGTTCCACGGCGGCGTCGTGCAGGCGGAGGTGCTCGATACCGTCATCGCGCAGCAGAGGATGGTGGCCGCGGCGCACGTCGCGCCGAAGGTTCCGTTCATGCCGCTCCTCGTGGGCGCCAAGGGACCGACGCACGTAAAGTTCGCGGATACCGACTCGGACACCGAAGAAGGAGACGCGCCGGCGGACGACGACGACGAGAAGGAGGAGGAGGAGCCGCGCGTCGACCACGAAACGTCGACGACCGGGTTCGAGGACCTGATCCGCCCGTTTGGATTCGACCTGAACCCGTCGCAGCTCGCCGCCGGGGCCAAGTTCATCGCCGGAATGTGCAACCCCGGGCGGGTGGAGCCCCCGGACGAGTTCCCGCACGAGTTCCCGTCGGCGCAGCGCGCGCCCCTTCGCGGGTCCCTGCAGCTGGTGCAGGGACCGCCGGGGTGCGGCAAGACAAAGTTCGTCGCCGCCGCCGTGCACGCCGCGATGATGGCCCCTTGGCCTTGCCCGGGAGAGAAGCCTTGGAACGGGAAGCAGCCGCGCGTGCTGGTGTGCGCCCCGTCGAACAAGGCCGTGACGGTGGCGCTCCGAGAGTACCTCGGGCACGACGCCGTCGGTTATCGAACCTTCAATGGTTACAAGTTCGGGTATCGAAACTTCGGGCGGTACCCGGTGTTGGTGGGAGCGGAAGACGCGCTCGCGCTGGTGTGCGGGGAGCGCGACGGAGACGACGGCGCGACGTCAAAGGTTATGGAATGGTTCGTCTACCGCAGGACGGCCGTCCTGGCGTCGCGCATCGAGCGCGCGGCGAAAGGGGCTGGCAGAGCCAAGACCGCATCCGCCCTCGCGCTGTCATCCGTCGTCAACGCCGTGATTGCGGAACTGGAGCAAACGGCGCCGAAGTTTATCACGTCGAGCGCTTCTTCAAAGTCTTCAAAGTCTTTGAGCGATTCTTCAAAGTCGCTGGGGTGGTATCTGTACCACGTCAAGGACACTTGCGATCACGAAGGCGAGGAAGAGAAGAAAGGCGTGAGCCGCGAGGTGGCGTTGGGTCACGTGCGAGACGCGTTGAACGCCGCCTCCGGTCGCGGCGATAGGTCGGATGAATACGCGTGCGAGGTCATCGCCAACGCCGACCTCGTGTTTTCCACTCTCGCGAGCTCGGGCCAGGGCATCATGGCGCACATGCCTCCGCCCGACGCCCTCGTCGTCGACGAAGCCGCGCAGGCTCTCGAGTCCGAGGTGATCATAGCCTTCGCTCGGCTCCCCGGGCGGTGCCTGCTGGTCGGCGACCCGGCGCAGCTGCCGGCGACGACGGCGTCGGAGCGTCTGAGACGGGCGGGGCACGACGTTTCGGCGATGCGGCGTCTGCTCAACGTCGCGCGACACGACGAGGAGCGACGACAAGCACGAGGACCGAAAGCGGCGGCGGCGGCGGCGGCGGCGGGGGCGAGCTCGCTCCCCTCGGCGGCGTCGGCGAGGCTCACCTCCCCCGCCCCCGGGCTGAGGGAGTGGTACACGCTCCTCGACACGCAGTACCGGATGCACCCGGACATTTCCGCGTTTCCGTCGGCTCGGTTTTACGCCGGCGCGGTGCGAGACGCCGACGCCGTGAAAAACCGGCGACTCGCGCGCCTCTTCCCGATGGCACCACCGAACGAGTGGATCCGATCGCCCTTTCTGTTCGTGGACGTGGCGTCCGGCCGGGAGGAACGCGCGGGGACGGAACGTAGTGCTATCGCGGGGCCGGAACCCGGAATAGCGCCAGTCCCCGGAATAGCTTTGGGGGGCCCCGACGGGGCGAGCCTCAGCCTCGCCAACGCCGCCGAGGCGGAACTCGCCGCCGCGTTGGCCGCGACGCTCCCACGCACGCTCGCGCCCGACGGGGACGTCGCGTCCGCCCAGCGCGACGGCACCTTCTGCGCGACGCCCGGCGCGATCATCGCGTTTTACGCCGAGCAGGTGCGTCGGGTTCGCCGGGAGTACGACGACGAGACGTCTCTGGCGAGCCGGGTCGTTTCGAACGGCGACGGCGGCGGCGGACGGTCGAGAGACATCGGAAGGGTCCATCGGGCCCCCCGCCCCGGGGTGCACTCCGTGGACAGCTTCCAGGGTTCCGAGGCGGACGTCGTGGTGCTCAGCGCCGTTCGAGCCAACGAGCGCGGAGCCGCGGGTTTTACGTCGGACGCGCGAAGGCTCAACGTGGCGCTGACCCGCGCGCGACAGCTGTGCGTCGTCCTCGGGAACGCGTCGACGTTGTCGAGGAGCGGCGGGGACCTCGGGGCGCTGGTGGAGGAGGCGAGGAGGCGCGGGGCGCTGGTTGGGGAGGGGGAGGTGCGGGAGTGGCTCAACTCGTGGCCGAGGGGTGTCGAGGTGACAATCTCCGAGGCTCCCAGGGGGAAGCGTAGGCGGGTGAGTTTTTAACGGCGACGGGCGCGGCCGGGGCGGGGGGTCGAGGGGGGGCTGGGGGTCGAGGGGGGGCGAGCGGGCGGGCAGGGACGAGGAAGCCGGCGCCAGGCCTGGCGAGGATCTCCGGTACGACAGGCGGTGAAAGCGCATCGCGTGTGTTGAAACTGGTGAAAATATTCGAACAGCATTTTCGTGACAGTCTCGGCCACGAATCTAAGAGTTAACGAAAGTGGTTCTTCGTGGGCGGGAGGGTTCCAGTGTGAAGTGCGCTCCGGTCGCGGTCGCGTGGGATGGCGACGTCGGCGTCGAGGGCGGCGGCGCTGTCGCTGATGCGTCGCATGCTCCGCGTCAGCCGCGGGTGGCGCGGCGAGGGTGGCGCGGACGAGGCGAGGTACATCGTCCAGGAGACGTCGCGCGTCTTCCGCGAGCGTAAGAATCTGCGCGACGCCGAGGTCATCGCCGGGGCGTTGGAGGAAGGGGAGGGCCGGCTGCAGACGGCGCTGCACTACGGGATAGCGTATCCGCGAATGACGCACACGCCCCTCGCGGGTGGGGGCGACGTCAAGAACGTTCTGCCCCCGGCGGAGGCGGGGGGTTCGTCCTGGGCGTCGCACGTCGGGGAAAAAGGGGTGAGCGACGCGGCGAGGAACATCGCGGCGCACGCGGCGCCGGTGAATCCCCGCGCCAACGCGGCGAGGGAGGCGGCTCGAGCGAAGAGGCTCGCGATGATGAAGGCGACGGCGACGGCGACGGCGGAGGCCAGGACGGCGGAGGACGAGGACGCAACAGGCTAGAAGCTAACACTCAAGTTCGCCAACCCTACACTAAGCTATGGTCTCGCCGGCGCCGCCGCCGCGCTAAAAGTAGTCTATCATCAGCGTCACGTCGCGGGGCGAAACACGGAGCTCGCGCCGTAGTTCTTCGTCTCCCTGTAGTTGCTCCTCGCGTACAAAAACTGCAGCACCGGCCGCGTCGTGTTAACGCTCGCGTTGCGCATCCCCCGATGCATCGTCCGGTAATCGTACGCGACATAGCCGCCTTTTGCCACCGTCCCGTCGACGCATCCCCGCAAAACCTCAGCCGCGGCGCCGAACCCGATGAGCCCGTCGGCGACGTGGGACCCGACCCAGAACCTCGTGAACCCGACGTTTTCGTCCAGGTTTATCAGCGGGCAAAACACGCACACCGCGTAAGGCGGCGCGGCTCCGACGCCGGAAAAGTCGGCGCGAGCCTCGCCGGCGAGGTGCCTGCCGTCGCAGTGCCAGTCCTGGTCCGGGGCGCCGGGTTTGGAGTACACGACGGAGACGTCGCACCACCACGCGTTCGAACGATGACGACGATTCGTCTTCCGCGGTTCGTCCGGGACGACGCATCTGTCGGGGTTCGTCCCGCTTTCGATCGACGACGACGCATCGTCGTAATTTACATCGTCGTCGTCGTCGTCGTCGTTTTTCCCGAGGATCGGGTGGATGAGCGTCGGGACCCACGGCGCGCGCGTCGCGAAATCCCGGACGAACGCCGCGTCCGCCACCGCCTCCGTCGTCTCGTCTTGGTCCCACTCGGGCTTCGGGAGGAGCAAGTCGAACCTGCGCCCGCCCCTGCTGCCCATCTCCCGAAACGCGAAGACGTCGTCGCCGACGCGGATGTCCGGGTGATCGTCTCGGAGCGCCTTTTCCGCGGATGCGACCCGGCGCTCGGCGACGGCGACGAGGCGCGCGAGGTCGTCCGGGTCGACCGCGGATGCGGCGGACGCGGCGAGGCCCGTGCGGAGGAACATCTCGACGGGGTTCTCGCGGGGTTCGCCGCCCGCGGCATCCGAGATGTCGACGTCGGCGAGGGTCAGGTCCATGAAAGGGACGTGGCACGGCGCGCTGACCACCACATCGCACTCCTCCACGACATCGTGCGCGACGCCCTCGACGCGATACGCCACCTGGCTCTCGTCGCCGCTCGAAGCCAGGCACGACGCCGTCGCCTCCATCACCCACGCGTCGTCGTCGTTTTTCCCATCGTCGCGGGCTCTCCTGTGCGCGTGCCATCGGAGGTCGCGCTCCGGCCATCTCACGCGGTCGAACACCTCCCGCTGCAGATCCTCGTACCGCACGCCATCCTTCGGAGTGACGCTGACGCACACGCCGACCCGCGACCGGTCGCCGGCCCACAGGTCCTCCACCGAGCACGGCTCGTGGGCCATTCCGCGCGCGGCGTGGAGAGGACTGGCGTCGGGTAGGATCGGGGCTGGGTGCCGTCTGATTTTATTTCGATTTCCCCCGCACAGTCGAGCAGTCAGGAAAAACGCGCAGAACCTTCGCTAATTCGTTAACCCTGAATAGACCGCCACGACGTACCGACCCGACGTCCGCTCAAATTTGCGGCTCGTCGACGTCAGACGACCTTCTCTCTTCTTTGACGCTCTCGACTTTCCACGATCGACTCACTCGTCACCGCGCCGTGAAGTGATTCCACGCTTCGCCGAGCAGTGCCTGACGCGAGAGAGAGCGACACACGTCGCCTCCAGTGCATCGCGAGCGAACAGCTCGAGTCGAGGTACAGGTAAAGAGTGGTTAGACCCGCGGCCGCCGAGCGAGAAAAGGACGCAGGGAAGAAATAATGTCGGACCAGGCGGTGCTGCTGCTCAGGAAGCAGCTCAAGGGTGAGCGCCCGCACGGCCTTCGTCGACCTCTTCGCACATCGAGGGACCACTCGCGATCAGATCCACCGGTTCGCACGGCGGAAAAACCCGCGGGAACCCACCCCGGCGACGCCCTTCACTCTCCCTCAACGCCCCGTCTTTCCTCGTCCTCGGGCCCCTCCCTCGACTCTGACGTGCCAACCCATCCCGCGCCCGCCGCCGCAGAGCTTAGCCGGAACCCCATCGAGGGCTTCTCGGCGGGTCTCATCGACGATTCCAACGTCTTCGAGTGGGAGATCATGATCATGGGTCCCCCGGACACTATGTAGTAAGTGCCCCGCCTCCGCCGCGAACCGCCTCGCACAACGAACGAGGGACCTTTGAAAACACCGCCCCGCCGAGACCCGGTTCAACAGCTGTGTTTTCCCCCCGACTCGTCGCCGCCGCTGACCGACGCGTCCCGATCATCTCCAACCCCGATTTCATCAGCGAGGGCGGGTTCTTCAGGGCCCACATGGTGTTCCCCAAGGACTACCCCAACAATCCCCCGTCGGTGCGGTTCGTGAGCGAGATCTGGCACCCCAACGTGTACGACAACGGCAACGTTTGCATCTCCATCCTGCACTCCCCGGGTGATGACCCCTTGGGCTACGAGCAGGCGAACGAGCGGTGGAGCCCGGTGCAGACGGTGGAGACCATCATGCTGTCCATCATCAGCATGCTCTCGTCGCCCAAAGATCG
>Ga0181573_10000442_pt1 | contig 43469 bp, 54 predicted proteins | sample 101ome_25_FD_148643 | JGI IMG/M metagenome (GOLD analysis project Ga0181573, IMG submission 148643) | Coastal salt marsh microbial communities from the Groves Creek Marsh, Skidaway Island, Georgia - 101409BT metaG (spades assembly) | ecosystem: Environmental > Aquatic > Marine > Intertidal zone...
GGAAGGCAAACGCCAACAAGAAGGCTGCCGAGGAGGAAGCCCGACGGAAGGCAAACGCCAACAAGAAGGCTGCCGAGGAGGAAGCCCGCCGGAAGAAGGCTGCCGAGGAGGAAGCCCGACGGAAGGCAAACGCCAACAAGAAGGCTGCCGAGGAGGAAGCCCGCCGGAAGAAGGCAAACGCCAACAAGAAGGCTGCAGAGGAGGAAGCCAAGAAGAAGGCTATCGTACCGGCACGTGCCTTTAAAAATGTGAACGCGGCAAAGGCTGCTCTTGAAAAGAAGATGAAATCTAATCGCACGGATGTCGATAAAACCTTCCGAAGGATGATGCTCCAGTATCACCCAAACAAGACCGGTGGTAACGATCACAACAGTAAAATGTTGAGTTCTGCTCGAAACGCTTTGAAGATGAACGTTCAGAAGAATAACACGGTGAAAGTTTTGCAATCACCCAAATATCTCTCCGAAGCGAAAAAACTTGTGAGTACTTCCGTGCCGTGGTTGAAGCGTGGTCGGTGGACACAGCGCATCGGTCGGGCTGAAAACAACCCGGTAGAACTTCGTAAAATTGTGAGCAACTTGCGCGAAGGCATCTCCCTCAGTAAGACTATTTCTTCATCGACTTTGAAAAATTCCAAAACAAAGTCTAAACTTGCCGAACGGGCAATTGAGGCTGGCGCTGACAGAGTCAGGGTCAAGAAACAATTCGAGAACGCTCAAAAAGCTGAACGCAAACCGGTGAATGAATTTTTCAACGCTAGCAACACGTCTTTCGCCAACAGGAACCGAAAGGCAAAGGAGAACGCTCAAAAAGCTACACGCAAACCGGTGAATGAATTTTTCAACGCTAACAACAGATCTTTCGCCAACAGGAACCGAAAGGCGAAAGAGAAAGTTGACTGGAAAGCCGCCGCCAAAGCCGCTGCGAACCGAAAGGCGAAAGAGAAAGTTGACTGGAAAGCCGCCGCCAAAGCCGCTGCGAACCGGAAGGCGAAGGAAGCGAAGGCTGCGGAAGCCATCCGGAAGGCGAAGGAGAACGCCAACCGTAGAGCTGCGAACCTGAAGGCGAAGGCACGTGCAAAGAACGAAGAGAGAGCGAGACAACAGGCACAAAAAGCAAAGCAACTCGAGGAAGCGCGGAAGCGTGAACTCGCTAGCCGGAAACGTTTGACGAAAAAGATGAAGGCGAAAAATAGAATGAAGATTAAGAAGAGAAGATAGTTAAAGAAATGATTGGTATTTTTTATTACGTTTGTGACATGTCGTGTGATGTTTGCTGTCAAACTTTCAACAAGAAACATCACACACCAGTCAATTGTCCGGGATGTGACCTCAAGAGTTGTAGAAAATGTTCGGAGACGTACCTGCTCTCTATGTTTGAAGACCCACACTGCATGGGGTGCAAAGCGCAGTGGAGCCGGATCTACATCGACTCGTGGTGCACGAAACATTTCCGTAACATGACGTATCGTCAACACCGGGAAAACGTCCTGTACGAACGGGAGAAAGCCATGTTCCCACAGACGCAAGTCGTGGTGGAACGAATCATGAAGCTCGCCAAGTTGAGGAACGAGATCAACGCACAACGCTCGGAGATGTTTCGCTTGTGGAGACTGCACGGGATATTTCACCTCACCCACCAATTGAGGGAGTGGATGATTTTCACCGAGAACAAATTTCCCGAGCTTCGAGCGATCCAAGAGCGTATCCGGGAACTGTACACGAAAGTCGACGAACTCAACGAACACACTGATATGTCCGAGGAGGTGAAAAAGTTTGTTCGAAAGTGTCCCACGGACGAGTGCAAGGGATTTCTAAACGAGGAGTGGAAGTGTGGTCTCTGCGATAAGAGTTACTGTGAAAAGTGCAACGAACTCACCGGTCAGGGACACGAGTGCGATCCGGAAACAGTCAAAACGATGTCCCTCATCAACAAAGACACCAAGCCGTGTCCGAAGTGTGGAACCATGATTCAAAAGTTGGAGGGGTGTCTCCAGATGTGGTGTCCGTCGTGTCACACCGCGTTCAACTGGCGCACCGGAAAGGTTGACGTCGGGCGCATACACAACCCACACTACTTGGAATTTAGGAGGAAGGGGGGCACGGTGAACCGTGAGAACTCGGACATCCCGTGCGGTGGCATTCCCTCATTCACGGAGTTGCGGCAGAACCACGCCCCGGAACAACTCGTGCGTTTCCGGATTGAGTTGGATTACCTCGAGAGGGACACCGACTTCTACTATCGCGAGAGGAACACGGAGTACCCCCGTCGTCGGTACATGATGAACTACATGACCGAGGTCCAGTTCAAGCGGGAGATTCAAAAGATCGACAAGGCGAACGAAAAGTCGAGGGAGATCCAACACTTGTACCGGATGATGATCGACACGTGCGGTGATTTCCTCCGACAATACATCCTAGACCAAGACTACCCCAAGGTTCGAACAAACATCAACCAGGTGACCGATTACTTCAACTCGATCGTGGACCAGATACACAAGAGGTACAACTGCTACACCCCGAGTAAAATTGCAAAAATTTATTGATTTATAATATCAAGGAAGAAGATGAACGTCCAACAAATCGCCCTTCTCGTAGCCTTTGTGATTTTTCTGACGCTGTTCATCCCGACCTACGAACCTCCGAGGGTGTTCAGGAACGTGCTCACGGAGGAGGAACGCCGGCACATCATGGAAAAAGCGACGCCGAAACTGAAGACGTCCACCGTGTCCATGGACGGAAAGGTGGACGCCAAGGTCAGGAACAGCGAGACCGCGTGGCTCGACGTCCAGAGGGACCCGGTGGTGAATGGGGTCGTTCGTCGATGCCTCCAACACGTGGACCGACCGATTCAAAACTGCGAGCGTCTCCAAGTGTTGCGTTACAAACCGGGCGGATTCTACAAACCCCATCAAGACGCCTTCCACGGCATGCGGAACCAGCGCATGTACACGTTCATCATGGCGCTGAACGATGGGTACGTGGGCGGGGAGACCAAGTTTCCAAACTTGGAAAAGTCCTACAAGTTGAACGCCGGGGACGTCTTGCTCTTCGATTGTTTGAACAACTACGAATTTATTCCCTCGGCTGCGCTTCACGGGGGTAATCCGGTAAAGTCCGGGGAAAAGTGGATTTGTAATTTGTGGGTGAGAAAGCACCCGTTCGGGTCTTAAAAAAATAAAATGCTATTTTAGCATGGCGAACACTCTCAAGACTTTGAAGGATCATTTTGAGACCATTCGGGAAGAATTCGAAGGTCTTCCGAATGTGTTCATCCACCCCGCCGGGAGAAAACAAGGCGACTGGGAAGACTCTCCTCACCTCCGGGAGATCATGCGACGCTACGTGAGCGGACAGCACGGGTGGTTGAAAGGTTGGACCGATTGCCCGGACGAGTGGTACGGGTGGCCCCTCATCTGGAAGGACCAACCCGTTCTCGGAAACTGCAAGTTTTGTCCGAAGACGTACGAAATCCTGAAGAACACGAAGGGTGTCCGGATCGCGGGATTCTCCCTCATGAAGGGTGGGGTCAAACTTCCCGTGCACACGGACAACGTCTCGGACACGTACGTGTTCACGTACCACCTAGGCATCAAGTGTCCAGAAGGGAGCATACTGTACACCAAAGACGGACCGGTCGTTGAGGAAGATGGGAAACACATCGTCTTCGACGCCAGAAATCATCACTGGGCGGAAAATAAATCTAACGAGGACAGAATCATCCTCCACATCGAGTATCACAGGTGACTGAATAATTTTCAGTGGTTTATTATATAATGATCAAACTTCTCGTATTGAACTTTGCCACGATCTTCATCTTTACGTTTTTATATTTCGGACTCGTCAAGTCGGGTGGCTATCATTTCAACGGTCTGGACAAGTCGTCTTCCCTCGTGGACACGATTTACTTTGCCTTCACGGTCCAGTCCACCGTCGGTTTCGGGGACATCTACCCGAAGACTAAGGCGGCCAAGATGCTCGTCATGATTCAACAGTCCCTCCTCATTTTGGGCGTCGTCGATCTCCTGTCGACGTCGAAGCCCAAGCCGGCGGTTTCCACTGCGGTAACGAACGCATTAAAAAAACCGAGCATGTTTCGTAGATAGATGATTGTCTGCGTCGCACAGCCGCAATCGTGTCAGCCGTCGCGGGAGTGAAGCGCCTTGTTGTAATTGTGAGACTTTCAGGACCAAGAAAGTCTCTCCTGGAGTCTCCGGAGGAGGTACGGTGTGAGTTCACGGAGGGTGCCGTAGGGCACGTACCGGTAGTCCACCGTTGTTTTTTCGTCGAATCCCATCAACTTTGCGGTGACGTACCTCCCCCTGTCGAACTTTCGGACTATCCGGAGGGACACCGGGTTGTGGGTGGCGACCATGGTGTGCACGTGCGGCGCCGTGCACGTGTAGTGAAGCGCCTTGTTGTAATTGTGATCGACGTCAAACTTATTATCAAACACACCGGGTTGAGTTTTCAGATACGCACCCCTCACCAGTTTGGCACCCAACATGAAGCCGTGCCGGTGAGAGGACTCGATGTCCGCCAACAGTTCCCCGAACGCGTCGCGTCTGTACATTTGGTACGTCTTGTACACCCTCGCCCTCTCCTCGGTGTTGTATTCGTGCATGAAATCGAAGGACGTCTCCGGGTAGAGCACTTCCTCGGCGTCGATCGCGACGTCCAGGTCCCTCTGCACCGCAGCTCGTATCACCGAATCCAGGTGTGCTCTCGCCCCTGCGGTGTCGCTCTTGGACCCGAAGCTCGACATCTTGAGGGCGCACATGCTTCCTGGTGGGACGGATTCTATTACTTTTTTGGTCACGTACTCCACCTCGGGTGCTTCCATCGGGGTGCAGTTTTCCCTCGCGTAATCGAGGATGACCTTTTCACCCCTTTGAAAATATTTTCGCAAAACTCGGGGAAGTTCTCTGTTCGTGGACGCGTACCGGAGCATCTTACTATTTCATGAACTTTTTTATGAGCACACAAACGATGACGACGGCGGCGCACCCGATCGTTCTCTTCTTGTCTTTGGTCTCCGGTGGGAGTTCGGGTTCGGGTTCGGGTTCGGGTTTGGGTTCGGGCTCGGGTTCCGCACGAGAACCGGTGTCGGATGCCTCCGTGTCTGAATCGGAGTCAGAGTCGTAGAAGAACCAAGAACACATTTATTGTTACTTTGAACACTCATAATAATTTTATCGCTTTCACGTCGTGTCTCACAAAGTCTTTCATCTTCAACAGGCGTCCGTAGATATTTCTCCTGAAATTGTGAATGTGTACCTCGCACCTACCGGAGTCGTCCCACACCACCGCGGTGGCTGGACCGAAGTTGGTCTCGCATTGGTAGAACCCGGGATTTTCGGAGAGGTATTTCGGACAGTCCGACACGTTTGCGGTCCTCCAATCGATCAATCTCGAGAGACCTTTTCCGGGTTCGACGAAAGAGCAGTACTCCCACGTTTCCGAATTGATCTCAAACTCTCGAAATATCACCCCGGTTAACAAAAGTAAAATCACGAACAAGATCATCCTACGAGGTATTGACAAAAATTTTAATTTAAAAGTTACCCGCGATTCTAAATGAGTAATGACGGAACGAACGTTCTGGAACACGCAAGCCGTCCCACAACCCGGACAGGAATGTAGGACCGGGGTGATTCAAGAACACTGGGAGCGCAGGGATGACCCGGTGACCCTCCCCGAGAAGTACACGTGGTCCACGTGCACGATCCACCAACTCTTCGATTTCCTCGATCACCACTACATCCAAGACGACGAGATGGTTTTGGAGTACAGCAAGGACACCCTCCGGTGGTTGATGCCACCCGGGGACGAGTTCAACATCGCCGTGAGGGACAACAAAAACAAACTCATCGGGTTCATCTGTGGCAAACCCGCCGAGGCGGTGTCCGACGGGAAGCAGATGCCCGTGCTCTTCATCAACCTCCTCTGTGTGCACAAGAAGCACCGCTCGAAAGGTTTGGCACCCCTCCTCATCCAAGAGGTGTCCCGTCGGGCGGTCCTCCATGGCATCTTTCAGGCTGTGTACACGGCGGTGACGGAGATCCCGACGCCGATCATCAAGGTCAAGTATTACCACCGGTTGTTGAACCCGGAAAAGTTGAGGGCGTGTGGATTCATCAAGACGAACCGGAAAGATCTCAAGTCCATTCACGTGCGGGGTCGCTCGCACATGCGGGCGATGGAGGAGTCGGACGTCCCCCACGTGCGCCAGCTTCTCGAGTTGTATTTCGCCCACTTCAAACTCACCATGGCGCCCACGGAGGAGTACGTGCGCTGGCTTCTCCCGAAAAACGGGGTCGTCCACTCCTACGTCTCGGACGAGGGCGACAAGTTTTTGAGTCTCTACCGGGTCGGGTACAAGTACAAAGACACCGGATTGGTCCTCGAACAGGCGTACGTCATGCACGCCCTCGGTGACGTCCTCGGCGACGCCGCGGTGTTGGCGAAGAACGAGGGGTACGACCTCTTGAATTCTCTGGACATCGGCGACCGAGACTTGGAGGGGAACAAATTTTACCCGGGCAACGGTCACATTCACTATTACATGTATAACTGGAAGACCACGGATCTGGGTCCCGGTGACGTCGACTTGGTGTTGCCATAACGCGGCGACGACGATGGCGACGTACGTCATCAAAGACATGTTCGCGAGTTGGCTGTGCGAACAGCACTGCCCTAAAGAGCGCGGTGGGAAGACTCGCCTCTTGAACGAGGATCACCGGGACGATTTCCTCCGTCAAAACTGCGTGAACGAAGATCGGGGGAACGAAAAAGTCAAACTCGACTTTGTGAGGGGAAGGAGCATCGTCGCGACGCTCGTGTCGTTCGAGGAACGTCTCTCGAGGCAGGACTACACCGACAGCGCCATCGTCGTCTTGGAGTTCGACGGCGACTTTTTAAGAGAAGACGGCACCTTCGATTTCATCAGGAAACACTTACAGAGGCTGGACGGCGGAGACATGCCCTACGAGATCACCACGTGCAAGGTGCCGATGTACGTCCACCGATCGAGCAGCGAGCTCACGATGTTCGACGAGACCTGCGAATTAGGTGAATACGACGACGACTTCTTCGAGGACAACGACGTCTCCTTCTGTTTCATCCGGGTCCAGAAGAAGCGCAAGCGCAAGTTTGAGCACGAGGACAAAGAAGATCGCGTGGCGAAGCTAAAGATAGATTTCGAAGAACCCGCGGGTGCGTACAAGGTGGAGGTCGAAGTCGATCCGAACGCGATCGACGACGAGAAGAGGGTCATGCCCCCGATGGATCTGTACATCAGCGACTACGATCGCGTGACGTGCGACGCGCTCATGAAAAAGTCCACCAGTTTACTCATGTCCGGGAAGTTCATGCACTTCTTCCGGGTCAACGTGGGCACTCCACCCATGGTGCGCATGTACTCTATCGACCGGGACACGGGTAAGGTGACAAAGAAATTCATTCCCCTCACGGACGTGGTCATCGACAAGAACATCGTGACCAAGTACCAAAATCAAAACACTATCATGCAGGCACCCCGGATGAAACAACTCATGAATGCCTTCCTGCACGAGTTTGATGCCGATTTCGACGGCGACTCCATCGTGGGTCTCCAAGAGATGTACGAACTGTTCACGTGTTACTGCATCCGGCAGCACGGATACCCACTTCGAGGGGTGGAGATGCACACTTGGTTTTTCTTCGCCGTCTCCGAACTGTATTCCGGGTGGATCGTCGACCGCGGGGGAAAACTCTACGTCCGGTGCATGTCCCTCGACCTGGACGCCGCCTACCAGTACTGCATCGATAAAGGGTGGACACTTAGAAGTTTACCGTACCTATAAATGTAATGAAGAACATCGAGGAATTCGCGAAAGAAATATACGACAAATTAGGTCCGGGGTACTCCGAGCGCGTCTATCACAACGCGATGGAGGTCCTCCTCCGGAAACACTCCGTGCCGTACGAGAGCGAGCGCATCGTCCCGATCGTGTTCGAGGGGCACACCATCGGCAATCTCCGGGCGGACATCATCGTCGACCGAACGTTGGTGCTGGAATTCAAGGCGACGACGGCAAAGTTGGGGGACAAAGAGGAACAGCAAGCGGTCAATTACTTACAACTTCTAGGATTACAAAGGGCGATGCTCATCAACTTTGGGAAGAACTTTGAGACTCGTTCTGTTGTTGTTGCATGAAGGACATGAGCATCAGGCTGACGTAGGGTGCCATGAACCGGTAATGCTCCCTGGTCTCCCTCCGGTACGCATCCGGGTTGCGCATGCCGTCGTCCAGGATCTCTTTGGCGCGGTTCAGGTGGAAGAGCGCCTCGTCGACGACGAAACGCACGGAGTCTGTGTCTTCCTCCTCGGTCGTCGTCATTATAAAATCTTAGTCGTGTAATCTTTAAATGGTAGGGATGTACTGCCACCGCAACTCGTGGCAAATTTTCTTCCAAATTTGATCCTGTTGGAACAACTTTTCTTTGGACTTGAGGAGGGGAAAGTATTGGAGGTAGCTATCCTCGGACAAGAGTTCGCAAAATTTATACAACACGTAGGAGTAGCTCAAAAAGTTTTTCCTCTCCTTCGGGCAGTGTTTGTCGAAAGGGGCTTGGATGTCTTTGAACATGAGTCTCAGTTTCTCTTCGAGCACCTGGGAAAGTTTGGGTGGTTTCAAATTGGTCAGGGTGTTGGTGATGTAGGGAACGTGTTCGTAGTATTTGTTCAATTTCAACTTTTTCAACAGCATCCGAACCCTCTTCTGCGTGATCTCGGCGACGTCCGTGATTTTGAGTTTCTTCAACTCGGACCGGAGAAGTTCCAAGACCTCGTCCGGGATCGTCGTCATCTCCTGCGCCTGGAACTGGCTGAGCCACTCGCTGAAGTGGTTCTCCCTCTTGTACGAGTAGCTCACCACGCGACTGGACGTCTCTTGCTCCTCCCGGTACGTGAGTTCCTCCGATATGAGGGTGGTCACGACGATCCCACACCGGTCGCACACCACCTCGCTCGTGTCCGGAAAGTGTACGACGTTGCTCTGGTCTTCGCACTCCGGACATATCTCCAACTTTTTCTCCACCGGTCTCAGAATGTTCTGATTTTCGACGTCGATGAGGTAATCCCTGTAGATGTCTTTCTTCTGCAACCCCCTGGTCTCCCTTGCGTTGAACACGTTGTCGTTCGTCTCCTCGGCGTCGACGTCTTCCGTGTACTGGTTGAGAAACGGCATGCACTTGATGATGTACTCGCTCATCTCGGATTCGTACTTTCGCCGGTTCACCGGGTCGGACTGAATTTTGTCTTCCCAACCTTGCAATTTGGTTTCGTAACTACTTAAAAACGAACCCTGCATTTAAGACTAATGAAACTTCTCATCAATCTTTTAACTACAATTTACGGTTTCTACAAAAAAGTCATCACCCCACCCGACTACGCCATCATCCGCGAAGAGTTGGAATACAACGTGGATCCGGGCACCAAGTACGAGGTGGACGACGAGTTCTGGGCGAGGGAAAGCAAGGCGTGGGACGACCTCGACGAGCTCTACGTGGACGTCACCGGAAGAGATTACAAGAACACGGTGGTCCCCCAGTGCGTGTGGAAGACGGTGCTCCGCGTCAAGTACTGGTACAACGGTCGGGTGTACAAATTCATCAGTTACGACATGCACGCCCCGTTCCCACCAAAGGAATCCGGGGGGATGTCGTTCAGCCTGCCCATCACCCGGGCGTGGCTGTGTGGGGAAGACGACAAACCCAAGCGCGACGTCACGGAAAAGATCAGGCGATACGCGGGTCCGAAGAACGATTTTCACGGGGTCGACGTCGCTTTGAGGGACGTGCTGTACTACGACGAAGAGACGCTCAGGGAACTGTATCCAAAACTTCTGTTACAAAACGCGCTCGGTTTTAAGCGGACGGTGTCGACGCTCACCGGAACGACCTCTACTCTTCGGTGAGTTTCGTCGCCAAGTAGAACTGTAAATCCCCTAGGGACGCGCAGGCGTATTTTAATATCAAAAATCTGTTGTCCGCCTCTTGCATCAGTTGCACCGACGAACACAAAGACGTCGCCTTGGTGAAGATGTTCATGTACCGGAGGGAGTACATCCCCGACATCTTCACCGGTGACTCCTCCACGCACTCGATGGACGTCTGCTGATTCGCAAAGTCCCCTTCGCACGACATTCTGAGGACGTTTTTCTCCCTCGTGATCTCGATCTCGGTACCGATGTTCGCCATGTCCCGGCACAGCCTTTGAAAGTCCACGGAGGGCATCGTCGTGACCGTGGTCATCTTGATGTCCGGTACCTCGATCCGGTTGTCGTTGATGTCCAGGAGTTTCAACTCGAAGCACGAGGTCTGCTTCTTGGCGTCGGAGATGATTTCCACGTGCATGATCTCCCTGCTCTCCTTGTCGATGCGCATCGAGAGCACGTCCGAGCTTCCGACGGATTTGAGAATTTTGAAGACGTTACTGATGTTCACACCGGCGATCATCTCTCCCTCGCACTCGTACTCCTCAAAGTTTTCCTTCTGGAGGCGGAGGTCGATCAGGGAGGACCGGGCGGAATCGAGGGTGGTGACGACCACCCCTTCCGGTCGAAAGAAGATGTTGACATCATTAAGGATATCTTTCAGGACCTCGAAGGAGGCTTTAATAGCGGACGCCTGGATCGTTTTTAATTTCATTTTTTCGTGGTTACTGAGTAATCGCCTCAATCCTTTATGTCCTCGTACGCCACCGCGCCAACTTCTTTGGAGATTCTCGCCTGCAGTTCCGGGGTCATCGGCGGGGCGAGCTGTTGCCCGTAGTTGTCGAGGGTGAACATGTCCCGGTCGTTGCCGTCGTTGTCCAGGGAGGAGAACGAGCACCCCCACCCGCCGACCTCGCAGTGCTGAATATCGTTTTGCGGTAGCAGGCTCTGCAACCAGTTCCGGATCTCGTTCCCGACGAGAAACTTTCCATTCTTCGTGAGCATGGTGGGCACTCTGGTGATCTTGCTTCTGTATTGCGCCGGAACCCCCTGTGTGTTCACGTTGTGATACTGCACGAGCTGCTTGAGCTGCGGGTGCTGGTGCACGTACTCGACGATTTGCTTGCAGTGGTTGCACTTTGGACTGTAGATCAGTAGAGCCATTCCTAATATATCATTCTGATTTTCTCCGAAAAAATAAACGCATACTAAAGTAGACATGAATAGATTGGTGTTGATCCTCATCGCACTGGTGGTCCTCGGACTGATTATGACTCCCAACAGGGAAAACTATTTCACCTCGGAAGCGTTCGGGTTTTCCGGGTACACCAAGCCGCGCAGGGGAAGCGTCGTCCTCGACGACTTGCCTGTGAACAAGACCGAGTACACCGAGGTCGAGGCGGCGGTCGACAACGACGTCATGAACGAGCTCGTCGTCAAGACGAACGAGGCGATCGCGAAGCGCACCGGGATGTGCACCCACATCATCGAGACGACGCAGTTGAAAAAGTACCAGGGCAAGTCCGGCGAGACCTTGTATGAGGTGATGTTCATGGCGATGAAGCACGGTGGATTCTCCTACGGTTTCAGCGTCGTCGCCGCGCTCCAGTGGAAAGATCAGACCGCGACCGTGGTCTCCCTTCGCACGCAACCGATGGAGGTGGAGTCCCCGTCCGACGTCTCCGCGTTCACCGGGGAGACGTCTGGAAAAGAGTTTCTTGATTTCGAGGTGGTCCGGAAGACCGTGGAGACCAAACAGGGTGAGTTACTTCAGGCAAAACAAAAATTGGAGTCAAAGATAGGATGAAATGCTCGACATCGCGGACATTCAGAAGATCGAGTCCCAAAAGCGAGCGATTCGAAAGGAGTGTTACACCAAGATTTACGAGATGTGTGAAAAAAAGATCAAGCAATACGTGAACATGGGTCAGAAGCAAATATTTTTCACCGTGCCCGGGTTCGTGATGGGGTACCCTGCGGTGGACAGACAAGCCGCGGCGAAGTGGTTGGCGAGGCAGTTCGAGCGGAGCGGATTCAAGACGTCCGTGGTGAACGACGACGTCTACGTCTCTTGGTCGCACGCGGGCAGGCGCAAGCGCCCTGCCTCCGATGAAACACCAGACGACGACATCGAGTTCCCGTCCTTCGTGAACCTGAAAAAGGCGGCTGACAAGTACCGGCACCTCGTCAAAAAGTAATTTAATTTGTATTCAATAATAGTATACACTATGTCCGATTCCCTCGGAATCCTAGTCGAAGCGAAGAAAGAGTACACCAACCAACTCTGCCTGTTGATGTGCCCGGTGATGATCGGGGTGTTTCAGGACATGTACGAGGAGGCGGTGCGCATGTCGAAGAACAAGAAGCCACTGCTCCAGTACCAGCGCCTGCTCAAGGAGGTGCCGAACTGGAGTAACGCCATGAGCAAAAAGCACGAAGACAACGTCGTCAACCGGTGCACGTGGTTCTCCGACCTCCTGGCGGCGGTGTTCGTGTCGCACGTCAAAATCCTTTCCTCAGTTCGATTGAAGAGCGACTCCAAGAAGATCTCCCTCAAACTCCCGAACAACGGCGTGTTCATCCAGACGTGCTACAACAACTGCGCGCGTTCGCTGTACAACGACCCGTACGTGTACCACGACGAGATGAGCGAGCACGTTCGAGACGACATGCTCACCAAGCGTTTCTCCGAGTGCATCGAGACCACCATCAAAGAACTCATTCCGGTGCAGCAAATTCTCTCCACCTACATGTCGGCGTCTCCGGAGAGCAACATCGACGTCGGGGACGAGGACGACCTCCAGGACACCCTCGACCCGGAAGTGACCGAAGACGACGAGTTGCCCCAACAGGAGGATCCGGGATTCCCAGAGGAACAGCCCGCGACGACGCCGGAGCACGTGGAAGAAGAGGACGCCGGGCACACGCCGAGCGATCTCATGCAGGACGAGGTGATGGAGACGTCCCCGGTGGCGTCCGACCCGCCGGTGATGACCCCGGAACTGAACGAGTTCAAGACGATCCCTTCGGTGAACCTCCCGGCGCAGCAAGCGTCCGCGCCCGCGCCGTCCATGGAAGATGAAGACGACGGCGTGCTCTTCAACGACGCCCCGGAGGGTCGTGTAAAAAAACCTTTCTTATAAAGTAGATTACAATGGAAGACCTCGCCGATTACCTCCGGGATCCGTTCTCAGCGGCGTTGATCGCGGCAGCCATCACCGCCGTGTACATCAACGTCAAGCAGCGCATCAACAACGAGGGACAACTTCCTCTCCACGCCTACACCAAGCCGGCGATTTTGAACGGCATCATGGTTTACTTCATCGTCTCTAACGGGCTCGCCCTCAAGGAGCCGATTTCCACCGAACCGTTCTGACTTAAAGAAAACTCTCATTAATTATATACAACTGACACAGCGATGTCTACCAGTGTTGGGGCTTTCAACGACATGATGGGACAGTTCCTCGTCGAACTGTCCAAGGCGATTCCGAAGGAGACGGGCGTCAAGAAGTTCTTGACGTCCTTCGAACTCCTCCGGAGCACGAACCCGAGGGCGATCGTCGACGCGTTCATGAAAGGGGTCTCTCCGTACGCGGAGATGATCTCGAACCGGGACGAAAACTTGCTCACCGAAATGTCCAAGATGGATTACCTCAAAGACTTAAACATCCAGACCCATTGGTCGGACTTGAGCGCCAACACTAGGAACGCCGTTTGGAGTTACCTTCAGACCCTGTACATGCTTGGTACCACGATCACCGCGATCCCGCAAGAGACGCTCGGCGCGATCGAAGCCTTAGCGAAGGACTGCGCGGACAAGATGCAGACCTCCGACGGCACCATCAACCAGGAGGCGTTGATGAAGATGCTCGGTGGTTTGGGCGGTAGCCTCGGGCAATAAAACCTTAACATAATGTAATAAAGATGTCTCGAACGTGGTTCGACGATCCGAAGCAACTCATCCGAGCCGATAAAGTGCAAAACTTTTGGCCCACCGCGTCGCAAACTCCAGAAGAGAGAATCAACAGCGCGTCTCGTTTTGTCATCTACGCCACGTCGGTGCTCTACCTCATTCGTCGCGATTTGCGTTTGTTCGTCCTCGGTGCCACCGTCCTCGCGGTGTTGTACGTCATGTTCCGAAGCGACATGGTCACCAACCCGGTCGGGCGCCAGACGCACACTGACAACGACCAGATGAACGTGCAGTTGCCGAGCAAGGACAACCCTATGGGGAACGTCCTCCTCACCGATTACACCGATCAGCCGAACAGACCTTCCGCGGCGTGGTATCCGTCGGTGAAGCCGTTCGTGCAGTCCAACTTGGAAAAGACGTTCACGTTCGACGCCGGACGCTCGAGGACACCCCTTCCGGAGCACCAACAGCGTTTCGCCGCGCGTCAGTGGGCGAGCATGCCGGTGACGACGATCCCAGGCGACCAGACCGCGTTCGCGGAGGCGTGCTACGGCGCCAAGTTCGCCCCGATGTGCAAAGACGGTGCCACCGGGGTGTGCAACCCGAACGCGCGTGGGGTGCAGTTGGAGGCGTTCGCCGGTATCGGTGGCGACGGGGACAAGAGGAGTGGGATGCACGGGGGAACGACGTTCGCCTAAATTAAAAAATCTCAAGGTATATCAGTACATTCCAAATGGCTTATCAACTCCAACCCGGTGTGAAGATTCTCGAAGACAAGGCGCTCCCACCGGAGCGAGCCACGGACAACTTTTTCGCTTACCCTCAGCCGAGTACGTTGAACTACGTCGAGCGTCGCCCGAGCACCATGATCTACGGCACCGCTCCGTTCAAGGCGGGCAAGGGCGCCCCAGCCCACCTCATCGAACTCGACGACTCCATGCGCCCGCAAAGCACCACCCGCCACAACGTCGGGTACGCCGAGCCGCACAAGCAAAACTACCACCCGTTGCTCAACGTGGAGTGCCAACTCCCGCTCAGAACCATCGATTTCGAACCGGCGAGTTCCCGCGCCGATCTTCAGAACGAGATGTTTTCGAAGCGTTACATGCCCACGTAAAAATAATGTTTGGAATAAGTAAAGAATATGGCTGACCCTATATCTTTGTTGGCGATTGCAGGGCTCGTCTTCGCGGGTCGTAAGATGTCCGATCCAGTGGTCACCGCCGAAGCACCAGCCGTGGCGCAGGTGCCGAAGCCGCCGCTCTTGGAGGACGCCGAGATCGTCGTCTCCGACGAGCCGTACTTCGTCGAAGCGTCGGAACCAGACGGTGGGAAGCGGGAGATGGCGTCCTTCGCCGAGATCGCCCCTCAACAACGCAGCGATGGCACGGAAGTGTTGAACATGCGCAACCGCCTCTACGACAACGGGCGGATGAACAACCTCTCTCCGGTGGAGAAGCAACTCGTCGGTCCGGGTCTCGGCGTCGCCGCGGACGTGCCCGCGGTCGGCGGTTACCAGCAGATGTTCAGAGTCGCCCCGGTGAACACCGGGGAGTACAGACTCACCCAACTCCCCGGACGCGTGAACCACGGGTTCGACGTCAAGGGGGGTCGGCGCACGATGGAGACCGTGGTGCAACACAACCGCCCGGAGAAGACCGCGCAACTCGACCAGAGGCTGCCACCGGTCGCCGGTCGGTCGGTGCACACCGGTGTGACCCCGAGGAACAAACAAGAGCGCGCGAAGCGCCCGACCAACCGCTCCCAAACCGGTCTTCGCACCGACGGTCTCAGCAACGCCCCACCGAAGCGGTTCATCTCCGCCCAGGCTATCCCACAAGAGCCCACGCGGTTCAAGATGGACAACGACACGGTGCGCTTCGGTAACGCCCAGCCTGGACTCACCGAATTCCGGGGTGGCTACCAGCAGTCTCCGGCGGCGCAGGTCGGGAAGAGCGACGCCGAGCTCATGGCGCTTGGGTTCCGCATCGACGACAAGAGAGGCGTGGAGACCAACCGGATGGCGAACAGGGGGAGAATGAACGTGTGCCAGCAGTCTGGGAAACTGACCACGTTCCGGTGCGACACGTCGAGGATGGACGGACGCTTCAACGCCGCGAACGGTGGGTGGCAACAAAACTACAGGCAGAACGATTATCACAAATTCAACGCCTTCAAGGGACACGAGAACCCGTACGCGTCTCCGGATCACCTCAACTCCACCAAAGAGCAGCTCAAGAACAACCCATACGCACAGTGCTGGTGAAAAAATTAAACCATTTGTATAAAAACCATCTTCATTAAAATTCCAAACTAATTGTAATGAAGGTGTACACACTAGACATCGACAGCGGTGAGAGAGATCCCACCGTGCACCCGACGTCTAACAATTTCATCGTCGACCTGGCGACGCCCATCTACAACGTGACAAAGGTGGAGGTCGTCTCCGCCAGGGTTCCGGCGTCCGTTCCGTTGATTCACACCCACAACAACAAGTTCAGCGTGACCGACGACGTCGACACCTACACCGTGACCCTCTCACCGAGCGCGGACTATTCCTCAGGAGGGAACATCGCGACGCACCTCGAAACGCAGTTAGCCGCTTCCGGATGCAACACCGTGGACACCGTGGCATACACCGACGGAAAGTTCGTCTTCTCCAACACCGCGGGCAACCCCTTCACCTTTAATTTTCACAGTGGGGTCGATGGGTGGACGTCCAACGTGATGACGAGGACGACGCCGAACCAAATCTTGGGGTTCTCCGCCGCGGACCAGGCGTCCACGTCCGGCGGGGTGCTCACTGGGGGGACACCGGATATCACCCACGCCCCGAAGACGTTCGTCTTGCGGGTGACCTCGGGCTCGGACAAGATCAGCCAAGAGGCGTTCACGAACACACCTTTCTACACCGGGGTGTTCATGAACAACAACGCCTCCGGTTCGGACTCCTACCTCACGTTTTACGGCACGGACGACGCCGTCGTGCACGATGAACACCGGAAAGAGATACGACAACTCCAAATGGAGTTCCTGTACAAGGAAAACAACAAACTCATCCCGGTGGATTTCGGTGGGAGAGACTACGCCATCAAGTTTCGAATTCACGGGTCCAAGGACAAGTTGGAAAACCTCCCAAAACTGACCGAGGAAGAAGTTTCAAAACTAGAGTTGCCACCACCTGTGCACATTCCTGAACTCGTCGTGAGAGAGAATCTGAATAAGTGGGAGCAATGGATACCCATCGCGGTGATTATAATTATCGGGATTGTCCTGATACGAGCGCTTAGCGTCCAATCGCGTAGATCGGCGCCGCCGGCTTCGTGACTTGCGTAGACACAGAGGACACCAAGAGGAAGACGGCGATGGACAACAAGGTGGTCATGAGCGCCGTGACCGCGAGTTGAAGACCCGTGTTCTTCGGTCCCTTGATGATTTGGCTGATAGCCCAGCGAGCGACATCGTTCCACGACATAGCCGCGGCGAAGGCGAAACCTTGCGTGAGGGAGTTGAGCGATTGCTTTTCCAACATTTGCGTGATGACGGTGACCTGTTCAGCCATGGTGAGTGTGTATATACTTACCGTAGAAAAAATTTATTCCGGGAGAAGTTCCTCTTTCTGCAACAATTTCTTGTACTGGGGTTTCTTCAAGATGCCCTTGTTGTTGTTGAGCACCTCCTGATGTTCATCCTCCTCTTCATCGGACGATTCCTCCTCCTCATCCGATGAAGAACTGTCGTCGAAGATCGTGAAGTTCTTTCTCTCCGGAGTCCACCCTGACCATCCCCGGGGTGGGCTATCAGGGGATAAGGTCTTCATTACTATCTATTGCTTTTTTAAGAAGAGTTTCCGCTGGATTTTGTGGCACCCAAGTCTGCCAGTCGTCCAGTGCTCGGTTGATCGCCTTGAAAGTGTCATCTTCTCCTGTGTACGGGGTGAAATCCTCCTCTGGCACGTCCACGAATTCCGGTTCCCACTCCTCCCCGTCCTCCTCGTCCCCGTCCTCATCCCCTTCCTCCTCCTCCTCCAACTCTGGGAGAATCGAACCGATGTGTTTGCCCACGGAGTGCATGGCGGAGTACTTGATGCTTCTCTCGAAATCCTGGATGAGCACGGTGGACCGACCACACGCGTTGGCGTACTGACTCGCCAAGATGATCGACAATTCGAGCACGGGTTGCATGATGTCCACGAGGGCTTCCGCTTCTCTGTCCATCTCTTACCTTCTGTCATCAAAAAGAGTTCGGCATTTTCCCCCAACGATGCGCAAAACGTTGTAGGACAGGGCGTAGACGCGAACCTCCCGCCTGTGTTCGGACGGGAACAGGCTCATGTCCAGAAGTTGCTCCTTCACGAGGGAGAGGTTCACCTGACCCGTCGGGTACGGCTTCTCCGGTTCGGTGCCGAAGGCGTAACTGTAGAATCTCCGGATGAGTTGAGTCTTCGAGTGGTGGATGCCACCCTGCACGGCTTTGAGGAAGGTGATCCCCTTTCCGGTGACGTCCGAGAGGATGACCTGGTCGTCGAACTTGAGGGTGAGGTAGTCGAGGTGCTCGTACAACACCAACCGACCGTCGTGGTACTTCCCGTAACCGTTACCGGAGTAAGACACGTTGTAGTTGTCGTAATCCAGGGGCGTGCAGTGGTCCACCAACCCCCCGTTGTCTTCCCTCTGAATCACGAAATACAATTCCTTCGTGGGGTGCTGGAACTCCAACTTCATCCGGTGGAGGGTCGGGGGGTCGTCGTACGCCGACGACGCCGGCACGCTCGACTTTTGCGTTTGAATCTGCGTGAAAACCATATCCATCGGCGTGTTCCTGAGCCGCACCACCTCCGCCCGGTCCACGAAGGCGACGTCCACCTCCATCTTGAGGTCCGTCAACGCCATCGGTTGGTTGTCGTCCGACTCCGTGATGGTGGGTCGAATCGCGAACGTGTTCGTGTCCAGGGCGACGACGAGCGGGGCGTAGTCTCGGAGTTTCACCTCCACCGTGATGTCCCGCTCCTTGTGCAACGCCGCCAAGGGGAGGGACAACGTCGGGTTCCTGTAAAAATAGAATGGAATGTCCACCAAGAATTCCTGAACTTTGTTCGCCCCGGGACGGACGGCGTCCGCGACGGACTTGTCCGCGCCGGAGAGGTTGTAGTACGTGTTGAGGGTGTCGTAGAGGATCGTGCTCGAACTCACGGGAGTCGCCGCCGAGCGGACGGCGTACTTGCCCACGAGGTTCTTCAGAGCCGTCTGTTTCGTCTGGGTAAAGTAGTGTTCGCTGTATATGGTGAGCCAATCCGAGGTGAGGCGCTGCACGGGGATGTCCCCGATGAAGAGCTCCACGGACTCGATGAGGGCGTGCCCGACGCTCTCGATGTATCCGTACCGGGTATGCCCGGTGCCGAGGTTCTGCCTCGCGATCGCTGGAAGTTTCACCCGGAGGGCGACGTTCGTGAGGACGTCCCCTTGGTTCACCGGAATGCGAAACTTGACTTTTTTACCAAAGTCCCCGGGCTCGTCCGGGTCCAAGGTGACCGTCTCCTTGGCGTACGCCCCGTGTTTCCTGAAGACTTTTCGCCAATACGTGTACTCTGGGTCATCTGTGAAGTACCGGTCGCTGATTCCAACGGTCTCTAATTGAACCCGACCCGCCATTCTGATATATACATGGCATTAAAATCGTAAACCACATAACCCGGCGTTGATTGTCATCTGGTTGTAACTTAAAGCGTACACCCGGACGTTGTTGTCCCCGACGAACACCGGCTCGATCTCGACCGTGAGGAGTTTGTGGGCGACTCGGGACATGTTCACCTGACCGGTGGGGTACGGTTTGTCCGGTTCCGCGCTGAAGGAGTACATCCCGAACTCCGAATAGAGATCCACCTCCACGTGGGTCCCGGACGGGTTCAGCGATGGGTGTGGCTCGTACACGGGCACGTCCAGACGGGTCGCCGGGCAGTTCACGTGGTGCCTGAGCGCCTGCGCGTACGTGAGCTGCAACCGGTCCATGTCGAAGACGACCTCGTTGTTGAACCGGAGGGCGACCCGCTTGATTTTGTTGTAATCGTTCACCAGGTTGTAATCCTCCGCGGTCACCCCCTGACTCACGAAGAAGAGTTCCTTCACCGGTCCGGTGAAATTGATCATGACGCTGCGCTCCGTCTCCCCCTCGGGAATTTTAAATTTCGCCACCTGCAGTTGGGTGATCGAGTACTGGAGTGGGGTGGACATGAGGTAGGCGCGCTCTTCCGGGGTCACGAACACGAACTCGCTGTCCAGTGAGAGGTTTTTCACACTCGCCGTCACACCCTGCGCGACGTCGGTGGCGGACAACCCGTACCACACCATCTGGTCGAACGGACGAAGCTTGACTCGAACCTCCACCACCTGCTTCGTCAGGGCACACGTGGGAATGCTCAGGGAAGGGTTCTTGTGGAAATAAAAGGGAAGGTCCAAAAAGTACGTGTAATCATCCCTGTACACGAGAAAGTTTCCGTGACCGTTGAGGAAATACAGGGTTTGGTCCACCTCATCGTTCGTGTGTTGGAGTTGGTTGTACAAGTATATGTACTCCCCGGTGATCCTCTCTATGACCTGAGCCCCGATCACGAGCTCGGCGTACTCGATCAGGTGACTGCACACGGAGGGCGGGTAGTACTTGTCGTTTTTGTAATTCGGGGCTGCCCCGCCGATGTCCGGGGTGGGATCCGAAAGTTTTATCTTCAGTGTCATCGTTCGAAGGAGGTCACCCTTGTCCTTGGGCACTCGGCACACCACCTCTTGCCCGAAATCGATCGTCCCATCGAAAGGGGTCTCGATCTGCTCGATGCTGAACTTGGTGTGTCTCCGGAATCTCGTCAGGAAGTGGCTGTATTTCGGTTGCCCTGTGAGCCACTGGTCCATCAAACCGGTGGCGGCTAAGTTCAATCGTCCCGCCATACTAATATTAGGTGAGTAAAATTTTAACAAATAAAACAGGACGTTAATCGTAGAATGCAACTTCAGTTGAGGAAATTCAAACCGGAGACGATGGGTGACGATCGCGTGTGTGTTTTTCTGGGGAAGCGCAACACTGGTAAGTCGACGCTTATCAAGGACATCATGTACTACAAGCGTCACATACCAGCGGGTATATGCATGTCGGGCACGGAGGACGGGAACCACTACTACCAGTCCTGGATCCCGGACCTGTTCATTTACCCAGAGTACGATCGGGAGGCGGTCGAACGTGTCATGGACAGACAGAAGAAGTTGGTCGCCCAAGGCGCGAAGAACTGCGGGGCGTTCCTTCTGTTTGATGACGTGATGTACGACGCCAAGTTTCTCAAAGAACCCATCCTGAGACAGATCGCCATGAACGGGAGGCACTGGAAACTGTTCGTCATGATGGCGTTTCAGTACTGCATGGACATGCCCCCGGCGATTCGCTCGAACATCGACTACGTCTTCCTCCTTCGAGAGAACATAGTTGGTAACCGCGAAAAGATTTACAAAAATTTCTTCGGTATCTTCCCCACGTTCCAGGCGTTCAACCAGGTGATGGACGCGTGCACGAACGATTTCGAGTGCCTCGTTCTGGACAACACCTCCCGATCGAACAAGATCGAAGACGCGGTGTTTTGGTACAAGGCTGACCTGAAGAAGCCAAAGTTCAGGGTGGGTGCCCCGCAATTTTGGAACGTGCACAACAAGTTGTACAACCCGAAGCACTACCTGAAATCCAAAGATGATGAGAAGCCCAGAGACAAGAAGACGCAAATCACGGTGAAAAAGAAAAAGTGATGATGTTGCGTCATCAGGGGGGAAGAGAAAACATAAAGTTACAGTAGTAATGGTGGAGACGTTGAACTTGCACGACGACGGCGAGGGCTACGTCACCCTCGAACAACCCAAACCGCAACAAACGTCCCCGGTAAAGTCCAACGCATCCACTTCGTTTCAAATGGACGAAAAAAATCTCGCACAACAACAACAAATGCCCATGGATTCCACGCCGCTTCAAGACATCATGGGTGACGAACAAAACCTCGCCAACGGTGGCGTCATGATGGAGGCGCCGGTCATGCAGCAGCAGCCGCGTATCCAAAACTTACAGGGCGTCCAGGCGCCGCCGCAAGCGCAGATGGGTATGGGACAGATGATGCCGCAGCAGCAACCGGAGGTGAAACCGGAGTCCAAGAACCCGCTCAACCTCACCGACGACCAGATGGTCGCCCTCTTGGTCGCCGCGTGCACCGCCGTCGCCATCTCCAAGCCGGTCCAAGACAAGCTCGTCACGAGCGTGCCCAAGTTTCTCACCGAGAACGGCACCCGCTCGATGGTCGGTCTCGGCGCCACCGGTTTGGTCGCCGCCGCCCTCTTTTACTTCTCCAAGTCCTACGTCGTCAAGGCGTGAGTTCACTCATCGGAGATGTGCTGACCGCAAAACTTTGTGTTTGCCGGAATTTTTTCATACAATCCCAGATTGATACACATGTCTCTCAGTTCAATGTAGTTCGACCAAAATTCTTTGGAGTGAGAATACGTATCCACCGTGCAGTGCGCCAGCTCGTGTATGAGGACGTGGAAGATCTCGTTCGGGGTGCCGTCTAGGCACAGGGCGATGTCCTCGCCTTTGTTCGTGTTGTACCCCACCGTGTCCCCGCGCATCTTCGTGAACCCGGTGACCGGTTTCGCGCGCCAGATTTTTTTAAACTTGACGTGGTTCTCCTCACGGAGGTGCTTTCGCAAGATTGAGTATTTCTCCTTCACATGCACCAACTCCGGGGGTTCCACCGTGTTCTTCAGCACCCAAAAGTTGATCAACAGGAGCGCCACCAAGACGAGCATGCTTCTTTTTATAAACGAAGATAAATTTCGAGTACAACTCGGAGATGTGTCCCCTGAGAGGTTCCCACAAGAGTAGAGTGAAACCGATCTTCTCCAACTCCGTGACGAGGACGTCCTTGTAACAGATGGGTTCGGGACGGGGTCCGTCGGCGTAGAACGGCGTGTCGACCAGGTGTACCCAAAGTTTCTCACCAAAGCCACCGTTACCATGCTCTTTAGTGATAAAGAAATTCCCGTCGGGGTCTCTGAGGGGTGTCCGGAAGACGATGCTCTCCGAGTCCGGGATGATCCCGAAGAGGTGCCCACCGGGGGCGATCCTGCGCCTGATCTCACGGAGGGACTCGCGGAACAGGTCACGGGTCTCGAAGACGTAGTGGAGGGAGAAGTTGTAACACACCGCGTCCCACCGGCGCGCCGGACACGCCCGGATGTCCCCGACGTAGAAGCCGTTGACCCGGATCTTCATGTTTCGCGCCCGCGCGCGAGCCTCCTCGAGCGCTTCCGGGGACGGATCGCACATGCTCACGTTCGCCCCGACCCGGCGCCACTTTTGGAGGTCCCCACCGAACCCGGCGCCGACGTCCAAGACGCTCTGCCCCTCGTGGACCACGCGCTCGATCAGGGCGCGCTTGGCGTCGTTGTGGTTTTTCCGGATCTGGTCCATACTGAAATGACGTTTGAAATTTTTCACGCACTTAAAGTCACCCCACCATAGATAGATATACAGCCACGACCATGTCGCTCGAGCAAGATTACATCACCGTCCCGGGACAAAACTTTGTCTGCCTCTCCATCGTCGGACCCTCCTGTCCGCAGAAGACCGACAAGTTTGGCATCAAGATTCGAGGGTGCTTCGGTACCCGGGAGGAAGCCGCGAACCACGCGAAGAGACTCCAGAAGGAGGATGCCACCTTCGACATCTTCGTCGCGGACATGTACAAGTTTCTCTTGATTCCACCGGATCCGACGGAGATCGAGGACTCGCACTACGCCGAAGAAAAGTTGGAAGAGCTCATGACTGGTTACAGAGAGAACCAGCGCGCCGCCGCCAAGCTCTTCGAAGAACGCAAGCGGGACATGATGGAAAATAAGGAGAACGAATATTTCAAACCAGGTGATGAGAACTCTAAGTTTTACACCAAGCCCGACGAAGCTCCGTTGGAACACCCGGGCGAGATCCTCGAGAGATTGAAAAATGAACAACCGGAAAAGTCCATGGAAGAGCTCGTCAAGGAAGCCGATGCCATCGTTGCCCAACAAATCGAGGAGCGACGCAAGCAGCGCGAAGCCGAAGCCCAAGCCGAAGCCGAAGCCAAAGAAGCCGAAGCCGAAGAAGCCGAAGCCACCAAGTCTGAAGAATAAAAATGTAGAGTTTTAATAAGAATGACATTTTTCAGTATCATCCTCAACGTCATTACTATAGCCATCGTCGTCTATGCTTTGGTTTTCCAGGGCGACAAACTAGGTGCGAGCAAGAAAACCGAAACACGAGTGATCGCGACGGACGTGTACGTGGACAACGAGAAAGATCCCCGCGTGGTGAGTCGATCGTATTTCACGGAAAATAAGTACGGTGATATTGGCAAATTTGTAGGCTACTCAACTGTACCGGAGGATCATTGGCTGAATGGTCTGAGTTTTGCCCATGAAGAATCCTAAGATGAAACCGATGAACACCAATATGTAGGTCATCTTGTCGAGCGAGGCAAAGTCAAACTTGCCCCCGTCGTTCGGCACCGGGTAATGGTGCACGGGATGTGGCTGCTGGTACATCGTCTGCGGGGACTGGTCGTAGTAAACGTCGTCCAGATGCGACGAATCTTCTTCTCTGGGTACCGCGTGATCGAGGGGCTTCATCTCATCTGAGACTTTCGGGTCGAACGTGATAGGGTTGCCAATGTCGGTCTCCATGATTATTATTACAAACGCCATTTCTTTTTAAGTCTCTGTCTCGGAGTCGGAGTCGTCTTCGATATCGCTTTCATCGAATTCTTCATCGTCGTCACCCTCCTCCCCCTCCTCCTCGACGATGAAGTCTTGCAAATCTTCTCCATCGTCGTCGTCGTCCTCGTCCTCTGAACACGACATCTCGTCTTCCGTGTCCAAGTCGGAACCGGCAAAGTCACTGTCGTACTCGCTATCCGTGTAGTCGTCCTCGAATCGCCCTTCGATCACATCCGGGGTGTACACGGACGAAGGAGACTTGATAATTCTTCCGGAACGCGTCGTGACTGTAGCCATCTTTGCTTGCTTTACATTTTATTGGACTCTCTCGTTTAAGTATTTAGGGTGAAATTTTAGTCTTTTTTTGATCGCGTGCTCTAAGATGACCTCTTCCATTTTTTCACCAATTTGCCGGGCGATGTCTTCCACCTCCTCCTCGATGTTATAGTTGTTGTACAGGGACACGTTCCGGAGATGGTCGAGACTCGTGTACAAAACACCCGCGGCGACGCGAGGCGTGTCCAGGTAGAGGGGCACGTCGTTGAGGTACTTGAGGAAAGCCTTGAACTCCTCCGGGTTGGCACCGGAGTACGCGTGTGCGTCTTGTTTCAGTGACGCCATGCCATCTATGTCATCGAAAAAATCTTTTCGTTGGGAAGACAGGTAAAGCATGTATCCGGAAACAGCGAGGAACAAAAATGCACTACTCATCTTTACTTACTGTCTTGAAAAATAATTTTCAATCATTCACCCATGAGGTAGGAAAAACTACGATTCAGGGGTAAGTTAATTTTTTTTATTTTTTGCCAGATGTATGATATCATCTCTAGTGTCACCGTGGAAAAAATAATTTTCCTGATTGAGATGAAAGATTGATCCATGAAAAAAAAATATTTTTGTTCCAAACTTTATTGATCACACATTATATGTTTCCGGAAAGTGAAAAAAAAATTCGATCCATGATCCATGATCCATGATCCATGAAAAAAAATATTTTTGTTCCAAACTTTATTGATCACACATTATATGTTTCCGGAAAGTGAAAAAAAAAAATTGATCACTGATCAAGATCTTTGATCCATGATCCATGATCCATGATCCATGATGAAAAAAATATTTTCGATCCAAAACTTTAATGATCACTTATATATGTTTCCGGAAAGTGAAAAAAAAATTTGATCACTGATCAAGATCTTCGATCCATGATCTATGAAAAAAATATTTTCGATCCAGAATATGTTTACGAGTGTGAAAAAAAAATTCGGTCGTTGATCAAGATTTTTGTTAGAGTGTATTACATGTGGTTACAAATTTCTTTGAGAAATGCATCTGCGCGCGGTCAATCTTTTTCACGGCTTTATCAAATTGTTTCAACATCTCCTTCTTCGCGGGCAAGGTGTTAGAAGCTTGAATGAACTTTAGATACCGGATGTACTCGTCCATTCTCAGGCGAAATTCTTCGATATATTCGAAGTCTGGCTTTACCGGCATTCTCATGCGAAATTCGTCGAAATATCCGAAGTCTCGCGTTCGCTTTACCGGTTTCTCAATGTTACCGATGTTGTAGAACACTTCTGTGATATACAGACAGTTCTTGCCGAAGGGTTGGACGTATTCATGTAACGCCGCCATGAACTCTTGCTCTTCTTTTGAACCTTTTCTATACGAACTTAGTAGAAAGTCATCGAGAACACCCTTGATATCAAAGAACGTATCACCAAGAGCCAACAAACTTTTCGCACGCGGATCAGATTTACAGTAGTTTTCCTGTATGATCAAAAAGCAATAAAAACACCATGAATCTAGGTTACACGTTTCGCGTCCAAGCTTAAACCAAAACGCGTGGTCGTTCTTGGACGGGAGAAGCTTCTCGTCTATTTCGGATTTTGGTATCATTTGTTTAATCAACGAATGATTCCTCTATTTGGAAAAAAAGTGAACAGAAAAAAATATTTCGGTGACTAACGTGGGACCGATGTTTGGGAAAATTTATATAACATGATATTCCGATGGAATCACAAATGTTTTTTGTGTAACCACCCGATCGATCTGGAACCCATCCCGGAAACGCACTACGAGTGGCTGGCGTACTACCAATACCGGTTCGTGTACAACCCGGTGTCCCTCTTCATGAACCGGATGTACTACAAAACCATAGGTGAAAAGATGCGTCGAGTGTGTTCTTCGTGTTTCTCGACGTACAAGCCGGTGCCTTTCCGGGTCCTTCGTGACAGGGAGATTGGATTGTGTCGGGTGCGCACTACGAGAAAGCAACCTCTCAGTCTGAGTATGGATGAGCTCATGGAGTGGCTCGGGGGAATGGAAGAATTCTTCTATTCGAGCAGAAACCACTCGTAGACCGGGTCGTAGATGTCCAGCCCGAGGGTGCGTATGATGATCAGCGCGGACTCCCAAAACTCGTCCATGTGTGAAAGTCGTTCTTCTAGGTACTCGAGGATGTAAAAATTTTTAGATACGATAGCCCCCGCCAACGTGTGATACCAAAGTTTTACCGGGTAGTTGCACCGTTCCCACAGGAATCTCACGATCTTGTGTCCCCGCACGTGGTTCAGACACGTCGCCGCGTGATACATGATGTCCCCCTTCGTGTCCACCGCGATGACGATCTCGACATACTTTTTCCTCTTCTCGAGTTCGTGGAAGTTCCCCTCCCTCGCCCACTCACACAGATCTCGGAGCATTTTTTTCTCGGTCGACAGTAAAAGATATGTCGAAGCAGATCGTTGGCGTTGGTCTTTTATTTATGTGCGTCTGCGCGATGAGTTCGTCCTCGTCGGCTGCGTTTTTCGCGATGAACCAAGGAGGCGGTGGTGGTGAGACGCCTTTAGCCGAGAGCAAGACTGCGGTCGATGGCGAGACGTCCGGTCCGACGCTACCCGTCGGTCGATACGTGCGTATCACTCAAACCGTGGCGTACGATGCGAATGCGACGGGTAATGTGGATGACAAAAATAAAATCATCAACGTAGCCGAGTTGGAGGTGTTCGACGAAAACGACAAACTCATCTCTTCCAACACTCCGGTGACCGGGAGCTCGGAGTACTCGGCGACGCACGGATTCAAAAACTTGACCGATGGGGACATGACAAACTTCGCGCACACGAAGGGGAGAACGGAGGGAGAAATCGATTACATGCAATTAGATCTAGGTGCGGATAAGAAGGTGAAAAAGGTGGTCGTCACGAACCGAACGAGTTGCTGCAAGAGCAGAATCAAGGGTGTGAAAATCATGGTCATCGCGAGCGATCAGTCCACCAAGGGTGAGACCCCGGTGATCACCGGTGAGAACGACAAGTACACCTACGATTTCACGACTAATTCTGGGTGGGCGTAAAGTTTTTCCAATCCATCAGACTGATGTCACTCTCTTCGCACCACGGGTAAATCTCATCGTCGAACCCGATGAAATTTACCGCGTCGATCCCGACGTCCCTACACTCGTCGCACGTCTGATAACTGTCGTCGATGATGAGCCCGACGCCGAGCGACCGGCACAAATCCGCCTTCTTCACCTCGTGTTCGGTGAACGAGTTGGTGAGGATGACGTCATCAAAAACACCCGGAAAATACCTCTCGACCCACAACTCGGTGGTCTCCCGGACGACGTCCTGCCTTCCGGTGACGACGTACAACTTGTCTAAATCCGGGGTGTTCTTGAGGATCTGCATCGCCCTCTGCGCCCCTGGGATCGGCTTGAGGTAGAGAAAGTCCTTACTCCGGTAAAACTTGTGGAGGATCTCTTGGGACTGCTCTTCCGTGCACTGAAACACCTCCCGGTAGAGGTACGGGTGTTTCCCGTGGGGCATCTGCACCCCTCTCCATTTCGCCATGGGTCGGAGGAGGGGCACGAGGACTTCGTCGAGGTCGAGGGCGATCTTGCTGATCGACATTTGTGTTTGTCTCAGAACTTATTTTTTAGAATACAACTTACTATAGGTGGTTGGAAACAGTTTCATCTTTTTCGTGTCCTTGCACCCACACGTCTGCTGAATGACGTCCCTGTTCACGGTGAAGGACACGCACTCTCTGTGTTCGCCCTTGATGAGTTCGCAGTACTGGGTGTTTGTGGTGACGACGAATTTGTTCCCTTTCGCCTTGACTAGATTGATGGCTTTGGTTTTGCCTTGTCCCGGGAAAAACTTTTGTATGAATTCCTCGAGTTCCGGTTTCACGTGGTCAAAGGTGGGCGCCTTCTTCTTGGGTTTGGTGTTGATCTCCGGGACCACCACCGGGGTCGGGTAGAGCATCTTGTACAAATCGTGGGTGAGTTTGTACTTTTTACCGACAAAGTCTTTGCAAAACCCGTCCACCCTCTCCCGAATGGTGTCACACTTGCAGAAACACTTTTGAACGATGATGTCCCCGCTCACGAAGAACCAGACGTGATTGGACCCGTGCGCCCTCCGGAGGTTTTCGCAGTACCTGGACGTGGTGCTCACCAAGTACTGTTTCTTGGACTTGTAAATCTTGGTCACCCGGGCGTCCGCCTGTCCCTCCATGTGTTTCCGGATGAACGTCTCGAGCGCCGCGGCGGCGACTTCGTCCCTGTACTCGTCTTTCATCTGCGCCTTGGTGAAGCACCCCTCCTTGATCGCCCTCCCCGGTGGCTCCACTTGGGTGTGTGCGATCTCTCTCGTGCGCACGGTGCCCATGCGTAGGAAATCGACGTTGGGTTCCTGTCCCACCCTTTGGAGCATGCTCAGGGGTCCGTGTCTGTACACGAACACCGGGAGGTACGCGACTTGGTTGATTTTACCGGAGTTCCCACATGCGCCGCATCCTCGACCTTGACACTCCTCGCACTTGGCTTTCTTCTTGGACCACGGCATGCGAAACCCGGACCCTTTGCTCCCCCTCTGGAGGTCTCCGTACACCGCGGCATCGATCACCTCGTTCCAGTCCGTGCCTGGTTTCGCTGTGTACAGGGCGACGAGTATGTGTTCCCGGAGGGCGATCGCGCTCGCTTGGTCGACGACGAACTTGTGCCAGTTGAGGTGGATTCCGGTTTTCACCTTCTCACCGACCGTCTTGGGCGGCGCCACGCACACGAGGCAGTCTTTCCCCCCGTGTCGCTTCACCTTGTCGCAGATCACCTTGACCACGGACTCGATCTCCTCGAGGGTGAGTGCTTCTTTGTCCTTGTAATCGATGTCCACGAAAAAGTTGTACGTCTCCGTCTTCTGTTCCACGATGAAGAGGTCCTCCCCGGAAGCGATCGCGGCGATGTATCGCTCGTTGAAATCATCTAACTTGTCGAACGGTACGGACAGGACCCCGCCGTCCATCATCACGTGCGACAACTTATTTGCATGATTAAATTTATTCTCGACGCACCACCTTCGAAACATGGTTTACCCTAATATCTGAGTTCCCCTTTATACCAGTGCGACGAATCGTAGGACTCCCTCCTCCCCGGGTCCCTCTCTTCGTTTTCCAAATCCTTCTTCAACACTAGGAGTTCGTACACGGTCTTCTCGAGGTGTTCCTTCACGTACGCCTCGCTCTCCTCCTCGTCGTACCCTCTCTTCTCCTGCACCAAGTCCCGGATCTGCCGGAGTATGTATGCCTTGCCCTTGGTCATATTATTACTTGACGGCGAAAGTTTTCCGGTCGCCCTTCCGCGCTTCGAGGGCGTCGTAAAACTGTGGGTTTTTCAAGACGTTGTCGACGATGAGTTCCCACTTCTTCGACCTCGCCTTGAACTCGTCGAGGGTGTCCCAACTCATGAGGTCGTTCTCGTCGAACGTGCGCTTCACCGGTTGTTTGTTGATCTTCCGGATCGCGTACTTCATCTTTTCGTCTTGAAACTTTTTCAGCGTGTCCTCCTGCGCCTGCTTGTCGTAATCCACGAAGAGCACGAACACGGTGTACACGAGCTCGTTTTCCCCTTCCGGAACCGTGAACACGAAGTCGACGTACTCCCCTTCCTTGAGGATGACCACTCCCCTGGTCTCCTCTTCCAATTCCCGGAGGGCGGTCTTGAGGGGTGCGAACACCTCCCTCCTCCTCGACCCCCCGGTCACGAAAATCCAATCTTTGTATCGACGATCCCGAACTGTGAGAAATTTAGGGGGATCCTCGGTGAATGTCACTGGTATGGCGATTGCTTTATATTTTTTCATCACATGGATAACGGCGCTGAGCGCTCCTAACATTTATGGATTTAATTTTCATCGGCGTTTTCCTCGACCGGTTGTTCGTCTTCCTCGGTGACTTCGAGCTTCTTCACCCGCGGCGGTGGCGGCGGTGGCGGTGGTCTCGGCGCGGTGATCTGCATCAACCGCGCGGACACGGACTTGAGTTGGTCCACCTCTTCCTTCGCCTTGTTGAGTTCCCGGAAGATGTAGATGGTGGACACGAGGCACACCACGACGGCGATGGTTGTCAAAATATCACGATCCATTTGAATCATCTGTGTATACCCAAACATGGTGGGTTCTTTTTAAGTCATCAGCCTATGATGGCGCCTAATTGTGTTTTTTTGTTCTTTTGGCAACCCGCCCCCTGTTGTCCAAACTGAATCTCCTGGAGGTGGTCGTGTTTGCACTCCGGGTCCTGGGTCTGCGCGACGGGTTGACTGACGAATTTCTCGATGGTTCTCGACTTCGGGTCGTACGTGAGCACGAAGACGACGGCGATGAGGACGACGACGGTCCAAAACATGTTACTATTCGTGGAGAAATAATTGCTTAGTTGCTGTACAACAGGGCTCCGAGACCGTTCGTGAAGCGGAGGATGTTGTAGTTCACCGCGTAGACGTCGTCGCTCGAGTTGGCGGTCTCGCTCACGAGGCGCGCGCTGTCGAGACGAGACCAGTTGAGGCTACCGGTGGGTTGGTGTCTGGAGGACTCGAGGCAGAACGGGTAGACGAAGAGTTCGTCCTCGTCCGCGGTGTCCATGGACGCGAAGGGGAGGTGGTAGTACGCCGGGATGCGGGTGTAGTGCGGGCGCGCAAACTTGAAATCGGTGACGTCCGTGCCGTTGATTTGGAGCTTGAGCTTGTTCGTGGCGCCCAAGATGCTCACACCGGAGGTGTTCGCGGCGGCGAGGACCTTCACCGGGTGGTTGAAGTTGAGCTCGTGGGTCTTCGAACCGGAGGCGATGCTCTTCTGGACTTGGGTCACGAGCATGTTGATGGGCTTGTTTTGGAGCGCCTGTCTCTCCGCGGTGTCGAGGTAGACGTAGGCGCTGTAGGCTTCCCACTTGGACCCGGCGGCTTGGGCGCCCCAGTTGATGCGCACCTCCACGTCGTGGAAAGAGGCGGCGATGAGGGGAATGGCGGTCTGCCAGGACTCGCAGAAGGAGAAGCGGAGCGGGTAGAAGGTGGAGACGGTGTCGGCGCCGCCGTACACGTTCGCGGAGTAGGACTTGTTGAACGTGGACGCGAGCACCTTCGGGGCGATGTGCTGGGTGAACTTGCTGTCGATTTCATCGATTTTTTGACCCCCGACGTACAACTCGACGTTGTCGATGACGGTGCTCCAGTCCGTGATGGAGACGTTGGCTTGCGGCGTACCGGAACCAACCAACGGAACCAAAAAGGTGTACCCGAGAAGGTCCCCCTTTCTCTCGAACCGGATGGTGCTCATGCCATTGTTGGAGACGTTGCCCTGGATGACCTGGCGCTCGACCGTGGTGGCGAACGGGGTGTGACGCTTGTACGTCGACGAGAAAAAGCTGATCTGGGGTTCACCGGTGAGATGAACATCTTGAATTCCTTGTGCGACCAATTGCGCGATCCCTCCACTAGACATGGTATTTTATATCATATGTTAAGATTTTGTTTTTAAGCCAGAAGTTGAACCCGGAGGAGCGCGGCGTTGTGCGTCAGGTTGTGCCTGGTCGTGAGCGAGCCGTCGGCGAGGATGTACCTGGTCTGGTACGCCGGCTCCACCTCGTCTGTGTCCACGTACTGGTACTGCCCGTGCGCGTCGAGCACTGGCACGTCCTCTTCCCGGGTGTGTTCGTGGTAGTTCGGGAGCGCCACCGGAGACGTCGCGAGGATCCTGTAGTACCTCTCCCGAGAGCGCTCCTCGTACCTGGGCTTCGGCACCGGTGATTCGTCGTAGACGTACCGGAAGTAACCGTAGGCGTACGTGCTCTTCTCCGACGCGCTCAGGTCGTTGTACACCTCCTGGGTCACCGTGATCTCTTGGGTGTACACGTACTGCCCGGTGGCGTCGTCGAGTTCGTAGTTCACCCGCTCGTCCTCCGGAAGCGCCGTGTACGTCCCCGCGTCCACGGTGATGGATTGCGTTTTGAACCACTTCGCCAAATCGTGGGGTTCCCCGACGGCGACCTGTTGCTGGGTCGTTCGGAGGTAGTACACCTCGCCCACGGCGAGCCTGTCCTCGGACGCCAAGTTGCTGTACTCCCCAAAGTGCACCTCCGCGAGGGCGTGGTAGGAGGTGACGTTCGCCCTCTCCGTGAGCACCTTTTGCACGTGGACGTTTTCCGGGGTGAAATCGCAAAATTCGAGGACCCTGCCCACGGTGTGCGCGCGGAGGAGGTCGTCATCCTGCACCGTGGCGTATCCGGGAACGTTCGAGGTGACGACGAGGTCGCCGACCCGGATCTCGGAGACCCCTTCGTCCGTGACCCACACCCGGGTCTCCCCGGTGGTCGTCACCAGAGTCTCCCCGGTCTTCTCTTCGGGCTGCGTCTTCTCCACGACACCCAGGAACCCCACGTCCCGAGCGACGTTGCTGAGTTCACCGGTGACCGTGACGAGCAACCCGGATTTCTCGTCCACCTCGTCGTACGGGATGGCGAGCCTGCGCCCCTTGGTGCGGACCCGGTTCTCGAGCGTCGCCACCTTCACCCGCTCGGCGTTGAGCTTGGCGTTCAACTCCTGGGTAGACTTGACGAGGTACGGAATGAGACCGATGTAGTTGAGCCTCGTGGGTTCTCCACCCCAGGCGGAGTAGTCCGGGTCGTCTTGAATGTCCTCCGGTTGCACCGGTTTCCTCTCCGGTGGGTTCGCGTCCGCCGAGAGGGCGAGGAGGTGCTTCAACTCCGGGGCGTCGTAGTAGACGTCTTGGGCGATGAGACCGGATTCCCGGACCCCACCCTTGTCGTAGACCTGCGGTTTGAGTTTGAGGAGGGTCGTCGTCGCGTCCTCCACGTACTCCTCGTTCTCTTTGAGCCGGTCGTCGCTGTGCTGCACGAGGGCGCCACCGAGGTGGATGTCCCCACCCCGGAAGAGGGGGGGAACGCCCTCCGTGGTCTCCACGGTCGGGGGCGTGGGCCACACCGGGTTGGAGGGGTCCTCCGTGTTCGCCGGTAGGTCCCGGAGGGCTTGCCTGTAGGTTTCAAACGCCACCCGGGAATCACCCTTCAGGGGGACATCCACGGAGAGCGCCCCGTCGGTCTCCCGGAGTCTTCTGTTCCTCTCCTCCCGGAGTTCCTTCCACGGTTGGGCGTCGAGGAGTTCCTGCAACTTTGCCTCGAACTCCTCCTTTGGGGGTTTTTCGTAGCCTTCTGGAACTTCGATAGATTCCCACGTATCTCCAAATCTATACCACACCGGTTTGGGGTTCCAAGACTTTATAATGTCGTCCCTTAAACTAGTACGTATCATTTCGTCCCTTAAACTAGTACGTAGCATTTACATTAAGTCGACAAATAAAATCCAGTGAATTTGCCCCATCCTTCATTTATAGTATTTGAATGATTATAAATACCAAACCAATCTCCTACATTTAAGTAGACTATCGTACTCCCAGAAACTCTAAGATGTACAGACACACCCGCTGATTGATAATCATACACATAAGCGCTACTATTATTCGGGTAGAGGGATCCATTTTTACGCCATGAAAACCAAGTTCCACGCCCATTTGTATATGTACCCATTACAGTTAAATCAAACTTATAATATCCAGCAAGAGGTGCGTAGAATCTCGTGTAGTCACTGTAACTCCAACCCCCACCCTTGCTCACGGTTTGCAGGTTGAAGTTCATGTATGTTGCGTTAGCTGTGTTATTCTGAGTCGATACTTCAAAAAAGACCGGGCAACCATACAAGATGTCTCCTCGCACATCCAAAACAGCCCTCGGCTCCGTCGTCCCGATACCGAGACGCCCGGACTTGAGGGTCATCCCCAAGTTGCCATGCCCGAAATACTCTTTCTGGTACGCGTACAACTGCCATACTTCGTCACCGGTGAGGGTTCGGTTGAAGAAGCGGAAGTTCGCGATGGAACCGTTGAAATAGCCTCCGTAAAAATTAGGTGCGTTGCCGATTGTCAATGTAGTTGCACTGAGTGTGAGTGAATTTGTTAAAGTTCCATATGCACTTTTGAATGTAGGTTGTACCCCATTCACGTATAAACGTCTTGACCCGCCTCCGTGATATGTTAATCCGATGTGATACCACTGCCCAATCTGTAAATTCGTGTTGTACCTTGCGTCGTTATCATAGAAATAATAGGATAATGTTCCGTCTGGGTCTATATACAAACCGATGGTTTTGTTTGCTGCTCTTAGTGAACCAGATATCTCGAATACGGTAAGACCAGTGGCATTTATTTTTATCCATAGGGAAACGCTATGAATGTAATCACCGGACACACCTGATACACTACCCTGCATGTAATCATTCACCCCATCAAACGTGAACGCCTTGTATTCCGTATCGAAGCCAACTCCACCGCTGGGTGTCCCTGTCACCCCATTCCCAGACTTGTCCGTGACGGTCGCGGGCATGGATGTGTAATCCTGACCGTCGTAGTACACCTCCAGCCAATCCGTGTTGGGCACGTTCGGCACGGACCGCGCGATGACGTCCGTCCCGTCGGCTTCCGGGTCGTATTCGGGGATGCCGAAGAAATCGAGAACTCGTATGGTTACACCATAAGTAGCTTGTTGATTTCTCTTTGTCGCTACGAGTGCAAAAAACTTATAGTAGTCTGATGAGTTTACATGTACAGTCACACCGGCAGCAGTTCCCTGGCGTGCAGCTATTCCAGTGAATTTACCTAAGCGTGTCCACGTATCCCCAGATTGTTTTTTTGCATAGATGACAAAATCGTCAACTGTGTTTGTAGTTGCAGAGTAATCTTGTGCGACTATTCGTACATCGTACAGTTTAATGGGTGATGGAACTTCTAAACCAATCCATTCACCCAATTCTGTTTCTGACGCCAATTGTGTAGTACCACTGTAAGCACCATTTGTTCCATTATAATATGTACCAGTGGCATGATAAGAATACCACCCCGCGACGTCAGTTGGATCATTATCAAACGCTTTCCAGGCTGGATTGGAAGAATCCTGATGCGAATATGTAATTTTATATCCATTTTCGTATGCATTGCTTGCCGCACTTGTCAAAGCCACCCGGGGATACTTGATCAATTTCTTGGACCGGACGAACTCCGTGACGACGTTGGAGGACGACTTGATTTGCGCGACGTTGCTCACTTGGGTCAACTCGAGACCGCCTCCGGAGACGGCGACGTTCGACGACACGGTGAGATCGTCTTGCACCACGCTGAGGTCGGAGACGTTGCTGAGTCCATCGGTCACCCGGAGGGTTCCGGTGACCTCCAATGCCTTCGCCGGTTCGCTCGTGCCCACGCCGACCCTACCGGTGAGGGTGTCGACGAAGAGGTTCGCCGTGCCCACCTCGAGATTGGAGGTCACGGACGACACGGTGAGGGCGCCGACGTTGGCGCTTCCGTGGACGTCGAGGTCGTATCCGGGTTCGGTCGTGCCCACGCCGACGCGAGAGTTGACGGTATCGACGAAGAGGTTCGCCGTGCCCACCTGGACGTTTCCGGTGACGTCCAGGGCGTGCTCCGGTTCGGTCGTGCCCACGCCTATCCTACCGGTGAGGGTGTCGACGAAGAGATTCGCCGTGCCCACCTCGAGGTTGGACTGCACGTCGAGGGCGCCCACGTTGGCGCTTCCGGCGACGGAGAGTTTGTACTCCGTGGCGTGGTGCCCGATCGCGACGTTTCCGGAGACGTACGAGATGTCGTTGGTGTTCGCTTGGAGGAAGGGACCGTTGTTGGTGATTTTAAAGTAGCGGATCTTTCTCGCCGTGGACGCGTCCGTCTCCATCCGGAAGTACTGTCCCGTCACCGGATTGTCGTACACGTCCGCCCTCTCGCTGTCGTCGATCTGGAGGACGACGTCGTCCCCGTACGTCACGCTCCACGCGCCCCGGTTGAACGAGACGACCACGGTCTCCCAGTCCCCGGTGGTGAGGGTGACGCTCTCTTGGACGATTTGGGCGCCGTCGTACTCGAGGGTGACGGTGTTGTTCGCGCCGTCGAATATGAGTTGGTATCCGTCGTCCCCGTACGTGGTCGTGGACTCGGTGTACGTCTGCACGTGCACGTTCCCGGTGCTCGTGTCGGCGAGGTACAAGTCGAACTTGCACAGCCACGCGTTGGGGAGCTTGAGACCGGCGTACATGAAATTGCTTCCGGAGGCGTTCCTGAGGTCGATCTCCGGTGGGGACGTCGAGCGCGCGGCGCCGGCGCCGAGTTGAAACGGCGGCGACGCCATGTCCGACCCTTGGTCGTCCCACAACAACACGCTGTTGCCCTTGAGCACGTTCGTGACCGCGTCGACGCCCTGAATGCCGGCGACGTCGAGCGTCCCGACCCGGAGGATCGCGTTCGTGATGTCCAAATACCCGATCGCCTGTGTGCTCAGAGACATATTAATATACCGGGAGGAATTTTTCTAGCAAACCGGGGCACGGTTTGGAAGAAAACATGGGACTGTTTCACGGATTTTCGAGGGCATCGAGTCTCGCCAAGACTGAGGCGAGTTGCGTTTCCAAGGTCGCGACCTTCGCCTTCTCAGCTTGAAGCTGTCTATCAACCTCTTGTAAAGCAGATGTAGCCACCGTCCAAATGGCTTCTTTTTTTAGGAACACGAAATCATCAACTTCTTGTCCGTAGATGAAGAGCTGATTACCCGCCACAACATTTCCAGTCTCATCAACCGAACCAATCCATTCAGTTAAATCCTCTTCCACACGAATGGTGTGTTCGTCTATGACTTCCGCCAAGTGGACGTCGTGGTCTTCGCCATCAATACCCTTCGTTCTAATGAGTGTGGTCGCATTAGATTCCAAATTGGAGGTGTTAAAGTTGGTGAATGTGATTACATTTGATTGTGAGACATTCGCCAACTCGTAGATGTTTGGTAAGACATCCTGTCTCAACTGGGTGGCGTACGGGAGCGTCTCCCTGACCTCCTGGGCAATGAAACCCCACACAGGTTCAGTGCCTCTCTCAATCTCGTCTTTGTATTGATACTTTTTGGGTTTGAGGAGACGCAAAGTTTCCAAACACTCGGCATCGTCGGCGTCCACGATGTTCTTCTTGATGCGGGTGTCTGACGCACCGATAGTTCCGTTGTGTGAAACGAAGTAGTTACCACAGCCGATCGAACCATTCCCATATATGCTCAAATTAGTCCAATTATTTGTATTGGTGGAGATAGCAGTATATCCGTATCTCCAATACGAACGAGATGCGCTAGAAATAGTGCCATCGTACCCGTTCACGTGTAATTTTGCGTGTGGCGTCACCGTCCCGATGCCGACGTTGCCGTCATCAGCGATACGCATACGTTCTGTAAGTACCGTCTGCCCTAAATTAGTAGCAGTCTTGTGCTCGGTCGTCGAAAATATAATAGCATCATCCGTCGTGGGTGAGGAAATCTTAGGGTACATGGAATAATCTTTCCACCCGTCGTCGGTTAAGATGATAGTTCTTTGTAATTGTCTTTCGTATGAATCATTGCCACCGGTAGAACTCAAAATGATGTAACCGGTGTCGAGTACAGCAGTTCCATTGAACTGTATAACCGTCCGATGTCCACGTCCTATTGCGTCCGTGTTTATCCGTTGACTGTTGATTTCAAGGTGTAGAATAGTTCCAACTGTGGTGGGTACCCCAGATGTAAAATTTGCGTAATATCTGCGTGTAGAACCAACTGAACCTTGGTTGTTATTCAACACTATTCTATTTTCATCGGCATTCAATGTAAATGTTTCAGTTTCTTCGCTAAGAGAACTACCCTTTGTAATAGTTTTAGTTTTAATCACGGGGTGACCCAAAATATTTCCATATACGTGAAGATTATCTTCTGGACTCGTCGTCCCGATGCCGACGTTGCCATCTTTATCGATGACAAATCTCTGTTGAGGATAATCATATCCGGCACCACTGGTTACTACATTTGAAGTGTATACCCTAAATTCGTTTGTTTGTGAATTATTCCCATTGTCGGGCCAAAACCCAATCTTACCCGCATATTTACTTGTACCCACTGCATCCGTGTTATAAAACCCAATGGACGCATTTTTGTTCGTATTATTGTCCCGATCTTTATTTATGATTGCGATCGTCGATGTGTTTGCCTCTTGTTCAGATACGAACTGCGCGACACCGACGTGTGTGTTTCCGATGAAGTGTTGATTTAGATTGCCACCAGTTCCGTCGCCATCTGGTAAAAGTAACTTTGTATTCGTCTCAGATGTATCTTCTACGACAAGAACACCGTTGTCGATGTGAAGCAAACTCACAGGACTATCCGTCCCGACGCCGACCCTACCGGTCGAACCATCGATGGTCATGTGCGTCGTCCCCCCGTGCATGCTCTCAAACTTAAAGTCCCCTTTGCTGTCTTCCGTGAAGTCTGTGCCTGACTGGAAGGAGACCGTTCCGGTGTTTGCTGTGATCCTGAGCGCCGTCTCCGTGACTTCGGAGACCTCATCCTGGACTCTGAGTTCCGGGGCATCCGCCTTGATGTGGAGCTCCGACGTCTGAGAGTGGGTGCCGATGCCCAACTTATCGTTGGCGACGATCTCGTCCGCCCTCGCGGAGGCGTCCACAAATCTCAAAGGTCTGTAGGAAGACATTTAATATACCGGGAGGAATTTTTCTAGCAAACCGGAGCACGGTTTGGAAGAAAACAGGCGGGTTAGCCACAATGGTACGTACACCCAACGAAGGCGGCGATGTGCACGGCATTGGCTTCGTCTGTCTGTGCACCAGCGGTGTCGAGGTATCTGATTTTGTACGCTTTCTCTGTTTCGGTGGGGTGATCCTCCCATTGGAGTTGACCGTGTTCGTCGAGGACGTTTACCCCGTCTTCATCTTTCTTTATAACCTGGAGGGGTTGGGTCACCGGATCGAAGTCACAATCCATGGTAATCTTGGCGACCGTATAGTTATGGAGAATGTCGTCGTCTTGTCGTTGTCCATAGCCAGCGACATTGGACGTAGTGATGTAGTCACCGGATTCGAGAGGGCCATTGGTATTGACGACCCACATCGCGCCTTCACCGACGGAGTTGATGAACGCACGTTGGTCACCCTTTTGTTTTTGTACCCCAGTGACGAATCTACCTTGTTCGTACTCGCGCTTCTCCGGGTCTTCCGAACCAGATATCACACCAAAACAGGCTTTGTCATTTTCCTTCGTCGAGAGGGACACGAGTGGAAGTGATTGACTGATTTGAATCGCATTCGCACCCGTCGTGATGTCTTCGTTAATGTCAAAGTATTTGTTCTTATTTGCCGAAACAATGAGGCCCTCGAGGTTGTCGTACTCCGTGTATGTAACCCCGTATATAAAGCTCCTATGCTGACCTGTGAAATCAATTTGAACTACATTAGTACCACTAGCTAAATAGCCATATCCACCAGTACTTGCCGAGAAAACAAGATCGTTAAAAACTTGGTTACTTATTTCCCAATGTCCAGTACCTGAAGCCCTCACAATTCGTATACCAGTTGTACTATTGCCACCACATTGAATCTGGAGAGGTGATTCCGATGGTGATGACGTATTGATGCTGACGTAGCCATTGAACAACGCCGTCCCTTGTACATCCAACTGTGCCTTCGGCTCGAAGGTCCCGAGACCGAGACGCCCAGCCTTGAGTGCCATGTCCAAGTTGCTATACCCGAAATACTCTTTCTGGTATGCGTACAATTGCCACACTTCGTCACTGGTGAGGGTTCGTTTGAAGAGGCGGAAGTTCGCAATGGAACCCGCCAAATAGGTGCTTGATATAATTGCATCGCTAGAATCGGTTTGAACACCTATGGAGAGATACGGAGTTGAATCAAGCGCCGCAGCGGTTCCAGACGCACTCTGTACGAATTCGCCATCTATGTATAGATATATAGTTCCTGTTGTCAAAAAATATGTAGCTGTTATATGCATCCACTGCCCATTTCTTCTATAAATTTTTGCAGGCGTATTCAAAGATGTATTTCCATATATAAACGCTCTTATGCTTGTTGCACTGTTACTAACATACGCAAGACCAAATGAAGCATTATTACTACCATTGCCGTACTGGAACATCATTGGAGAAGTTCCTCCTCCACCGGAATTCATTTTTACCCATAACGACGCCGTGTACATACTAGAAGGTGTGTAGCCAGTTGTCGAATTGTAAATGTAATCATTCACCCCATCAAACGTGAACGCCTTGTATTCCGTATCGAAGCCAACTCCACCGCTGGGTGTCCCTGTCACCCCATTCCCAGACTTGTCATCGACGGTCACGGGCATGGACGTGTAATCCTGACCGTCGTAGTACACCTCCAACCAATCCGTGTTGGGCACATTCGGCACGGACCGCGCGATGACCTCCATGCCGTCGGCGTCCGGGTCGTATTCGGGGACGCCGAAGAAATCTAGAACTCGTATAGATATACCATTAGTAGAAGTTTGTGCATATCTCTTTGTCGCGACGAGTGCAAAAAACTTATAGTAGTCTGACGAGTTTACATTTACAGTCACACCGGTAGCAGTTCCCTGGCGTACGGCTATTCCGGTGAATTTACCTAGGTTTGTCCACGTATCCCCAGATTGTTTTTTTGCATATATGACAAAATCGTCAACTGTGTTTTGTGATGCAGAGTAATCTTGTGCGACTATTCGTACATCGTACAGTTTAATGGGTGATGGAACTTCTAAACCAATCCATTCACCCAATTCTGTTTCTGACGCCAATTGTGTAGTACCACTGTAAGCACCACTTGTTCCATTATAAATTGTACTAGTGTTATTACCAGAATACCACCCCACTATGTCACTTGGATTATTATCAAACGCTTCATATGCTTGATGGGCGAACCCCCCGGAATTGTACTCATTCGAATATGTAACTTTATATCCATTTTCGTATGCATTGCTTGCCGCACTCGTCAAAGCCACCCGGGGATACTTGATCAACTTCTTCGACCGGACGAACTCCGTGACGACGTTGGAGTTCAACTTGATCGAGGCGGTGTTGGAAACCTTTTGGAGGTTGAGATTGCCCACGATATCGAGGGACTCTGCGGGTTCGGTGGTTCCTATGCCGATGTTTCCGGTGAGGGAATCCACGAAGAGGTTCGCCGTCCCGAACTCGACGTTCCCGGTGACGTTCCCGGCGACGAACAGATTGCTCCCTACGTGGACGTTTCCCTCGACCCCGACGCCACCGGCGACTTGAATCGCCCCGGTGAGTTTCGAGGTCGATGCCTCCGCGCTCGTGATTTGAAGAGATTGCGTCGTCGTGTTCCCACTCGACGTCACGGACTGCAGGTCCGGTGAGGCGTCTAGGACCACGTTCGATAGGTATGTATTTCCGGTGATCGTCAGGTCCTGTACCTTTAAGTTGGCGTCTCCCTCGAATTCAACGGTGTACGTCATCCTGTAATACGATGAGAAAAATTAACCACAGTGATACGTGCATCCCACGAAGGCTGCCCTGTAGACACAGAACGCCAGGCACAAACGGAGACTATTTTCACGCCTGATCAAGCAAACGACACGAGACGTATTGAGCCCTGATGCCACCGTCGAGTTCACGAATCGTGTGGTGCATCTCACGCGTCTGTGCAGTGTAGTAGGTCTGTAAGTTGGACGTGACGGGTGCCACCGGTTGGACCACGTACTCCGCCCTCTGTTCAGGGGTCAGGGCTGCGTACTGCTCCACACGAATCGTCGTGTTTGAGGCAGCGTTGACAAACAAGGTGTACCCTGGAGTCACGATGTACCCCGTGCTCAAGTTGGCGTATTCCGCGGCTGTTATGTTTGAATAGGTGACCTGCTCGACCACGGAGATATTTGAATAGTGTGTGATGACCTTGGTGTACTCTGTGTGTACATTGGCATCGTACAGGTCCGAACTCACGTTGGAGTACACAACGACCGGTGCGTACCCCTCGATTTCCACCGGGGACGTGTTGCTCACCATGACGGCTGTGTATCCTTCTTGGATCTCCGTGTCCAAGTTGGAGTATTCGCCAACTTGTACGTTCGTATAGACACTGACACCGTCGTAGACGACGACATTTGAATAGTGGGACACGGCATTTCCCACGTAGTGGGACACGGTACTGGAGGTCCAATAACAGTTCTCGACATATCCGGGCTCTTCGGTCTCACTCGTCACGACCACGTTCGACTGGGTCACGGAGACGATGTTAGAGTAGTACGTTTCCGTCGTCGTGTTGGAAAAGTCACAGGGTTCCAGGAGATCAACCACCGCGGGTTCACCCTTGGTGAAGTAGCCTTCGACGTTGGATGAGAGCATGAGTCCATCGCCCACCTGCAGCGGTCCACACTCATCCGTGACCCAAATCTTCATTTCGGGTGACACCAATTCCGGAAGGTCTCGAAGCGTTTGCCTGTGGTCGAGCCATCTTTGCTTCTCCTCGTCCGTGGCGTGCGGATAGTCAATCGTGGCGTACCGGTCGGTCTGTTCGAGGACTCGGTTCCGCTTAGCGCGGAGTTCCTTGAGTGGTCTCTCCCT
>Ga0181573_10000443_pt1 | contig 43439 bp, 26 predicted proteins | sample 101ome_25_FD_148643 | JGI IMG/M metagenome (GOLD analysis project Ga0181573, IMG submission 148643) | Coastal salt marsh microbial communities from the Groves Creek Marsh, Skidaway Island, Georgia - 101409BT metaG (spades assembly) | ecosystem: Environmental > Aquatic > Marine > Intertidal zone...
AAGCGGGGGAGGAGAGGGGGGGGGGGGGGGGGGGGGGCGGGGGGGGGGGCGGGGGGGGACGGGGGCGACGAGGCGGGGGCGTTGGGTGAGACGATCGGGCGGCTGATGAAGCGAGAGATGCTCATGCTGTCGAGGACTTTGTTGGCGATGAGTGATTTTTGAAATCGTCGTTGCCTTCGGTCATACCGCATTCCATATCACATAATCCGTACAGCATGCATCAGAACAGGGCCTTCTTTATCGGGTACGTACGTCGACGTACGGAACCTAGGTCGTAGGGACCTAGGTCGCTCCTAGGTCACGTGACTCGGCTGAGATGGACTCTCAACTCAACGGTGGCGAGGGAGAGGCTGGCTGTCGTCCCCGATCCCCACACACGACGAGCAGAAGATTCCATCCTGACCATAGACGGCGGCCCGCCGTGCGGGTTTTCTTCAGTGAATGATGCGGATCACGGCTTCAGTCTCAGTCTCAACGCAACACTCGCTCACTGTCCAAAAACAACTCGTCCGTCCGTCAACAGGGGCAACTGGAAGAGCAATGGGTCCATGGAGATGGTCGAGACCCTATGCGACGCGTTGAAGAACAATTGCGAGCCGCACGGAGGCAGGGAGGTGGTCGTCGCCCCGCCCTCGCTCTACCTGCGGGACGCCCAGTCGCGCCTGGCCGACTCTGTGTGCGCCCTGGCGTCCCAGGACTGCTCGGAGTACCCGGAAGGCGCCTATACGGGCGAAGTATCGGCCTCAATGCTCGCCGACCTGCGCATCCCCTTTGTGATCCTGGGCCACTCGGAGCGCAGGGCGCTCTTCGGGGAGACGGACGAGGTCGTGGGCCGGAAGGTCGCGCAGGCGCTGGCAAATGCCGTCAAGGTCATCGCGTGCATCGGCGAGACGCTCGAGCAGCGTGAAAGCGGGGACATGTACGCCGTGCTGGAGCGGCAGCTGGCCGCGATCCAGGAGGCGGTGGGCGCCGAGCCCTCGGCCTGGGCCAACGTCGTCGTCGCCTACGAGCCGGTGTGGGCCATCGGCACCGGCGTCGTGGCGACCCCGAAGCAGGCACAAGAGGTGCACGCGTGGGTTCGAGAGTGGATGTCCGCCAAGGTGTCGACGCAAGTGAGCGACGCGTTGCGGGTGATTTACGGCGGCAGCGTCAAGGCAGAAAACGCTCGAGTGCTGAAAGACCAGCCCGACATCGATGGTTTCTTGGTGGGCGGCGCGTCGCTTAAGGCGGACGAGTTTCTGCGCATTGTGGGGTGCTGAAGCCGACGATACGAACGACGATATGACAACGACGAATGACGACGATCATATATATATATATATATGATGATATATATGATATATATATGATATATGATACTACGATCACACAGTACGGGTAAACTTACATGTCTGTCTCGCCATCTGTCCAGCCATCACTTGTCGTCGGCACCTGCCTCCTGGGCAACCGGCTCGCCGCTGCCGTCCTCGACCACGTTGATCGTCCCCGCGGCCTTCCACGGCTTCCACTCGGCCATTGACGGGATCAGCCCGAGCTCGTCGTCGCACAGCTTGATCTCTTCCTCCAGCTGACGGCCCAAAATAACCTCTAGCTCGGCATCGCTCGCTTGTGTCTGGAGCTGTGTGTTCAAGTTTCCGCACCTATCCTCCACGGCCTTCCTGTACGCTGCCGTCTTGGGGATCGAAAAGGCGTCGAGGGCCGCAAGCACGTCGGCGACCTTGGTCTGCAGTTCCGCGCGAGCCGCCTCCTTCATGGGAAGCCCGACGATGCCCGTCGTCTGCTTGTGGGCCGTCGAAAAAGCCGCCCGCCAGAGGTCTGACGACGAGTCTAGCACCCTGGCGACGCTGCGAGCTGCTCTGGACATGGCGTTGAATGTACGTATAGCTTGCGCGGAGGAGGCGTGCCTCCGACGATCGTATCAAATAGAGGGACAGGACCCGTGCACGGCGCCGTGGAAGCGACAGAGCGGGCGTGGAGAAGAGGAAGAGAAAAAAACAGGAGAGAGAGAGAGAGAGAGAGACCTCATTCCACCGGCTGATTCGCATTCGCGCCAGGGCAACCCACGACATTCCGACGTTCCGACGTTGCGACGTTGCGACGTTCCGGCACCCAGCACCTGGCATTCGCGCACGGCTGCACCATGACCTCGGGCCGCTGCGCCTCTGACCTCCCCGGCCCTACGGAAACCGACGACGCCAGCTACAACTCGAGCTACAACTCGCACTCCCACCGCTACCACTCGCACTCGCACTGCCAGTGCTGTTCGGTCTTTCTCCGCCTACGCCGGCACCGTGACGACCACCGTTTGGGGGACGGGGCTCGCTCGCAATGGAATCTGTCTGCCGACACTCTGTCTGAGATGGTGCCTCGATCGCCCACGATGCAGGGCCACAGGCGGGGCGCTTCCTACACGAATTTTGCCTTCCAATACCTTCATATACATCGTAATAGGCCGTAATAGGACGGGGAGAGAGGGAGAGAGAGAGAGCGCGAAGAGGGAGAAACTGCGCGCCCTCTCAATTTTGAATTCATCACTCGGCAGTACCACCCCGGGTCGATCCCATCATTTGGTAGATTGATGACTGAGACACGCAGGAATTCCCGCGCGAACGCGCAGACCACCCTGGTGGTGAAATCGGCGAGCAGAAGATCGACTTCGAGCCTGCACACCACCACCACCAAGCTGCCTGCGAACGACGTCGCCGAGGTCGTTCCCGCCGACGCCGCCGACGACGACCCGGGGAACGCGCGTGGCCTGGATGGCCAAGACGGGCGGCCGGCGACACGCGGACTCGGTGCCGGCGTTCTGGATCAGTCCCAGGACGAGGACCAGGCCACGCCGCCGAGGCAGGTTCAGTCGCATATTACGTCGCAGTTTGAGCCGACATCCAGGGCGAGTCATGGGTTGATGCAGCTCCGAGAAAAGGGCGACAAGAAGGTCGGGATGGAGGTGTGTACTGGGGCCTGGACGGGTGGCCGGTACGGCCTGCTGTTCGAGGACGAGGGGAAGCGGAAGCGTCGGGACTGGGAGAGTAGCAGTGGTGAGGAGGACGATGATGATGACATGGAAGATCTCGGGGAGGGGGAGGTCGGTGGGGCAGAGGTCGGCGAGAAGGCCGGGAAGGTGGCAGACGCTGCTCTCCTGGCTGACACTGTCCCGGCGACTGATGCTGTTCCGATGGTCGACGCTGTTCCGGTCGCTGACGCTGCTCCGGTCGCAGACGCTCTCCCGGCGGCGATGGAGACCGAACCCAACAATACCGAGGAAGCCGAGCCACAGATGGGCGTGCCGGTGGCAGATGCCCGCGATGACAACAATGACAACAATGACAACAACGACAACGAAGACGAAGCGGATGAGGTTGATCTCGAAATCATTCTGTCCGACCCTGACGAGGAGCTAGATGAGCTGGAGGGCGGACACGGACTCGATCACGTCAACGACGACAACCACGACAACCAGGAGACTGTTCTCGTGCAGGATCAGTCGCGGCAGCGAGTGGATGCGGGAGCGGCATGCAGCCATCAGACGCAGCACGCAAGCCCGCAGTCGCTGTCGCTGCGGGCGCTCCCACAGTCGGCCGAGACGACGCCCACCCTGATGGTCGCGCTGTCAGCCCGATTTTTCGACGAGGCAGAGAACGCACAATCGGTCGGAAACGATGAGGACGGCGAGCACGCCGAGCGCATCGAGCGCATCGAGAACGAAGAGAATGACGAGAACGACGAGAACGACGAGAACGCCAGAACGGCGGCCGTCGCCACCGTGCCGCCCGACTCAACCACCACGACCATCACCTCCAAAGCTGGCGGATCTCGCCGTGATCGTCTGTCGCGGGCCATCATCGGTCTTGAGAGCGAGACGGCCATCCGAACCATGCTCGAGAGAGGCTTCTCGGTCGCCGACGGCGCGCCGTGCACGATGCCGCCGCCGCTGCTGTGCGCGTGCATGGACGACAGCGAGCGGAACGCCAACATCGTGGCGGCGCTGGTGGAGCACCAGGTGGATATGAACGAGGCGCACGTCGAAGACGGGTTCACGCCACTGATGCAGAGCGTCAAGACGGGCAGCCTGAGCATGGTCGGACTGTTGCTCAGGGCCGGCGCCGACCTGCGTCGCACGTGCAAGAACGGTCGCTCCGCGCTGTTCGTGGCCATCCAACTGGGCAAGACCGCGGCTGCTCGCTCCATCGTGAGTGCGATGTGCGATGCCAAGATCGACGTGGACGAGCTCCGTGTCGACAACGGACGGACGGCCCTCATGGAGGCCGCCAGCCGCGGCCAGGGCGACGTGGCGGCGGTGCTCGTCGAGGCCGGCGCGGACGTGAGCCTGGTCGATGACGAGCAGCGCACGGCGCTGATGCTGTGTCTGGACAACGGCCACGCGAGCAAGAAGCTGTTCGGGCTCCTGATGTCCGAGGCGTCCATCAACCGCGCCGACCAGGCGGGCAAGACGCCGCTGGAGATTGCCATCTCCCGCAAGAGTATGCCCGTCGCTGAAATGCTGGCCGCCGATGGACGATACGATATCGGGAAGACGTTCTCGAAGACTACGCCGCTGATCCACGCCATCGTCAACGAGGGCGGGACGAGGCTCGTGCGCAAGCTGCTGGATCGCGGTGCAAGCCCCGACGAGGTCGATCCCGTCGACGGGAAGACGCCCATGATGTACGCCGCCGAGCTCGGCGAGTCGCAGATCATCCACGATCTCGTCAAGGCCGACGCGAACCCGCGCCTGGAGCTGGAGGGCGGCAACGGGTGGAACGCGCTAATGTTCGCGGCCCGGCACGGCCACGCGTCGGCTGCCCGGGTGCTCCAGAACGCCATGGGCATCCGGCCCCCGGAGAGAACGCGCATGGTGGTGGCGGCGGATGGGGGAAAGAACGCGAATGTCTGACTGACTCTGTGATACTGCCTGTCGACGCGATTTTGCCACCGTGGCAATTCCACAGCTGCGCTTTTGCTGTCGACGACGACGACGACGAACGCATCTGTCCTCCTCCTCCCAGCGACATCCAAGAACAGTCATTTCTTCTTCCTACACACCCATAGGACGTAGTAGTAGTAGGCTGACGGGATGACGCTTCCCGCTCTGGCCGGCTGGGGGCTCTCCCTTTCCCTTCTTCTTTTGAACGCATTGGTACGTGTCACGGGTCTCTTTGGTCGTCCGTTGCAGCTCCCGGCCACTTGTACCGTGCTAGTATCCACAGAGAACACCGGAACCACGGTGAATTGACCAAGTGGAACTTGACTCGATATCACTCGATACTTGCCCGCCCACCCCATACCCCTTCTCCAGGTTTCACCAACCCATGCCTTTTGGACGGTCGACTGCGGTATCGTGACCACCGAGCGATCTGACCCGATCCGATTTTTCGGCCAGGAGAGTCCGCACACGCACACCGTGGCGGGATCGAGCGCGTTTGGGCCAAGCGCGACGAACGACCTCCTCCGTGGCGACGTGTGCACGTCGTGCGATGTGCAGCAGGACAAGTCGGCCTACTGGGTCAACCAGCTGTTCGTTGCCCCGCCGGAGGCGCTCGGCCTCTCCGAAGACGAGATCCTCGGGCTGGGCGGCGTGCCGCTGCCGAAGCGCGACGGCAACGCCTTTATCGTGTACTACAAGCTCATCACCCGGACCGGAGAGCGTTACGACAACGACCCAAACGCTTGGGAGCCCATTGTCGCGTTTCCACCGGATTTCAAGATGTTTGTGAACGAGACGATGATTCGCGAGAAGCAAAAGACCGCCACAAACGTCTACGATGCGGTGCTGACCTACAAGTGCCTCGGGTTTGGCGACCAAGAGGACACCTTCGGGTTTCCCTCGGATCCGTCCGTCTGTACGCAGGGGCTCCGGGCCCAGATCACGATGCCGAGCTGCTGGAACGGCCAGGCGGCCGGGGCGGACGATGCGACGTCACACGTCGCCTACCCGACAGGGCCTTGGGCCGGGTCTTCCTGCCCGGATAGCCACCCGATCCGGCTTCCGACGCTCTTCTACGAGACATTATACGACGTCTCGTCCGTCGGACAGTACACGAAGGACGGTTGGGTGCTCCAGTACCCGCTGAACGAGCGCTCAGAGACGGGCGACCCGCTGTTCCATGCCGACTTCATGAACGGCTGGGACCAGGCGTTCCTGGAGGACGCGGTCCGCCAGTGTGGCGTGACTCCTTGCCCGATGATCAGCAAAGTGTTCTCCGGGTGCGTCAAGAACGGCGACGAGAACGCGGACGGGCCGTCGCTGTCGCCGGCGCCGCCGACGTTCACGCCAACGAAATGCGTCAAGCCCAGGAGGACCAGCAAGAAGTGGAAACTGCTGTTCTCGGACGAGTTCGACGGTGACTCGCTCGACACCAGCAAGTGGTCGTTCGACCTCGGAGACGGGTGCCAGCTCGGCATATGCGCTTGGGGCAACGAGGAGTTCCAGTACTACACCAACAGCACCAAGAACGCATACGTCCGAGACGGCTCGCTGCGCATCCACTCGCTCCTCGAGACGGGAGAGCGTCTGGACGAGCTCCGCAACTTTTGCCGCGGGTTGTGCGTCGAGAACTACGGCAAACCCGAAGCGTTCGACCAGGCTGCCATCGACGCGTGCGCCTTCAAGTGCGACTCGCAGGAGATCTCGTCGGCGCGCATCACGACCAAGGACTCGTTCAGCTTCGCCCCCGCGTCGGGCGTCGACGACTACAAGCTCATCAAGGTGGAAATCAAGCTGCGCACCACGCCAGGAAGGGGGCTCTGGCCCGCCGCGTGGGGCCTGCCGACGCAGTCGACCTACGGGGTGTGGGCCGCGAGCGGCGAGATCGACATCTACGAGTCGGCCAACGACCACAGCATCGCACATGGGAGCATTCATTACGGCGGCCAGTGGCCGTTCAACACCTACTCCACGTCGACCACCCGGACCTCGGCGGGCGTCTGGCATCGTGCCATCCTGTACTGGGACGTCTGCAGCATGCGCTGGCGGTTCGACGGCAAGCAGTTTGCGTCGGCGAAGAGTTCCGGTGGGTTTGAGGGACCTGGGTGGTTCTCTGCCCCTCCTGAGGGATATCCCAACGGACCCAACGCGCCGTTCGATAGCGGAAATCCTTTCCACCTTTTGCTCAACCAGGCGGTCGGCGGCCGCTTCACCGGCAGCGTCCCGTACCAGGAGGCGATCACGTCCCTCGGCGGCAACCCGGAAGCCGTCTTCGAGGTCGACTACGTCAGGGTGTACGGCATGAAGTAGTCGTCGCAAGTATGTGTGTGTGTGTGTGTGTGTGTGTGTGTGTGTGTGTGTGTGTGTGTGTGTGCGTGCGGTGTGATGGTGGTTGTCGCTCAGCGCTGATTTCTTTTCTTGCAATCTTTCTTGCAATGCTCAAGTCCTGTTGCTACGCCTGTTCTGGAGCGAGGCGACATGACGTATTCGACTGTCTAGACTACGGAAGACCCAAATCGAACCATCGGAGCGGACAGAGCGCGGAAGAGCGCCTGGCAGCACTCGCACTTGCCCTCTCTGCGCGGCCGGACGTGGACGTGAAAGACAAGTTGGGCCGGACCCCCCTGATCGTCGCGGCGGCGGCGGGAGATGAACCCGTCGTCAAATACCTCCTCGAGCGGCAGGCAGACCCGAACGCGACGGTACGGCTGACATGTTCTACTACTACTTCGACAACCCACCGCGAACCCCGCCGACCCTGCCCCCACTCGAACCCACTCGAACTCACTCGACCTCACCCCTCCGCCTTCTCCTGAATTCACCAGGACAAACGCGGCTGGACCGCACTCCACTGCGCCGCGGCATATTGCAAGACCCACGTGTGCCTTTTGCTGCTCGAGCAGGACAATATCGATATCGAGGCGGTGCACGGCGGTGGCGGTACCGCGCTGGCGATCGCTGCCCATGCGGGGCTGGAGCCCGTCGTCCGACGGCTACTCGAACTCGGTGCCGACGTGCGCCGGAAGAACTTCATCGGGTTTTCGTCGTTGATCATGGCGATCGACGGCGGCCACCCCGGCATATCGAAAATGCTCATCGAGTACGGTGGTCTGGTCGACGATCCAGATAATTTCATCGGCATGACGGCCCTGCACCTCGCGACGTTTGTGGCCGACGACGAGACGCTCGAACGAATCCTGCGGCAGCTGGACAGTGCCGGAGACCCGGAGTGGAAGGCAGAGGTTGTCAACATGAAGACCAAGTTTGGGCTCACGTCCCTGCACCGCGCGGTGGCCAACGGCCACTTGTCGACGGTACGCCTCCTGCTCGCGCACGGCGCCGACGCCAACGCACGCGAAGGGTGGAAGCGATCGTACTCCATCGCCAAGTCGATCGGCAAGGTCGCCGTCGCGCAAGGGCCGGTGGATCCCAACCAAATGGGATTCCGGCCGGTGCTGATGTCGCTGTTTGTCGATCGAGGTGGGCCGCAAGACACGATGAAGACCCTCGGAGAAGGCGGGTATTGAACTCGACCGACGTGCGCTCGCTCTTCGCGCGCCGTGACTCTCTCACTTGCGCCACGCGCTACTCGCTACGAGCTCCTTCGTTCTCCAGGTGCCGTTCCCCTGCACTACGCCGCCAAGGCGGGCGACTCGGAGATGGTAGCGCTCCTGCTCGCCTCGGGCGCCGACGCGCGTCTCGTGATGGGGAGGAATAAGGTGAGCCCGGTGGATATGGCGCTCAAGCACGACGCCAACCACGGCGTGATGAAAGTCTTTCGGTGTGTGTTGACCTCGACCGACGTGCGAGTTATCGATCATCCCCTCACTAGACCGCCCACTCGTCCGTCAGGGCACATTTCGAGGCCGAAAAAGACACAGGATAGTGACCAATGACAAATCCAATGGTACAAATCCATCTCTATCTATGAAAACGATACTCCTCCAGCGGACAACCGTGCCCCCGAATGAGCTGAACCGGTGGCACGGTGCGCTCTCCATTCAACCCAACCGTCGTGGGATCGTTGCTCCAGGACCGAAGCCTTCTCGCGCGCTGCTCGCACCAGCGGGGGCAAAGAGGAAGGACGATGACATTGCAGATGTCGAGGTCGTGTTTGACGGCGTCGAGGACGGCGACGACCGTGCCGGCCTCGGTTTTCTAGAGGGCAATTCGACAGGGGCCATTTTCTCCAGCGTCGGGGTCGTGACCGACCAGATTGCCGAAATCATCATGCCGTTCGTTCCGGAGGGGACGTCGTTTGAGATCGTTCGGATCGCGGTGATCGGTGGGAGCGCCCTGATCATCTTGTCCTTCGTCAAGGGCCTCCTGTCGTTGGTCTTGACGATCGGCACGGTCGGGTTTGGCGCGTACGTCTACACCAACGTCTACGGCGGCGGGTCGGGGTCGGGATCGTCGTCGAGCCGTCAGACGAGGAGGACGGCGCCTCGAGCGGGAGGCCGGCGGGGGGCGACCAAGAAGAGGAAACCAGCCGCAGACGGGTCTTCCTCCGGCAACATCTTGACCAGCCTGATCAACATCAGCACCGACTCGTGGAATGGGAATGGGAAAACGGACGACGGGCTGCTCGACGTTACATTCAAGAAACCGAATACGAGTCAATCAAATACGTCCAAGCGGAAGTAGTAACGCCATTTTCATCACCGGCCAAACCCGAACAGACCACCGCCCAAGCCCTTCTTCTTCTCTTCGCCGTTGCTGTTGTTCTTGCGGGAAATGGCGTTGTAGAGGATGCTCTCGACGTCGTTCGTCGACGGCCACACGGCCATCTGACCCACCTGCTCCTTCCCCGCCCACACCTTCCAGGGCTTGTCGTCCTGTGTGCTCGAGGTCGTCCTGTGTGTGTGTGGGTGTGTGTGGGCGTGTGCGTGTTTGCGTGAGCGAGAGCGAGAGCGAGCGCACACGTCATTCAAATCCGTACCGGTAGACAACGCCCTCCAGGGCCTGCATCATCAGCGGCTTGATGAGAATGGGGAAGAAACAGAACGCCGTGTCGCCAATCGCTGCGCACTTGTTGCCGTCGCCCAGCTGGCTTCCCCACTCGGGGTTGATGACCACGACGAAGGGAGCGTCGCGCCGCCCGCTTCCTTCCAGACCTCGAACCAGGGCCTCCAGTTTCGGGATGGAACTCGTCGACGGCGCCACGCATACGTAATAGTCCGCGTCGCACGCCATGGCGCCGTCGAACGTGACGATGCCGTCGCTGTCTCCCGCACTCGAAGCGTTGTCCACGACAAACACACACGTCCCCGACGCCGATACGAGCATGGAATCGGCAATGTCCTGGGCCAGGGACAGCTCCGACGAATTTGTTGGCACGATGCAATACCTGGCGAACGAGCGAAGCGCGTAGCACGAGTGAGAGTGAGAATGAGAGTGAGAATGAAAGTGAGCGAGTCAGGGCGTGAGAGCCAGGGCGTATGCGCGCACGTCGGTCGAGTTCAATACCACATACGTCGCTACGACCCCGCCACCGATGTCCGCGACGTCCTCGGAGATGCCGCGCTTCGGGGCCGAGCCGAGGGCATTCCTATAGTGCGTCCGGAGCGCCAGGGCAGCCTGGCTGACCGCGTCGTCCCGTGATCTCGGCATGGCGACCGTCGCCGCGGCCTTCGCTTGCTTCTTGGCCGACTTGGCCTTGGCGGACTTGGTGGAATTCTTCTTGGCTCGGCCAGCCTGGGCGACGACGACGACGTCGACGGTCCGTGTCCTCGGGCTCGGCCGCCGAGACTGTGTAGACTGTATGAGAGGGCCACAGACGGCCCGACCGGCCAATGCGCTGGGCGCAAGGCCCGATCGCCGTGCCAGAGGGAAACAAACCATTTTTAACCGCCCGCGCCGAACGACGAAACCCTGAAGAGAGAGACGACACACGCCTGACGATGTCGAGACTGCTCGTCCAGTCGAGCATATCTCCGAGCGTGTCGAGCGCGTGGAGGCGGCGAGCGTACAGGACAGTCGGGAGAGGAATCGGGACGGCATTCTGCAGTTCCCAACGGTGGCCTCCCTCCGCCTCCCTTTCTCCCTCCTCCTCTCCCCTGCGCTGTCGCGCCACTGCGGTGGGCCAGGCGGGCGGCTTCGACGAGGACAAGCGTGATGAAGATGCGGAGGTCGAGGATCTCGCGCTCGGCATCCTCCCCGAGCAGTTCCGGCAGCGGGGCAAGACGCTGATGGACGTCGTGTTCAACGCCCGCGCGCCAAGGTACGCGTGGAGGACGCTGAGCGCCCTGATTTTGGGCGGCGAGGTCATGGTGAGAATACTACAGGGCAAGATTCACTATCGGAACACGTTGGATCAGCTGAACGTCGTCGGGCCAAAGTCGTTGGGCGTGTGTCTGCTCACATCGGCGTTCGTGGGCATGGTCTTCACGATCCAGTTCATCCGGGAGTTTGCCAAGTTGGGACTGACAAAGTCGGTGGGAGGCGTGCTTGCGCTGGCATTGGGACGCGAGCTGACGCCGGTCGTCACGTGCATCATCATCGCGGGCAGGGTGGGGTCGGCGTTTGCGGCCGAGCTCGGGTCGCAGCAGGTCTCCGAGCAGACGGACAGTCTGCGGGTGCTCGGGACGGATCCAGTGGATTATCTGATCACGCCCCGGGTGTTGGCGAGCATGATCGCCGCGCCGGTCCTCAACCTCCTCTGCTTTACGATGGGCATGGCCGCGAGCGTGTTCCTCGCCGAAGCCGTGTATGGGGTGAGTGCCAACGTCATTTTAGACAGTGCGTCGCGGGCGATCGAGAGCTGGGACATCATCGTGAGCATGATCAAGAGCTGGGTGTTTGGCACCATCATCTCGGTCATCAGCTGCTCGTGGGGCTTCACGACCACGGGCGGCGCCAAGGGGGTCGGCGAGAGCACGACGAGCGCGGTGGTCATCAGCCTCGTCCTGATCTTCATCGCCGACTTTGGCCTTTCGTTCCTGTTCTTCCAAGGTCAGGGAGACGCGCTCAAACAATGCATGTAACGTTCTGTTGCTAATGTACAAGTCAAAGTTCGCTCTCTGCGGAGGCCGCCGCCTCTGCTTCCCACTCGGCCTCGAGCGCTGCGAGCTCTGCCTCCCACTGCTCGTCGTCGACGCCGTCGTCCGCGTCGCTTTCGTCCGACGTGGCGGTTCCGGCTCCAGTTCCGGTCCCGGCGTCCACCACGTCCATCTCCATCGAGTCGTAGGCCGCGTCGAGCAGCGCCGAGTCTTCGATCTGCATCGACTCGAGCTTTCCGGCGAGGTGCAGCGGCACGTGGCAGTGCATGATCGTACCCACCTCGGTGAACGCCTCGCGCACCACGACTCCCGCCCTGTAAATCTCGTCAACGAGCACGCCTCGATCGTACGGAACGAGCACCATCATCGTGGCCATCTTCTTCTGCAGCTGGAGCATGATGGACGACAGCAGGTCGTCGATGCCGTAGGGTTGCGTCGCCGACACGACGACCGTCTCCCGGCGGCCCGCGCCGACGCTCAGCACGGCCTGGGGGTTTGCACACGCATCCTGGAGAACAAGCAAGCGCATCGGCGTCGCGCGAGTGAGAGTGAGAGCGAGAGTGGATGGGAGCGAGTGCGAGTGAGAGCGACGGGTCCGCACGCCGCCACCCGAGTTGAGCAAGTAAGTAAGTAATCAAGTACCAACCAGCTTGTTCCACACCGTCAACGTCGGGATATTTTGGACCTCCAGCTCGTCCAAGACTTTGTTCACGGCGTCGACCTGCGCCGCTGCGTTCGGATGCGAGGCGTCCACCACGTGGAGAAGGAGCGAGGCGTCCTTGATCTCCTCGAGCGTTGCCCGGAACGCCGCGATCAGCTGCGTGGGCAGACTCTGGATGAACCCGACCGTGTCGCTGAAGAGCACCTCCTGACCCCCCGGCAGCAACACACGCCGAGTCGTCGGGTCGAGCGTCGCGAACAACTGGTCCTCGGCCAGCACGCCGGCGTTTGTGAGCGTATTCAACAGGCTCGACTTGCCGGCGTTGGTGTATCCGACAAGGGCCACCACCGGGATTGGAGCAGCGGCCCGCCGGTCGCGGTAGCCCTTCCTGTGGCCTCGGATGTCCTCAAGCTGGCGCCGCAGCCTGGCGGCCTGGTTTCTGAGCAACCGCCGGTCCACCTCGATCTGCTTTTCACCCATTCCCTTGACCTGACCACCGCCACCTTGCCGTTCGAGATGCGACCACATCTTCGTCAACCGCGGCAGCTGGTAATCGGCCTGTGCCAGCTCCACCTGCAGCTTGCCCTCTCTCGTCCTCGCCCGCTGGCTGAAGATATCCAGGATGAGCGCCGTCCTGTCGCACAGCCGGACGCCCAATTTCCCGAGCGCTCTCTCCAAGTTGCGCATCTGCCCCGGCGAAAGCTCATCGTCAAACAGGACCGTCTGCACACCCGTATCAGCGATGGCCTTGGCAATCTCGCCAACCTTTCCCGTGTTCACGTACGTCCTCGGATTGAGCTCGTCCAGCATCTGGTAGGTGTAGCCCACGACCTCGAGACCGGCCGTTTCGGCCAGCCGACCGAGCTCCTCGAGGCTCTCCAGGATAGAGTACTGGTGTCCCGTCTTGCTATTCGGCGCCCGCTTGAGCGCCGCCGCCACCAAGAACACGCGCTCCCGACTGTCATACTCGTCGTATTCATAGTCATACGAGAGGCTCGAGACGCCGCTCGAGCCGCTCACAAGCGACGAAGCCAGCTCGGACAGCGTGGGGGGCGTGGCGGGCTGGCGGACGGCGTCCACGTCCATGTCCGCATGCGCGTCCGACCAGTCGAGCCATCCGCCGTCGTCGTCTTGGGGTTGAGATTGAAATTGGCGTTGAGATTGGGATTGGTCTAAGTTCTCGTCGTGACCCTGTCCGTCGCCGCCGGCGGCGAGACCGCGCGCCAGCCATGGACGGGTCGAGGTGCGCTGGCTGGAGTGCCTGGCGAATTCGGTGATCGGTTGTCGTCGCGCAGGCCCCGGTTGCGGGCGGGCGCCATGCGCGCGGTTCCGATACGACGATGCGTGGTGCAATGACGACACCGTGACTGCGAGTCGACCCATCGTCGAGACAGGGCAAAGAGAGACAGAGAACCTGAACCCTCGCAGGTCTATTTTAAGTCTGGGGGGCCCTGTCACGGAATCGCCCAGCTTCACCCGGCGCGTAGCACACCCCGTCTACACGACGGAAAGTATCAGGAGAGCGCGCGGATCTCGGCGAGCATAGAGAACGCGGCTGCGGAAGGTTTTTCGAACGGGGCCGAATCCGATCGATCCTCCACCCAGTGATCGGTTGCGACGACCAGTCCCAAGCTGTCACGAGATCCATGCACCTTCGCCTAGGGCGTAGTCCAGGCTAGTTTAATCAAAACTGGGGTCGACATGACGTTCTGCGCGTCAAGGACCCGGTCGCCCTTGGCCGGGACCATCGACTCGATCGTGGCCTTGAAGAGGGCGCGAGGGACGCATCGGAATCGGAAACAGCACAGGTGGTGGGCCAGCTCGTCCGGCTCCGACTCTGCACCGGAAGGTGGGTTTCGACCTCGACCGACGCGCGCTCGCTCTTCGCGCGCCCTGACTGGCGCTCTCACTCGCATTCCCACTCACCCCCGCGCTATAGACTATAGAACTGCGCTGGACCTGCAGCTGACCAACACGATCACGCGCATCCGTGACGCCGACGAGGACGTGGGCCGGGCGACGGTGCTGTCGTTGGCCATGGCGCTCTCGTTGGAGGCCGAGATTGCCTCGAGCGTTGCCAGCAACAACCACGTCGGGACCTCGGCCGTCAGCAGGGCGACGTGGACGCTCTCCAGCATCAAGGGCATGGGAGAGCAGGCCCGGCGTCTTTTTGCTGCGGCCGTCAAAGCCCAGGAGGGCGATGACGGGAGACGTACAACGCAGGAGGAGCACGAGGAGCTTGTGGAGCGCCACCCGACGTTGATGCTTGAGTCGATCAACGAAGTTCTCTTCCAATACCAGGGCTACGGGAAGATGCAGGCATGGAGCGACGTGCACGCGTTTTCGTTTGCGCGAGTCATTGAGACTGGCTCCGGAAGCCCTTTGCACGTCGCCATCCTGTACCAGGCCGTCGCTGAGGAAGCCGGACTGCCGCTGGAATGCATCGTCCTCGAGGACGGCAACTACGCCGTGTTGTCGCTAGGGCAGTGGGCGATCGATCCGTATTCGTCGGGGATGCTCATGGCGACGGAGGAGATTGCCGAGCTCTTCGACATCGACGATCCCAAGCCCAGTAGTGTCCGGGACGTGTCGATCGCGCTCGTCAAGATGCAGCTCTATGTCGATTGGGCGGCCATCACCGGCGTCTTTGAACCCGCCTTCCGGCTGCCCCTGGAAGGTGAAGAGGGTCTCGACTTGGCACTGGGCCTCTATGATGACGTGTCGTTCTCGTACGAGATGAGCGATTCTGGTTCTGAAGGTGAGGAGGAGGGGGAGGTTTCGCAGTTTTTCGTCGTGCGCGACGATCGGGGGCAGCAGTACCTCGCCAACTGCGTCAGGGCCGCCGAGAAGCTCAGGATCCTCGAGCGCGACTCGAGCGACTCGAGGATCCGACTCGGCGTTTTACTGTACTTCAACAAGCGGTACCAGGATGCCGCAGAGGTCCTCGAAGGCTTGGTGGAGAACGGGGCAACCGCGCTCGGCGACGAGGGCGTGGACCGCGCCGAGGGGGGCGCCGACGACGACGATACCCTGACCGAACGAATCCTGAACAGCAAATGCCGCACCTTGGCCAACAAATGCAGACTGCTTTCTTCCTCGTACTCTTCGACCTAGGCTGTAACAACACCCGCGTTTATTGCTACCTGCCTGGTCGTCTCCTCTCGCGGGGGGACGAGAACAACGTCGGTTGTGGCCTAACTCCGGTCTCGCCTCGCATCTTCGTTTATTGCTAAAACTCTTGTGGCAGATCGGAAGTACGTCAACCTGTACATACGCTGTTGACACCGCCGGGCGCGACGCGACGACGTTCGTGGGGAATTCCCAGGCTCGAAGTTTGAGAATTTCGTTTCGTTGACCGGGACGCACGACGCGGCTTGTTTCCCTCGTCGTTATCCTCTCAGAAGATGAAACGTGTCACTTTTGTCATTCTCTGCGGCATCCGGGCGCTCGGGCGGGCTCGCCTCGCGGACTTTTCCGCCGTCTGGATCGTCCCGTGATCGTCGTCGTCGTCGTCGTCGTCCTACTAAGACTGAACAAAGACCAGACGTTCCCGGTTCCCCGATCTCACTCACACACCCCATCGTACGGTATTCCGCAGGGAACAGCGTACGTACGCTCGCACGCAATGCAGATCTTTGTCAAAACGCTCACGGGCAAGACCATTACGCTTGAGGTCGAGTCTTCGGACACCATCGAGAACGTCAAGGCCAAGATCCAGGACAAGGAGGGCATCCCACCCGATCAGCAGCGTCTGATCTTCGCCGGAAAGCAGCTCGAGGACGGGCGCACGCTGGCCGACTACAACATCCAGAAAGAGTCAACGCTCCACCTCGTGTTGAGGCTCCGCGGCGGAGGCAAGGAGGTCAAGGTGACCGTCAAGAGGCGCATTCAGAAGGACAAGTGGTCCCTGTACTGGAAGGAGTCGATGAGCACCAAGACGGAGGAGCTGGACGACATCACCGTCAAGGTCGACCCAGATTCGATGACCGTCAAGGAGCTGCTCGGCAAGGTTGCCCTCGACAGCAAATGGGCGCCGGTTGACAGCCTTCTGAGGCTCGATGGATTCACGGATCCGTGGGAGAGGGCCATCTTCAAGGGCAGGGAGCTTTCCCTCGAGTCGCTGCTGAAGGACGCCGGCGTGAGCAACGGCGACGACGCCGTCGTCGCCGTCAGGCGCGTGCTCCTGGCCGACGGCTGGAAGATCGCCGCAGAGGGAGAGGAGGACGACTCCGAGTCTGAGGAGGAAGAGTTCTGATGATATGTTGCCCCTTCAGGCGGTCATACTAAAGACATTACATGTTGCCCCTTGCGATTTGAGATTGGCCCTTCCGTGCTCCTCCTTCCGGCAGGAAGTCACACGAATGTATCAGAGGATGCTCCCACGACCTTCGGGTGCACTGGAGAAGTCCGAAACAGCATCAGTGGAGCACAACACGACGAAGCGTGCGCGTGTCGACTGGGGCGATGACAACGACGACGACTGGGGTGAGGAGGAGGTAGGCTTGTTGGAAAGCCTCGGAGGGAGCGGCCGGCTCTACGAGATCCTGACGTGCGTGCGGCGGCTCCGGACGAAATTCCAGGCGACCTGCCCGCACTTTGTTTCGAGGACGCTCGTGTACGACGCGCTGGTGGGCGGCGGGGAGGCCGACGACGACAACGAGGACGACAGGGACGACGAGAAAGCCGGCGGGCTGGGGGAGACGCCCGGAGACCCGCACGCCCTGTCCGTCACGGACGTGGACATCAGCCTCGAGGAACTCAAGAGAAAGAAGGTGCTGATGGCGCTCTACTTGCCGGGCGTCGGGGACGTTGCGCTGATCGAGACCGACGAGTACCGGGAAATTGTCCGGCGCTTGAAACCGCGAACCCCGAAGCGCCTGAATGCCCCGGACAGTCTCCGGCTAGCCATCGAGTTTTTCCAGGAAATCATCGTCGGAACGCATCCCGGGCCGACGTTTCAGATGCCAAAGGGCGGCGGCCGCGGCGGGGGCAGCGGCAGCACGTCGACCGACCATCTGGATGTCCTGGTCAAGCACGACCTCCTCCTCCGGATGCCCGCAGGGAAGAATGCTCCGAACGTCGACGTGTTTGCGTTCAAGGTGCCGGGCTCGGGACAGGTGGTCAAGTCGTGCGTGGACGGACGGCTCGAGCTCGTCTCGAGGATAAAGAGAAAGCGGCACCAGGAGATGCTCGTGTCGAAGATTCGAAAGGAAATCAAGCTGCGAAAGTCGACGCTGGGGATCGACTGGCACATCGCCGATCTCATCGGCAGCGGCCTCGTCAACGTCGTGCCGACCACTGTCGGGTCGTTGCTCAGACTGATCGCTCACGAATGACGACGGCGATGACGGCGATGATACCTTGTTCATCTCGCGTTTATTCATGTGAGCCATATTTCGTGAAGAACGATCGCACGTCCCTCTGCCCCTTTGCCTTCCGCCTCTTGTTGTTCGGGTTGATTTTGGGGGTCGGACGGTCCGTCCTGCCCCCCGCCAGCCGGTGCAGCATCGATGCCTCCTTCAACAGCCGCGCCTGCTGCCGGATGATTTCCGGATCAATATCGGCAAACCCGCCGTTTGAGACGGCGGCAGCGCCGCCGCCCTCCCCCTCTCCCTCCCCCTCTCCCTCCCTCCCTCCAGCCTCACCCCCATCCTTGGCGAAGAACCGCGTGATGGACGCCTTCTCGTTGGGCAAATCGACGAAATCCTGGGCGGTCAACGCGAGCCTGGTGCACTTCATCCCGCTCTCCCGCTCTGCAGCCACCGCTTGACGGAAGAGGTTCATGGCAGCGGCCGAGAGCACGCGACGGCACGGCTCGTTCTTCGGAAACCGCGGCATCTCGCACCTGCGGGACTGCTCTCGCGCCTTGCTGTAGGAGCGGAAGGTCAGCACCAGCGTCCGCGCCCGCCGACGCGCGTTCCGCAGGTCGGCCTTCATGCGCCCCTCGAGCTCCGAGCTGAGAATCTCCAGCCACCGCTTGATCGCCTCGATATCAGACTTGGCGTCGAGCGGCTCGAACGATTTTGCCGCGAGCATGCTCTTCGCTTGCTCCTTCTCGACGACGGGGCTGTCGTCGAGGCCTCGAGCGAGCTGCAACACCCAGGACCCGCGCTCGGGCCCCAGACGCGCCATGATGGCGTCGACCGGGACGCGCAGAATGTCTCCCACCGTGAGTGCTTCCGCTGCCGCTGCCGCCGCCGTCGTCGTTGACGTCAACGTCGCCGTCAAGATGAGCGCCTCGAGCTCGCTCCCGAGCTTGCCGCCGAGTCCGCCGAGCTTGCGGAGCGGCAGGCATTCCATGAGGCGGGGAACCGTCGACGGATGGATCATCGTCTGTTGGTTCGGCTTGTTCAAGGCCGATCCCACTTTTGCCAGCAGTTTGTTCGTGGCGATGCCCGCCGAGCTCGAAAACTTGCAGCGAGTCTTGATTGCGCCCCGCACCCTCGACGCGATCTTAGCGCCAACGGCCAGCCGAAGAGCGTGCACATCTCCGGTCGTCAGCTGCACGTCCCCAAAGACAACGCTGTTCCAGGAAAAGACGTGCGCGATCCCTCCAGCGTCCATCGACTTTGAGGCCTCCAGCTCGTTGTCGACAAGCTGAGACACGTCGATGTAGACTTCGTCGATCGACGCCTTTTCGATCGTCGCCTTCGATGGGAGCTCGTCGTGGATCACGTGCATGATTTCCACGCTGGCGAGCGGACGAACGAACGAGTGAGCAGGCAAGCGAACGAGCGAACGAGCGAACGAGCGAACGAGCAAACATGGACGCACTTTGCCTCGCGGTACCGTGCCAGGCACGCTTTCTGCTCGGACTTCTTGGGGTTGGCGCCGTTGGGACCGGCGCCCTCGGGTACGTCCCCGATCGTCTCGACGTGCACCAACGTCAGGGCAGGACACTTCTGTTTGGCCTCGGCGACGCGCATGTGCCGCGTGATGCCCAGGGCCTTGGCTGGGTAGTTAACGGCAATGAGGCCATCCCACTGCTGCACTGCGATTGGTGTACCCGGATCCAGGCCCAACCGCCGGGCCTCCACCTGGGCATAGAACGCGTCGAGATCGACGTGCAGGATGACAGCCGAGCGCATCGCCATCAGCCCTGCCGTTCAATTTCTCCTCGTCTCGTCTCCTCCTCCGTCCTACTACTACCTACTACCTCCGACTCGTCGCCAATCAGCAGTACTGACCAAAAAAACGCGAAATTTTGAATCGGAGAATGAACCTGCGGGGACGCAGGGACCGGTTTCCTTTGGCGATTTGGCAATCCGCATCTGGGGGGCGCGCCGGCGGCCCCCAGATGCTCTCTCGGATCATTGGCTGGCGGGTCCGTTCGTCGAATCTCCCCATCAACACACAACTACGCTGCTCACACCCTCGTCACTTTCAATACACCGTAGAACTACTAGAACCATTGCTGATAGATCGAGATAGATAGAGGTACGTGGAGGCGGCATCGCTGCCTCGAGGGTTTTGGCGGGGCTGAGAATTCGAAGAATTCTTGCAACGCTCGCCCTCGTTCTTCGAATCCCGGTGTACACGGCCTCTGTATCCATAATTATAGCTGTTGGTGGAGGGGTTTGGCGCGGTTTTGCGTCATTGGGGCGTTCGAGCGAGATTGAGCTTGAATGAACTCTGGCAAATTCAGAGCCTCATCCCGGCGCGCTCCGGCGCGCTCGCCCCCTTCGTACATCGAATTCGCGCGATCCGGGGTCTTATTGGACTCTATGGCTCGCATCGGGCGCCAGCGTCCGGGATTTCGCCGGCCACGATCGTCCCCCTCCCGCCCACGTGTGTCCTCTCCCACTCACGTTCCCTCCTATCCTATCCTCCCTCCTCAGAGCGTAGCTTCATAGAACATAGAGCACCCAGTTGCATTTGGCATTAGACGTAGCCGTTCACCCCCGAATCCTACACCTCTGCGAACGGTAGCCTGTTCGTTTGTTCATCGTCAATCGTCCATCGTCCAGGTAGAGTTGGAGCTCGCTCAGCGACGCCCGACGCCCGACGACGGTCTCTCGTCAATTTTGTTAGAATTGAATACCAACGACGTCATGTTGTTCGGTAAGCGCTCTTCGGAGCGTGGCAGTCCCTCGAACTGCGCCTCGGCGTTCAAGAGGGTCTCGGTGGCCGACGCGTCTGAGGACGGCTCGGTTCGTTCGGGTTCCACGTGGACCTCGTTGCAGTCGTATGCGTCGTGGCGCTCTGAGGATTCCGTGATGGATTCACACGTGTCTCACAGCCTGAGCCACCAGGAGCAACGCCCGGAGGAACGCCCGGAGCCTCGCTCTACCCTGCCGCGCTCGCGGCCCAGGGACGCGTTTGTGGTCAAGACCATTTGCCGTCTGAAAAACTGGATGCCTGGGTGTGAGCAGGACGAGTACACGCTCGCGGCGGATATGGAGAGGGCCAACGACGCGATCGCGCGTACGATCATTCCCGATATCGCCGAGTTCGTCCCGGTCCACCCGTCAGACCCGCTGCTGGCTGTGTTTGGCTACCTCGGGATCGACGCCATTGCCATCGCGCTCGGTGCGTCGTACTTCCAGCGGCTGCTGAAGAAGAAGCAGAGCATGATGGATGGGGCATGTGAGTGTGGCTGGTTCGTCCAGGCGGACGATGGCAGGGGCAACGTGAAGACGTTCATGCGCTCGGTGTACTCTGAGCACCACACGGGGCTGATGGTCATCTACGCCGTGTGCTGCTATGTTGCGGCCAAGTTGGCGGACCGTATCGCGTACAAGAGGCAGCTTTCTGCGCTGCTGTATGCGCTCCTCGACTCGCCCGTGACCGAGGCCGTTGCCATCGACCTCGAGGCCAGGGTGGTCGCCAAACTCGGCTGGCGGCTGGGGCCGCTGTGCGCGATCGATTGATCGATTCGTCGATTCATCGATTGATCGCGTGGTCAAATAATAATCGTTGTCCGGTGGCGCGTTTATTTATTGATCGATATAGATCACGATCCTGAGAAAAGTTTTTTCGGCCGTTAGCGTCACGCCGGCCCCCAACAAATGTCCGAAGAAAGAATGCATATGCATGGTAGTTGGTTTTCGTCTATTATGGAGACAATGTAACACGGTCTCACGTTGCTGGTTGGAGGGGGGGTGGGGTGGGGTGGGGTGCGGGCGATTCAGCTGTTTGGGCTGCAGCCCGGCTACGCTATGGCGGCCATGCATAGGCTGGCAGTTCAAAAAACGCGATCGATTCGTCGATTTATCGATGGCAGGCCGGGCCGCTCGTCGCGAGCTCCTCAAGATAGCTCAGATTGAAAGCCAGTCGAGCGATGAGAGCGACGAGAGCGACGAGAGCGACGAGAGCGAGCGCGCTCCTATCAACGCCTTCCTCATGCTGGCCGCCCAGACGGACGACGACGACGCCTCGTCGAGCTGCTCGTCGAGTTCCTCGTCTGACGGAGAGCCCCCGCCGCACCAGACTGGAACGTCTCGACGCACGAATACCCAACCGGTGGAGGAACAGGAACAGGACATTGACCAGATCCTCGCCGAGCTCGGCTTTGGAGACCAAGGTCCCGCCACGTCCAGCTCCGTCCCCATCTCCTCGGTCGCTCAGCTTTTCTGCGTGAGCAGAAATGCCCTCGAGCCTTCCGCGGAGCTGAAGAAGATCTTCGGTGCCGACATCCGCCAGATCGATCGAGCAGGTGGGGGCGACGACTTTGCTGGCGCGTCCCGCCGCGTCCGGCGCCTGGCCGCCCGGGGGAGGATCATGCGACACGAACTGAAACCCGGTCTGCTCATCACCCCCAGACCGACGTGGCCGCCAATGCAGTCGCCGGGGCTGGTGCTCACGGCCACCGGGGCCTCGGCAGATCATGACGGGAAAAAAGTCTTTTCCTACGTGCCAAACGCCGAGTACGTGGACGCGCAGGAGATGTACGAGCAAGCGCAAGCAACGTACGACCCAAGACACATCATGGCGCTGCTGCAGAGGAACCCTTGGCACGGCGACTCGCTCCTGTCGATGGCCGACCTGCATCGGTCGACCGGCGACGCCGGCTATGCCGACGAGCTGGTGGAGATGTGCGTCTATGCAGTGGAGCGCGGGTGGCCGGTCGGCACGCTGCTGAATGCAAACGCCATCGGGAACATCCACGTCCCCTATTCGGACTACAACCGGCTGCTATTCAAGGCGCTCATGCGACACGCGCACGTTCTCGGACGCCGAGGGCTGCCGAGGACGGCGTTGGAGTGCCTCAAGCTGCTTTATTCGCTCAACGCAGAAGATCCCAGCGGGGTCCTGGTCACCGTCGACTACTACGCGTTGCGCTGCAGGGAGTTTGCCTGGCTTAGGGCGGTGGCGAAGGGCGTGGCGCAGGCCTCGACGATGCCAAACATTGTCTACTCGCTGGCCCTCGCGGCGCATTTGGACGGGTCGTCCGACGCCGACGACCTGATGGCCAAGGCGATCATGATGTTCCCGGGGGTTGTGGTGTGCCTGCAGCGGAGGCTCGCCGCCATGGACGTGCCGATGTCGGAAGACTGGGCCATGGTGCTGGTGAACGACTTTTTCGCGGCCAGCGCGGATGGTCTCGCCGACACGCCGTCCCTGCGCAAGCTCGTCGACATATTTGTCGAGCGGTCGCACTCTTTGTGGAAGCCTCCGCCCGTCCAAGAGTTCATGCTGCGGTCCGCCGAGCGGGTGGCGTCTCTGGTCAACACGTCCCCAGATATGCAACGCGAGTCGCTGCCGCTGGGCCTCACGGTCGACGAGTGGAAGTCTGTCGGCGACGAGGCGTTTGCGGGGGGCGATGATGCGTTCGCTCACCTCAAGGTGCACGACTTTTCGGACGCAATCGCGGCAATCAACCCGGAAGAGCTCGATGCGCTCCAGGGAGGGGTTGGGGAGGAGGAGGAGGCGTTGATGATGGACGTGATGGCAGGCGTCGACGATCTCGGCGACGCCGGGCCGCTCGCTGCGTTCTTGAGGACGCTTCTGCCTTGGGTGAACGCCGGCGTGGCGCCCGGGGACGACGAGGAGAGGGAGGAGGAGAGGGAGGAGGAGAGGGAGGAGGAGAGGGAGGAGGAGACTGAATGAATGTAGAACGGCCGTGCACGGCCACACGTGTGGACGACTCGTCCATCCGGCGGAATGTCAAATTTTTCAAGATGAAATGCCTGTGTTCGACCACCTTTTCCATGAGACAGCCGGCGCGACGGTCACGAGCAGCAACAACAGAGCGTGCTGCTGCTGTGACCTGCGCTGCCGCGGTGGATAGACGCGTGGCCCTGACGCTGGTCGGCTCGCTTCTGATGTTGAGGGCCCCACCCAGTTCAGCGGAAGAGGGCGAGGCCGGAATCGACACGTTTGGCTACGCCGGCGACGCGGGAGCCGAGACCCTCAACACGTGTAGCATGAACAAGGTGTCCTGCATCTCGACCCTCAATGACGACGAGGCCCATTTTGCGGCGCCGTGGGAGTTTGAATCCACGACGGACGACGCAGTCGCTCAGTTGTGTCGCGTCGTGGAGGGCGGCGACTTCGAGGCCGCCGTAACGGGGGTCAGTAAACTCGACGCCGCCGGATACATCGCCAAGTCCACCATCGCGGTATTCAGCGACCCCTTCCCGAAAGAAAGGGGTGTTCTCCCCGAGCGCCCGAAGATCCGCCGGGCCTCGGCCGACTCGATCGTTCGCTTCCGCGGAAAGGTGCTCGAGAACGAAAAGACGCCGGGCGGCTCGACGTATGTGCGGGTGAGGATTGACGGCGACGATGCGACGGAGACCATTGACGCCGAGTTCCTGTTCCTGGCGGGCGACAACATTGTGAACGTCCGAGCCGTGTCGCTCGAGCAGCCAGAGACGGACTCGAACAAAGGTGGGAAACTGGCGTTGTCGATGACGCAAGGCTTTGTCATCGACAAGAACATCGCGCGGAGGAGGATGGACTCGTTGCAGCGGGCCCTGGGCTGGCAGCCGGCAACTGTGCTGACCGACTTCAACCCGCAGTTCAACGCCGAGGTGCCGACGGTAATCGAGCGCGTATTCAACCCGTTAAGCGGCAGAAACGCGTTCAAGCCGAGCGGCATCCCGTACCCGACGGAATGATTCATGAGTGCCGGCATTTGTCGTCACCGACATTTGATTCTTGATTCTTTTAGTTCACGAATGTATGAAGGCCCGCTCGCGGCAGCGCTGGCGTTGATTCCTGCGGCCCGATGATGGATCGGATCGACCTCCAGTACCCGGTGCCCGTGGAAGCGTGGGAATGTGGCCTTGGAGGTCGATCGCTGGGAGCGCGCGAAAGCGTGCCTCAACGAAACGAGCGTGGGTGGCAACGCACCTCATTGACTGCAGTCAGCTGCAGTTGATCGGATCATTCGCATTTCACGCAAACTACTGTAAATACCGGTACTCCTTATCCGTGTCTGTCCTTCTCGTCGCCCCGCTACACTACATACCTGTCGATGGATACAAGGTCTGCTTGACGCACGGGGCCGAGACCCGTTTAAACGAAGCGCGTCCGCGGCTCGTCATGTCCGCGTCCGTTCAGCCGACCCGGAAACGGCCGAACGCAGCGGGAAAGCACCGCGGCTCTATATCCACGGCGAGCCACTACGAGGGCCGCTACCTGGAGGAGGTTCTGAATGCCGCAGTCTTCGCTTCCGAGAACGAGCTCGGCTCGTGCACGGCGGCGAGCTCCATGACGGCCGTCGTCGACTCTGTGCCGCTCGAGTTCTGTTCTCTGGACGAGTACGTGAGCACGTTTGACCCGCTGGTTCTCGAGGAGGCGCGGGAAGGGATTCGCTCCGGGTACTTGGAGAGCACGCAGGCGGGGCTGTCGGCGAACGGGATCGTGACGAAGGTCGAAGAGGTCGGCAACAGGGGCGGTGCGTCGGCGGCGGCGGCGAGACGTCGGCATGTGCGGGTCAGCATCAGTGGCGGCGGCAACAACAGCGACTTGGCCAGGCTCGACCTGAAGAATACGGTGGCGGTGTTCGAGTTCGTGCCGCTTAATACGCAGGCGACGGCGAAGGACGGCGCCGCGCGAAAGGTTCGCGTGGCGGGTCTTTGCGTGAGCTCGTCCGTTCAGGCGGGCCTTGTGTTGAAGGTGTTCAAAACGTGCGTGGCGCACAGGAACGCTGACAGTCCGCCGTGTGCCGCGTGGCTGGAGATGCTGCGGGAGAATCCAGTGGGCACGACAGTGACCGTGACAAAGGCGACACAGGTGACGTCGAGCGAGCGAGAGTTCGATGCGCTCCATTCGGTGAAAGACATCGATGCTGCGCTCATGCGGTACATTCTGAAGCCGTCGATGCTGGTGTCGATGAAGGATGTGTACCAGACCAACATGCGGCGAGCGCTGTGGCCTCGGGAAGCTTCGAGCGAGGCGTTCGTCAAGTTCCTCAAGAAGCAATACGATCGGAAGCAGCTGGAAGCGATCGAGATGACCGCATGTCAGCTCGCCGTGGCCTCGGCCTCGGCCTCGGCGTCGGCGTCGAAAGCCTCCTCGTCTCGTCACGGTCGTCGCGAGGTGGGTATTGACATCGACGGACGGACAGACAGACAGACAGACAGACACAGACCGATCGAACGCATCTCTCCCCTTGTTCGCCCCCTCTCTGTCTCTGTCTCCCATTCTCCCTCCACTCCGCCCTCTCACCCTCAGCGCTGCGCGCCCTCGCCTCCACTCCCCTTCGTCCAGGCTGCCGCCGCCGCGCTGTCGACCAAGCTGCCGTTCGTCCTGATCCAGGGACCTCCAGGAACGGGAAAGACGCACACGGTCTGTGGTGTGCTCAACGTCTGGCACTTGACCGCGTATCAGCAGTATTATGATTCGCTGATCCGGTCGGTGAAGGAGCTGTCGGAGAAGAGCGGGTCGGGGCTGGACTCTGTCGCCACGGCGCGATGGGGCTCGGTTTCGGTCTCCAGGAAGCCGCGGATTCTGGTGTGCACCCCGAGCAATGCGGCGTGTGGTGGGTATTGACCTCGACCGGCGGGCGCTCGCGCCCGCTTCTGACTGTCTCTCACAAACTCGCCCACTCGCTCTCACTCGCGCTGCGCGCTCGTTCGTTCGCCAGATGAGCTCATGGCGAGGGTCATGCGATTCGGATTTTGCGACGGGTGCGGAAACAGGTACTCGCCCAACATCGTTCGCATCGGGGGAGACGCGGCTGTGGACGGGCGCGTCAAGGACAGATTCCTGGGCACGCTCGTCAAGGCGTATACATCCATGACGAAGGATGAGTGGCACCACGTGCATCAGGCGAAGCAGACGCTCCTGGTCCAGATGAAACAGCAGGTCCGGCAGCTCGAGATGTCCCTGGGCAACGCGGCGCACAGGGAATCCGACATGAACCAGATGGCGGCGGCCCTGCTCGCGGCCCTGCAAGAAATGGAGCGGATAGAGCGGCAGGTCGACAAGTTGTCGGCCGCGTGGCCGTCAATCATGCGGTCGACCGCCACGGCGTCGGGAAAGAACTCAGAGGCGCGGCAGTCGGAGGAGGAGCTCAAGACGCTGCTGTTGAGCGAGGCCGAGATGGTGTTCTCGACGTTGTCTTCGACGCAGCAAAAGATCTTCAAGGATACGTCCAAGCGTGCACCGTTCCACACCGTGCTGATCGACGAGGCGGGCCAGGCAAACGAGGTAGCCGCGCTGCAGCCCATGACGGCGGGTGCCAAGTCCATCGTCCTGGTCGGGGATCCGCAGCAGCTTCCTGCAACCATCAAGTCGGACGCCGCCAAGGCGGTCGAGATGGAGCGCTCGCTCTTTGAGCGCCTGCAGATGAAGGGCTGCCCGGTCGCGCTGCTCTCGGTGCAATATCGCATGCACCCCGAGATCCGGCGGTTTCCGTCGAAGCATTTTTACAAGGACAAGCTGGAAGACGCGCAGTCTGTGTCCAGTCTACCCCCAGAGCCTTACCATGCGGTCCCGGGCATGGGACCGTATCAGGTGTTTGACGTGGCCGCGGGCAGGGAGGAACGGGGCAAGAGCAGCAGCCTGAGCAACGCGGAGGAGGCGCGCCTTGCTGCGTGCCTGTATATGAAGCTCGTCAGTATGAGCGATGGGAGTGCAAACGACGCCTACGGCGATCGCGACACCAGCGGCGCCAAGACGGGAACCGCTTCGGCCACGGCGGCGCCGTCGGTCGCCGTCATCACGCCGTACCGGCAGCAGAGGAACGTGCTCCGGCAGACGTTTAGGGAGTTGTGTGGCGAGAAATCGCTGGATCACGTGTCTCTCGAGACGATCGACAGCTACCAGGGCCGCCAGGTGGACGTGGTCATACTTTCCTGTGTGCGCGCCGGCACCGGTGGCGGCCTCGGCTTCGTCACCGACATCAGGCGGATGAACGTCGCCATCACGAGGGCACGGCGCAGTCTGTGGATTTTGGGTGCGCTGGGCACGCTCAAGAAGAACAAGGAGTGGGCCGCCCTCATCGCAGACGCGGAGGAGCGGGGGGCGGTTGTCGCCCCGACGCAGGCTCGCGCGCTGCTGAAGGACGAGCTGTCCCACGCGGACTCCGTCCAAAGGCAGATCTTGGAAGCCAAACAGGGGGGCGGAGGGGCCGGGGGCAAGAAGAACGCGGAGGCGAAGGGGAAGGGGAAGAAGAACAAGGCCGCCACAAACGCAAGCGCCAAGCCCATGAAGAAGGCGGCAGTCGCCGACCCGCGAGTGGCGGAAGCTGTGCGCCCCATGCGCAAGGAAAAACCGAAAGCATACGGCGCGGATGGGGCGCGGTCGCAAAAGCCGATGGCCAAGAACGCCGCTTCGGCAATGCCGCCTGAGGCGCCCATCGTCGGCCTCGACGTCAACTTGAGCGCCGGCGCGGCCAATCTGGAGAGAATGCTGGAGACGATGAACACCGTCGGTGTTGCTGATACGAAAGAAGGACAGAGGATGTTGGAGCAGATGATGGCGGTTTTCCAGTCGAGCCAGGACGAGGAGGCCGACGTGGCCAGGCGAGGGTCGGACGAGGGGACGAGCAAAGGCGTCCAGACCCTTCAGAAGGCAGTCAAGCTCTTCGACGATGGCAGCGACGGGCCGGAAGAACAGGATGCGTCCGGCGCGTTCGAGCCCGCGAAGCCGCCGAAAGAGGGTCGGGGCCGAGGGGGCAGCACGCGCAAGCGACAGGGATCCCGACAGGCCGACAGGGATCCCGACGGCGACGGACCCGGCTCCTCGCCTGCTACAGACAACTTTGCGGTGTCTTCTCGCTTCCCCCAGTTGCCGGAAGGACGCTGAAGCGTTGACAATGATTACAATCAACGATGATGACGATGAAACGTCGATCGCTCCACGCTCACGCAAAGCCAAACCCTTCGGCGCCTTCGTGCATGGCCAAAAACAACCGCTCACGAAGCTGCTCCTTCGTGTTATATTCGGGCAGGTCGAGCTGGTTGAAGCACGTGTGCGCGGTCGGCAGCCTGTTGGTGTCGCCAAAGGCCTTGTGGATCTGGAACTTCTGCCGCCCTGAGATCGCCTGGAGCTCTCCGAAGCCGCCGACAGGCACCTTGCTCGTACCGGTCACAAACTGTAACAGCAGCGCGCGCTGCTCGCGGTCCATGGAAATGAGAATCTCCCAGAACCAGAGCACGACCTGCGAGGTGGCCGAGTAGCCGCCGCGGTACTCGCAGTTGGCGCGCAGGTCCAGCACGTCCACGTCCGGAAGTCCAGATATCATGAGCTCCAGCTCTTGATCGCTGAACAACTGAAGAGACACCCTGGGAAGCACGTTCCAAAAGCCCTCAAGGAAGGCGTGGATCTGCGGCTGGATGGCGCTCGTCATCCTGTGGCGGGCAATGGCATCAACGTAGTCCCTCTTGTTCTCGTCCGTCACCTTGATGTTTGCGCCGTTGGGACACAGCTCGATCACGGACTTCTGTCCGAAGAAGTCGTTCTCCTCCGAGAAGGTGAGATCCAGCACCCCGTCGATGTCATTCTCGAGCATCCACGTCAGGTTCTTGAAGAAGTCTGGATCGACGCCCTCGATGTCCCTATAAGTCAGCGGCTGACCGAGCATATGCTTGTAGAATGAACGCGTGAAGTGCGCGTCGATGACCTGGTCGTCGAGCAGGGCCTTGCCGACGACGTGGCCGACAAACTTGAAGTAGTCGAGATGGGAGATGCCGCGCGCCTCGTCCGTCTGGACGATCGAGTTTGGATTGGGCTGATACGTGGAAGATCCCTGCGGGACCGCCTCGAACAGGGAGATTCCCGGGTTGAACATCTCCCTCGACATGACCTGGTACCACTCGCGGGACACACCACCCGCGTCCACCCCCTCTTCGCCGGCGAATTTCACCTTGAGGGGCGAGCGCAGCTGCGATTTGGATACGACGCGGAGCTGGTTGAATGAGTCCTCAAACGCGTGGGGCCGCCTGACGTTGAGCTCCAGCCTCGCGTGGTGGCTCAGCTGCCTGGCGAGGCTCTGCACCCGCTTCCGGAAGTGGACCCTCTTGTTGTCAAAGTCGAGCAGCTTGGGGTGCTTGAGCAGCATATTCATCGACTCCTCCAAGACGTTTGGGGCGTGCGAGGCTATCAGGTTGACGAGCCTCCTGTGGTTCTCAGCGAACCTGATGAAGTCGCTGTCCGACGAGGGAAGGCACGGCGCCTGGGAGTTGGGCACCTTCTCCGGGCTGCAACTTTCGGCCGACCTCTGCAGTAAGTTGAAGTCGATCGACTGAATGCGAGTGAAGCTGGTCGTTGCCTGTTCCTCGGCCGCCCTGGCAATCTCCTCGCGCTTGTTGGTCCACGCCTCCTCCTCTTCCGTCAGCTCGCTGATCTCCCGGCCAAGCACCTCGAGGGAACACGTCGAGCAACGGAGCGTATCGTGCAGAAGGAAGTATGATTCGACGTATGGTCGTATGAGCTGCACTGGGAGGGGCAGCGTCGCCCTCCTCGTCATGTCCTCCTTCTTGAGGAGCTCCTCGATGGCGCTGGCGGCCGCGTTGAAGGGCGACCACAGGGAATCCTTCGTCAGATACAGCATCTCGGACAGAGCGTGGGCGGTGATTTCCCTGGCAGCATTCGCAAAGTCCGGCAGAGATGGTACGGTCGGGTCGAAGCGATCGACGACCAGCTGGAACACGCCTTCTGCCACGGCCTGGAGACACCTGTAGACGCCGAGGCCCTTGGCGTCGGCCTTCCAGACCTTGCCGGGGACGCTTCCTCGCGAGATCTCCTCAAGGTCGGCCCTTGCCTCGGTGGAAAGAATCTGCACGGATTCCGAAGCCGCGTTGCAGAGCGTCTCCCAGTGCTCGATGTTCATCATCGTCAGCGACTGGAGAATCATACGGACCGAGTCGGTCTCCGACTCCTTGAGCGACGGATAGGTCAGCATCATCACGTAGTTCCTGATGATTCCATGATCCACCTGCTTGAAAAGCGCCCGGATTGGCTCGGCTTTCTCCACGAGCGCGTTGCGCTCCTTCTCCAGCTTCTCGATCTCCAGGCGCGTGGTGCTGGGAAACTGCTCGTCGTTGGTGTTGGCGTTGGTCTTCATCGCGCGCATCTTCTTCTCCTTGATTCGCTGCTCCTTATCACGGATCTCCACCTCGGTCTTCTCGAAGTGGGTCAAGAACTTGCAGACCAGCTCGAGCGAGCCGCCTCGCAGGTTCCCCTTGGAGATACCGTGGCGGAGCGGAAGGCTCAGTAGCACGTCCAGAGCTGGTATGCCGCGGTCCTCGATCATATCGGGAATAGGCATCGACGAGACGAGATTCATTCTGGCGTACGTGGAGTACAGCGACCCCACCTCCTCGAGGGCCAGGATGACGTCCACGCCCCGCTTGACGAGGTTGAAGCAGTGGCGCAGCAACTCGAGCAGCCTGCGGACAACAGCCGTCGCTAAGACACCTTTTTCTTCGTCTGAATCCTCGTCCTGAGGATCGAGCACGAGCGCGTGGACGACGGTCGTCGCGCCGCGAGGCGCCACGACGTAGTTGTGCATGGACGTCAACAAACCCGGCATGGGGTGATTCAGACGCGTCAGCGTCTCCATGAGGCTGTCGGGATACGCCTCGACGGACGACATAGGACATCGGAGCACGGCGAAGAGCTGCTCGAACACCTGGGCCGCCGTCGCCTTGGACTCCGTCAGGTGGCGGATGGCCCGATTGAGGTGCAGCCGGCCTTCCCAACGGGAGAACCTCAGCAGCTTGATCAGGTGGGGAATCTGGTTCTCCTGGAGCAGTGGCTTGCGATCGTTTTGGATGTCGACAAGCCTGTCTGGGGCGTCCCTGAACGGGTGCCTGGCGATGTTCATCAGGTCCCGCGGGATGTCCCCTGGGATGCCATGGAGCTCGCCGGATCGCATCATCCTGTGCCTTTCAAAGAAGCGCGCCACGTGCGACCCAACGCCTCCACCATCTCGAGGCGTTGAACGGAGAATGTCGAGGTCCTGCAGGAAGTCCCGGTCGAGCGACAGGATGCCCTCTTCCCTGAGCGCGTCCTGAATGTCTGCCTGCACGTTCGTCCGCAACGCCGAGGGTTGAAACCTGAACACAGGCGGAATCCTCGGCCGTAAGTTCCCACCTTCCAATTCGTGAGTAATGGCAACAGTGGGATCGGAGGCGGCTGTGGGCGGAAGTCGAGCGGGTGAGCTGGCGCCTGGATCGCCGTCGCCGACGAGTCCCGCCGGGGCCGTGGCAGTTTCGGGGACATCTGCGGTCATATCGAAAGCGATATCCTGCCCTCCAACGGGCAAGTCGTCGCCTGGCGATTCCTCGGGCATCAGCGCACTTTCCCTGAGGTACGGCATCGCCTCGGTTTCAACCCGACGCAAGTCAGCCCTGACCATCTGCCTCGCCCGCACCTCACGCTCGCGATTCTCCAGGACCTCGCGCTGCAGATCGGGAGGCAGCGCGGCCAAAAACTCGGGGTCAATTGGGTCGAGCCCTTCGTCCTCGTCAGCCTCAGCGTCGGCACGGGCGACGTCGGGCGCGGCCCAATGAGGCAGCGCGGCGCCTACGGCTCTGCCGTAGGCGCCGGCGGTCTCTGTCGCCCGGGTAGGGTACAGTCGATCGTAAATCTCTGCCATGCTACGTGGTTCATCATCTGACACCGGATCCGTTCGCTGACGTCGCCTGGGTCGTGCAGCGGTCGGACTCGTGGCACGATCTGCCTCGGGGCCCCACTCGCCGTTGAATCGATGGGGTCGATCCCTTCTGCGATTCGCTGCATCCGCAGGTCTTCCGCTCATACTTTCGTGGAGAGCAGAAGCAAAGCGCTCCACGAGCCTGTCCGGGAGGCGAGTGCCGGCCCTCGGATGGCCGAGGGGGGGCGCCCGGAAACCGACACTCAGCGGGCCCATACTCGTGATAGGGGTCGGCATGGGCGGGATCGGCCACCTGAATGCACCAATGGCGTCGTCCATCCGCGATATCGAAGGATACCCCGAGTCAGGAATGCTGCCGCTCCCATAGGAGCGTGTGACCAGAGGGTGGCTGTGCGACGAGGCGGGTAGTCTGGCATCCGTGTCCCTGGGCCGCCGGAACAGGCCAATGTGCGTCATCAGCAACCGCGGAGAAATGAACGCGGTGCCAAACAGCGGATCTGCGTCCCTCCAGTGAGCTGCACGCTCGCCGTCGCTCTGCACCCAGAACGTCGGGACAGGCGTGTTGGCGAGTGCGTGCCCAACGACGAGGCGATCGTCTCCGTATGGTGCCGAAGCACTGTCGTCATCATACTCCTCGTCGCTGTAGTAATCTTCCACCGTGTCGTTGCCATCCAAGAACCCGTCCTCATCAGAGTCCCCCTGATCGCCGAGCACCATCATGTCCTCATTCGGCCTGCCGTTCCCGTTCCGCCAGTCGTCGATGTCCTGTTGGGCATAATCTGGCACATCAAACTCCGTCTCCTCGGGTGGGAAGATGTCGTCGAGCTGGTAGTCGAAATCGTAGTCGCGGGCCGCGTCATCCTCGTCGTCGTCGTCTTCATCGTCGTGATCAATATCACTGTCGTCGCTGTCGTGGTCCATCATGTCCTCGTCGCTCTCTCCGTCCATTGATCCGCTCATGTGGCCACTAGACGCGCTGTAGTCAGACGAGAATCCGGGACCATTGACCTCGTCACTGTCGTCGATCCCCATGCTCTCATCGCCGCTCTCGCCCATGTCGAACTCCCCGTGGTCACTGAATGACGAGTACGAGGTGTCCGTCAGGTAGGAGGGATTTTCCGAGAGGTCTGAGTCCGACGAGTGAGTGTCCATCCCCTCGTCGTCCGAGCCTGACTCGCCCGACTCGTCCGTGTCGTGCTCCAAGTCGCCCGAGTCGCCCGCGAGGTGCCAGCCGCGCTCGTTCAAGTGTGCGATGAGCTCCTCGAAATTGGTAGCGAGGTCTCCACTGGATCGTTGGTCGTTGTCTGGCTTGTCCGTTGCCCTGACCGACGTCAGCTTCTCCAGGGACCGAATGATCGCCGACAGGCACACCTTGGTGCGGTCGTTGGTGGTGTCCGTGAGGTCCATGCAGGCGATCACGTCCACGAGCACCTCGATGAATCCAGAGCTTAGGAGGAACTCGATCATTTCCTTTCCTTTCTGATACGATCCGTCTTCCGACAAGATGCCGGGGACGGCGGTCACGCTCAGCATGGTCGCGAGCAACACCAGCGACCCCTCCAGGTCTGCAGAGATGCTGCGCGTGTCATCCTTTTCCAGGCTCCTTATGACGCTCCCCTGTGAGGATGAGCCATCGCCGTTCGCGGCAGCGCTCAGCTGCGGGAAGTACGCGAACGACCGGAGGATGCACCCGAGCTCTCGACAGACCCGCGCCTGACCCTCCTTGGACCGCTGGGAAAGGGTGATCAGCAGGGAACACGCATCCTTGCTCAGAGACTGCCTCATTGAAACGTTGCGAGGCGTTCCGTGATACGACACCTGGTTCCGGATGATGGAGTGGATCAGGAAGCACATGTCGAGTGCCTTGGACTTGGCCGATCCGGCGGGGGCAGAGGAGGGGGTCAAGGCAGGCTGGGATCCCGTGCCTACCGGACTCAGTACACCAAGATCCTTGGACTCCTGCGAATCTTTGGCTTTCGACTTTTTGGAGGCCGTCGCCGATCTGCCGTCCTCGCCGACCCCGCCGACCCCAACGCCCTTGGCCTGCGGGGTCTGCAGGGCTGCTTTGGCGGGCTGTTTCCCGTAGTGCTTGGACATAATCCACTCCTGCAAAGGATCCGAATCTCGACGTAGAAACGCCGTCACGCAGTGGGGAAACGAGGCGAGCAGCGTCGACAGCAGGTTGATGCACAGCGTTTGCTGGCAGATGCAGTACAGCTCGGCCCGGTGAGTCGTCGTGTACTTTGGATCGGAGACCGCCGTCTCATTGACTGAGTGCTTCTTGATCATCTCTGTCATCTTCTGCGCAAACGCAGGCGTCGACGTCTGCAGCAGCCTCCCGATGATGGCGTCCATCACGGAGGCGACCGGGGACGGCATCTTCTTCGCTCCCTTCTTGGGAGACGATTTCTGGCTGCTCTTCGGCTCCTTGTGGTTTTTCTTTGGCACGGGGGACTGCTTATTCGAGCATACGGCGGACTGGCCGGGCTTGCCGGGCTGTGCCCCCCTCGCGCCATCCGCGGTCGGCGTGTCCGCGGCCGGCTCCCCCGGTGACGTCGGGCCACCAGCAATGGCTGACGATGGGCCCGGATCCGTCGACCGGCCAGCAGCGTCGGTGCCGCCGATTGCATTAGCACCGGCGAGTTCCTCATCGCCGCCAGTTGGAACGGGCGGCTTGCAGTCCACCCGGATGCTCGATCCTTCCTTGGAAAACTCACACGTCTTCTCGACGGCCCGGGAGAAGATGACCGAGTCGCGACACGCCAGGTGCAAGAAGCTGGAGACAAACTGCTTCACGCTGAAGGTCTTGAATCCATGAGTCGCCTCTGCGGTGTGGGGACCCCGCCGCTTCTTCTGCATTCCTGATCGAATGGTCGCCTCCATCGACGCCTGGAGCGCCTCTTCGTCCTCGACGAGATGCCGGATAATCTTGGCGACCATCCCGTCGCAGTCGGCCGTGTGGAGCGGCTCGTTCAGAGACAAGACCAGATTGTGGCCGCGGCCGTTGAGGATGGCGCCGGCCGCCTTCCTGATCTTGCTAGTGGTGGCCAGCAGCTCGAGGCTGGCCGCCACGCTCGACCTCGGACAAGGGTCGTAGAAGTGACCGGTGCGGTCGTAATCGCCGTCACGATCGCCATCGTCACCCCTCTTCGAAGGGTCCCATCCATGATCCGCGTACTTCAACGACATCTTGAGGCAGTCGATGGCATGCGTGGACGCCGACACAAAGAGGCCGACGTCACCATTGTCCACCGGTGGCAGCATGTCCCTGATCTTGGACATGAAGCTGTCCAATGGAGGCGCTTCCGAATTAGGATCCGATTCCTTCTCCAAAGCATGCTTGTCGGGCTTGAACTTCTCCTCGCACACGAGCGCGAGGCTCAGCAGGGACGCGTCAACCCACTTGGGCACCTTGAGCGTGTTGCCCGCCTTCGACTTCTTCACGGCGATACATCCGAGCTTCCAGCAGTCGAGAAGCTTGAGCACATGCGTCAGAACGGAGCTCGAAAATCTCCTCCTGTACATGTGGGAGACGTTGAGCACGGCCGCCAGCAGATGCATCAGCGGGCCGAGGACGTCGTCCTTGCCCTCACTGGCCCACCTCTCCAGGTCCGAAGATGACATGCTGTCGATCCTCGACGTGGACTCGGAAATCTGTGCCTCGAACTTCGACACCAGGGACGCGCAGAGCGTCTTGTCCTGGCCGTAGCACTCGACGAGGGTATCTGCGACGTCGTGGGCGTTCGAGGGGAGCGCACCAACCAGCACGAGGAGGTCGCCCAGGGACGACTTCAGCATGCTCTTGCTGAAGTTTGTCGTCTGGTAGACCAGTAGCTTACCGATGAATCCCGGCCCGCCGACGCTCGGGCCGTCCACCGACAGGAGCACGTGCGCCAGTGCCGACGAAGGCTCGATCATCACTTTGGCGGGCTTCAGGTTCGATTTCCTCCGTGTGAGCGGCGTCACGACGCCGAATGTTGTCATGGAGAACGACTTGCTCTTCATCGACTTGTCGTCCCAGATCCAGAGACTGCCCGCCTTGCCGGTCTTCTGCGAGGCGGCTGCCACCGACCGGTTCTTCTCCCGCAGCTTGAGACGCTCCTCCATCCTGGGCCTGGAGTAGGCGTCCAGGATGATGGACGCCTTGCAATCTGGGAACTTGTCGATGACAAGCTGAAGGTTCACGCCTTCGTTGAAGTTGTGGGCGAAAGCCTTGTCCCTGATCTTTTCGAGGCGCTCGTTGAGCTGCTCGACTTGGACCGGCGACGCGTCCATCGACCAGAACCGGGTCAAGTACTCGGAACCCTCCTTCTGGCAGTTAGAGAGACATTTGAGGTACTTGGCCAGCGCCAGAGGGCACCTGGACCACGCAGTGCCGAGGCCGAGGCTCTGCAGGCACGCCCCCGCGTGACGGCAGATCGAGTGGACCAGCTCCTTCTGCAGAGAGTCGGCGGCCGTCTCCGTCCAATACGGCAGCTCATACAGTCCCGGACTCATAAATGCCTCGGAATCCTTCCTGTAGGCATCTCGTGCCGTGATAATCTCCAGGATGCCGAGGATGGACAGGAACGCGTGCTGCGAGCTGATGATGACCGACCTCCGAGCCCACTCAGGGTGCTCGAGGTCCTTGACCAGCGGCGTTCTTCCAATTCCCGTGATCTCCAAAGACCTCTCCTGCTCCTTGATCTCCTTCACAGTCGGCGTGAAGGTGTTGCCGCCGGCCCCCGACACCTCGAGACACTTGCAAGCGACCCCACTCGTCAACTTGAGGAGCAAGTCGAGGCCCCCGTAGCGAACAAACGCATTCACTGAGCAAGAGAAGAGAGCCTTCTTCCGGTGGTCAAAGAGGACGGCCGTGACGAGCCTGCAAGCCCGGACCACGTGGCGCTCGAGCTTGGCGCCTCCCTTGTCCCCGTAGACCCCGGACCTCCGGACGACGTCGCCCAGCACCCCGACTGCAGCGCTGGCCGATAAAAGCCCGATGACTTTCCGAGCGTCCTCGTGATCGGATGCGGCGTATCCGTTGGACGCGGACCACACCACCTTGGCGTTCTCGCCCAGCCGCCCGATGTTGTTGTAGAATGTGCAGAACGCCCTGAAGAACAGGTTGAGTGCATCCCGTCGCAACTCGATCTCGTCTTCATGTTCGTATACAATGCCTTCAGGAGCCGAATCCATGTCCGCCTTCAGCCGCCAGTCGTCCGAGACGGTCAAGAGGTTGATGACCTTGCCGAGCGACCGCTGGAGGTCGGGGAGGACGCACAGGTTGGCGTCGATGAACAGCGCGTGGCCCTTGTGCTCCGTCACAACGGCTCTTCTGAAGGCAAACCCCGACATGATGATGGTCGACTTGGAGATGGCCGCGATGAGCTCGTCAAACTTGGCCTTGAAGGCCTTCTTCTGCCAGGTCGACAGGCAGAACTCGTCGTCGTAACCGTCCTCCTTCTCCAGCTCGAGAAAGATCCGGTTCACGTCATCCAGGGACGCCCTGAGGTTTGACAGTGTCACCTCTAACGCGTATTCTCGCTGGTCCTCGAGCAGAATGAGCGCCCTGAGCAGCGAGACGACCGAGTGGCCGGCATGCGTGCACGAGAAGCATGCGACGCACAGCTTGGGCTGGGCGAGGTCGATGAACATCTGCAGGCCCCCCTGTTCGATAAAGGCCTTTGCAGCGGCTTTGTTGGCCTCGCATACCGGGATGAGCAGTTCCGTGAGCCTCGAGACGGCGACCGATATGAAGCGCGGCAGGTCGACGGCACGCCCGTTGTTCATCACTTCGATCTCGCCGGTGTGCGCAATTTTCCGAACGACGTCAACTGCGAACACCAGCATCTCGACAACGTCAGTCAGCATCGTCTCGTGGTGCCGGATCATCTCTTCCAGCGACCTCCCAATCGCGTGCGACGGGGGCAGCGCGCATAAGGCCCGAGCGTCCGTGAAGGTGTCGGCGATGAAGTGCACTGCGCCCTTCGACTTGACAAGATCGCGGCCTGCTTCGCTCAGGCAGATGGCAGAGATGGTCGGGATGATGTTCAGCGACACCGAGCTGTCCCGGCCCTTCATGCCGGCGATGGCGTCCAGGTAGGACACGTCAAGCCCCAGCGAAGACATCGTCTTGTACTGGAGAGGCTCGTAGTGAAGCACCTGGCGGAAGCATGACGTTGCTGCGTCGAAGACGCCGCAGCCAAACAGCTCGTGCATGGCGAATATCTCCTTGATCGCCCAGTACAGCACCTCGACCTTTTTCTCGTCGATGCCCGACACTTCAGACGTGATGACGATCTTCGTCAGCACTTGAAGGAGCTTCTTGATCAATAGCCGATCGTCGTACGAAAGCGAGCGCAGCGACGACGACGGGGACGTCGACGTTGATGTCCCCGACGTCGACGGCGTGAGTGCGGCCGTGACCTCAGCCTGCAGTCTGTCTTGGACCGCATCGAACCCGCTGCATGCATCGAGCCTATTCGCTCCCGCTGTACTGTTGGTCAACAGGATCTCGATCGTGCTCAAGGCCTTCTCGCAGACGCCCCGCACGGCCGGGTCTGCGTCGGACACAAACGGAACCACGCACTCCAGGACCTCGGTCTCCAGGAGTTCGTCGCACAAATAGCTCTGATTGCACAGCGAGTTGACCATAGAGATGGCCTCTTGCACGATTTTCACGCGCAGCTCGCTGTCCATGCTTTCCCTCGTGCACCTCGTCGCCAGAAACCGCCCGAGCGGCGAGTACCTTCCGTCCTGCAGCAGCCTATCCAGACCGTCCAACTTGTAGGAACTCCGCTCGGATCCAACAAACTTGGCGGTGAAGGCCTGGAGTCCGCACAGAATCGTCTCTTCCGTTAAGGCCGAGTCCTCTGCGAAGATCTCCGTCAGCAGATCGTCGGCGCCCAGTTTCCGGAACGTCTCGTTGACCCTGCCGTAGACCTCGCCGAACAGGCCGACCGGAACGAGCACCGCCGTAGCAAGCAGGCGGTTCCGAGCCTCCAGCTCGAGCTGGTCCGGCGAATATTCGTACACCGCCGACGCCCGGATGCTCCTGAGCAGGCGGAACCGCTGCCGCCTTCCCCGCACCGGCCCGTGAGATTCCATGACGACCCCGAGCGCCTCAAAGTCGTCATCCGGAAGCTCCGACCGCGAGTCAAACTTGACGACCTTGGGCTCGGTGCTGCCAAACAGCTTTTCCTCCTCGGTCCGCTCGTCCACGTGCTCTGCCGGGTTGGGCTCGATCGAAAACTTGAAATGCACCCCGCCCTTCTCCTTCGCGGCCGACACGTCTCTTTTTGCCACGTCCATCAATCCCGGCCCGCAAGGCGGCACCGCGATCGTCTGCAGCCTGTTCGCCAGGTCTGTCGGCACAACCTGCAGCCCAGACACGTTCCGCTCGTACACGCACTGCAGCAGCAGCAGCGTCTTGTTCACGATGATCGGATTCGACGACGCCAGCAAGTCACACAACTGTGGTAAGCTGTTATAATATTCCTTCCCTGCCACGTGACGAAGCACCTCCAGCGAGCAGTCCAGCGCCGAAATGACCTCGTCGTCCCCCACCCGCAGCTCGGCCTCTAGCCCACTCCCGGGACCTTCCGGGTCCAGAAGCACCTTGATATTCGACTCGGTCACATACGTCAGAAACTCGTCTAGACGATCCAACAACCGCACCCACGCGAAGATCGACGTCCGCTCCAGCGACGGAGGCCACGCGAATCCCTCGACGGCGCGCCCCGTCGTTTCGATCGGCACGTCGTCCGCGTGGGGCCCGATGCACGCCTCGATCAGCTCCAGCACCTCTGGAGGCTCCTCCTGCGGTCGGACGGTCGGACGGTCGGACGGTCGGAGTGAGGTGACGTGCGTGAGGGTGCGAGTGCAGCGTCCGCGAATCCGCGAGTCGGTGGGTGGGGTGAACAACGGGTCCCTGCGCTCCGTCGCTCCCCCTGCGCCGGGCGTTGGCATCGGCCGCTCCGAGTGCCAAATTCGACCGCTGAAGCGAGGCCCAGACCAGGCAGCGTGTACGCCCGGCATTCATATATGCCCCGATACTGCTACGTACCATGCCGACCCGCTGAACACCCTCAAGGACCTTCATGCCTGTCTCGTCTCGAAATTCTCTCTCACGTTCGCTCGGGTCCCTTCCCGGTCGGGTTCGTTACCGCGACCTCCCAGCACCTCTGTCGTCGTCTGTCGTACCGCAGGAGGAAGCAGGTCGCGAGGATGCTCGATGCTCGAATTCCTTCGGGGCGTAGCGTACGTACGCAGACGAGGCACAGAATTTGTTTTCAAATCTTTGTCCCTCGGCAGTCGCCCCGCACACCCCATCATGACGACCGCCGTCCCCGTGATGTTGCTGCGACTGTTACGTGTGGCCCTGCTGGCGTGCCTATGCGTCCAGGGAGCGCGTGCGACGGCACTGCCGAATCAGGCCGCGGAATTCGCGATCAAGAGCTCGGCTGGTGCCGTCCTCAGCAAGGTCGCCGTGGACAGCGGCGAGGTGAAGAAGATAGACCTGCGCGGTTCCACGACCCTCGAGGTGACGTTTGACGGGGCGGGGTCCGGGTCCGGGTCACAGGCGAGTCTGATCGTCCAGCGTGCGGAGGAGATGGCGGACGGGAAGAACGGGAAGAACGGGAAGAACGTGGTGGTGTTTGCGTCGCCGGCCGCGGGAGGCAAGATGAGGGCCAGTTTCGGGTGGGACGCGTGGACGGATCGGCACGGGGGTATCGACGCGGGGGCAGAGTTTGGGGTGTCGTTGGCAGTTTGGGGTGGCGATCCGCCGGTGGCGAGCAAGACGGAGGTGGCCGTGCTGTCCTTTGTCAAGGGGCCGGCGCTGGCACCGACGCCAGGCGTGGTGCCGCTGGCCGCGCGGGTGGCGAAGAAGTTGGCGTCGATGGGGGTTATGCCCGAGATTACGCATATGTTCCGGCCCGAGGAGAAGATGGTCCCCGCGGTGGTGTCGTACGCGTTTGCGCTCGTCATCTTTGCGCCCCTGGTGGGCGCGGTCGGGCTGATGGCCAAGGGCACGTCGTCGCCGCCTTCGTCGTCGCCGCCTTCGTCGTCGCTGGCATGGTTGTTTTACGCCGGCATCGTGGCCATTGTGTCCTTCGAGTTTGCCTTCTGGCTGGGCGTCCTCAACCTCATGCAGGTGTTCCCATCGCTGTGTGCCCTCGAGCTCGTCACCATGCTGCTCGGCATCAAGCTCGCCAACGCCAGGCAAGGCGCCCATCGCGCGACGACCGGAATCGGAACAAAGAAGACAGACTGATCCGTTTAACAACATATGAATACACACCTAGAAGAACATCCACGGCGCCTCGTTCGGCTGCACAAACCCACTGCCCGGCGCCTCCAACGTAAAGCTCTCCACCGCCCGCATGAACGGCCCCTCCAGGTCCTCCCACCGCTCCTGAGGACACGAAACATTCAACGTATACAAATACGGCGCCCCCTCCAGCCCCTCCCGCATCACCGTCACCGCCCGAGCATGCCGATACGTCGTCCCCGAACTCGACAACAGCGTCGGCGACCCCTGAGACACGTGCTCATACACACAATACCTCACCCCACCCTTCTCCACAAACCCCGCTTCCTCCACCGTCGACAGACTAATCCGCTGCCCCGACGTGATCCTCCCAGTCGACCGATCCAACAACACCTGCTCAGCCAACTCCCTGGCCGTCCACGCCGACGAATCCTTCCCCACCAACGTCCCAGACGGCGGACCCACACTCACACTCACCGTGACCGCATCCTGCAAACTCACCAACTCACTCACAATCCGCTGACGCGCATCTGCCGTCAACGGCGCCGCAGACGAATACTTCTCCGGCTTCCGAGACATCACCATCGGCAGCGCCACCCCCGACGCCGTCGTCACCGGATACTCGAACGAATACGCCAGCGTCGGATCCCGAAGCGTCTTAAAGGTGGCCTGCGAGGCGGGTGGGGGAGCGGGAGCGGTAGAATCGGGAGAGGGAGAGGCAGCGGTAGAATCCTCCTCCGCAGCGACCGCCCGCTGCCCCGCCGCCAATGGCCCCATTCCAGCCACCGTCATCGTCATCGTCATCGTCAGACCGAAGAGTACCTGTCTCCTAGAGTCCTGACGCTGACTGTGACGACGGACACTGGCCTGCTCCGGAGCGCAGCAATTGATGGCTGGGATTATCCGCCGAAAATGGGTCGGAACGACCCGCATTGGAGGTGCCGACGACGATCGTACGAGTGTGCGTGGTGTAGGTGTAGATGTCGGTGTCGGTGCCAATGAACCGCGCATGGTGAGAGAGAGAGAGAGAGAGAGAGAGATAATAGGGTATAGACCCCCAGTGAGGAGGAGGGTATAGGAGGAGGAGGACACATCGTTGCGTTTCCCTTCGTTCGAGCTCGTCGTGAATTTCGATATTCACTCGACTTTGTCGAGTCAAGACAAGGCACGCACGTGGTCGTGGTCGTGGTCGTCGCAGTGCGTGAGAAGGCAAGGTCGTCGTTCGCCGCTGGATCATCATCATCATCGATCCAACGACGAAACGCACTCACGCACCATGTCTTACTTCTGTTATCTGCTCGAGTCGAGGCATCCTCGGGCGTCTCGGTTGGGTGGGCGCACGTACATCGGGTTCACGGTGAATCCGTCCCGGCGGAAGCGGCAGCATAACGGGGAGATCAGCAACGGGGCGTTCAAGACGAGGAAGTGGAGACCGTGGGAGATGGTGGTGGTCGTGGGTGGGTTTGCGAATCAGCGGACGGCGTTGCAGTTTGAATGGACGTGGCAGCATGGGGAGATGAGTTTGGATACGCGGGAGGCGATGGGGAGGTTGCAGGGGATGGTGGAGGGTCGGTTTCAGGGGGGGCAGC
>Ga0181573_10000444_pt1 | contig 43344 bp, 34 predicted proteins | sample 101ome_25_FD_148643 | JGI IMG/M metagenome (GOLD analysis project Ga0181573, IMG submission 148643) | Coastal salt marsh microbial communities from the Groves Creek Marsh, Skidaway Island, Georgia - 101409BT metaG (spades assembly) | ecosystem: Environmental > Aquatic > Marine > Intertidal zone...
ATCAGAGACACAACGCAAATTCCACTCCGAATGTCGAAGGACATCACTCATATAATAATGAAAATAGAGCTAACCGGAGATTCTAGGTTCGATCCCTAGCAGGATCATTCGATTTTTATAGTCTTATTTCCCATTAAGTACGTGTCAAATGTCCTACTTGTACAAAAAACATTTAGTACTAGCAGGATCATTCGATCGCGGCGGAATAATTTATAATATGGTTCAACTGTCCGAATGTCATCAGAAATGTTTATACCAACCAGAAATACGGATTTTTATATGACTCAAATGTCCTATTATTATGTACTAAATATGTTTATCACAATTAAGCAGAATTACTACGTACATTAACGTCCAGTGGTGTGTCAATCGGTCAAGTGATTGGTTACTTTTCTGCATCCGGTCGGACATCTGACGACTTTTGACGACTTTTGACGACTTTTGGCGACCCCTTCGCGCGCCTTGCTCCTCGCGACACACGACGGACGGACGGACGCCGATGTCGCGCGCCGCGCCGATGACGCGATCGTCGTCGACGTCAACGTCGACGCCCGCGACGACGTCCGCGAGGACGCGCGCGCGCGGGCAATTTCTTCAGCGTCGGCGCCCGACGACGAAAGGACTCCTCTCGTGGGTCGACGCGCCGGCGCCGGCTCTCGTCGGAAGAGGAAGTCGCGAACGCGGACGCGGAGCGCCGACGCGAGCGCTGGAGGGAGGAAACGAAATCACGGACGATGACGATTCCGATGCGACGGACGATTCCGAGACTCCCCGGCTGAGGGAAATGCTGAGGATGATTCGCGAGCGAAGAGCCGCGGACGTTTCGACGACACCTCAGACGACGACTCAGACGACCACCGTCTGGCTCGTCGGAACCGGCCCGGGTGACCCGGGTTTGTTGACCCTGCGCGCGTATCAGCTCATGCAAAGCGCGGACGTGGTGCTCTACGACAGACTGGTGTCGAACGAGATTCTCAACCTGGTGCGACGAGAGGCGACGATGGTGTACGTGGGCAAGCGGTCGGGATTTCACACGCGAACGCAAGAGGAAATTCACGAGCTCTTGTCCGCGTTCGCGAGCGCCGGGGCGACGATACTTCGCTTAAAAGGTGGGGACCCGCTGGTTTTCGGACGAGGCGGGGAGGAGTTGGACTTTTTACGGGAGAAAAATCCCGACGTGCGCGTGGAGGTGGTGCCGGGGGTGACGGCGGCGGCGGGCGTCGGGAGCGAGCTCGGAATTCCTCTCACGCACCGCGGGGTGTCGACGTCGGTGAGGTTACTCACGGGGCACTTACGCGAGGGCGCGACGAGCGATCCGGTGGACTTTGCGGTGACGTCGGCGGATGTGGAGACGACGCTCGTCGTGTACATGGGACTGGGCACGCTCCCGCGACTGCGAGAGCGGCTCTTGGAAGGCGGGTTTCCGGGAGACATGCCCGCCGTGGCGATCGAACGCGGGACGACAAAGAAAGAGCGACGGGTGTTCAGCACGCTCGAACACCTTCCAGAGGCTGCGACGGCGACCGAGCTCGTCTCACCGACGCTTCTCATCATCGGCAAGACGGTGACGCTCAGTCCGCATTGGCCGCCCGAAGCCGTCGCGTCGGATAAATGGGTCGAACAGCGCGGGTCCCCGCGCGGGGACGACGCCGACGATTGGAAAGTTTGGCTCGATGTCGATCTCGAAGCCGCCGTCTCGAATGCGTCGTCGAACTCCGCGAAGACGCTCGACGTTTCGTCGAGCCGCTCAACCTTTCGCCAGGTACACGCAGACTCCGCCCTGTGAGCGCGATCGCGTCCGCGAGTTCGATCGCGTCGCTTTTTGTCGACGCGCCGCCCGCGCGCATCGTATCGTTGTATAAATAGAACCACGCAACACCCTGTGTAGTAAACGCTGTAACATCACGCAACGTCGATAGCAACGTAGGGAAAGTCAGTCCGCGTGGACGACGACTGACGCGCTCACAACCCACAACCAAACCCTCACAACTTTGCTGCCGCTCACATCGCGAGCAAAAGAAAAGGAAAGCGACACCGAACCGATTCCGATGTCGGCCGCCGCCGTCGAGGAAGACGCCGCCGTTCGCGAACCCCTCGATCTCATTCGACTCGCCCTCGACGAGCGGGTGTACGTGAAACTTCGCGGCGATCGAGAGGCGCGAGGTCGTTTACACGTGCGTGCGATTTTGAGATTGCGATTGCGATTCTCGACTTTTTGAACTCCCGACGCGCGGGGCGAAAGCGGCGCGAAAGACGACGAAAGAACGAACGACGTCTTCCTACGCATATCTTTAGCGCGACATCGAGACGACGACGAATACGCGCACTGACGACGATGGTGGGGCGCGCTTCTTCAAACCGTTCAACAGGCGTACGACCAACACTTGAACATGATTCTGGGAGACGTGGAGGAGGTGATCACGAGCGTGGAGATTGACGACGAGACGTACGAGGAAATCATAAAGACGACGAAACGATCGGTGCCGTATCTGTTTATTCGCGGTGATGCGGTGACGTTGGTTTCGCCGCCGTTGAGGAATTAGGAGGCGGGCGATTCGCGTGGACGGGTTTATTAGCGTCGAGCGTCGACGATTCGAGCGTTTGGTGTGGGACTCGCGACGCGGGCGGCGGGCGGTTCGAGTAGCGCGGTGGGACGAGAATACGCACTTGTAGTAATGTACTAGAATTGATGAAGAAAATCTATCGTTTATCCAAAGGCTCGAAGGTACTCGTCCACGGAAAAAGTCTTTCCCGGAGGACGTTCGTCGAGACGCTCCTCCGCGCGGCGAGCGTCGTACGCTGATCTCAGCGAGGCGGCACCGCGTTGAAGGAAGCTCTGCGTCGTTTTCGCAGCTCGAATGATCGCATCCGCGGGTACGGCGGCGTTGGTGAGCGCGTTCAAGTCGAGCTTGATGGCGCCAGCGTTGTCCTTGTGCGCCTGGCGCAAGACGCCCACGAGCTCCTTTTCGCTCTGTTGCGCATTCATACCCGCGGTAAGGAAGACATCATCCTCGTCGTCCTCGTCAGCGCCCTTTTCGGCGGTATCATCCTTCGCGGCGTCATCCTTCGCGGCGGCGGCGGCGGCGGCGGCCGCCGCCGGATCTTCGCCACCCTTGGCCGAGGCGCCCATGTCCCAATACGTCGTCAAACGCGTCGGTCGACGGCTAAACGGATCGCTCTCGCCCGTGTTCATGATGCCCGCCTTGAGTCTGGCCACTTGTTCAGACGCACGCTTGGACAACTTTTCGCTGTTTTGAATCTCGTTTCGACGGTTAATGTTGGCGAGCGCATCCTGCGTCGCACCGAGTCGAGCCTGGAGCTTGGCTTTGATTTCGCGGTCGAGCTCGTCCAGTCTCGCCCTGAGCTCGCTCACCTGTTCAAAATCAGCCTCGGCCTCGGCGTGCGCGATCGCCGCCTTGATTTGTTCCTTTTCAAACATCAAGTTGTGTCTCGCCCCGAGCTTTTCGCGCTTTTGCGCGAGAATTTTGGTCACATCGTCCGCAGTGTATCTGTAGTTTTGCGCCTCTTTCAAATTGGCGAGGCACGCGTCGACATCCTTCTTGTACACGGGTCGGCACTCGGACGCGCGGCAGTGCGCCACCCAAGCCGCCCACTCGGCGTCACTCACGCTCGAGTTGGAGACTTCGCTCAGTCGGAACGTCTTTTCAGACTTTCCCCATCGCAAGATGAGCCACTTGGACGTAGGGGGCTTGCCGGCGAGGTACTCGTACTTCTTCAGCGAGTACTGCTTGTACTTGCCATCAGCGACGCCGGCAATCTCCACCAATCGGTAGACGTTCTCATTTTGCTTATTCAAACCAATACCAACGCGAACGCAGCAATTAGTAATGGCAGACTCAAAGTACGGCTCGTTTACCCAAGCTTCGAGTTGGTGTCGCTTGAGCGTGATGGACTCGACGTCCTCGCGCGACGCGGGCAAATCAGACGCGAGGTACTCAGCCTCCTCGTCCACATCCACGCCGCGTCGACGCCGCGTCGACGTCGGCTTTTTACTCGGCCGCGGAACCGCCCCTCTTTCTTCCTCCAAATCCTCTTCCTCGTCGTAATACTCCTCCTCTTCGTCCGAATCGGTGAGGTCTCCGAAAACCCGCTTCCCTCGCTCTTTTCGTCTCTTCGCCTCTGCAATCTTCTCCAACGCCTCGAGCTCATCCCGCTTCCCCGACGACACCGCGCGTCCACCAGTCTTCTTCCTCGCCATTTCCAACTCTTTACTCTTCGCCAACGCCATGATTCGTTTCCGAGACTCGCGTTTCTTTCGCGCCTCGGCCCGTTCGAGCATGATCGTCTCTCGCTCGAGTTCATTCATCGCCGCGAGCGCCGCCCGGTCGTTCGCGTCGCCCATGAGATCCGATCCGTACCCATCATCGGAGTCGGATTGATCGTCGTCGTCGTCGTCCGAGTCGTCCCCATCACGCGTCGTCGTTCCCGTCGTCGGGTTCGCGTGCGCCGCGTCGGCGTCGTGGTCCAATTCCATCAGATCTTCTTCTCTCTCCTTTTCGCCATCTCTATTCGCGTCTTCGTCGCCGTCACCAGCCATGGCGAACGGGGGTTCAAAACCGTCGCTCGTCTTTCTTCGTCGGCGCCGAGCGCGTGCGCGAGACACCACCACCGCGCGCGGCGCGTCGTCTTCTACCGCGGGCGCGAGCCGGGGACACCGCGCGGCGCGCGCGAAGGGATGCAGAAAAGTAACCATTACATATGTCTAAGTATGTGTTCTGTACGTGTTTTCAACCGTATCGTAGTTAGAAACGTGTTAGAATTGTACGTGAGACATACCTATTGTTTATCTACAAAATATCGGACACTTGGCCTCTACACGACCAACCGTAGATGCAAATGAATGAGTCGATGCATCTGTTCAGTGGACCGGCGCTTCGACGCTTCGACGCTTCGGCGCGACGCGATCGCGATCGCTCGACGCGCGAACGCCTCGAACGAAGGAAGAGATGGGCGCCTCCGTCGCCGCGCGCGGCGCGGTATCGACCGCTCGCGGTGCCGTCGGTCGTCGTGCACGTTTCGCGCGTCGCGCGTCGACGAAGAGTCGCGCGCGCGTCGCGCGCTCGAGCGCAGAGGATAACGACCGGGACGAGCGGCGCGTGGGAGACTCTCGCGCGGAAGAGACGGTGGATCGGCGAAGGGTTGTGGTGACGGCGGCGCTCGCGGCGATTTTCGCGTCGTCGTCGTCGTCGTCGTCGAGGGGGAGGAATGCGTACGCCGCGGAGGACGCTTCGGGCGGCGGCGGCGACGGGCGCGGCGTGCGGACGGTGCGCGACGAAACGGGATTCGGGTCGAAAGAGGCGCGAGCGCCGCGGGATTTGGTGCTCGTCGAGTACCAAGGCACGCTGAGCGATGGGACCGTGTTCGATACGACGCTGGGTGGGATGGTGTTCGCGACAAACTCGGCGGGAGTGGGTTCGGTGTCCATCGATAAGGCGGCTAAACGACCGGCGGTTATTCGTTTGGACGTCGGGAATCCCGTTCCCGGGGTCCCGCCTGGGTTGATCAAAGGAATCGAGGGCATGCGCGTGGGTGGTAAACGGACGTTTGAGGTACCGCCAGAGCTCGGTTTCGGGTCGAGCGCGGTGCGGTCGCCGTACGCGACGGTTCCGGCTGACTCGACGCTGACGTACGAAGTCACGCTCTTGCGCTTATCGTCCACTGGTCCCGACGCGTTGTTTAAAGGGGTGTCTCGGTGTGGTTTGGGCGGTGCAAACACCATCAACGATGGGTGCGGAGAGATTGAGCCGAGCGAGTGAGAGCGCCGCACGTTCGCTTACATTTTATAGTTGGATTATTTAATAAATTACACTTTTGACGCGCCGCCGTTGGCGCCCGCTCAAATTCAATCCCTGCGCGACGCCCACCGCGGGGTCTGCTCTCCCTCTCTCTTTCCCTGTTCCTACATTCCTAGAATCACCGTGTTTGTCAATCAATCGTCCTCGTCGACTGGAACCTTGACCAGCGGCAAAGTTTCCACCAAGCTCAACAGCTCCTCAAACTCCTCAAACGTCAAACCACCTCCCTCTTCACCACCGCGCATCTTCCGAAGCTCACCCATCGCCCGCGATATGAGCTGATTAAACTCCTCTTCGCTGATTGAGCTTCCCACGAGGTGTCTCGTGATCGTTTCCAGGTCGCTTCTTGAAACCAATCCGTCCCGATCCACGTCGTAACACTGAAACATGAACCGCAGTCGTTCCTCACGCGTCGCCTTGGCGCTCAGCGCCGCGATCATTCGCACGAAATCCTTAAAGTTTTGATTTTGAAACATTTGCACGATTCTCGGCGCCATGGGGGAGATGGCGAGCTCGGGAATCGCCATGAGTTCGTCCTCGGTGATGAAACCTTTGCGCTTCTTGTCGAGCGCTCGAAAGCGTTGGTAGAGCGCTTGTATCTCGCGCCCGGTGAATTTACCTTCGCAGTGCTGCTGAACATCCTCTATGTCGTACTGCGTGAGGTTGAGCGAGCTCGCGGTGAGTCCCATGGTGCGCGCGCGAGTCGAGGTCTGCCACGCTCGTTCGCGTGGATTGTCTGGTTGACAACGAAATCCAATCCTGGCGCGCGTTGTTCAGCGGCAACAACGCGCTCGCCGTACACGCGCGAATGTTTCGGCGATCCGAGACGAATGAATATTAATTCAAGTTTCAATGACAATGTGTGTGTGTGTGTGTGTGTGTGTGTTGCGGGGTGCGTGGATGGGAGTCATCCGTCGGTTTACAGCTTGCCGAGGATGGACTCTATGAAAATTTGGAGGCTGTCGGCGTCTCTGCGCTCGGACCCGAGCTTGACGTAACCGGAGCGACCCTTGGGGAAGAGAAGGACGGTGGGGAAAGAGTTCAAGGATAAGTTCTCCTTCGCCCACTCCTTCTCGTCGCGATCGGCGCGGAACTTGGCAAACTTTACACCCTTGGGGGAGAGACGCTCGGCGGCTTGCTCAAAGCCTCCCACCATGGCTTGGCAGAATTTGCACCACGGCGCGTAGAGCACGACGAGAGAGGTTTCGGCGTGCACCTTTTCATCCTTAAGCGATTCGATCTGCTCGCGAGACAAGATATTGACGAGCTGGTTCTCAAAAATGTCAACCTCGGTCGCCTCGCGTTCGTCTTGCGCTGCCTTTTGCTCGGCGGTGAGGTTACCGCTGTGCAAGCCGCACTCCTTATCGCTCGCATCTTCCCACCACCAGCGACCTTCGCGCTCTTGCTGACCGGGCAAAACCGGTCGAGTGCACGGGGCGCAACCGATGGAGACGTAACCGCGCTCGTGAAGAGCATTCACCGGAGTACCCATGACGCGAAGGAAATCCCAAACCTCTTGCGACGTGGCGTCGGTGAGCGGGTTAAATTTGACCAAACTGCCCGCGCCACCGCTCGCACCCTCGAACACGGGATCGATTTGGCACGCCGGAACCGCGTTACGCGTACCCGGGCTCTGATCCTTACGCTGGCCCGTCACCCAGGCTGAGAGCGTCGCCAATTTTCTTCGCAACGGCTTCACCTTGCGCACGCCGCAGCACTCCTTGTGTCCGTCTTCGTAAAACGAAAACAAACCCTTTTCGTTCACCAACGCCTTGACTTCGTCCGCCTCCGGAAAGCAATACTCAATCTTAATGTCAAAGTGTTTCTCAACCTTGTCAAAGAGCTCGTAGGTCTCCGGGTTCAACCGTCCGGTGTCCAACGAGAAGACGCGATACGGCTTACCCGTGAGGTGCGCGTACTGAATCAACGCCACGTCTTCTGCTCCAGAGAACGCGATCGCGAGTCCATCGCCGTGAATCTCCAACGCTTTATCCATAATCTCCAACGGCGTCGCGTTCGCGAATTCCGCATCGAGTCTCGTCGCGTCCTCGGTCGTCATCTTCGTCGCGTTCGAGCGAACGCTTTCACGATGTCGTTGATGAAGTTTCGTTCGCGCACTTCTAACGCGCGTCGTCGTCGACTTTGACGCCGTCGCGACGGTTGTTCGCACGGTTGACGCGGACATCGCCATGTTTGCTCTATTCGCGCTTCTTTCTCGGAGCGCTCGCGTCGTCGAGTGCCGCGAGGTTACATTCAGGTTTTCCCAACAAGGAGCGCGTCGTTGAGAGTGCGCGTCACACCTCGGTTCTCGATGCGTCGCGCGACGTCGGACGTCGTCCGCGACGGCTTGCACGGCCTTCTCGGGTACACGGCGAGCGCGCTGGAGGCGTTCGTCGAGGCGAAGGCGCGCGAGAGCGGTGGCGACGCGAACGCTTTGGCGCGAACGCTCGTCGATTCTGGATGCCCCGACGCCGACGAGACAGCTGCGTTCGCGCGCGAGGTGATTCGAGCCGTCGCGAGGGAACGGGAAGGAGGATGCGATGCGTCGACGTCGCGAGGTGGGAAACCTCCGTCGTCGGCGGATGAGAGGACGAGGGAGAGAGATGCGGCGGCGTTGGTCGCGCGCAACGCGAGTTATGAGCTGTTGGAGGAAGAAGAGGAAGAAGAGGAAGAGGCAAACGATGCTAAAGAGGCTCGGCGGAGCGAAAAGCGGGAAAAGAAGAGAGCAAAGAAGATGCGGAAGAAGCGCCGGGGCGAGGAGTCGTCGAGCGAGGAGGATGAGGAGGCGGTGGAGGCGAGGCGACGCGCGTTGGCGGGCGAGCCATACGGCGACGAGGGCGGAGACGAGTCGTTCGAAGAGGATGAAGAGGACGAAGAGACGCGAAGACAGAGAGAGATGGAGGAAGATCTGCGAGAGAGGGAGGAGTTTGAGGCCCGGTTGCGGGCTCGGGATGAAGAGCGGACGAAGAAGGTTGGTGAACGCGGGCCGTCCGCGGAGGAGCTCGCAAAGGCGGAGAGACGCGGGGCCAATTTGGAAACGGATGAGCAGAGGATGGATTTGGTTCCAGAGCTGAGAAAGACGTCGAGGCAAGAGTACTTGAAAAAACGTGAGTTGCAAAAGTTAGAAGAGCTCAAGGAGTCGATTCAGGAGACGGAATACTTTTATGAGGGTCAAGACGTCACAGAGGAGCAAAAGCGCGACTTGGAAAAGCGTAAAAAAGTGTACGAGCTGGCCATGCAACAAATCAACAGCATCAACGAAGCGCTGGAGGAGCGCTATTCGCTACCTACCGCGTACGACGATCCAAACAAGCCAAAGTCGACGAGCGAACGCCTTGCGGTCGCGAAGCAGCGATACAAAGATCCGACTGCGGACGACGACGCCAACCCGTTCAAGGAACAGGATCAATGGGAAGCTCACCAGGTGAAGCAGGCACACGCGCAGTTTGGCGCCAAGGACAAGCGTTCGGAACAGAAACAGTACGACCTCGTGTATGACGATCAAATTCAGTTCATCAAGGATGAGATCATGGCGGGAGACGGTGTTTCTAGCGCGAGCGAAAGCGAGAGCGGCGGCGAAGAGGAAATGGACGAAGAGAAGCGCACCAAGCTCGCGTTGGCTGGTAAACTCGGCAAACGCGCAAAGATTGAAGCTGATAGAAAATCGCTTCCGATTTTCCCGTATCGCGAAGATCTCATCAAGGCGGTGGAAGACCATCAAGTGGTCGTCATCGTTGGTGAGACGGGGTCAGGCAAAACGACGCAGATTCCTCAGTACATGTGGGAAGCTGGGTTTGGCGGTAAAACGCAAAAAATTGGGTGCACGCAACCAAGGCGCGTCGCCGCGATGTCAGTTGCGACGCGTGTTGCCGAAGAGGCGGGTGTCAAACTCGGACACGAGGTTGGATACACCATTCGTTTTGAGGATTGCACCAACGACAAGACACAAGTCAAGTACATGACGGATGGTATGCTTTTGCGTGAGTTCCTCGGAGAACCGGATCTCGCGTCGTACGCGGTGATGATGGTGGACGAGGCGCACGAACGCACGTTGCACACGGATGTCCTCTTCGGGCTCGTCAAGGATATCGCCCGATTCCGTCCAGAAATCAAACTGCTCATCTCTTCGGCTACTCTAGACGCCGAAAAGTTTAGCGAGTATTTTGACTTCGCTCCGATTTTTAGAATTCCGGGTCGCCGTTATCCGGTTGATATTCTTTATACAAAGCAGCCCGAGGCTGATTACGTGGACGCGACCGTCGTGACGGTTTTGCAAATTCACATGACGCAGCCAGAGGGCGACGTCTTGGTATTCTGCACGGGTCAGGAAGAGATTGAAAACTGCGAAGAATTGCTCAAGGCTCGACTGAACGAAATGGAAAAGAAACCTCCAGAGCTCATCATTGCGCCAATCTATTCGTCCCTTCCGAGCGACATGCAGGCGAAGATTTTCGAAGAGACGCCAAAGGGTGCTCGCAAGTGCGTGCTCGCAACGAACATTGCCGAAACATCCCTCACGATCGACGGTATCAAGTACGTCATCGATCCTGGGTTTTGCAAGCAAAAAAGCTACAACCCTCGAACCGGGATGGAATCGCTCGTGGTGACGCCCACGTCTCAGGCGAGCGCTTTGCAGCGCGCAGGCCGCGCCGGACGTACTTCCGCGGGTAAATGTTTCCGTTTGTACACCGCATGGAGTTTCCAGAACGAACTCGATCCGAACACCGTTCCAGAGATTCAGCGCACAAATCTCGGCAACGTCGTCCTCATGCTCAAGTCTCTCGGTATCAATGACTTGATGCACTTTGATTTCATGGATCCTCCGCCCGCAGAGACCCTCCTCAGAGCACTCGAGCAGCTCTACGCCTTGGGTGCGCTTAACGATAGAGGAGAGCTCACCAAACTCGGGCGTAAGATGGCGGAATTTCCGCTTGATCCCATGCTTTCTAAGACGCTGTGCGCGAGCGACAAGTACAAAGTGAGCGACGAAGTCATGACGATTTGCTGCATGCTTTCGTGCGGCAACACAATCTTCTATCGTCCAAAGGATAAGCTACAACTGGCTGACCACGCACACAAATCGTTTCACATCGGCAACGTCGGCGACCACATCGCACTACTCAACGTGTACAACTCGTGGCGCGAGGCGGACTACTCTGTGCAGTGGTGCTACGAAAACTTCGTGCAGCAGCGCACAATGAAGACGGCGCGGGACATTCGAGAGCAGCTCGAAAAACTCCTTGAGAGAGTGGAGATTGAAGTTTCCTCCAACGTGAACGATCTCGATAGTATCAAGAAGTGCGTCACGGCTGGTTTCTTCTATCACACCGCCAAGCTGCAGCGTAACGGTAGTTACCGCACGGTGAAGAACCCACAGACGGTGGCGATTCACCCGTCGAGCGGGCTTGCAAAGGAATTGCCGAGATGGGTCGTGTACTTTGAGCTCGTGTACACGTCCAAGGAGTACATGCGACAAGTCATCGAAATCAAACCCGAGTGGCTCGTCGAAATCGCGCCGCACTACTACAAGAGGAAGGAAATCGAAGGGGACACGATCAAAACAGGCAAGGCGGGCACCGGCAAGAAGTCAGACGTCGTCTTAGCTTGATTAGAAGTATAAATAGTTGAATGATGAATGGCAATTGAATAATAGCGTATTAGCTGTCTAATCCGTATCTAGTTGGCAACGACGCCCGCAGCTTCGTTGATGGCACCGGCAACGCTGAAGAGGGTTGGCGGAACGGCGAGGCACGCCGCGATGACGGCAGCCCCAACAGCCCAGTCTGAACCGCTCTTCATCTTGCCTTGGAGTGCCTTGGCGAAGGACATATCAGCAGCCTTATCAACCGTGGTGTCAATCGGGTGAACGATGAACGGGATGGCGGCCAAACCGAAAAGGGTCGGCAAGATGCGCTCGATGTCGACGCCTTGCGCAGCGAGCGCCTCAAAGGCGCCCGTATCCGCCTTGGCGAGAGCCAAGTTGGTAGACGCGACGACGACACGAATGAAAGAGCCCGGCCAGAAAACACTGGCGAGCATTTGCCAAGTCACAGTCTCGGTCGCGACCGCGAAGGCTTGCTGCGCGCGGTTATCCTCGCCCTCCGCCTTGTTCCAGCGCTTGACCCCCTTGTCAATCGTATCCGCGAGCACGTAAGTCGCCGCGACGCCGTACGTCGCCGGCACACCCCACGCCGGGAGCCAAGCGACGAACGCTTCACCGCATTCGTTCGCGTAACCCATGTAACGAAGCAACGAATCGCGGAAGATGTCGTACTCCTTCTCATCCTTCGGGAAACCGCTTTGATCCATGTCGTCGCCCAAGAGATCCTCCTTGTTATCCTCCTTCGCCTCCGTCACCGCGCGCGTCTCGACCGCGCGCGCCGCCGCGCGTCCAGAGGACGACGAAGACGTCATCCGCGCCCCGCTCGCGCGCGCGCCGAAGCGCTCGTGCGCTCGAGACAACGCCGCGCGGGCCGGCGACGCGACCGCGCCGCCGGTTCTCGCTCTCGAAGCCACGCGAAGGGCGCGCACCGACGCGCACCGCGCGAATCCTTGCACGACAGACATCGCTCCCGCCGTGGTGTGTGTGATGTGAATTCAACCGAAAACTTTTTCCGGCGTTCCCCGAGCGCGTCTCTCGCGTTCGAGTCGCGTCGACTACTGCCGCGGAATTCAAGATGCGGGCGAAAGGCGCGGTCTCGGACTGTCGACCAGCGTTGACGCGGGGTGGCATTTCGCACTGTCCCAGCCCACGACGACGTCGTCCCCGCGTCAAAACCCAACGAACGAACCCGAAACTCACCGCGCGCGTGGAATAATTTTTACTCCGTCGTTCCAGCGGTCACGCGGGCGCGTTCGCGTCGTCGCCGACGCGCGTTCCGTCGAGCGGCGCGTTCGCGATGCGTTCCGCGACGCTTCGCGTTTCCCAGGCGAAACACGATTTTCGGGCGTCAGACGGTGTTCGGATAATGTATAATATATATACCCGGGTGTGTCGGTTTGGCGTATAAATGTTTGGACCGCAGATCGATCGGACATGTGGTGGTGACAAGGATTTTTGAGCCCGAACTCTGCGTTGCGCTCGCGGCAGCCGCACGTCGCGACTCGTGCGCGCGCGCGCGCTTTCGAAACGATCGATCGATCGATCGTTCGATCGACGGGTCATCTCCCTTCGCGCGCGCTCCGTACGGCATCTCGCGCGCGGTGACTACACGAGACTCGCGTGCGGATGGAGGAGGGACGGACGACGCGAGTGGCGGACGCAGCCGATGCAGAACCGACGCCGCCCGGTGACGACGGGGAAACGCCCGCGGTCGGGGCGGTGGCGTCACCGGTGAAGAAGAAGATGGTGCGGGTGCGATCGAGAGGTGAACACGCCGCGGGGCGGTCGATGAGCGGAGGGGAGACGAACGGAGGGGAAGCGAACGTCTCGGGGAAGCCGCCCACGAGGGAGGAACGCGAGCTGGCGTATAGGCTCGCGAGGGAGAGGATTTTCGGTACCGCGGAGGATGGAGACGTCGGAGAGGGTGGATACACGACGTCGGTGGCGCGGGACGAGGGCTTGGTCGGGCGCGGCGGGGAGTTGTCTCCGTCTTCGTCGACTTCGTCTTTGAATAAGACGAACAAGGCGGTGCGAAGGAACAAAATAGCGGATATGTTCGATCCAGACTTTAAGCGTGCAGGACGAGCGCCGATCGCACCGGTGCAACAGCTGGAAATGATGCCACAGCATCCTATGATGATGCCGCCACATCCGGGAATGGCGCCGCAGTATCCGCCGCCGCAATACATGGTGCCGCCGCCGCAATACATGATGCCGCCACCGCAATACATGGTACCGCCGCCACATCCAGCGCACGTGGGACCGCCTCCGATGGGTGCACAGCCATATTTTGTCATGCCTCAGTCACGGGGTCTCCCCAACGAGTTACCACCGCTGCCGAACGGCGCTCCGAACGTCAACCAGCCTCTGATTTATCCCCAACCTCAGGCGAACGGAGCGGCGCCTTTCGCTCCACCACCGCCTCGTCCACCTTCGCATTGAAACCCATAGCTAGTTTGTAATCTAATGAACGATATGCTTTATAAATAGAGAGAGCGTCACAAAGGTGATTCTTTCGTGGGGGGTGTTTATCATTTGTTTCGTCTATACTCTTCTGAAGTCGCTGTTAAAATAAAAATCTTGGGCTCGACGGCTCGCGTCTCTCTTCCCACTATCACGTCGCCTTTCGAATATTCACGTGTCCCTCGCGAATCAATTCATCCAAGTTCAGCGTCTCTACGTCCGAAGTTGCGTAGAGAACCTTTGCCGTGCGGTTTCGCTCGTTGAGCGAGATCACCTCGGCGCGGTACCATAAATTATCGTCTGGCCAAAACAGCTGCGCGGCGCGAGCAAAACAAAACACCAGAGGGCGTCATCGTCAGTCATACGAGCCTCGTCGCGTCGATTGGATTCATCATCATCGGCATTTGAATCCATCCAACGAAGCGTCGATCGATCGATCGCCGGTTCCTTCGAGGCCGCAAACAGAACGAGTCGACGCTCGACGCGCGCCGACTCGCCGAGCGCCAAAACATGGACCCAACGGTCCATGTTTGAAAATCGGGCGACGGTTCGAGTCTGACTCGTCGTCCACATTTGCGCGAGCGTCGAAGACGTACCTCAATCTTGGCGCTCTTGAGCGCGGAGAGGTCCTCCTTCGGGTCCATGATCACACCAGGGGACGGTTTCGTGAACCCTTGCGCATCCGCCTGGGTGTCGTTCGAAAAGAAACGAATCGTCGTCGTCGTCGTCGTCAGTCACCGGTTCTCCCCCGCTCGCCTCGTCTTTTGGTGGGGAGAGCGAGCCAGGGTGGGAAAGCGAAGATGGAAATTTCGAGATCGCGATCGCTTTATCAAGTGTATGCACAAACAGTGACACGAAAACAAAATGCGGAAAAGAAGAGGCTCTTCCGACGAGCGAGAGGGAAACGAAAAAGTAAACGTACCGGATCCACCTTTTGCTTCTTGGCGTTCGCCTTACCGCCCCCGGTCTGTGCCTTGGCCCCGTTGGCACCACCGGCGCCGGACTTACCGCCCCCACTCGTCGTCGTCGCCGCGCCAGATTTACCCCTGGCCGCGGCGCCGCTCGCCGCGTCCGAGTGCGCCGTCAACGTCTCGTACACGGTGGGCACGTCGTTAATCTTGGAGAAGAGCGCTTCTCTGTGCCGCCGCGAGGGAAAACCCGACAAATGAAACGGGAAACACACACACCGTCAGTCTCATCGTCGTCGTCGATCGCTCGGTGCCGCTCCTGGCTTTGGCGAGTCATTCGGGATTGATCCGCGCCTCGATAAATTCAACGAGTCATAAACCGTCAACGACGCACCTCTTCTTCGCATCAAACTTGGCGCCGTAGTAGAACGCCACCGCCATGAGCCACGCGTCCGAGTGCACGGCGACGAGCGCGAGCCAATCCTTACGCTGCGCGCCGCGAAGAAACGAAGCGCGTTTTCACTAACGGTTAGTCGATCGAGTCATCGATGACGCGTCTCGCGTCTCGCGTCTCGCACCGAGCGAGACGTCAATCCAACCCCGCGCCAACGCGGATCGATACGTTGAACGGCCTCTCCATCCAACCTACCCCGCGACGCGATCGACGCGCGTTCGTCACCCCCCGCGATCCCTCGCGATGGATGCGGTAAAATTCACTTCGTAACCCCCGCGTGTTCCCGCGTCGTTTCATCCGTCACACACCGCGCCGTCGCTTCGAAACGCTCCATTTTCGCGCGGTCGCGCGTTGCTTCAAACGCACCTGCATGCCGTCCCGGGCGAAATTGATCCCGAGCGCCGGTTCCGGAAGCTCCGGCGGAACCTCTTCCGCGGGTAACTGCACCTCCCACGTCCCGTCTGGGTTCCCGTACAGGCACAAGTTTTCCTTATCCGGGTCGCACTGCGCGTAAAACCGCTCGACGTCTGCGCGGGAAAAAAACGGAAAAATCAAATCTCGCGCGTCAGTCGTCATCCTTTGCCCGTCGGTGGATCCGTCGTCGTCGTCGGCGGCGTCGCGCTCTTCCGGTGCGTCCGCGCGCGATTAATTATCATCGATGCGTACCGCCCGTGAGCGCGTGTACCAACCCGGCGCGTCGCGCGGAAAAGTTGGCGAACACCTCGTCCACCGTTCTCGGCGCCTCCATGATGGATTCTGATTCCGTCCCGTCGCGTCGCGTCGTGGCGTCGTGGCGTCCGTCCGCGATTCGTCCTCTGTGACAAAGTCGGTTCGTGTGCGCTCTGTGTGTGTATTTAGTACGGTGCATGTTTGTCCATTTGTCCGATTTTCTTCAAAGGTTGTTTTTATCAAACTCGCAGTGCTACTTTAGTACGTGTGCATGGTGTCATCTGTGTGTGTTATATGCGTTGATCTTTTTGTTTTGTTTGGTGTCCTCGTCGCCTGGCTCTGGGCGAAGCGGTGGTCAACGCGGTGAACCAACCTCTGGGCTTTTGTCTCAATCGACGTCGTACGCGAGGAGATCGTCGACGTCGCCGACGCGCTGACGGATGAGAATGTAATCGCAAATGGCGCTCACGCACCGAGGTTTCGGGAGAGGGCCGGGGAGACGGGCGGGGGAGAGGGCGGCGAGGAGCCGAGGACGGGCGACGTCGTCGTCGGCTCGTTCGGCGTCGTCGGCTCGTCCGGCGGAGAGGGAATAGGCGACGAGGGCGTCGTTGATCCAAGGGAAAACCGCGTTCGGTGCGGTGTGGAGAAGGGTGGCGATGAGCGTGGCGCCGGCGCGGATCGCCGCGCGAGGCATGCGTTCGGTGCAGGCGGAATCCAAGACGACGGCGACGATTTTGGCGCCTCGGGTGGTGAAAAATTCATCGACGCGAGCGGCGTTGGCGATCCAGGGCGGGGAAGCCTTTGATTTTTCACCCGGCGCGATGAGAATGTTCAAGAGCGCCAGTGATGCTCGCACGGGTGGGTACTCGCGGAGCTCGAGCGCTGCTATCGCGAGATCCAGCGTGGGGAATAACGCCTCGTTGGACAATCCGTGCGCCGGCGCAAAGACGACGAGCGCACGCGCGACGACGAACAAAGCTTCGGCGCGCTCCCACGTCTCCGGGCTAAGTGGATCGGCACTCGCTAGCCTCGTCGTTTCCTGCGCAACCTGTGCAAAGGCGGCGGTCAACGCCGCCGCGACGTGCGGTGCGTTTGGTAACAATTCGCTCGCGCCGTTTTCTGAACTAAAGCTAACCATTTCCACAGCGGTCCCGATCGGCTCGAGAATGCTCGGATATCCAGTGGCCGTAAAAATGCGCGAAATTGCCTCGAGCATGGGAACGACCATGTTCACCGAGTTGGCTTTCGCGCTCAAGAGGGCTGCGATATAAATTTCAGAAATCGCCTTGACGACGCTCGGAGCTTGCCACATTTTTGCAGACACGATTTCCTCCAGCATCGGCCAGGCGGCGCTCAATACAGCAATCGCTGGGTGCTCAATGCCAGACGTTGCCGTCGAAGACGACGGGAACTCGAGAAACCTCACTGAAGAGGCGATGAGTGAGAGCTCTGCAGCCATCGTGCGCGCGGCTTCGGCATGCGCGATTTGATGTTGCGGAAGCTGCTGCGTCATCTCCATCGCGATAGCTTGACATCTACCCGCTATCGGAGATACCAATCTCGGACTAACCTGCGACGCGTGCTGGATTTGCATCGTGGCTATGACTCTCGCTAAGCCTTCCATGACTGCAGTCCTATTGTCTGAAAAATCATTACCGTCGACGACGACGCGTATCCCTGAGATGCTCTGTTCAGTGTGCTCGAGCAACGCGCCGAAAGTTTCGAGGTCTCTTAACGCTCGCGCACAACGCGAGCACACACTTCTAAACGCTACCGCTGCCATCGGCCAAGATGAACCGTGTGAGAACGATGACGTGACGTACATCAGAATTCCCCTTGCCAGAGTTCCCTTGTCTCCTTTTTTACCCAACCAAAAGGCGTACGAGTTGATCAGACGACACGTGCTCGCTCGAAGAAGCGGATGCACAGAGAAAATACCAGAATTATCGCTCGCTTGCGACGCCACCGTGGTAAAGAGTTGTGTGAGGAATTCCTCCGCCGTCGTCGTAGTCGACTCTTCCATCTCTTCCTTGATGCGCTCAGCCGCCGCTCTCAGCGCAAAAGTCCCCGCCTCAGCGACTCGCCAGTTGGGTGCGTTTCCTAAAGCATTACCAACGATACTTAAATATTCTCCTTTGAGCACGCCGCAGCAGTTATCGAGAAGATCCGCGAGGACGTGCTCTCTAAAACGCTCAAAAGTCTCTTCGTCTTCTTCGGCGATGTCCCAAGACGTGAAATCGTCAGGTAAAGTAGACTGCCTCAGCATTACCTCCACCAGGCGCGCGTGCATCGGCGCTCGGAGAGCCTCGTGTCGAGACGTCACCCCAATCGTGTCCAACATGAGGAAAAAATCAATCGCCACTTCAGTGACTTCCCTGCCGTGGCGCTCCATCAAATTCAGCAAGAGAGACACGAGCGCCAACGAGTCATCGTCCCCGCGCGCTATGACACCTACACATCTCTCACTCATCGACACAGCGACTAAAGAAATGTTTCTAGCCAACGCAGAATTGTCCGGTGCGCTCGCTTCCGTGCTATGAGCGAGTAATCCGCGCGTCATCGCGTTCATCGCTTGAAATTCCTCCTGTTCCGTCCCACATCTGCCTTGATGCAACTCTACAAGCATGTCCACAGCTGCGGCCCCGCACCCGCTCGACTCCACAGCCAAACAATTGAGCACATTTGCGAAGAGCTCGCCGTGTGCCACCGCAAGTTGCGTGGGCGACATGCTCAAACCTCCGCCAACATCTCCGCTGGGATCGAGCTTTAACCACCTATGACACGCCCGAACGCACGAGGCGCGGAGCGCGTCTCGTTCCTTCGTGCTCGCGCCACCAGCCGCTTTAAACACCTGCGATGCCATGTTCAACACGCCATCGGTGAGGCTCGAGCAACTCTGCGCCAGCGCTCGCCGACGCGTCGACTCGGCTTCGTCCACTTCTTCGGCGCAGCACGCCACCAGCTCGATCCCAACTCTCATCGCCACATCGTCCACACCAGCGCTCGAAGCCACCGTCTGTCCGAGTGACACGATATCCTTCACCGCCTCTGGTCCGAGTTTCGTCGCCGCGTTCGCTAATCCCATCGCCAACCTTCTAGACGCGAGCTCGCAAGACGCGTCTCTCGACGTAGCCGCGAAACTCTCCCGCATCCTCCGCACCAGCTCCCCTCGCTGCGCCTCATCGAGCTCTGTCGAGAACGTTCTCTCTCGAACTTTACCCGCGAGCGCGTTCGCGGCGAAAAACACGACGCGAGAGTCCCCTCGACACCGCTCCAAGAGTTCGAGCGCGACCGAGAACATCGTAGTCTCTGCTTGTAAACGCACGAGGTGTTCGTTCGCGCGCGAGCGCGACTCGGCATCCGCCCCGTACAGCGCCGCGATCGCCGCGTGCGCCGTTTCAAAGGCTTCCGGCGGCGACGCCGAGAGCGGAGTTGTCATCGATTCGACGGCGCGGTGACGATGAGTGAGGACTTTCTAAGATGAGTGACGCGTCAGGAGTCAACGAACGACGACGAGTTTGGAGTGCGAGCTCGAGCACGAGTCGTCACATCGTCGCGCGGCGAGTTCGCGCGTTCGAAGAGTGAGCAGACACCGACATGTCGCGCGTCGAGGAGGGCGCGATTCCGATCCCGGACGCCAAGCACAAGGAGTTTACGCTCGTGCTCGTGCGAGACTATCCAAACGAGAGAGTTTTGCTGGGTGAAAAGCTGCGTGGATTCGGTACCGGGTGCGTCGACGATGCGAGAGTGTAGAACGATTAAACACGAGCGATCGAACGCGTGTATATGGGTTCGATTGATTCCACGATGGTGCTGCGCCTCGGATGTCGCGACGATGCGCGGCGCGCGAAGGCGTGAGTCTCGAGTAGCGACAGCTGACGACGGTTTCAAACGCGAACGCAGGTACTACAACGGTTTCGGGGGCAAGGTTGAGCTCGGAGAGACGATCGAGGAGGCGGCTTTGCGCGAGTTGAGGGAGGAGGCGAACATCGAAGCTCTCGATATGACGCAACGCGGGACGTTGCGCTTCATCTTTGATGATAATCCGACGCCCTGGTTGGTGCATGTTTTTCACGCATCCAAGTACGACGGAGAGATCAAGGCGAGCGATGAAATGCGACCAGTATGGTTTGGACTCGATGCGATTCCGTTTCACACAATGTGGGCGGATGATCCACACTGGTATCCGCTCTTCCTCGCGGAAAAGTCCTTCGTTGGAACGTTCACGTTCACGCAGACGACGACGTTGGTCGAATATTGGATTCGAGAGACCAAAGACTTCTCCACTGTATGAGTTTTATGAGTTGTGTAATATGTACCGGTAATATGCCATATTTTTATCTTGCACTTTCGAGCTCGGCGAGGAGGTTCTCGACGTCGCGCCTCGCTAAGACGAGTCGAATGCCCGTTTGCCGCGACAGTTGCTCTCGAAGGAAACGAACTCCGTCCCACTCCGTGCTAGGATTCTCCGTCTTGTGGTCCGAATGAGTCTGCGAAGCTGACGATGGACACGAGATGTCGACGTCTGGAAAGAGGTCGATCGCGTCGTTGATTCCTCGCACGTTTCCAGTCATGATGTCCGCGGGCGAAGAAAAGGCGTCCTCTTCAGACGATGTCAACTCTGCCAGCGCGGAAGCCGGCTCACTCGACAACAACGCGCGATATGCGTCTCTTTCGAAGAGCGAGTAAACTTCACTCTCTGATACGTTACCTACGGCTACGTTCCCGCGCATGACTTCGGGAGAATCGTGCAGCATCGCGCGCTCGGCTTGAGAAAGCTGCACCGCGAATTGATTCCCGGGAAGTAACATTGGAGGACAGTTTGATCCCTCAACCTCAAGATCGATGCGTCCGATGCCGTCCGGTGCGAAAACCATGCGCTCCATGATCGCCTCTCCGTTGATGGAACACACTGGCCAATCGACGTGCGAAGCCATCTTCAGCGTGATCAAATGCGCCGATTCCGATGCCACCGCTTCGGACACAACCTCAAGCGGCTTCACCACCAACCCGTTCTGACGATCACAACTGAGACATAGCCCGGCCCAATCGTGATCATGCGAGCGCATGTTTCCACAAATAATCACAACGCAGTATTTATCTGATTCTGGGTTCATGGGATAGGCGCGCGAAATGTCCTACGCGTTCCGAGACGACGCGAAGGAAGAGACATGTCAGACGGGTTCAATCGTGATCCGCGAGCGGTGACGCACCTCGATGAGACGTTCCCGCGCCTCTTTCAAACTATCGCGCGATGAGTCGGTCCAGTCTTTGCGCCGAGTCTTCGGTCCCATGATGCCGCGTCGCGAAATGAAGTGCAGCTGTTACGATGTGAAACTTGCTAGAATTTGGAATGTTTTACAACGCGGAAAGAAATAATGCACGGACCCGGCTACGAGCCCGCACGCGCGTCGGCCTCCCAGCCGAACGTGAAAAAAGCAATCTTCTATCTACAGTGGCTAATTCGTAAACGCGTCACCCTTGGACCAACCGTAGTACGAAATGAGTTTATCGATGGCGAGACACGCCAACGTAAGAGGTCCTAGCAAGCCAAGAAAGTTGCCGACCATGAAATGTTTCAAACTAATAGAACTCAGCGCCAATGCGTAGTTCAAGCTGGGCGAAAGAAATAAAAACGTCCTCAAAATGGCAACCGTCGCCACCGGACGCCTGTCCAACCGCATTAACATCTTCTTGACAAAGGTCCACCGCACGTTTGTCAACGCCTGGCCACCCACGCGCCTCACGACGACAAACGCAAAGCCACACGACAACGGCGCGATGACCAACGACAACAACCAGCCGATAAATTTGCCCCACTTAAGTATCCCAGCGGTGACGAAAACCATCGCCGGGAGATGCAAGAGTTCTGCCAAAGCGAACCCAAAGACGTAGATTGCGATGCCGAGCGTTCCGAAGTCGTCAATCACTCTGTGCACCTCCCTCGGGCTCAGCACCGACGCATCCGGCCAACCGTTCTCCGCGACGTATCTCATCGCTTTCACGCATGCGTACACCACCGCCGCAGCGACGGTCGCGCCGCCGACGCGCAACGCAGCTCGCGCACGACTCGCGGCGTTAGATTTCACACCGCTTTTGTGCCCGCTCGACGTCGACGTCGACGTCGACGCGGCCGCGGCGTTGCGATAGGCACCGCGCGGGGGCGCGGCGTCGAGAAGGGTCTCCTCGCTTCCGGACACGGCGCGCGCGGGCGCCGACATGTCGTCGACGGCCCCCGAACGTGAGCGCACTACTGAAGACTGCGCTTCACAACGACGCGCGCTGAAAAGACGATGACGATAGGACCGACGACGCTCGCGCGCGTCGCGACGACGACGACGACGACAACGACGCGAGATACGGAACGGCGACGATGGGCGCGTTCGATGACGCCCGCGAAGTTCGCGACGACGACGACAACGACGCGCGCGCGCGTGCGGGCTCGAGCGGCGTTCGACGCGCAACACGTCACGGACCTCGCGAACGCATTCGATGCGGTCAATTTGGACTTGACGCTGAGCGACGCGGAGGAAGCGCTTGGCAAGGCGGCGTTTGCATCGCTCTCCGTCGCGTCAACGATCTTCGCCGGAAAGGTACGACGGAGGGAAACGACGGTGTTGACGTGGGAGTGTTTTGGTTGCCATGGGCTGAGGGTTACGGCTCTGACAAGCGCGCACGTTTCGCGAAGCGAGATGCAGAATGAGAGGAGAAGATGACCGATGCGCGATGGTGAAGTGAACGCGTGACTAACGAGTCGTTTGTGTCGTTTCGGTTTGCTTTTACGCGTCGCGTACAGGCTATCTTTACGGATGAAAAGCGCGCCGGCAAGTTGGAGCAGTACGGAATGTACGCGGGTAACGCCTCACTCTTCGGATTACTCGCCGCTCGCTGGGTGGAAAGCGGACACTTTCCGCTCAGTAACATGTATGAATCTTTATTATTCTTAGCCTGGGGTATCACGGCCGTTCACTTGGTGGTGACGGAGCGCGATGGCTTCTCCAAGAGTGCCATTCCAGGCGCGCTCGCTGCGCCGACGGCGGCGTTAACTGTAGCGGGTGCGACTTTGGCGCTTCCGGCCGAGCTACAGCGGGCAACAGCGCTTGTTCCGGCGTTGAAGAGCAACTGGTTGATGATGCACGTCAGCGTCATGATGCTTAGCTATGCTACGCTGCTCGTTGGTTCGTTGTCGTGCGTTTCATACCTCGTAGTGGACGCGTCTCAAGACTGGGCCATGGCGAAGGGCGCTCTGGAAAAATTAGATGGACTCGTTGACAAAAACGGCGAAGGCGAACGCGTGCGTAACAGGCCTAAGGTGAGTGCCGCGGTCGCGACGGAGGGAGGGGACACCGCGGTTGCGGTGGAGACCACTACGGATTTCAGCGGAGAACTCGCCATTGAAGCGCCACGGGGCGGCGAGCGCATCTTGACGGAGATGGACAACCTGGCATACCGATGCCTCGGTGCTGGTTTCGCGCTCTTGACTGCCGGTCTCGTTTCTGGTGCAGTTTGGGCGAACGAGGCGTGGGGTTCTTATTGGTCGTGGGATCCTAAGGAAACGTGGGCGCTCATCACGTGGCTCGTGTACGCAACGTACTTGCACTCCCGTCTAGTCGCTGGATGGAGCAAGAAGGATTCTTGCGCTGTCGGTGCAGCCGGGTTCCTCGTCGTTTGGGTGTGCTACGTCGGCGTCAATCTCTGGGGCGTCGGCCTTCACTCTTACGGATGGTTTGCTAACAAGTGAGCGCCAAATCCAAGCTTTACCTCGCGCTCGCCTTTATGTACTTATTCGATCATTCGTTCATTGTTATCATGATTTTACCTTCTTAGCTCTATTATCTTTCTCCAAGTTCGCGATTGAATGACTGCTCAGAAATCGACAATGCGCTTGCCTTCTTCGCCTTCGACGTTGCGAAAGACTCTGCGAAGTGATAAAGTTCAGACACATCCTCACTCCGCTTCGCGCGCTCGTCGAAGCGACGCGTGAGTGAGCGTCCTGGATTGAAGTCTAGACTACGCGCGAAGTTACAGTCACCGCGTCGCCAGCACGCGATTGCGCTCGCCGAACGTCGCGAGAAGTCCAACGGAAAAAGTGTTCGTTTGTATTCTCGCAACTGGATCACGCGCGAGAGATGCCCGTTCTAGCCATTACGCTCACCGTCGCTTCGGCGTGTGCGATCAATGTCGGTAAAGGGATTCAGAAGAAGGCAGCCCGCGACCTTCCAAAGCTCGGGCTCACGACAGCGAGGGCGTACCTGAGAGATGCGGGTTGGCGACGCGGGTTGGAGTTGGACATCGTCGGAGGAATCGGCATGTTACTGGCGCTCGCCATCGCACCGATGAGTGTGGTGCAGCCGGCATCGGCGAGTGGAGTGGCGATTTTGGCTGTGGTGAGTCACGTCTACCTCGGTGAGTCGTTAAACATGAAGGAGTGGAGAGGCGTGGTGAGCTGCGCGTTTGGCATAGTTGTCCTCAGTAGGTCTGCTCGATCCGGTGGCGATACCAATCCGCTCGGGTTCTTCCGGTTGCTCTTCGCCATCGTCTTAGGGATAGCTTGCTTGACCGCTCCTAGCGTCGTGCTGCGACGCTACAAGAGTGGTGCGTCCGCGGTAGAAGCCGCGCGTTACGAGTTGATAAAGGTTGGCGCGCAATGCGGCACATGCTTTGCGTTGAGTGCCGCCTGCGTCAAGGTGGGTATTGGATACATGCGAGCGTGGATGCTATTTAGTGGTCCGTTTACGTTTGCGGTTGGTGGCCTTCTCACAGCCGCAGGTTTGTACTATCAAACCAAGGGATTCCGCGAAGGGAACAGCATCGTCGTCGTGTGTGTTTCGGGTAACGTTGCGCAGTTAGGCGTCGCGGCGCTCTACGGATTGATTATATTGGGTGAGCCCCTCCCGGAGACGTTTCTTTCATTTATCGGTTGGGTTTCGAGCTGGGTCTTCATCACCTACGGTGTCGTCGCCTTATCTGGCGCCGATAGCTCTGGCGCTTTGGTGAAATCTCGAGATCCGCGTCGAGACGTCTTGCCGACCCACTCTATCGGCCCCGGCGCGCACATCGTCCCGCCGCGAAAGTTCAACTAGGCACTTCTAAAGCAGTATTATATTCTAGCGAATGTTGTATCCACGAGGGAAAGAATAGATAGACGCACCGAGCCATCACCATCGAAAGCGAAAAACAGTTGTCCAAAAAAGCGCGACACAACCCACGTCACAACCCCGCGCACGCGCGTCGTCTTCTGCATCATGACGGATCAGGACGACGACAGGGCATCCAAACGCCCTCGCGGCGACGACCCGTCACCGTCCTCGCGCGCGGAACTCCCGCTGTACATGACGCTCGCCATGATAAAGTGCGCACGCAGCGGCTGCGTTCCCTGCCGCCACGCCGTCCTCAACGCCGCCGGTGAACACGCCGGGGCAAACGCGCGCCCGGAATCGTGTCCGCGGTACACCGACGGATCGGCGCCGACGCGGCGGTCGCACAAAAAGGGTTCAAAATCGGCGCCGCCGACGCCGCCCGTGCCCGTGAACCGTCTCGGGTTGTACGCGCGAGGCCAAAGCGTGCTGACGGTGGGCGACGGTGACTTTACGTTTTCGCTCGCGCTCGCGCGAGCCTTTGGACGAGACTCTCGCATCGTTGCGACGTCGCACGAGACGCGAGCGTCGTTATTGGAGATTTACGGCGCGGCGTGCGCGGAGACGTTGGAGGAATTGGAATCGTTGGGCGTCGTCGTGGAGCACGGAGTGGACGCGGGCGACTTGGCCGGAACGTTGAAGACCCCGGCACCCGAAGGTGGGTTCGACCGGCTCGTGTGGAATTTTCCGTGCGTAGCTCGAAACTCGGATGGGTCGGCGCAGGAAGCCGCGCTGATGGGATCGGACGCCCGGAGCGCGGAGGAACTGGAAACAAACAGAGCGTTGGTGGCTCGATTTTGCGCTGGAGCGGCGCGTTTAGCGGCGCCGAATGGTGGAGAAATTCACGTGACGCACAAGGTGGGCATGCAGTGCGATTGGAGCATAGAAAAGGCGGCAGACACGGCGCAGGATTGCGACATGACGTGCGCGGGATCGGTCGTGTTTGACCGCATGTCGTATCCGGCGTATCGGCCACGCAAAGCGCTCGTCAAAAAATCCTTCCCCGTCACAGACGCGCGAACCTTCGTCTTCACCAACGCGTCTTCTTCGACGACACTCGATGAATCCTCCAAGATGGTGTGTCTCGTCACTCGTCGCGCGTAGTCTCCAACGTGCCGCGTAGAAATCGTAGCACGTCGTCCAATTTAGTCAAAACGGTGAACGCTTAGCTGTATTCGGTTCGCAACGGTTACGCCTCCACACCTCAGTCTCGCCCACGACCGCATCCGCGAACTTGCGCGCACGCGCGTGAGTGACGTATCGCGACGCGCGAACCTGGTTTCGAGCGTCTCGCAATGCAGAAACCGTCGTGGTTCGACGCCGATAAGCTCTCGACCCTTGGGAAGAAGTTGCACCAGAGTGCCCAAGACGCCGTTGTTCAGCTGAGCGCCCAGGTGGAGACGAACGCCATCGAGCGCGGGATCGCGTCGGCGTCGGCATCATCGTCACACCCGTCGACGTCTGACGCTGGGTACGTCGCCAAGATTCGAGAGCTCGAAGAGTTGTGCCAGGCGAAGGATGACGAGCTGAGAGCGTTGAAGACTGCGTTGCGAAACGCCGCGGAGAGCTCGACGGAAGACAAGGCGAAGGCGTCATCGAACGATGACGCCGACGACGGGCCGCAACGAAAAGAGATTGATGCGCTGAAAAGCGCGGTGAAGAAGCTCACCGACGGAAAAGCGTGGGCAGAGGAGGAGTGTAAAGAGTTTGAGAAGGAATGCGATGACGCGCGAGAGGCCAAGGAAAAGGCAGAAAAGGAACTCGCAGAGCTCGAGAAGGCGAAGAAGGCGTTGGAAGAAGAAAACGAGCGTTTGAGAAACCGGCTCGAGGACTCTGGCGCGCCTGGCAAGACTGTGGAGGAGACGAAACCTGTCGATGAGGAGAAGAGGGAAGACGACTCAGACGCTCAAAAGGCACTCGAAGCGCTGACAGATGAGCGAGATCGAGCGCTCAAGCAGGTGAAGAGCATGCAAGGGGTGAATAAAACTCTTCAGCAGCAGTTATCCGAGTACGCAAAGCGGGTTCCAGAGCTAGAGATGGCTCGAGATGAGGTTTTGTCGGAGAAGATAGAAATTGCAGAGTCGCTCGCTGGTGCGCGCGCTGATTCCGAAGCGGCGGAGAAAGCGAAGGTTGAGCTGCAAACGGCGAATGCGAAATTGGAGGAGCTCAAATCATCTTTGCAACAGCAACTGAGCGCTGCCGAAGCGCAAGTCGAGGAATTGAAGAAGGAGCGCGATAACAGTAAGCAGGTTCAGTCTGATGTGGAAGCTGCGAAACAGAGAGTGAACGAAACTGGTTTGAAAAAGTCGCTCGCAGCCTCCGAAGGGAAGCTTTCCATCGCTAATGAGCTCTTATCAACCATGAAGGCTGATTTACTCAAGAAGCAATCGGAGATTGAGTCGTTATCTGACGCCAGAGACGCAGCTCAAACCGAGTTGGAGCGACTCAGAGAAGAAGTGGGAACTTTAAAGGGCGCTGTGACAGAGAGAAATGTGGCCATGACAGAACTCGCTGAGCTTCGCACAGAGCTCTCCGATGCGAAGCGAGCTTTAGACACCACTTGTCTCGCTGGTTCATCCCTGGAAGAAGTCGAGGCTGCTCGTGACAAGGCGGAACAGGAGTTGCTTGTCATGGCGAAGCGCGTTGCAGAGCTGGAAAAACAGCTTCACGACGCGCAGAATGTGCAAGGAGACGTCGCCGCGGAGTTAGAAAACAGAGTAGAGGCGACCATGCGCGTGGACAAGGATGAGATCGATCGCCTTCGCGCTCGATGCCAGGAGTTGGAATCTGCCCACGCCGAGGCATCGAGAGCGATTGACAAGCTCACCAACTCTGTATCCAACGCCGAGAAGGACCTTGAGGAGTCTCAGGAGCGCACCAAGGCCGCTGAAGAGGCCAAAAACGAATTCCAATCTCGCGTGGAAGCCATGGAAATTAGAATCATGAACGCCAACGCGCTCGCCGATGCGTCCAAAAAGGCTTTGGAGGAATACAAGCTTTCATCGAGCGAATTGACTCGCGCGTCGCAAGAGGCGCTCGTCGCGGAACTCGCGACGGCAAGATCAACTGCTGAAGCCGCAGAACGCGATCGAGATGCTTGGCTCGAAAAATGCACAGAAGCCCGGGAAACTCTGGAGAAGTGGCGCGAAAAGGCGCGCAAGCTCATGTCAGCCAAGGATGCCGAGCTCGACGCCGCGCGAGGTGGTGTCTCGCCCATGCGCGCCAAATTTCGCATGTTTGACGACAACGAAAACGAAGACAACAGCGCCGAACATCCGCAAACTGGCACCTCTTCACCACCGACCGAAGCGTCCGCGCGCTCCGCCGACGCCGACGCTCGATCCGCCTACCTCTCAAATGTCGTCAAGCAATTCCTTTTGCTACCATACGACGCGCACGACCGCGCTGACGCCCTCGTTCCCGTCATGACAGCCATTCTCAACTTCCCCGTCGAGGATGAGTTCAGAATCCGCGCCCACCGCGCGTCGCAAAAGGTTAAATCCCAATCCAAACTCCCCACGTTTGGCTTCTTCAATGCGTGAGCGAGCGTTGATCACCCCGTCTTAGAAATTTGTATGCACAAACAGTATTCATTGGCAAAAAGCGTCCAGAAAAAGTGCAGCCGCCAGCGACTTGGCTAGGCTCCGCGACCGCGACCTCGCGCGAAACCGCGACGCACAGCTCAACCCTGAACGCCGCGGCGCGATGACCACGATCACGATCTCTTCGACGACGTCCCCGCGAGCGATCCGCCGATCGGTGTCCGTCTCGCGAGAGCGCTGCCGCGGACGACGACCAGCCGCCGCGTTCCAACAGCGAGGTAGCCCGCACCACGTTCGGTCTTCAGCCGTCGCCCGCGCGGAAAGCGAGGCGCGCGACGCGAATGGACGCGCAGCGGACGCGCTCGAGTATCTTGAACACGCGTACGAGACCCAGGACGAGAAGGAGCGGAGAAAAAAACGAGAAAAGCGCGAGCGGGCGACGCTGGAGAGGATGGGGTTACTGGAGGAGTACGAGGCGGCGACGACGTCGTTGAAGGCTCGGGATCGCACCGTGCGGTGGGTGTACGGCGCGACGAAGACAGAATTTGGAGCGTCGGCGGAGATAGCGGCGAGCGCGGAGGTTGTGTATGGGTACCTAACGACGCCGGCGGCGTTGAAGGAGACGTTTGGGCCGGAACTGCGCGAGTGTGAGGTGACGGCGTGCGGAACGCGGGCAAGATGCGAGTGGGTGTACTCGTTCGGCGACATTGGTAGAAGGCACGGGAGAAAGGCGATAGATCGCATCGACGCGCACATGTCTGTCATCAAGGCGACCGAGGTTGAAAAGGGTAAGGTGGTCAAGTACGAGGCGACTGTGGGGATGCCCGTTGGAGCGACGTTTACGGTGACGCCCAAGGGGCAAGCCGCTTGTGAGATTGACGTTGACGTCTACATTCATCTTCCGTTGCTGCTCACGAGAGAACACGGCACCCTGGGCGTCGCCATGGATGTTCGCGAGAAGTTTGCGCTCGGTTTGGAGGGTATGATTGAGCGCGTTCAGGCGGCGGATGCGGCGGCTCGTTTGGCCCAAGCCAAATCTCAAGCCGAAGCCAATCTCGCCCTCGGCGAGCGCGCAGCTTTTTATTTCGCCCAATAAATTGTAGTTTGTGGTTCGCGAAAAAACAAAACATCGCCCTCATTAGTCCATCATCGCCTCAGCGTTGTACTTAGTAAATGAAATACTTTGACACCGAGCGGGTTTAAAACTTCCCTGTTAGAGATTCAACCGCAACCTCCACACATCTCGTCGCGTCGCGTCTTGCGAACCGGTCGAGACCGTTATTCACGTAAATCGTCTTCTCGCGCGTATTTATACACGCTCATGTCTGTCATGCACGCGCGCGCGTCGCGCGTCGAGTCGTGCGAAGCGCTCAAAAAGCGCACCGTCTCTCAAATCGGTGCGCTTCGGCGCGACGCCTCTCGCTGTCGCCGAGGTCCGGTTGTCGTTCGCGCGGCGGCGGTGCCGAACGATGCATTGAGAAAGAGCCAAGCGGCGGAAGCTTTGGACGCGTGCGTGACGAAGAGCGACTTGCAGTTCGGTGAAAAGTATGAGGGCAAGGTTCGCGACACGTACGTGCAAGGCGATGTCATGGTGGCCGTGACGACGGATAGGCAGTCTGCGTTCGATAGACACCTTGCGTACATTCCGTTTAAAGGAGCGGTGTTGAATCAGACGAGCCAGTGGTGGTTCAAGCAGACGGAACACATCGTCCCAAACGCCGTCGTCGCGACGCCAGATCCAAACGTGACTGTGATGAAGCGTTGCGAAGTGTTCCCGATTGAGTTTGTCGTCCGAGGTTATCTCACCGGAAGCACGTCGACGTCTCTTTGGACGCACTACAAGAATGGTGGTCGTAACTATTGCGGTAACGCGCTGAGCGATGGGATGGTGAAGAATCAAAAGTTGCCGAAGAACATTGTCACTCCGACGACGAAGGAGAAGGAGCACGACAGACCCATCTCTTTAGAGGACATCGTCAAGGAGGGGTGGATGAAGCAAGAGGATCTCGACTATTGCGTGTCGAAGACTTTGGAAGTCTTTGCTTACGCGCAAGAGGTGGCGGCGACCCGCGGTTTGATCTTGGTGGACACTAAGTACGAATTCGGTAGAGATGCGGAAGGTACCATTCGCTTGATTGACGAGATCAACACCCCGGATAGCTCGAGATATTGGTTGTCGGACTCGTACGAAGAGCGACAAGCTAAGGGTATGGAACCGGATATGATCGATAAAGAGTTTCTCCGTCTCTGGTTTGCGGAGCGCTGCGATCCGTACAAGGATGAAGTATTGCCAGAAGCTCCCGCCGATCTCGTCACCGAGCTGAGCTCTCGTTACGTCAAACTTTACGAAATGATTACTGGTGAAACGTTCCAAACGCCGCCGCTCGGTGTGGATGTTCAAGAGCGCATGCGCGCGAGTCTGAAGAATGTCTTGTGATAATACAACATATACTTAGAGCCAAAGCCGCGTTTCTATGCTCAACGTTCGCATCTCCTTCAATCCCTTGTCGACCGCGAGCGCGTCTCGCTTGAATTGCACCGAGTCGCGCATGTTTTCATCTGTCATCGCACGCATGCTCGCCAACCAGTGCTCTTCTCGATCGTCAGAAATACCGAGATGGATTCCTGCTTCACGCGCCCGAGCCCACATCAGTCTCAACCAAGCACGGCGGAAATGAAACTCTTGAATTTCATCCGAGCTGAGATCGTTCGAATCGATCACGCCCGCGCTTGCCGAAGCGTCGACGATGGATTCCATGCGCCGCGCGTCACCGAGAGCCACGATTACGCGTTCTTCCGCCCTAACGGCTACCAAGTGACGCATGCAAATCTCAACCTGAAGTGCATCTCTAAAGTTTCTAGGCCAGGTCGCGTTTTGGCTCGGAGGTAGCGAAGTTCGAGGCGATGGTGTAGGAGAGGACGGTATCTCCTGATCAGAATCCATATCGTCGTCCAAATTGGATTCTAACAGTGACGTATCCACCTCGTACGATCCCACCGGTTTACACGCTGCAGCGATGATGACTTCGTCTATACGCTTCACGATCGTTTCAGAGGTATCTTCCTCGGAAACGTCCACGCCAAACGCCGCTGTCAAGAATTTGGCGTCTCTTTGCACGTCTTCATCGACGACCACCAAGCGTAACGCAATCATCCGGTGAAGATAACGTGCGCACCAACCAGCTTTGAGCGAGAACTCGCGCCGCCGCGCATCGTTCAATTCATATTTACTCGCAGCAACCTTTGCCGCACGTATCTCAGCCTTAGCCTGCTCATCGCGCTCGAGCGCTTCGCTATCGCGCATGTTTGCCGAGTAAATAGCTGCCTCGAGCTGAGACGACAACATTTCTCTCTCCACGTTGAACTCGTCTTCGCGTCGTCTGAGTTGCGCCTCCTTCCTTGCGAGAACGCGCGCCTCGCTCACGTTTGCCTCTTTCAGCTCGTGCAGACGTTCTTGAAGCTCCAAAACATTCGTCGCGGATATTTTCGCCTTTTGTTCCGCCTCCTCCAAAGCCTCTCGAAGCCGGCTCACTGTCTCTTTGTGCGTCCTCTCGACTTCGCGCAAACGTTCAACCGCCCCCTGTTGCGCTTTGACGATCGCCTCTTCGTTCTGCGTCGAGTTCGACGGCTTTTCTTGCGCCTGCGGCTCGCGCGCGTTCCTCGTCACGGCCACCACGCGCGCGAGGTCGTCGTGCGGCACCGACGCGGTCGTAGGAGAATCAAAGTCCAACCGCTGTTTCACCGTTGAATTCTTCTCCATTTTCGCTTTGTTCTCCCCGACTTTCGCCGTCCCACCGCCGACAACGACCGACGATCGATGCGCCGAAACATTGGTTACCCTCTCAGCGAGCTCGGGCGCGCGTGGCGTCGGCGCGGGCGGGTCCGCATCGACTTTGAGCGCCAACCTGCAAGAAGACGCGAAATGCGCGAAACGCGCCTCGGGCGTCAGTCCATCGTTCGAGAGTCGTTTATGAGTCGCGCGACGCGCTGAAATAGTTGAAAAGAACTCGCACGCACCTCGCTGCGGCGTCTCGGACGCGATTCAGCATGACGCGCGATCAACTCTGTCGACTAATCCGAACTCTGACGTCACTGGAAGACGCCTCGGATCCAAAACATGGCCACGACGACCCACTGCATCGCACACAAGGCGTCCGCGAACCGCGTCGTGAGAAGAACCAACGTCGCTCAACCGCGCGCCACGCGTTTCGGCGTCGTCGCTCGCGCGTCCAAGGAGGAGGAACTCATGGCTAAGCTCATGGGTATGATGGGTCTCAAGGGTGACATGGTCACCGAAGACTCTGCGCTTCCCGGTCGCGACGCCACGATGCGCGTCTCCGATTATCACTACGTCTTCAAGAAGAACAAGATGAAGGAGCCGTTCCCGGAGAACCTCGAGCAGTGCGTGTTCGCGACGGGTTGCTTTTGGGGCACGGAGAAGATGTTCTGGCGCATGCCGGGTGTGTACACCACCGCCGTCGGCTACGTCGGCGGCTTCACGAAGAACCCGTCGTACGAAGAGGTGTGCAGCGGCCGCACTGGTCACACAGAGTGTGTTCGGGTCGTATACGATCCGTCTGTCGTGTCTTTCGCGGACTTGTTGTCGATGCACTGGACGTGCCACGACCCGACGCAAGGAAACAGACAAGGTAATGACCGAGGAACGCAGTACCGAAGCGGTATTTACTGCTCCACCGAGGAGCAATTGGCCATGGCCAAGGCTTCGGCTGAGGTGTACCAAGAGGCGCTCAAGAAGGCTGGTCGCGGCGAGGCGATCACGAGCGAAATTAAGGGACCGGGCGACGTCTTTTATTTCGCTGAAGACTACCATCAGCAATATCTCGCCAAGCCGATGGCTAGACCGTACTGCAGCGCGCAACCGACAGGCGTTCCGGTTCCGGAAGACTGGCTCAAGGCGAACGGCGCCAAGTTTGGCATGGGTTTCTGGAAGACGTACGGTCCGCGTCCGGGGTGCACCATCAATGTGCCGAACGGCCAAGTGACGCTCGATGAAGCGCTCGCCGCAAACTAAATACGCGCGCACCGACCCGACGAGCGCGCGCGCGCGCGCGCGCGTTTCGACGCACACTCTTTCGTTTCATTCTAATCACGCGGCGCATCGGCGTCATTTGTAGTTGATACCCATTCGATTCGTCATTCATCAACCTCAGGGTCAGTCAGCTCAGTCAGTCTTTCTGTTAACTGCCGAGCACACGTCATCACAATCCTCGTGCGTCACACGCCGACGCGATGAACGCGATCAAATCTCTCTTTCGCGGTGCCGCAAACGGCGTGGAACGCTCTCCTATGAAGGTGTCCAAGTCGCACTACGTTTTGAAATCCCGCGTCAACGAACCGTTCCCGGAAGGCGTCGAGTCGTGCGTGTTCGCGACGGGTTGCTTTTGGGGCACGGAGAAGATGTTTTGGCGCGTGCCGGGCGTGTACGCGACGAGCACGGGGTACATCGCCGGGGCGAACGAACACCCGACGTACGAGGAGGTGTGCAGCGGACGAACCGGACACGCGGAGTGCGTTCGAGTCGCGTTCGATCCGAAAGTTGTCGGGTTTGCGGATTTGTTGGCGATGCACTGGACGTGTCACGACCCGACGCAAGGAAACAGACAAGGGAACGACACCGGGACGCAATATCGAAGCGGGATTTATTGCTCTAGCGCGGAACAGTTGAAGATGGCGCAGTCGTCTCGAGAGGCGTATCAGTTGGCGCTGAATGAAGCTTCGAAGAAGCGCGAAATCACGACGGAAATCAAGGGACCGGGCGACGTCTTTTATTTCGCCGAGGATTACCACCAGCAATACCTGGCGAAACCGGGGTCTCGACCGTACTGCAGCGCCGAACCGACGGGGGTAAAGATGCCTCTGAAATGGCTCCAGGCCAACGGGGCGAAATTCGGCATGGGATACTGGGAAAAGTACGGACCTCGTCCCGGGTGTACCATCGGTGTTCCAAACGCCCCTGTGACGCTCGAAGAAGCGCTCTCGGCGTAGAATTCCACCAAATCCCCGCGTCGCGCTCTCGCGAATCGAATTTCGCTGAGAATTGAGCGAGCGCATTCTTGCATTGTAAGCATACCTTTCCTTTCGTATTAAAAATTACACGTGACGCGACGCGCTCGCTCGCTCTGTTCGCTCTCAACCAAAGACCAACTTGACAAAGATCACCACCGAATTCAACGCCACCAACGGCATTCGCAGGTACGACACCGCGTTAATTACCCCAATCAATTGTCCTCTCAGCGACGTCGCCCCGCACTGTCCGTCACGTATCGCCGCCGGCGTCAATCCACGTTTCGCTAAAAATCTATGCTCGTTGAGCACCGCGATTCCATTCGCCGCAAGCAACGCGCTCTGCGTCAGCGTCCACAGCGTCATCGAACGAGGACGAGTGACGACGACGAGTATTTGTACACACCGTCGACGAGGACGACGACGAGGACGACGACGACGACCCGCTCGACCGGGACGCTGCAGCGCAGAATGAGACCAGCCTGAGGTGGACAAATTCACCTTTGAAAGTTTCCATCACTGTTTACACATACAAATAGAAAACCCGAAAAGTTTTCATCGGCATCAATCCATGTTACGCCAGAGCGACACCGCATCCGCACACGCCGACGCGCGCGTCGATCCACCGCCGATCGACGGATCGTTCGCACGCAACGAAACGCACTCGTCGTTTTAATCCACGTCGCCAGCCATGTCCGTTCCAGTGCCCACGGGCGCGGAGACACACACGGCGCCGGTCGAGTACAAGTCTGGACGCATGGGTGAAGACGCCAACGACGGCGACCGCAACCGCAAGGTGGCCTTCATCACCGGTGTCACGGGACAAGACGGGTCGTACCTCGTCGAACTCTTGCTCTCCAAAGGTACGATCGGGGTTCGGTCTTCAACGAGCGCCCGCGGTCGCGTTTCTCGTCGCGAATCGAGGATCTCGGTGGGTTGTTGGATCGCATCCGCATCCGGAAAAAAGTTCCCGCATTCGCGTTCGTCGACGCGCCGTCCGAGACGCGTCGTCGCGAACTCGCCGCGTGATCGATGGGGGATTTCACTCTCGCGGTTTCCGCGTCGTTTCGGCGCTTTAAACGTTCAGACGACGCCGGCGTGGGGGATTGATTGACACGATTTCCGGAAAAACGAGTCTTGTGGATAGTTTTTGAGAAGTACCGATCGCGCGCGCCGGGAGTCGGATGGAAAGAGACGGATTCGAACGCAAATACAGAGAGACTGACGGATGGACGCGTAACACAGGATACATGGTGCACGGTATCAAACGCCGATCTTCGTCGTACAACCACCCGAGGTTGGAACACATCATGGAACCCGGGTACCCGAACGGGCAAAATTTCTTTTTGCACTACGGCGACCTGACGGATTTGCACGCGCTCGTGGCGATCATTCGTGACGTTCGACCGAACGAGGTGTACAACCTCGCCGCGCAGTCGCACGTGCAAGTGTCGTTCCAGATGCCCATGTACACGGCGGAAGTCGACGGGGTGGGTACGTTGAACCTTCTCGAGGCTATTCGACTCTCTGGGCAACAAAAGACGGCGCGCTTTTACCAAGCGTCGACGTCTGAATTGTACGGCAAGGTGCAAGAGATTCCGCAGTCTGAGACGACGCCGTTTTACCCGCGATCGCCGTATGCGGTGGCGAAGATGATGGCGTACTGGGCGGTGGTCAACTACCGCGAGTCGTACGATATGTATGCGTGCAATGGTATTCTCTTCAACCACGAGTCGCCGAGACGCGGGGAGACGTTTGTGACGCGCAAGATTACGCTCGCCGTCGCCAACATCAAGGCTGGAAAGCAAGAGTGCTTGTACCTCGGTAACATGGATGCTAAGCGGGATTGGGGGCACGCGCGCGATTACGTCGAGTGCATGTGGAAGATGCTTCAGCAGGATTCTCCGGAAGATTACGTCGTCGCCACTGGCGAAACCAACACGGTTCGACACTTCGTCGATCGCGCGTTTGAAGTTGGCGGCATGAAGCTTCGATTCGAAGGGGAAGGTGTCAACGAAGTCGGCATTGAAATCGCCACCGGCCGCACGCTCGTTCGCGTGCACGAGCGATACTTCCGCCCGGCTGAGGTGGATCTTCTCATCGGTAACCCGGCCAAGGCTTTGGAAAAGCTCAAGTGGGATCCGCGCACGACGTCCCTCGAAGAGCTCATCAAGGAGATGGTTGAGGCGGACATTGCGCGCGTTGAAAACCCCTCCCTCCGCTTTTAGAAGAGATAACGGATGAAGAAACACGCTGTAGTTGTTTGGAAATTTATTACACATACGAGTGAGAGTGACAGACACGAAGAATTTATTCGCACCCAGCCCGCTCTCGTCCCGATTAAACGACGGCGTTTGTAAACGCCGTGAGCCAAAACGTCACCGGTACAATCGCGAAAACGTACTGACGTAACATCAACGCCGCCAAACGTTGCGCGAGCGGGCGCGTTTGCTCACGAAGTTGCGTGAGCAACACCAAATTTTGCGCCGCCGGCATGCACGACATGGTGAGCAACACGAGCGCAGCGGATGGATCGCTCGGAAACCACGGAGAGTTGAGCGCTCGCAAAAAGAGCAGTCCAAAGAGACACGCCGCCGGAAGGGCGATAAATCGCACTATGCACGCTGCGGTGAGCGCGCGAGCGTCAGGGACGTCCAATCTAAACAAGTACGCAAACCCGCCTCGTAGTCTACCCAACGTGCCGGCGATGACTCTCAACACGCGCTCGACACAACTGACGACGAATTGAATCGTCGTCTCAAAGAGATTCTTCCGTCGCGTCTCCACGTCGTCGTTGTCGTCGTCGTCTTCGCGGTTGGTGGCGGCGCGCATCTTTTCCTTTTTCGCTCTCGCGATGCGCTTCTCGACATCCTCCGGGGTAATCTTCACCAAACTTGAGGCCAACACGAGCATTTGCCCCGGAAGCGCCGCGGCGCCGATGCTCGCCGCGAGTTCAAAGAGCGAACGGAAAACGACAGAGATGAAGCTCAAGAGCATCGGGAAATCAGTCGTGGCTTCGGTGAAGTTTCCGACAAAGATTTCCTTGAGCGGAGTCGCACCGATGAGGACGCCGGCGATGATGCCGAGTAGCGGCGGGTTGAGCAACTCTTTGCTAATGCGAACCATCGTCGCGCGCGCCGTGAGGTAGGCGTCGCGCATCGCATCCTTCTTTTCCCCAGATTTGCTCAGACCCGCCACGGCGACTGGGCCAGCGATGAGAAGGAACCCAACCGTCCAAAGCACCGGGGTCCAGCCGATGAGATAGAGGGCAATGTACCCTGCGGTTTCGTCCGCGCGCGCGCGACCGAGCACCTCGGTTAAAAACACCAACGGGAGGGTAAACGTGTTCCCAAACGAACACGCGGCGATACCCAACCGTGACATGTCCCGCTCCTTCTTCTCCACCTCGAGCAATTCTTCATCCTCCATATCCTCTTTATGCGCCGCCGCCGTGTAGGCGAAAATCTTGTTTACAATCGCCGTCACGCCCACGCCGATGAAGGCGCCGAAAATTACCTGCGCCATGGCGCTCATCGGAAGCACCGCCAAAGCCTTTGTGAGCGGTGAGAGATACAGCGTCGCGGCGACGCGCGTACACAGATACGCTGGAAGCATGACGTTGAACGCGAGCTTGGACACAACGACCGGTGTCTCGAGCGGGAGTTTCCCTTCTCGCATGAGCCCGGTGATGACGACGCACAGCGCCACAACCTTGAACGTCGCCGTAGATGTTGCTCGCATAATTCGCAAATCCAACCCGACGTTGGATGTCAACGCCTCAAACGCCGTCACCGCAGTATCCAACGGCTCGAAATACGAACAGAGCAACCCGACAACTTTCGGCACAAAGGCGCACGCGATGCAAAACGCGCCAAACGCAAACAAACTACGCGTGACGACGATGGCTCTATCATCCGCTTCTCCCCCAAAAACTCTCCTAGACACCGCTCTCGCCGCCGACTGCTCCTCGCGCTCCCTCTGTTCAATCTCCTCGCTCGTCTCCTCGTCTTCCGACGGTTCTCTCTCCGCCTCTTTCGCGTCGCTCTCTTCCTCCTCTACCTCCACCTCCGTCGGCTCTCCCGCGTCGTCCGAGCCCTCCGCCCCACCCGTCGCCGAAGCCTCAACTTCACCGTCACCACCGCTCTCGTCCTCATCCGCGCGGCGCCGCGTCGTCGAACCCCGCATCGGCACCACCACCGGTCCACGTCTCGCCGCCCCGCTCGCTCGAACCAGTCGTCTGGCGCGAGAGAGAGGCTCCGCCGCGCGCGTCTGCGTCCGCGCGACGCTCGCGCTCCTCGCCGCGTTTCCTCGTCCACGTCTCAGACTCGCGCTCGAACGCGTCGCGCGAACGATCACGCGTGTTCTCCCGGTGCTTTTCGACCCCACCGGCGAGAGCGGGAGCGATGCCGTCGTCGACAACATCTTCGCGTCTGTTAGAGCTAACAACCCCTCTCACGAGTGTACCGAACTCGAACGAACGACGCGTCCACCGGCGTCGGTGCCGCACCTAACGATCCGTCCGTCGCCTCGGACGCGAGGGAAAACGAACGAGCGAGCGGACCTCCGGGGTAGTTCAGCCCGCGAACGGGCGATTCGGACGTCTCGCGTCGGCGTCTCGCGTCCGAGGCGGTCGGTTCGCACTGCGCGTTGCATTGGACTTGCCGATAAATTACATAACAAAACATCGGATACGTACTGTAGTTCTTCCTATACCTATATAGACACATTATGAGACGAACACGGCGTTTCCAAACCCTGATCATACATATTGTAATGTATAAAAGCTCTGTTTAATGCGTTACAATCAACCATATCGCGATCTTATCCAAAACGCGAACACCTGGCTGGTGACGGTCGTCGCGACGGCACATCGCGACGCCGCCGAGCGCGCGCGAACGAACGAGCGACGACGCTGCGCAGTCTCCGCACCGCGGTCTTGGCGTGAAAACGCGCCGTCCCTTCCTCGAACGAACGAGAGAGTCGCGATGATGATGACGCTGTCACACAGTGCGTTGCGATCGCAGTGCGCACCGAAACAACAACGACAACCGTCGACGCACCGACGCGGACGCGCCGCGATCGTGACGACGGCGACGCAGAAGAAGGAAACCACGACGACGTCCACGTCGTCCGTCTATGACCGCGCGAACCTGGCGATGATGACGGCGATGACGACGCTGACGTCCGCGGGCGCGGCGCGCGCCGACGTCAAGGAGGTGGAGGACTTTTTGATTGCTTTTTGGAAGTTTCGCACCGCCGACACGGCGAGCTTCATCTTGCTCACCGTGCTTCCGATTCTTGGACCGTACGCTGTGTTTTCGTACTTTATCAAGAAAAAGACGGCGACGCAGTTGGAGAAGCTCGAAGCGGGCGGGTGGCTCGAGTTTATGAAGGAGCGCGAGCTCGACGCGACCAAGCTTCAGTTGCCGCAGTTGAATGCGTTCGTCAAGGCTGCCGACTTGGGTGTTCTGGATGACGCGATGGTGAGAGAGTTTGTTCGTAAGCTCAAGCTGAGCGAACAGTGGAAAAAGAGCACGATTGCGATTGAGGATAACCGCGCCGAAGAGGCTAAGAAGCGCGCCCGAGCTGAAGCGATCTTAGAGGCGAAGATGGCTCGCGAAAAGGACCAAGCGGTGAACTAAAGTAGAAATTATGATTTAATGACAATACGATTACAAAGCGAGCATTTTCTTACCCTCAAATCAAGCCACTACAAGTCGCCGTTGATTCTCGCCGCTTGGATTTCGCGTTGAATGCTTGCGGGCGTCCATTCCTCAGCTGGTGGATCTTCGCCTCGAAGCAACGCGTTTGCTTTCTTCAAATCCATCCCGTATCCGAGCTTGATGAGCGCATCCTCGGTTTGTTGTCGATGCGACGCCGCTGGTGGGGTGAATTTCACCTCTCGCTGCCGCCGGTAGCTGTAAATGCCGACGCCGAGCGCAATCATGACGGCGAGCGGTTGAAACCACAAATTGTCGCCAAACGCGCCCGCGGGCGGGGACACGTACAACGCGCTTTCGTACGCAAAGACAATGTTTTCCGTCGGGTGAGCGACGATGACGAGGCTTTCCCCATCCGTCGCGATTATTGCGGCGTAATCACCGTCCGTAATCGGTCGCGCGCCGCCGAGCGTGACTTGCTCGCGATTGCTCACGAGGAGCGTGGAATCGACGGATTTGGCGTTCGTCGTGTTGACAACTTCGACGCCGCCGAAACGGGATACGAGGAGGTAACCCTTGATCCCCGCCACCGCTGAAGGCTCTGCGCGCTCGGGATCCGCGATACGTCCGCGAGTGATGACGCAACCAGCTCTTGGACCGTCGAGGGCGACGAATCCAGATACAACTTGCCCGTCGCGAGTGACGCCGCTCAATCGCGAATTCATCCGAGTGTCAAACGTCGCCACGCCGAGGTCCACGTACATCAACCCTTCGCACGTGAAGACCTTGGTTGTCATCGCGTGTATGTCCGCGTACGTGATCCCGTGTTGCGTGAGCGCGACGATCGCCTTGTTATACGGCCGAAAAGCGAAAACGCGCCCGCCGGTCTGAAAGACGCCTCGCACGTTGGCCAAATCTGCGCGCGCCGGCGAAAACACGACGACGCGCCCGTTCGCGTCCGCCGCCGCTACGTAGCGGTTGCCCAATATTCTATAAACTCCAAGTTTCTCTATCGCTGCGTCTTCACCGCGTAGACGTTCGATCGCGTCGTCATCGTCGCCTATGCCTTTGCCGCTTGCCTTGCGACTGACGCCACGCTTGAAAGCCGCCTCTGCGGCGCTCGCTCGTACGCTCGCCGACTCTGTCACCACGACGCTGTAATGCCTCGGCCACTCTCCCGCATCCGGCCCCATATTCTCTGTCGACGACTGCTCGAGACGCGTGAACGCCACCGTCCCATCGGCGTGTCCCGTGACGACGACGCTCGTATTCATCGAGAGCATGTACGCCGTCATGGACACCACGGGCGCGTCGGCTCTCTTCGGCGCGCGCGCGACCAACTCCCCGTTCGCGACGTGAAACACCGCGACACCCCCGGTGGCGTCCCCGACTGCGTAATATCTCGCTTTACGTCGCTTCCCATATCTAAACGGTAACACGTGCGCCGCGGTGACGACCGAACCGTCCACCGTCGCCACCGATTCGCGAACAAAGGCGTCGGCAAACGTAGGCTCGCGACGCCCGACGCCCGCGAGCGTCGCTCGAACATGTTCCTCCGTCGCCCGACGAATCTCTTCCGCGATATCCAGCCGTGATAGTCCTCTTTCGTCATCGGTGCGAACGGTCGCCATCGATCCATGCGAAACCGACCCCGAATTCCCATTCGCGTTCGCTTCGCACTCGAACGCCTCCCCGCTCAAAGCGTCTGAAGGAATCTTCCTCACCAATCCATCCACCCGTTTGAGCGTTCGCTCCGCCGAGTCCACCTGCGTCGACAGGCGCTTCACCGAGTCTTTCGCATCGCGAAGCGCGTCGCGGATCGTCTCAAGCTCCCGTCGTAAACGCGCGACGGCGTCGTCGCCGTCGTCGTTCGCGGATCGTTTCTTCGCTTGGATGCATTCGATTCGCGCGCAGAACAAGACGCACGCCGCGAACGCCGCGAAGACCCACCGCGCGGGCGACGCGCGACGTCGGCGTTCGCGCATCCTTCGTTCGCTCGTTCGCGCGCGCGAGAGAGAAAGAGCGAGCGAGCGACGACGCGGGGAAGTGTGAAGACTGTTTGGAATGAATTTGGATCCTCTTTCAGTTTTGGTTTTGCATGCGACGAACGTTTGATGCGTCGTTACGAGCGACGATGGATCCAGCAGCGGGTGCGCGGATGCGACGACCGATTCGACGGCGACGAGGACGTTTAAAAATCCGCGCGCGCACCGACGCGTGTCGTCCGTCTCACCGCGCGTTCGCCTGATCAGCGCGCTGCTTGGCGTCGAGCGACTCTGGAATCCAAACCTGACTCAACAGCCGAAACGAAGGACCGTATTGCAACCCGGCGCGAAGCATCCCCTGATACAACACCGTCGGATCTCTCGGTACCGTGCACCGCGCGCGCATGATTTCATTCGAGTGCATGTCCGAGTGAGACTCAGCCTCGGCGGCGTTTCTCGACACCGTCATCAATCGCTTCAACGCGCGTTGCATCGCCCCCGTGTCCTCGCCCAGCATCGCCTTGGCCAACTCTTCGTCGCTCTCGATTATTTTCAGCTTATCCGCGTCGTTCAACAGCGCCTCACGAAACCCCACCGGGTCCACCGCCGTGTCGTCCTCATTCAGCGCGTACGGCCCTTCGCCCATGGCGTACGTCATCGATTTCGTTTCCTCACCCGTCCCTTCGCTCATCGTTCAGCGCGACTGATTGATTGATTGATTGATTGATTGATTGATTGATTGATTGATTCCTTCGTCACGCGCGCGCGCACACGACGCGTCCACGCGCGGTCGGTCTGATGTATCCACGACGTCACGCGGAAAGAGTTTTATCACAAAAGCGCCCGAACGATCGCGTCGTCGCGCACTGTCGTCGTCGTCGACCGAAACGCAAATCCAAACCTCGCGCGTGCGTTACGTCGCACACCGTGCGTTACTCGCGACGAAAATGCGGTATTCTCTCGAGTAGGAACTGTTTTTAATTTTGTTTACAGCGCAGTGCGCGCACCGATGACCGACCGATCGAGGCACCCGCCGACGGACGTCACACGCGCGCGATCGATCGACGACCGACGGGCGATGGCG